>ENA-ORSK01000398-ORSK01000398.1-human-gut-metagenome-genome-assembly--contig:-NODE-398-length-45016-cov-9.306910_pt1 | contig 45016 bp, 32 predicted proteins | sample MGYA00242192_ERZ509159 | MGnify/ENA primary metagenome ERZ509159 (study PRJEB26280, sample SAMEA2338663) | human gut metagenome | biome: human gut; feature: human-associated habitat; material: faeces...
GCTGGGTTCAGAACGTCGTGAGACAGTTCGGTCCCTATCTGTCGTGGGCGTAGGAAATTTGAAGGGAGTTGTCCCTAGTACGAGAGGACCAGGATGAACGCACCGCTGGTGCACCAGTTGGCTTGCCAAGGCCACAGCTGGGTAGCTACGTGCGGCCGGGATAAACGCTGAAAGCATCTAAGCGTGAAGCCCCCCCTGAGATGAGATTTCCCATTAGAAATAAGTAAGACCCCTTAGAGATGATGAGGTTGATAGGTCAGAGATGTAAGCACTGCGAGGTGTTGAGTTGACTGATACTAATAGGTCGAGGACTTAACCTTAAAAATAAAAGTAACAAGTATATCCAATTTTGAAAGAGAGTTTGGTGATTATTGCAAAGTGGACACACCTGTTCCCATGCCGAACACAGAAGTTAAGCACTTTTACGCCGACGATAGTCCGAAAAGGCAAAAATAGGTAGTTGCCAGCTCCTTTCTATATTCATTTAAATGCGCCTCTTTAGCTCAGTAGGTTAGAGCACATGACTGTTAATCATGGTGTCCGGGGTTCAAGTCCCTGAAGAGGCGCCATTTTTTAAGTCTTATAATGGTTCGTTGGAGAAGCGGCTTAACTCACATGCCTTTCACGCATGCATTCACGGGTTCGAATCCCGTACGAATCACCATATTGAAAGCATAGGTTTGATACAATGAAAATTGTATATCAAGCCTTTTTTTACGCCTTGATATAGGGGTTGAAGTCCCGTATTTGATAATTAAATGAACTATTTTGACACAAAATCCTGAATTCTTAGGCGTGATTGATGCTTAAGATTAAGGATTTTTTCTTGTTTATAAATCTTCTCAAAAACGAAAGGTCTTATAAAAAAACGATAGCCCTATCAAAAAAACGAAAGGTCTTATAAAAAAACGATAGAGGGGTATTAAAAAAACGAAAGATATTATTTGAGAAAATATTGAGAATTAAATTAGATTAAATATCGAATAAATAGACATTTTGCTAAAAAAGTGCTATAATAATGAATAAGAAAATGGCATTTCAAGGAGAAAAATTATGAATTTTGATTATGCAAAAGCGATTAAACAATTACGTAATAAAATGATTCTTTCGCAAGTTGAGTTTGCTGAACTTTTAGGTGTTGCATTTTCTACTGTAAATAGGTGGGAATCTGGCCTTTATGCTCCAACTATAAAAGCAAAAAGAAAACTAGCACCATTGTTTGAAAAATATAACATCGTATTGGAGGAAAAAGAAGATGGCAAAGAAAACGAATGATAGAACAATTAATATAGATAATATTCTTTTCAACTGTAGAGACATTTTGAGAGCAGCAAGAAACTCAGGTTCTTTCTTTGAAAAAAGAGATATGATGCTTACTTTAGTATTCTTACGTTTCATCGGTGAAAAGTATGAAGATGGTCTCGCTAAATTAATTAAAAATCTAAAAGAACAAGGACTAGATGTTGAAGATGAAAACATCAAGAAAGCATTTATTGAAGATGCAACTTTTACTGATGGAACATATAATCTTCCTAAAATTGCTAGATGGGACACCATTATTAATACTCCTGCTCCAAAATTAAATGTTGTACTTGATGATGCATTAAAAGCTTTAGCAGATAGCGATGATTCCTTAAAAGGATGCTTTGTTGAAGGTACATTTACAACTAGGAATTTAGCGCCAAATGATATTAAAAAATTAGTTGATGAAGTCAATAAAATTAGTCATAAGGCTTTTGGTGAAGAAAAAGATTTAATTGGTAGAGTATATGAATATTTCTTAAAAGAATTTGCAGTTAATGCAACAAAAGAAGAAGGAGAATTCTATACTCCTCATGATGTTGTTCAATTAATGGCAGCAATGGTAGAACCTTTTGATGGTACCTTGTATGATCCTGCATGTGGTTCAGGAGGTATGTTTATTCAAAGTGCTGATTTAGTCAAATCAAAACAAGGTAATTTAAATAGCATCAATGTTTATGGTCAAGAAAAAGATGCTGCTACATATAGACTTGCAAAAATGAATCTAGCATTAAGAGGAATTAGTAATAATCTTGGTGGTACAAATGATTCTTCATTTACTAATGATTTACATAAAGGTAAATATTTTGATTACATAATGGCTAATCCTCCATTCAATCTTAAGGGTTGGTATAACTCTGATTTAAAAAATGATTCAAGATGGGCGGATTATGTTACTCCACCAGAAAGTAATGCTAACTATGCATGGATTCTACATATGCTTTCACATTTAAAACCAGGTAAAGGTGTAGCGGGTTTTTTACTTGCTAATGGCGCATTAAATGATAGCGATACCTATGAAATACGAAAGAAACTGATTGAAAATGATAAGATTGAAGCAATTATTGTCTTGCCTAGGGAATTGTTCATTACTACTCCTATAAGTGTGACATTATGGATTTTAAATCAAAATAAAAAAGGTGGAATATATCATGATAGAAAACAAAGAAATCGTGAACATGAAATCTTATTTATGGATTTAAGAACTTGGGTTGGTAATACTGTAAAAGGAGAAAATTTTAAAAAAGTTAGATTATCTTTAGAACAAATAAAAGATGCAGTAGGAATCTATCAAAGATGGCAGTCTGTAGAATGCAATGCAAGCGAATATGAAGTTCCAGAATTGTATCGCTCTGTGAAAGTATTTAATAAAGATCTTAATGAAGCTGAACGAAGACATGGTGTCAATACAATTGAGTCTATGGATTATACTTTAACGCCTAGTAAATATATCAGATTTATTGATCATGACTTGGAAATTAATTTTGAAGAAGAAATGAAACGAATTCAAAATGAAATGAAAGAGATATTGAAGGAAGAAAAGAAATCTCAGCAAATGCTTGAAGATGCTTTTGAGGGTATTGGATATGGCATTAATGAAAACTAAGATTGGCAAGCTGATAGAGCAAACAAATTATTTAAACAGTAATTTGACGTTTGGTGAAAATGATGTAATGGGAATGACAATTGACAAAAGAATTATTCCGACAAAGGCTGATGTTAAAGATGCAGAATTAAGTAAATATTTAGTTGTTAATGAAAATGAATTTATTTATAATCCAAGAACTCATGGAAAGAAAATAGGGCTTGGATTTAATAATTTAGGTAGAAAATTTATTATTAGCTGGAATAATATTTCATTTAAAGTTAAAGATTCAAATGAAGTTCTTCCACTTTATTTGTATATGTTTTTTAATAGAAGTGAATGGGACAGAAAATCCTGTTTTGATTCATGGGGGAGTTCAACAGAGGTTTTTTCCTGGGATTCACTTTGCGATATGGATATTGAGCTTCCTGATTTATCAACTCAAGAAAAATTTGTTAAAGTATATCTTTCTATGCTTGAAAATCAAAAGAATTATGAACGAGGGTTGGAAGATTTAAAACTTGTTTGTGATGGATATATAGAAGAATTACGTGAAAAGTATAAACTTGAATCACTTGGCCCCTATATTTCAAGAGTAGATGTGAGAAACGGAAAAGAGGGCACAAAAAACGTAAAAGGAGTTAGTACATCAAAGGAATTCCGAGACACAACTTCTAAAGTAAATAAAGATGAATTAGCAAATTATAAAGTAGTTAAGCCAAGACAAATCACTTTTGTTCAAACTACCCATAATGAAAAAGTGTTTTGCAATGCCTTTAATAATACAGATGAGGATATTGTTGTTACATCAGTTAATGAGGTTTTTGAATGTGATGAAACTAAACTACTACCTGAATATTTATGTATGATTTTTAATCGAAATGAATTTGATCGATATGCTAGATTTCATTCATGGGGGTCTGCAAGAGAAACATTTACTTGGAATGATTTAATTCAAGTGAAAATTGCAAGACCAGATATAACTATTCAAAAAGCAGTAGTTAATATTTTTAATGCGTATAAATTAAGAAAAGAAATAAATGAAAAATTAAAACAGCAAATTAAAGATATTTGTCCTATATTAATTAAAGGATCAATTGAAGAAGCAAGGGAGGCATAAAATATGGCTAAATTAACTGAATATAATGGTCATTATTGTGAATCACAATATGAATATGCCTTCATTGGCTTTCTAGAACAAGAAGGCTGGACTTATACTGCAGGCAATACTATAAATAGAAAGAAATCTGACGTACTTCTTAGAGATGATTTAGTAACTTTTATTAAGAAAACAGAGCGAACATTTATTGATGATGATATTGAAAAAATATATGATTCATTACGTTTAGTTGGTGCTGAATCTGATTTTGCTACTCTCCATAAAGTGTATGGATGGTTAGTTAATGGGATTCAATTTACTCCTCAAAATCAAAGAACAAAGATGGTTAATCTTATTGATTTTGAAAATCCATTAAATAATATTTTTAGAGTAGTAAACCAATTAGTAGTGGAATATACAAATAATGGAAAAGTTGAAACAAGAAGACCTGATGTAATGCTTTATATTAATGGCATTCCTCTATGTGTTATTGAACTAAAAAATCCTGCAGATGCAAATGCTACTATTTATAATGCATGGGAACAAATCAATATACGTTACTGGAGGGATATTCCTCATTTATTACATTATTGTCCTCTAGCGTGTATTTCTGATGGAGTTAAAACTAGACTAGGAACAGTGAGAACTCCATATGAACATTTCTATGCATGGAGAAGAGTAAATGATGGTGATAAGGTTTCTACATTACCATTTGAAGAAACTAAAGCCATGATAAAGGGTGTTTATTCACCTGTTAGATTCTTGGAAATTTTCAGAGATTATATTTATTTTAGGGATACTATCTTTGATAGAGATGAATTTGAAATTGTCTGTAGATATCCACAATTCTTTGCAACAAGATTATTAAAGCAAAGTATTATTAAATCGGTTCAAGAAAAAAGTGGTAAAGGTGGCACATATTTTGGTGCTACTGGATGTGGTAAAACTTATACAATGGCCTTTTTATCAAGACAACTTGCTTTAAGATGTACTGATGTACCAGAAATTGGTTCTCCAACTATTGTTATGATTGTGGATAGAGATGAACTTCAACAACAAGGGGCAAAACTATTTACAAAAAGTACTGAATTTTTAAATCTTGGGCAAGTATCTGTTGTTCCTACAAGAAATAAATTAAGAGAAGAATTAGGTACTCGTCAAAGTGGAGGTTTTTATATTTGTACTATCCAAAAATTCTGTGATAGAGAAGATGATAAAATTGGATTAATTAATAATAGAAGAAATATCATTTGTTTTTCTGATGAAGCTCATAGAAGTCAAATTGAAAAATCTAAGAAAATCCAATTTAGTAAAGATGCTGATGAGAATATGAAAGCAATGGTATCTAAACCATATGCCAAGGTATTAAAAGAAGCTTTTCCTAATGCGACTTTTGTAGGATTTACTGGAACTCCAATTGCAGAAACTTATCAAACATTTGGAGAAGAAATCGATAGATATACAATGGATCAAGCAGTTGCTGACGGCTTAACTGTTTCTATTAAGTATCATCCTCGTATTGCTAAAGTATTACTTGATAAAGAAAAAGTAAAGTTGATTGAAGATTACTATAAAAAATGTGCTGATGACGGTGCTACAAGTGAAGAGATTGAAAAGAGCAAGAAAGCTATGAGTTCTATGGAAGTAATTCTTGGTGAACCAAATAGATTAGAAAGACTTGCTGTGGATATACATGACCATTATGTATCAACTTGTGAAAGCGACCCAAATCGTGTCCAAAAAGCAATGATTGTTTGTTCTTCTCGTGAAATATCATATAAACTATTAAAGATTTTTGAAGCTAAATATCCAGAATGGTTTGTTGAAAAGAAATATCCAGATGGAACAAATATTACTGAAGAAGAAGCAAAAAAATTAAAACCGATGCCATTCATGGCTATGGTTGCTTCAGTTGGGAAAAATGATCCTACTGAAATGTATAATTACTTAGGTGGAGTTCAAAATGATAAACGTTCTTCTGATTTAGATGCTGCTTTTAAACAAGATAAATCTAATTTTAGAATAGTTATTGTTGTTGATATGTGGATTACTGGTTTTGATGTTCCTTCACTTACTCTTTTATATAATGATAAACCACTTCAAAAACATCTATTAATTCAAACAATTAGTAGAGTTAATAGAAAGTATCCTGGTAAAGAATATGGCATGATTATTGATTATATTGGTATTCGTGACAACATGAGACAAGCTATGAAGGTGTATGGAGGAGATACTTCTGTTGCCCCTACTAGTGATGATGTTGAACAAGCAACTTCTATTTTTAAAGAAGAATTAGAAATATTGAAAAGATTGTTTACTGATTATGATTTGAATCCTTTCTTAGATGTTAATTGTGACCCGGTAGAAAGATATACACTTCTTGCAAAAGCGGCTGAATATGTTTTCCAAAATACAGAGGTATTAAGTAGCAATGAAGATCAAGATAACGGAAAGAAAGTATCTTTCAAAACATATTTCTTACAAACAGTTAAGAGAATGAGAATGGCTTATGAATTATGTCAACCTTCAGGATTATTATCTGAAAGTGAATCAGCTCTTGCTCAATGCTTTATGGCCATTGCTGGGTTTGTGAGAAAAATGAGTGGAACAAGCCATATTGATGCTGATGTAATGAATAGAAAAGTATCAAAAATGGTTGAAGAAGCTCTTAAATATAATAAGGTCGAAAGTGTTTTAGAAGAGGGAGAAAAAGAGGATTTATTCTCACCTGAATATTTTGAAACCCTTGTTGATGTTGTTATGCCTGCAACAAAACTAGAATTATTAATCAAATTATTAAAGCAACAAATTAAAGACTACAGTAAGACTAATCAAGTAGCGGCAAAGAAATTCCAAGAGATGTTAGAAAAAACAATTGATGAATACCATAGTAGACGTAAGAGTATTTCTGCAGAAGAAGCTGGACAAACTCAAGAACAAGCATCAGAAGATATTATTAAATCAGCAACTGAACAAGCTTTGAATATCTTAAAACAAATGCAACAAAGCAGAGAAAGTTTTAGGAAAATGGGCTTAACATTCGAAGAAAAAGCATTCTATGATATTCTAATTGCTTTACGTGATGAATTTAATTTTGAATATGGTGAAGATAAACTTATTGATGGAGTTTTAATTAATGAAGAATGTAGAAAGTTAGCTAAAAAAATTAAGGATATTATTGATACAAAATCTTCATTTGCTGATTGGCTCAATAATAAAAATGTTAGAGATCAGTTAAAATTAGAAATTAAGATTTGCCTAGTGAAAAATGGATATCCTCCTCAATACAGCAGAGATGTATTTGATAAAGTGATGGAGCAAGTTGAGAATTTTGAAGAGAATCATTAATAAATATAATTATTAAAATAAAGGAAAGACATAATGATTGAACAACGTGACTTATTATATTGGAAAAACCAAATAATTAAATATGACAAAAATGTCTCTTTTTCTATTGGAAAAAAAGAAGAACGTGTAATGATGTCTGAAAGATTACTAGATGGACTAAGACATTTTGTTGATTCAATTATGTGCTATATAAGAGAAGCAAATTTTCCTCGTGAATATTATAAGAGATATGATGAAATAGAAGATTCAAAAAAATATTGTAGATCAAATGCAAAATATAATTTCATTGCTCAATTTGATGATAATTTAAATGGATCTATTGGACATCAAGACATGTTTGGAGAATATGCTGAACGAGTATTTTTAAAATATTATAGCTATTTAATTAGAATTAAAGAATTGTTTAAAAGAGAGTATAGCTTTAATATACTTGGTGATCTGAATAAGTATCCAATTGATTTGGATGACTCTTTTATTTCTTATTATAGATTGATAATTAAAACATTATCCAAAAATGATATTTCTTCTGATGTATCAAATGCTGATAGTTTTTACATACAAAAGAAAAAGATGCTTTATATTGATGGCCTCATTTTTTATGAGTATACATTGACAAACGCAACCGATAACAATAATAGATTTGATAGATTCATTGCATTTTCATTATTAAATATACCATCAAATTATGCAGTGAAAGCTAAGTTAATTGATAGAAAAATAAAATTCTTTGAACAAAATATAGATTATTACATAATAGTCTCTTTTAAAGTTGCAATTAGACCCTGTGAACTTGATAAACTTTCATATATTGTTGGAATCAATGCCAAATATAATAGATCTAAAGAGTATTGGAACCTTATGGATTATTTAACAGAAATAAGTGTGCCATTAAATGTAATACTGGAATCTTCAAATGAAATATATAATGATTTTTTAATAAAAGTATTTGTAAGTAAAAAAGAAACAGCACTATTAAGATTAATAAATGCTTGCCGACAATACTTAATGGAAAATAAAGTTGGCTCTAATGTATTGCGCTATTTGCTTTATAAAACTAACAATAATATTATCAAGTCGCAATTACCAAGTGATGAAGATGATTGCCTTTCTTCAATAAATCTTAGTAAAAGAGTATATGGCTTTGACAAAAAGCCATTTACAACATGCCCAATAAATCATATTCCTCGAATAAATGACTTATTAGAAATATTTGATGCCACTAAGCATAAACCAGAATTAATTGCTAAGTCATTAATTAAAAAGTCTATTGATAATTCATGTATTTATATCCATAAAGACAATTTTAAGACTGAAAAAATAGATGAAATAATAAAGCAATATAATAATGAATTCTCAAAACCAAATTTATTAAATAGACGAATTCTTAGCTTTGGAAAATATTTATATTTAAGTGAAAACGAAGAGAATACTAGGAATATTATTTCTATGTTATTAAATATGATTAATCAAGAGAATTTTCCAGATTATGAAAATTATATAGAAGAGATTATTAATAGTAAATGTTTTGTTTTTACTGATCCTGATAAAGAAAAATCATTAAGAAGAATGTTTATTAAGTCAAGTTTATATGTTGTTTATGGGCCAGCAGGCTCTGGAAAATCTTATTTTGCTAATTATGTTTTGCGTGCATTAGATGATGTTACGAAAGTTTGTATTGCATCTACAAATCCAGCAGTTGAAAATATGCGTAGAAAATTTGATGATAATACAGCAGAATATCTAACGATCACAAAATATTTAAAAAAATATAGTTCTTTTTCTAAAATAGGACTATTAGTAATTGATGAATGTAGTACTGTATCTGCAAAAGAAATGATTGACATATTAACAAAAACTTCTCCTTCCCTAATTTTATTATTAGGTGATACATATCAAATAAAACCTATTTCTTTTGGTAATTGGTTTAGTATTTTATGTAAGTTTATTCCTTCAAAATCATATGTAGATTTAAATAATCAATATCGCTGTAGAAACAAAATATTGTTATCATTATGGAATGAAGTAAGAAATTTAGGCAAGAACATAAAAGAATTGTTGTCTTCGAATGAAATCTCACATAAATTCGATTCGTCTATTTTCAAACAATTTGATAAAGATGAAATTATTTTATGCCTGAATTATGATGGGCTATATGGAATAAATAACTTGAATAGAGTCCTTCAGAAGAATAATCCCAATAAAGAATACAGATGGAAGCAGTATATTTTTAAGACGGAAGATCCGATAATTTTTGATGATAATCCCTATTATAAAGGCGTTTTTTATAATAATTTAAAGGGAGTAATTAAAAATATTGAAGAAAATAATGATAGGTTTGTTTTTACCGTAAAAATAAATAAGATTGTTACTTCGATAGCATGTTCTTCGTGCAATATTGAATATATTGGATTAGAAGATGATGGAACGATTGTTGCTTTTGAAGTGAAAAAATTCGGAGAAGATTACTATGATAATGATTCATCTGATAATACCCATTTTCCATTTCAGGTTGCATATGCTCTTTCTATTCATAAAGCTCAAGGTTTAGAATACAATTCTGTTAAAATAATTATTTCAAATGAAGTTGAAGAACAAATAACGCATAGCATCTTTTACACTGCTATTACTAGGGCTAAAAAGATACTAAATATATATTGGACTCCAGAATCAGAAGAAAAAATAATTAATAGTTTTTATATTGAAAATTGTGATAATGATGCAAATATTCTAGCAGCAAGATTTCCGGAATTAAAAATTACTAGAAATTAAAACAATATATTTAGGTGATTCATTATTTTTATTAACTTTATAATACGGTGGCAATGTTGCTACCGTTTTCTCTTTATATGACATGGTCTACATGGTCCTCTACAAAGGTCTTCTATATAAGATTTTAGCCTTATAATTTTCCTTATAACAGAATCTTACATGGACTATGTAGACTATGCACGTTTGGTGATTTTATATCTTAAGATATAACTTAAGGGGGTGATGCAAAATGAGCAATTATTGACGCTCATATTATTTGAGGAGCAAATTCAATTCTTATTATTGAGGAGGTGCATAAATAAATGTTAGGAATTGAACAATTTAGGAAACTCCAAGAATTGAAGGAACTTGGGGTTTCAAAACTAAAGGTATCAGAAAAATTGAATTTGTCCTATAAAACAGTTTGCAATTGGTGGGACAGAGATGAAGAATTCTTCAATTCATTTCAAAAAGAACATGAGCTTATTCTTGATAATTATCGTCAGTACATAATTGAGATACTGAAGATATGTCCGCAGATTAACAATACTGTTCTACTGAATAGAATTAAGGAGGATTTTCCTGATTTTGAGATACCATCATCTACGTTTTTTAGATACGTTAAAAAGGTTAGAGAACAAACTGGATTAATAAAACCAGCACGAAAGTTTCAAATAAGAGAACAGACAGAACCTGGCTATGAAGCTCAGGTAGACTTTGGACAATATGTTATGAAAACTGCTTATAAAAGAAATGTTAGAATTTATTTCTTTTGTATGACTCTATCGTATTCAAGGATGAAGTTTGCATATTTCTCGGTTGATCCATTTGATGCTAAAGCTACTATTGATGCTCATATTGCTGCATTTAAGTATTTTGGTGGAAGAACTCAAATGATTGTTTATGATCAAGATAAGACAATGGTTGTATCTGAAAATATGGGTGATGTCATCTTTGTTAAAGAATTTGAAGATTTTATTAAGGAAACTGGATTTACTATTTATCTATGCAAAGGTTATGACCCATCAACTAAAGGAAAGGTTGAAAAAACGGTTGATTATGTTAAGCATCAGTTTCTAGATGGAAGAATATACTATGGACTTGATAGACTTAACCAAGAATTTATCGATTGGCTTGATCGTGACGGAAATGGAATGATTAACGATACTACAAAGAAATCACCTAGAGAACTATTTAAAAAGGAATATCCTAAACTTCAAAAGTATTATGAAAAGAAGAATGATGATGTTGTAGTTCATTCTGTTTACCATGATACTGTCGAATATAGGGATAACCTTTATAAGCTTCCGATGGGTAGAATAACTGAAGGTGATAGGATAAGAATCGAAAGACATAATGATTATTTGATGTTTTATCTTGCAAACACAAGTGAGTTGATATGTAAGCATAGGCTTGTTACAGGAACAGGAAATATCGTTCCTTTAGTCGTAGAAATAAAAGAAGAACCTACAATAGAAGAAGTTCTTCTAACTGAATATAAGGATAGTGATGTTGCAATTAAATATTTAAAGAGATTACGAGAACAGAAACCTAGATATGTATTTGCTCAATGCAGAAAGATAGGAAGCCTTAAGAAATTCTATTCTGAGGTTGTGATCATTAAAGGCATGAGACATTGCATTGATATTGACACTTGCACTGCGTTTGAATTATGCTCATGGCTATTAATGGAAATGGGTGAGGCAACCGCTAAAAAATATCTACCCACACATACGTTTAGGCACTATAAGGATAGAGCTGAAGAAATAAGAAAGGAAACAATAAACAATGGCTGATGTAAAAGAAATACAAGAACTGGCAAAAATATTGAATTTACAAAATGTTGCAAATGAAACGATAGACTTAAATGATGAGATTTTATCAAATAAGGATTATCTTTATAAGATTTTGTTTGAGGAAGTAAAAATTAGGAATTCTAATAAGATCAAGGACTTAAAAAAGTCATCTAAATTAAAACAATTGAAGTTTGATGAAACAAGAATCACCGATGGTCTTAAGTGGCAACTATCAAAATTAAGAGAGTTTGACTTTTCTATAAAAAGACAAAATATCTTCATAGTTGGTGATTGCTCTACAGGAAAGACATCACTAGCTTCAACTATTGGAATGAATGCTTTAGAAAAAGGTGCTAAGGTAATGTATCTTACATTAGATGACTTGATTCTTGAGTCAAAGCTAAAGAAGAAATGCTGGAACAATGTTCTAAATGCAGATTTAATTATCGTCGATGATGTGTTTTACCTAACGCCTACGGAAGATGAGCTTGTTTTGATATATAAGTTAATGATGTTCCTTCAAGAAACAAGAAGCATAATTATAGTTACTAATAGACCACTATCATCTTGGAAAGATATGAACGTTGATACACATTTAATAGAGACATTAGAAAAAAGACTTATGCAAGATGCTCAAATTATATCATTAGCATAAGATAATAGATTCATCAGTTGGCTCATGCTGTAGCTGCCTTCTATGAACCAAGCGATGAGCTTATTATCCCGTTTGAATCGCGATACTAGCCGAAGCAAAGCTTTCTCATCAATTACTAATAAATTGGTAATTTTTGAGAATATTCTCCTAGATAGGGGAGGGGGAGGTCAAATCTCTACACCTATATATAGGGATACCGAGCCTGGGGTTTCGTGTGCAAAAATTGGAGTTCAAACGGTGAATTCTTAGGCGACAGAGTACTGGATATGTATGTCGTCAAGGTAATTGCAGACAGATTCGGATTCGTTAAGTCTCAATCAGAATACTACGATGAGGCTAATGATAATGATGAATTCTGTATCGTTGCTCATAAAAATGAAGGAGATTTCACCGAGCTAAAAAAAGAAATCGTAAATAACAAAACACTCGCAGATAGAATCGATAAGTTAGGATTCTTCAAGTACATGTATTTAGGTGACAGCGATTTAGATAATCCAAAATTCACTGAAAATCTAACAAAAGTTAAAGCGGATTTGTTTGAGTCAATTCTAGGTGCAATCGCAATTGATAGTGACTGGAATCCTGATGAATTACAAAACTCTGTAGAGTTCATGCTTCAGATTGAAAACTTTCTAGCAGACGTTGATACTGAAGAAGAAAGACCAGAAAAGTTTCAAGAAGAGAATGCCATCAATACATTAAAGGAAATGGCAGAGCACGGAAGGTGTTCCTTTCCTGAATACGATCAACCAGACGAGATGGTTGAAATGAATGATGGTAGAATGATGTGGGAATGCACATGTTATATTAGAAGCTGGTCAATGAGACATACAGCTTATGCTACTTCAAAGAAAGAAGCTAAAAGATATGCAGCATATTTGATGCTTTGCGATTACTTCGGACTTCATGATGAGTTCGATGAACAAGACTAATGAAAGGAAAGGTATATGGCCAGAAAATTAAAAGTATATGCACAGTCAATGAGTGGAGGAAACTATACTCAAGTTCCTACCATCATATTAAAAGGGCAATGGTTAAAGAATGCCGGCTTTGAAGCAGGTGATTATGTTGAGGTTGAGTGTGATGGTGATAAAATCATATTAACTAAAACTACTCCACCAGAAGCTAAAAGCACTAAGAAATCATTAGAAGAAAAAATTAACAAGTTAGATTCAAAACAAAGAAAGAAATTAGCTAAGCTGATCGACTCTTTATAATATAAAAATAAGGATGAAACAAATAGTTAATTCCACTCGCTAAATTAGAATTTGTAGAGGAGATATTTATGGAAGATAAACAAGTATTATTTAATAATATAGATAAAGTTCACACTACCGAAATGGGTATTGATAGAATTAAGAAAAATCTTAAATTAGATACTGATGATGTTGTTGAGTATTGTAAGAATAAAGTTTTAGATAAAAATTGTAACATCTATAAACAGGGTAAAAATTGGTATTGTGAAATTGATAATATAAAAATAACAATCAATTCATATAGTTATACAATTATAACAGCACACAAATTAAAGAGGTAAAATAGATGGATTATCAAATAATAGAATTAGAAGAATTTAATGTAATAGGAATAAGGTATGAATTATCAAAATCATTAAGTAATAATGTAAAATTAGCACAAAACCATTAGAAAATATTTAATAGTAAATTAAGAAATAATAAGTTATATTTAGGAAGTAATTGGTGTAAATATGCTTTTATTGAAAAAATAGAAAATAAGATATTTTATTATATATCTATTCCTAAAAAAGATTTTGTACCAAATGATTTTACAGAAAAGATAATTTTGAAAAGTAAATATTTAAGGGTAGAACATATTGGTAATATGAATAAACTAAAAAATACTATCAATTATGTTTATAAAGAAATAATACCTAAAAATAATATTTTAGTAGAAAATAGGCAATTTGTTTATTTTGAAAAATATGATTATAAATTTCATTGGAATAGAGAAGATTCTGTTATTGAGATCTATATTCCGATTAAATAACAAATTACAATATGGAAGTGAGATGAGTTAATGAATATTCACTTTGGATTTTCATATATAGGTTTAATATTTTTACTAATGTTGATGTTCATAAGAATTAACAATGGGCAGTTTCCAAAAGTGACCTTATTCCGATAAAAATCCAATATAGCACAAAAGAGTATCAATCTCCTAATACAACGGAGACTGATACTCTTTTCTTTTTTCAGATTATTCTATTCTGAAGAAACCTTCAATCAATCAACAAGATAGCTCAAAAAACAAGAAAAGCCGAAGTTAGTGTGACAACCCGACCTCGACTTTTCGCAAAATTATTGATTTAACGAGAAAAGAGCAGTTGACTCCGATTTTATTCAGTTTTCAATATTCGGAATGACGGCACTTTTACGTTACACTGACGGTCATGCGCACTTAGAAAGAAGGCTCATACAGGTACGCTTACGCTCCATATCGGAATGAATGTAGCGGTTAAGCGTGACTTCTACGGAGCTATGCCCTAAAATCTCGGACAGCGTTTTCACATCAAAGCCCAGTTCGACACACCTTGTTGCAAATAAATGGCGCAGGCTGTGATAGTGGAATGACGGCAAATCTGCGTTATGCAGTATTTTAGCGAAGCGGTACTGCATTGTTCTTGGCTCAACAGGCTTTTTCCTGCCGGACACCACATAGACCTCACCGTTATCCTTAAACCGTCTGAGCAGAGGAAGCAGGCAATCAGGGATAGGAATTGTTCGTTTAGAACTTTCGCTTTTCGGCTCAGTGATGATGAGCTTGGTTTGTTTGGATCCTGTTCTGCACTGCACACGCTGAATGGTCTTGCTGACGGTCAAAACACGTTTTTCAAGGTCAATCTCTTTCCATTGCAGAGCGCAGACCTCACCGATACGCAAGCCCATATACATCGAGATTGCAATACCCACGCTCGTAACAGACGGACGCTCGTCCAGATATTTTTCAAGCCTGAGCTGCTGTTTCTTGTTCATAACAGCAATTTCAGGCTTATTCTTTTTGGGGAGAACGATACCGTCAAGTACGTTACGGATTCTATATTCACGGCTTGCATAGCGAAAAACCGACTTGAACAGCACGATAATATCAGACAGATACCGCACCGACAAGCCCTCTTTTATCTTGCGTTCGATAAAAGCATACATATCTTTCGCTTTCAGCAGACAGCACTTTATCTCTCCAAATGCAGGTATAAGGTGCTTTTCGGCTTTCATGACGTAGTTGGCAGCCGTTGACTCCTTTATTCGTGATGCTGTCACATGAAGCCACTCGGTCACAAGCTCTCTGACCGTCATTTCCGTTACAGCGTACTCGTCCTCGCTGTGATCCAGTGCTATCATAGCCTTGTATTCGGCTTCATCACGGCTTTTTCCGTAGAACGAACGGAATACACGTCTGCCGTTCTCATCTTTGCCCATAGATATACGGCACTCCCAGCGTCCGTCCCTGCGTTTATAAGCTGTTTTCTTGCTCATTCATTAAAACCTCCAATTAATCATCGTTCAGTATAAGTAATTATGGAAACAATAAAAAAACAATCCACCTATCTTGACAAGACATACATAATTTGCTATAATAATGAGAAGGTATATTAGAAACTGTGTGAGAAACATACGAATCAAGTTTAGCGTATCGTCAATTCAATAATTTTGCGAAATACGAAGCTGTATTTTGCAGTATGTTAATGACTGTTAAGGAGGAGTAATATAATGGATGCAAACCAGAATTTGACAGCGGAAATGATTAAAATAGACCCCTATAATTATACACTATCCGAGATGGTGGATGTAATTGGGGAAACCGAAGCAAAAAAGCTGTTTAAATCTATTTATAAAGGCACATCGAAATTAAGTTATCAAACTATAAAGGTGAAAGATGTTTTTAATGGTGGCGACACAAGAAAATATGCGTTCGAATTATGTGACCATTATTGCATTGAAACTGTTTGTATTCAAAGAAAAACCGGTACTACAGTGTGTGTAAGTACAATGGTAGGATGTCCCGTTGGATGTGTTTTCTGCGAATCTGGGAAAAACGGTTTTATCCGTAACTTAACTCCATCCGAAATTGTTCAGCAGATTGTACTACTTAGAGAAAAAGTCAATCGAATTGTTTTTATGGGGATGGGTGAACCACTGTTCAATTATGATAATCTGGTTAAGGCGATACATATTCTACGTGATAGGGATGGATTGAATTTTCCTACAGATGGAATCACAATTTCAACAGTCGGGCCGCTACAGCAACTTAAAAAAATAAGAGAAGAACATTTGAAAATACAGTTGACTCTCTCGCTTCACGCAACAGATCAGAGAACTCGTGACATTGTCATGCCCCATATGAAAGGACATGATATTAGAAAAGTTGTGGAAACCGTACTTTCTTATTCCGAAAGGCACAACAGAAAAGTCACTATAGCGTATTTGCTTATTCCGGGGTTAAATGATCGTTCAAGCGATGTAAGACAGTTAGGAAAGTGGTTTAGAGGAAAGAATGTGTTGATTAATCTTCTTCAGTATAACGAAACATCGAATAGTCGCATTAAACGTCCAAACAAGCAGCAGTTAGTTGCGTTTAAAACAAGATTGGAGGATGCTGGCTTAGAGGTTAAGATTAGAGAGTCCCGTGGAAATAGAATCAAAGCAGCTTGTGGACAACTAGTTAGCGAATACAACAGGCAGGGAAAGAAAACAGCAAATCGGACTGTAAATGGAACTGAGAATTCAAACGGAAGCGTGCGAAAATCTTCATTTACAGGAAGAGCAAGTTCGAAGAGACATCCTTTTGCAAAACACAAAAATGTTGGGAAAAAGAGAAAGCATGAGTAAGCTAGAACTTTATAATATATATGCTGGTTATGAAGAGAGCAAGCCTGTTCTTAAAGATATTTCTTTTTTTGTAGAGAAGGGTGAGTTCATAGTCCTTCTAGGAACATCAGGGTGTGGAAAGACCACTATATTGAATCTCATCGCTGGGATGATTCCAATATCAGCTGGAGAATTATACATAGATGGGGTTAAATCAAATGATACTCCACCTCGAAAGCGAAACATAGCCATGGTGTTTCAAAACTATGCATTATACCCTACAATGACGGCATATGAAAATATTGCTTTTCCATTACAAAATGCTCATTATAAAAAAAAGGATATCGACTCGTCTGTCAAGAGCATCGCCGTTGAATTAGGGATCGATGACCTTTATTAGATTTTATGTTATAATCATCTCGAGAAATTACAATATATAGGGCTAATAATTAGTTGATAATGTCAGTCTTTTATTATATAATAGTAACATCAATTAGTAATTTAAGGAGGTGATAAGATGACAGCATATATGAGATTAAGATAATACCACGAGTTGTGTTGCGGTACATCCGTATTACATAACTCGCTTTCGGGCAAGAATGTAATAATGGAGGATGTCATGAATAAAATTATTAGATTTAATGACAGCGAAAAGCTTTTTCGTTGTCCAATATGTAAACGAAAGTTAAAGATGGTAGGCAATAGTTTGCTGTGTAGTAATAAGCATTGTTTCGATATTTCTAAATTAGGATATGTGAATTTTGCATTAAATCAAAAGCAATCTAAGCATTATAGCAGAACTTCTTTTGAAAGCAGAATGGATATTTTAGAAAAGGGATACTATTCACATATTCTTACGGAGATAACACATATATTGAGCAAGCTTGAAAACATAACAACTATTCTTGATGTCGGATGTGGTGAAGGATATTATTCTAGAAAAATCAAAGAACTATTTCAAGCAGATATAGTTGCTTTTGATATTTCAAAAGATGCCATTTCCCTTGCTTCAAAAAGAGACGGTAGTAAGTCTATAAAGTGGTTTGTGGGTGATTTGGAAAATATGCCAATTAGAGACCACTCAGTAGACTGTATACTGGACATATTTACACCAGCTAATTATTTGGAGTTCAATAGAGTTCTGACGGATAGCGGCTATATTGTAAAGGTTATTCCTGGGAATAAACATCTGATGGAGTTCAGAAACATTGCAAAAGAACATTTGAAAAATCAAGAGTATTCCAATGAGAATGTGATTAACTTATTCAAGAAGCAGTATTCTGTTATTTACCAAAAAAGAGTTTCAGAATCATATGAAATGCCGTTAGAGGATATTAAAATTTTTGCAGACATGACCCCACTGCTCTTCCATGTAGATAAAACTGAGATTGATTTCAAAAAGCTAAAAACTTTGACGATTGATGCAGAGATATTTGTGGGAAGTTTATAACACTTGAAACTTTCAGTTTGACGGAGCGTCAAATTACAATATGGAAGTGAGATGAGTTAATGAATATTCACTTTGGATTTTCATATATAGGTTTAATATTTTTACTAATGTTGATGTTACCAAATATTATATGGAGTAAAAATAAGCCTAAAGGCTATGATAAATATGTAAAAAATGAAAATAAAGTATTACTACTATTGGAGTGGCTTGGAGAAATGCTAGTAACCTGTCTGTCATTGATATTTAGTGATTTTAATATAAATAAAATATCAAACTGGTCTAGTATATTGTTAATTGCCTTTATTATAATGATTTTATACGAAATATATTGGATAAGATATTTTAAAAGTAATAAAACAATGAAAGATATGTATAGTAGCTTGTTAGGAATACCAGTTGCAGGAGCTACTTTGCCAGTAGTTGCATTTCTGTTATTAGGTATATATGGTAGAAATATATTTCTTATTATATCAACAATAGTATTAGGAATAGGACATATAGGAATACACTTAAATCATAAAAAAGAATTAGAATAAGAAATTACAATTTTATAGTTATTGATTTATAGTAATTTACCGAAAAGATTGTCAGTAATGACAGTCTTTTTTGTACGACAAGCAGTTATACAAATAGATTAGTTCAGTGCAACTAATCTATTTTTTATAAGAATTATAAACGAATTAAATGCAATTATTTTTTTATTATTTATTGACATTTAATTATAACTACTATAAAATATAGTAGTATAGTTTGTAGTAGAAAGAAGGGCTTAAATATATGAAAAATTATGACAACTATTTTCTTCCTGTAGATAATATGGAAGAAGCAAAAAGATATTATGAGGAAATATTGGGGTTAAAAAAGAAATTTGATTTTTCTGATAAGGGAATGGTTGCTTATAATATTGGAAATGAAGAACCTGCAATAATTTTAAAAGACAAAAATAAATTTGAGAATTTAAAGCCTACAATATGGTTTGAAGTAGAAGATGTTGCAATCTTCTATAAAGAAATGTTGAATAATGGTATAAAATTTTTGAGTGAGCCTTTTAAAATTGGAACTGGTAATGCAGTCGAGTTTGAAGATCCATTTGGAAATAGACTTGGCGTTACAGATTATATTAAGTAAGGAGTAGAGATTATGTCAAATATAGATTTGGTATTATTAGGACTTATTAAACAAAAATCACAAAGTGCTTATGATATTAAAAAAAATATAGAATATCGTAATATACCAAGATGGGTAAAAATTAGTGAACAGTCTATTTATAAGAAAGTATTACAATTAGAATCAAAAGAATATATTGTTAGCCATAAAGAGAAAGAGGGAAATATGCCAGATAAAGCAGTATATACTATTACTGACAAAGGTAATGATTATTTTAATAGACTTATGAATGATATTTCAAATTATGATGTTAGTCTATATTTGGATTTTAATGTTATTATCACGAATTTAGATTTAGTAGATGATGAACAAAAAAAGATTCTTGTTTCTAATATAAAATCAAAGATATTAGAATTAAAAGAATTACTAAATGAAAGACAATCTCATAGACAACATATTCCTAATGTTGGAAAACAAATGTTTAAACAACAATTAGCATTAGTAGAAACATTAGAAAAGTGGATAATTGATTTTGAGAATAGTTTAAAAGGACAAAATTAGCAAATATTGATTTTAAGTTAAAAGATAAATTTGTAGGGAGGGAAATTCCATGAAAATAATCAACATTGGTATTCTTGCTCATGTAGATGCAGGAAAGACGACTTTAACGGAAAGTCTGCTTTATACAAGTGGAGCGATTTTAGAATTAGGCAGTGTAGATAAGGGAACAACAAGGACAGATACTATGTTTTTAGAACGTCAGCGTGGAATCACAATTCAGGCAGCAGTTACTTCTTTTAATTGGAATGACTACAAAATCAATATTGTAGATACTCCTGGACATGCAGATTTTATAACAGAAGTGTATCGTTCCTTATCTGTTCTTGATGGAGCTATTTTAGTAATTTCTGCTAAAGATGGTGTACAAGCACAAACAAGAATACTATTCCATGCACTTCAAAAAATGAATATACCAACAATTATTTTTATAAATAAAATAGATCAGTATGGAATTAACTTAAATAATATTTATCAAAATATCAAAGAAAAACTTTCAAATGATATTATTGTTATGCAAAATGTAACATTAACTCCAGAAATATCAATTAAAAATATCATTGATTTAGATGAATGGGATCCTGTAATTTCCAAAAATGATAAACTTTTAAAAAAATATATTGCAGGAGAAAAATTGACTATACAGGAATTAACGCAGGAAGAATATAGGTGTGTTAAAAAAGGTTCGTTGTTTCCTATATACCATGGAAGTGCTAAAAATAATATAGGAACTCAACAACTCATTGAAGCTATTTCAAATCTTTTTTGTCCTGAAATGAATAAGAATTATTCAGAACTATGTGGAAGAGTTTTTAAAATTGAATATACAGACCATAAGCAAAGATTAGTTTATTTGCGTCTTTACAGTGGAACATTACACTTACGAGATACAATTGTATTGTCAGAAAAAAAGAAAGTGAAACTTACAGAAATATATATTCCTTCAAATGGAGAAATGATACAGACAGAAATAGTTTGTTCTGGAGATATTTTTATAATACCTAACAATACATTAAGATTGAACGATATTATAGGAAATGAAAAGATTTTGCCATGCAATGTATGGAATGACAAGACTGTACCAATACTACGAACAAGAATTGAACCGATAAAAATAGAAGAGAGAGAAAAATTATTGGATGCTCTTACAGAAATTGCAGATACTGATCCTCTTTTACGTTATTGTGTTGATACGATAACACATGAAATCGTCATTTCTTTTTTAGGAACAGTGCAGTTAGAAGTTATCTGTTCTCTGTTGATTGAAAAATATCACATAAACATAAGAATCGAAGATCCAACCGTAATTTATTTGGAAAAGCCATTACAAAAGGCAGATTATACTATTCATATTGAAGTACCACCAAATCCATTTTGGGCATCAATTGGATTATCAATAACTCCACTTCCAATTGGAAGTGGAATACAGTACGAAAGCAAAGTTTCACTCGGTTATTTAAATCAAAGTTTCCAAAATGCAGTAAGAGAAGGTATTAATTATGGACTGGAGCAAGGTTTGTATGGTTGGAAAGTAACAGATTGTAAAATATGTTTTGAATATGGTGTTTATTATAGCCCTGTTAGTACTCCCTCGGATTTTCGTTTTCTTGCCCCAATTGTACTTGAACAAACATTGAAAAAAGCGGGAACGCAATTATTAGAGCCATATCTTTCGTTTATACTTTTTACACCACAGGGATACTTTTCTCGTGCATATAATGATGCACAAAAACATTGTGCAATAATTGAAACAAGTCAATCAAAAAATGATGAAGTTATTTTTACAGGACATATTCCTGTACGTTGTATTAATGAATATCGTAATACTTTAACTCTATATACAAATGGGCAAGCAGTTTTTTTGACAGAATTTAAAGATTATCAAATTGCTACTTGTGAACCAGTTATTCAATCACGTAGACCAAATAATCGAATAGATAAAGTACGCCATATGTTTAATAAAAAAGAAAATTAAGTTAATATTCACTAAATTTAATGAGCAGTTGTAGGGGTGTGCAAAATACCCTTAGGGTGTGCAAATCGCTCTAGGGGTGTGCACTTTTTATGATAGGCGTGTGCAACCTTGTATTAAAATGGTTCATCTTTGCCATTAGAGTACATTAGTCTTGATACTTTAAATAAAAGGTGTCAAGACTGTTTTTTTAAGTTTTTTAGATGTAATAGGAAAGCTATAAATTTATTAGGGGAACATGGATGGACCATCAACAAGTTTATATAATGCAAAAAATATGCTAGCAAATGTTACTATATAGTGATATTGATAGCTTTTTTATTTTTTTCTACATTATCGAAAAAATTGAAAACGTTATCATAAAAAAACAAAATGCAATATTTGAAAAATTTTTAAATTCGTGATAAAATATATTAGCAAATAAGGTTATAAATAATTGAAAGCAAATTTATAACTTTAACAGGAGGAATTAATGAAAAATATCGATTTAACAAAATATGGAATTAATGGCGTTAAAGAAATAGTCTATAATCCATCTTATGAAATGCTTTTTGAAGAAGAAACTAAACCAACTCTTGAAGGCTACGAAAAAGGACAAGTTAGTGAATTAGGTGCTGTTAATGTAATGACAGGTATCTACACTGGTCGTTCTCCTAAGGACAAATATATTGTTGTTGATGAAAACTCTAAAGACACTGTATGGTGGACTTCAGATGAATATAAAAATGATAACCATCCTGCAACAGAAGCTACTTGGGCAGAAGTTAAAAAACTTGCATTAAAAGAATTATCTAATAAACGTTTATTTGTTGTTGATGCTTTCTGTGGTGCAAACAAAGATACTCGTATGGCTGTACGTTTTATCGTTGAAGTTGCATGGCAAGCACACTTTATTAGAAATATGTTTATTAAACCTACTGAAGAAGAACTTGCAAACTTTGAACCAGACTTCATCGTTTACAATGCTTCTAAAGCAAGAGTAGAAAATTATAAAGAATTAGGATTAAATTCTGAAACTTGCGTAATGTTCAATATTACAAGCCGTGAACAAGTAATTATCAATACATGGTATGGTGGAGAAATGAAGAAAGGTATGTTCTCAATGATGAACTACTATTTACCACTAAAAGGTATCGCTTCAATGCATTGCTCTGCTAATACTGATATGGAAGGCAAAAACACTGCTATTTTCTTTGGTCTTTCAGGAACTGGTAAAACTACATTATCTACTGATCCTAAACGTTTACTAATCGGTGATGATGAACATGGATGGGATGACAATGGTGTATTCAACTTTGAAGGTGGATGCTATGCAAAGGTTATCAACCTTGATAAAGAATCTGAACCAGATATCTACAATGCAATTAAACGTAATGCATTACTTGAAAATGTAACACTTGATGCAAATGGAAAAATTGATTTTGCTGATAAGAGCGTAACAGAAAATACTCGTGTATCATATCCAATTGATCACATTAAAAATATCGTTCGCCCTATTTCATCAGCTCCTGCAGCAAAGAACGTAATCTTCTTATCTGCAGATGCATTTGGAGTTCTTCCTCCAGTATCAATTTTAACACCTGAACAAACTCAATATTACTTCTTATCAGGTTTCACTGCAAAATTAGCAGGTACTGAACGTGGTATTACTGAACCTACTCCAACATTCTCTGCATGCTTCGGACAAGCATTCCTTGAATTACATCCTACTAAATATGCAGAAGAATTAGTTAAGAAGATGAAGATGAGTGGTGCTAAAGCATACCTTGTTAACACTGGATGGAATGGTACAGGTAAACGTATTTCAATCCGTGATACACGTGGTATCATTGATGCTATCTTAAATGGTGATATTTTGAATGCTCCAACTAAGATGATTCCTCACTTCAACTTTGAAGTACCTACAGCTCTTCCAGGAGTTGATTCTAAGATTTTAGATCCTCGTGATACTTATGCAGATGCAAGTGTATGGGAAGAAAAAGCTAAAGATTTAGCAAGTAGATTCGTTAAGAACTTTGCTAAATATGAAGTTAACCCAGCTGGTAAAGCTTTAGTAAAAGCAGGACCTACTCTAGATAAATAGTCTTTATAAAGTAGTTATCATTGATAACTACTTTTTTTCACAATCTTGAAAACGTGTTCACGTAAAAGCCAAGAAATTTTAGTTTACAAATTTACAAAAAAATATTAAAATATCTTGTAAATTTCAAGTGAGGTTAATATGAATAAAATAAAAAAACTTTTTGAACAAGTAGATCTTACTAAAGGTACTATTTGGAAAGTAATAATATGGTTTTCAATACCCATTCTAATAAGTTATTTATTTCAACAAATATATAGCATTGCCGATGCCTCAATCTGTGGAAAATATTTAAATGTTAATCAAGTAGCGGGAGTAAATAATACAAGTAATATTGTTTTCATTGTATTACAATTTGCTTTTGGTTGTACAGCTGGTTTTTCAGTAGTTACTTCAAATAAAGTTGGACAAAAAGATGAAGAAGGAGTAAAAAAATCCTTTGCAATTCAAATAAAACTATCATTATATATAAGCGTTTTATTAACCATTATTGCTTGTTTGATGGCTAAACCAATGTTATCAATGATTGGTTTAACTGAATCTAACAATTTAGTACAAAATGAAATATTCTCATCAGCATATACTTATGTAATGATTATTTTCATTGGAACAACAGCGCAAATGTTTTATAATTTAATTTGTTCTTTTTTAAGAAGTATTGGTGATTCTTTTGTACCATTAATATTTTTGATACTGTCAACTATTCTAAATATTGTTTTGGACTTAATATTTATTGCAATCTTTAAATGGGGTGTAGTTGGTGCTGCAGTTGCAACAGTAATAGCTCAAGTGATTTCCGCAATAGGTTGTTTTATTTATACGTACCTTAGATATCCAAATTATAGATTGAAGAAAGAACATTTTAAAACTGATTTTAGATTTACTTTAAACCACTTAAAATTAGGAATTCCTTTAGCACTTCAATTTTCCATTTTAGCAATAGGATTAATAGTAATGCAAGCAGTTATTATTAAATTTGATACTACCCTAGATAATGAAGTTATTAGATCATATGCCCAAAATGGATTTGGTGCAGCATCTAAACTAAATAGTTTTCTAATGTGTCCATTCAATGCTTTAGGTACCGCAATGTTATCATATTGTGGACAAAACTATGGTGCTGCTAAAACAGAAAGAATAAAGAAAGGGGTTGCGCAAGCTCTATTAATTTCGTTTATCGAATATATTGTATTTGGTGGAATCGGTTTATTACTAACAATTAATGGTTTTTATATGCAAATATTTTATTCTGCTGAAAAGATAAATGAAATGACAATTTATTATGGTAATACTTATTTATATTGTGATTTATCATTATACTTCATTCTTGGAACGCTATTTGTTTTTAGAAATTCATTGCAAGGTATAGGTAAATCTTTATATCCATTGCTTGCGGGGATAGCTGAATTAATTGCTAGAACAGCAATTTGTTTAATTTTACCACCAATATTAAATAATGGTCCAATTTCGGTAGATGCTAACAATAAAGCAATTTTTGGATTGACTTTTGCTGATCCGTTAGCTTGGAGTTTTGCTGTGATTATTCTTACAATAGGAATAGTAAAATACATTTGTAAAAATGATAAAAAAGTAAAAAAAATAAATTAATAAATAATATATTTTGAATTTTTTTAAATATATGCTATAATAATGTCAAATAGGCTATGAAAGGAAAACAAAATGAACGATAAACATCTTAAAAATAAAAAATTATTTAAAATACTAGGGATAAGTTTTTCAATAATTGGTTTAGTATGTGTAATTATTGGTATGGTAAGTTTCTTCAAAGGATTCAACAATATGGAAGCTCCTAAATTATTCTATTTTTGCTTTATAGGTATTCCTTTTTTAGGAATTGGTATTAATTTATTCACATTAGGTTTTAAAGGTGAAATTTTAAAATATAACAAAAATGAGAGTGTACCAGTAATTAATGAAGCAATTGGTGAGTTAAAACCCGCAATCAAAAATGTGGTTGATGCCGTAAAAGATGGCTCTGGAAATAATACAAACTCTATTGTATGTAGTTGTGGAACTAGTAATGATAAAAACAGCAAATACTGTAAAAATTGTGGTAAGCCATTATATACTGTATGCCCTAATTGTGGTGCTAATTGTCCAATAGATAGTAAGTATTGCAATAACTGTGGAAGCAAGCTTTAATGATTAAAAAAGTGGTTTTGAAACCACTTTTTTATTATTGGGTATTATTCTAAAATAAATTAATGTTAAGTTTGCATAAAAGACCAAATTATGATAAAATAATATAAATTGTTTATCAATTTGGAGGATTTATGACAGAAATTAAGAAACAGTATGGCATTTGGACTGGCATTGCGATGGTTGTAGGTATCGTAATTGGTTCAGGTGTTTTTTTAAAAGCAGGAGGAGTACTAAAACTTGCAGGAGGGAATTTAAAACTATCAATTTTGGCCTGGTTTATTGGTGGTTTAATTATGATAACATCAAGTTTTTGTTTTGCAGTATTTGCAACAAAAGTAACAAAATATAATGGGGTTGTTGATTATGTTGAAGTAGCTAGTAATGAAAAAATAGGATATAGCTTAGCTTGGTTGATCACTTCATTCTATTATCCAATCGTTGCCTCAATTGTTGCATTATTTGCGGGATCATATTTTTTCAAGATGATTGGCTTAAATATCGGCCTAACTGATTGGCAAAACTTTTTATTTGCATTTGGAATTATTACTTTGGTTGTTATAATGAACTACTTATCACCAATCATTGCTTCAAAATTTCAGATTTCCGCAACCGTAGTTAAATTAATACCGATTTTATTAATTGCTATAGGTGGTTTATTTGCATCTTTAATAGTAGGTAATGACTATGGTATTATTAATGCATTTAAAAATAATGCAGAGGGATATGAATTGAATTTTGGAGAAGCTGTTAAAAAAACTGCCTTTGCATATGAAGGATGGGTTTGCGCAACTGCCATTAATGCAGAGTTAAAAGATAGCAAGAAAAACTTACCCAAGGCATTAGTTGGTGGTACGATTGCAATTTTAGTTTTTTATATTGTTTATTATGTTTCACTTTCTGCAATCCTAGGTAATGAAGCAAATATAATTCAAGATGAAAAGGCACCAATTGTGGCTTTCCAAAAAATGTTTGGAACAATCGGTGGTTCAATCTTTACTTTCTTTATTATGATTTCATGCCTTGGAACTGTTAATGGTGTTACAATGGGTTGTTGCCGCGGTATGTATACGATGTCTTGTCGTGGTCAGGGTATAGCTCCAGAAAAATTCTCTAAAATTGGTAAAAACAAAAATATTTCATTTCTTTCTTGTATATATGGATATGGATGTATCCTACTAATGTTATTAGTATGGTATCTTGCAATGCACAATGTTTGGATATTTGGTCACCTAGGAAGTATGGACGAAATAATTTGTGCCATAATATATGCAATTTACATTACTATGTATATTTTTATAATGAAAAACTTCAAGGAGTTAAACGTTGTTAAAAGATTTATTTTACCGGGTTTAGCTATAATTGGTTCTTTATTCTTCACCATTTGTGGAACTGGTTTATATCAATTGATAACAACAGGAAAAACCAATAGCTTGATTGACTTTTTAGTTTTCTTGGTTCTTTTTATTATATTAATGTTACCATCATTATTTTTCTATCATAAAGATGGTAAAAAAGAGACTATTGATGATTAAAAACTTAAGATAAAATTCTTAAGTTTTTTTGTTTTTGAAATGATATTTTATTTATAAATAAATAGACAAAAATTGGAAAATAAGTTATAATAAATAAAGATGAGGCAAAAATTATGCATTTTATAAAACATTTTATCACAATTACAAAACATCGTCATAAAGTATTAGTGTATTGCTTTAGATGTGGTCTATATCGCCAAGGATTAGTTCATGATTTATCAAAATATAGTTTTACGGAATTTATTCCGGGTGCTAAGTATTGTACAGGAAGCAGAAGCCCAATATATTTTGAAAGACAAGATAAAGGATATAGCCTTGCTTGGCTTCACCACAAAGGTAGAAATAAACATCATCCTGAATATTGGATTGACATGAATAAAGATACAAGAATATATGAACCTATTATTATGCCTGATCGATATATTGCGGAAAGTTTTTGTGACCGATTAGCAGCTAGTAAAACCTATAATAAGAAAAATTTCCAAACTATTATGGTTAAGGAATATTTTGAACGTGAAAGAAATACACTACCTATGCATAGTGTCACACGTGAAAAACTTTCAATGTTAATTGATATGTATATAGAAAAAGGTGAAAAAGCAACCTTTAAATTTATTAAAAATAATATGCGAAATAATAGGAAGAAGGAAAATAATGAAAAATAAAAAATTACTTCTAGGAGTAATGTTGTTTGGTTGGACAGTGTTAACAATTCTTATTTTAACATTTGCTATGCCCGTTTCTAAAAAAATTCAAAGGAAAATAATTGCGGCAGTACGAAAAAAGCGTAACATTGAAATTGTTAAATTAGAAGATGTCAATGTTAATTTACGTGAAATGTATTTATCTAATCAAAGATATGTGGTAAAGTATGATGTTTATCCTAGTGATGCCGAAGACTTAGATTTAGAGTTTGTTGCTCTTGATAAAAATATTAAAGTAGAAAAAACCGATAAAAATGGAATGATATATATTGAAGCTCTTGATAAAAACACAATGCTTTATACTAGTACATTTACGATTGTTTCCAAAAATCATGATTTCAAAAAAGTTGTTGAAGTTAATTTTGGTAGGAAATATCCGGATGGCATTGAATTTAATTTCATCAATAAATTTAATGAATTATCAAATCAATTAACCACAAATGTTAATATTCCCTTCTTTACGACTTATAACATTCTTGGTGAATCTAGTGAAAATCAAGTAGAAATAAATTATGATGATTCTTACTTGAAAAAAATTAGCAACAATGAATATTTACCAATAAAAGAAGGTAAAACCACCATTGTCGCAACAACCGTAAATGGTAAAACGTCTGCTATTGATGTTGATATTTTGGAGAATGATTCCAATGTTGAATATATCAACACTATAAAATTAATAGATTTAGGAAACAAGTGTGAAGTAAACAGCGAAAGTGAATTTGTTGTTGGGTCCACTTATGGTATTGAATTATACCAAGATGATAAAAAGGTTGTAACAAATTATACAATCGAATCAGAAAATCCCCAAAAAGTTAGAGTTAATAGATATGACCAAATTAATTTTGCTTCACCAGGGATTACTAAAATAAAAGTTATTTTGCCAAATGGTTTTGAGTATATACAAGAACTAAAAACTAAAAATCATTTAGAATTACCACGCATTGCCGAACCACAATTAAACGAAAACAATACATTAGAATTATTAAATGGGAATGAAGTTAATTTTACTTTTAATTTTCCATGGAATTCTACTTATCGTAAATATAGTTTAGATTATGATCATTCAATGCTTTATATTGCTTTTGATAAAGCCGGTAATGTTGCAAGAATAACTCCTCTGAAAGTAGGAAATACCAAAATTACCCTTAAAATAAATGATGGTTACGAACAATTAGTCGGAGATTATGAAGTAGTAGTATTGGATAACCCTCATGATTTAAGAACAGAAAAAAATAAAATAAGTGTTTTTGTTAATAAATTTGGACACATGATGTTCTTTATTATTGAAGCAACACTATCAATCTTTTTTCTAAAGTGTTTTAAAGTAAACAATTTTATATTGCGCTATATCTTATTTATCGTAATTCATCTTAGTATAGGCTTATTTCTAGCAAGCATTACTGAGTATATTCAAACCTTTATGCCAAATAGAAGAGGTTGCATAGAAGATGCTACTTTAGACATGATATTCTATATGGCAACATCGATTATAATTTTAATAACAATAGAAATAATAAAATTTATAAAGTATAAAAAAGGAGTAGCCTATGAACATAACTAAATTTGAAAAAGTATCATTAAGTGCTTTTAAAAACGCTTGTAATGATTTAGGATTTAACTTAAATAATATTGAAGAAATTTATCAAAACATTCAACTTCCTAAAAGAGCTACAAAAGGGTCTGCCGGATATGATTTTCATTTACCGTTTGCAATTAATTTGAAAAAAGGAGATACAATCATTATTCCAACTGGAATAAGATGTAAAATGAATCAAGATTTAGTTTTACAAATATATCCTAGAAGCAGTTTAGGATTTAAATATCAACTTACCCTAGATAATACCGTAGGCATTATTGATAGCGATTATTATTATGCTTTAAATGAAGGCCACATAATGATTAAAATTACTAACCACAGCATTCAAAATAAAACTTTAGAATTAGAACATGGTAAAGCTTTTGCACAAGGGGTTTTTGTTAAATTTTATAAAACTATTAATGATGAAGCTAAACTTACTAGAAGTGGTGGAATGGGTAGTACTAATCTATAAATTGTTGTATGTAAATTTGAAAAAGTTTACATACATTTTTTTAAGTAATTTTCGACAATTCTTTTGTAAAGTATGCTATAATTAAAAAATCAAAAAAGAGGAGAAAGCAAAGATGGAAAACCAAAATAACAACTTGTCTAATGCCCATAAATGGTCCAAAAGTTACGCTCCTAAAGGAGAAAAAAGAGGTAAATATATTAAAAAGCCTCATATTATCAAGTGGTATATTAAAAAGTATTGGTACAAATATTTATTAATAACTTTATTAACCCTTGGAATAATTTATTGTGATGTAGAAAAACCCGTAATTATTGGCCAAGCCGTGGACTTAATTGGTCTTGGTGAAATAACGGTTGAATCATTATTAGCAATTATCATTACAATTGCGGTTATTGTGATAATGAAATTTATTGTAAGTGTTAGTAGAGGAATTTTATTAGGTAATTTGTTCCATCGCTTGTACTATCATATTAAGATACAATTTATGCAAAATATTCTTTGCCAAGATGCAGAATTTTTTACTGAATATCATCCCGGTGATTTGATGACCAGAGCTACATCTGATACTTTCTCAATGGCAAACTTATCAACTCATTTGATATTCGGATTAATAACTTTGATATTAACCATTGTAATGTCAGCTGTTTCAATGATTAAATATAATTTATTACTTACAATATTTTCAATTATACCCCTACCCCTTATATTTATTGTCGTTGTAACAATGCGTCCGAAAATTAGCGCAAATTGGCGTTTAGTACGTACTAAAAATAGTACTATGAGTAATCTTGCAATGGAAAGTGTACAACATGTAAAATTAATCAGAGCATTTGTAAATGAAAAACAAGATTATGAAAGATTAACTAAATCAGCAGTTGATTGTTACAATACTGAAAAAAAATCAGTATTAATGCAATCTACATTTGGGCCAACCTTTAGATTCTGTACTAACATCAGTCAATTAGTAGCTTATGGATATGGTGCTTATTTAATAATAAATCAACAAATGACAGTTGGTGATTTAATTTCATTTAGCTTATTATTAGCTCAATTCTCAGGACCAATGATGCAACTTGGTAATCAAGTAGCCCAATTTGCACAAAGTGCGATATGCGTAGAGCGTGTGATGGAAGTATTAAATGCTAAACCCGAAATTATCGATAAAGATGACGCAAAGGATTTAGAAAAATTTGAAACTATTGAATTTAAAGATTATCACTTTACATATCCGGGTGATGATATTGAAATATTAAAAGGCATAGATTTAACGATTAAAACAGGTAAATCAGTAGGCATAGTTGGAAAAACCGGATCAGGAAAATCAACTTTGGTTAAACAATTACTTAGAAGATATCCAATCAATGATACCAATAAAATGTTAATAAATGAAGAACCAATTGATTACTATACCAAAGAATCAATAAGAAAAATGGTAGCTTACGTTCCTCAAGAACATGAACTTTTCGCACGAAGTATTGAAGATAATATTCTAATGGGAAAAGGTGAAGATTCCAACATTGATTTAAATTATGCAATTAAAATGGCTGATTTCGAAAAAGATTTAGATTTTATTGAAAATGGCTTATCAACAATTGTTGGTGAATATGGAGTGACTCTATCAGGTGGGCAAAAACAAAGATTATCAATTGCTAGAGCTTTAATTAAAGATGCACCAATTTTAATTTTAGATGATTCGCTAAGCGCTGTAGATGGTACAACTGAGGCAAATATTATCGCTAATTTAAAAGAAATAAGAAATCAAAAAACCAACATAATAGTTGCTCACCGACTTACTGCTGTTGAAGCATGTGATGAAATCATCGTTTTATCAGATGGTAAAATTAGTGAACGTGGTACACATAATGAACTAATGGCTAAAAAGGGATGGTACTACGAACAATATGTGATTCAAGAAATGGGGGCTAGTGAAGATGAAAAGTAAGACTAGAACTCAAAATAAATATGCAAATTACACGGCTGAAGTAGTATTAAAAAGGGTATTAAAATATGTTTGGAAAAGCAAATTTATGATTATTTGCTCATTACTATTCTTAATAGCTTATACTTTTTTAGAACTATATCAACCTAAATTAATTAATAAAATGTTAGATGATCACTTACTTGGTGTTCAAACTACCTGGGAAAAAATTGATACAGATGGTGTGATTTATCAAGGTAATAACTATCAAAAGGTTGTAATTGATAAAAATACCGATATAAGTGATAAAGAAATTATTTCAATAGTTTATTATGAAAAAAAATATTATGTATTAGATGGGAATGTAACAACAACTGCCATTATAAATATTGATAATGATTCAAATATTGCAACATTAACCAATAATACAACCACATTTGCTAAACAATTAACAAGTGAAGAACTTAAAGCTTTTTATAATCCAAGTATTAAGCCAATTGTTAAATTATTAATTATTTATGGATCACTTACTTTGGTAATAATTTTCTTTAGATTTTTCCAACACGTTTTCTTCTTGTTTGCTTCAATGCGTTTAACATTAGATATTAGAAAAGATGCTTTTGATAAATTAAATCGTCTTCCAATGAAATATTTTGTAAATGAACCAAGCGGTAAAATAGTAACCAAAATAACTAGTGACTCAGAAGGCGTAAGAGGATTATACCAAGTAATGTTTTCAATAATGACTGCCGCAATATCTTTAATAATGGTTTATATTGCCCTATTTAAGGTTAATGCTAAATTATCTTTATTAACTTTACTTGCTACACCTTTTATTTTACTTTGGATGACGGTATATCGTAAAGCTAATAACAAGTATCATCATCGCATTAGAGAAATGAACTCTGTAATAAATGCGGCGATGGCACAATATGTTGATGGTATGGAAATTATTCAACAGTTCAATAAAGAAGATGCTATGACTACTGAATACGATAATTTATTAATAACTAATTATGGTAATAAGATGAAAGCCCTAAAGATTAATTCTTTATTTGGTGGAGAATTATTATTACTAATTCAAAATGCATTGTTAGCTTTAGTCGTATATTACTTTGGTTTAAATTTCTTAAATGAAGAAAGTGCAATTACTGCAGGCGCATTATATTTATACGTAACTTATATTAATAAAGTGTTTGATCCAATAAGAGAAATATTTGCGGACTTAAATGCTTTAGAAGATGCCTTTGTAGCTTCAAGTAGGATATTTGATTTATTAGACCAAGAAGAAGATAAGTATTTAGGATTTAATGAAAGACCAGCATTTGAAGGTGATGTAAAATTTGAACATGTTACTTTTGCTTATGATGAAAAACCAGTTTTAAAAGATATAAATATGCACGTTAAAAAAGGTCAATTCATTGGTTTAGTTGGTCATACAGGTTCTGGAAAATCTACATTAATGATACTTCTACAACGTTTTTATGATTTACAAGAAGGCGTTATTAAAATAGATGATATTGATTTTATGAATTATACAAAGCAAGAAGTAAGAAGTAACATTGGTTATGTATTACAAGAACCTGCTCTTTTTTCAGGAACGATTAAATCTAATATCACTCTTGGGATTGAGGCTACAGATGAAGAAGTTGAAAAAGTATTGAAACTAATTGGTGCTGAAAAATTTGTAAATGATTATCCAAAGGGAATAAATACGGAACTTGCATATCTTGGAGGAAATCTTTCAACTGGTGAAAAGCAATTAATATCTTTCGCAAGAATTTTATTAAGAAATCCGTCTATTTTAATTCTTGATGAGGCCACCGCAAACATTGATACGGAAACTGAAATTATGATTCAGAATGCTTTAAAGGTCACCGCAGTAGGTAGAACAACCTTTGTCGTTGCTCATCGCTTATCAACAATAAGAAATGCTGATAACATATTTGTTTTAGATGACGGTGAAATTGTTGAACAAGGAACGCATGAGGAGTTATACAATAAAAATGGCAAATATCGCAAGATGTATGAAGCCCAATACAATCAAAATAAATAGATTTACCAAATTTACCACATTATTTCAAATAATGTGGTATAATATATTAGATTTAATAAGAGGTGTATTATGACTGATTTAGAACAATTAGCAGAACTTATTTTTCCTGATGTAACTGAAACTATTGAAGATTTGGAAAAAAGATATCCTAAAAGAAACTTACCTGAAGGGGCAATCGTTGCAAGATTTGCGCCATCACCAACAGGATTTTTACACACAGGAAGTTTATTCGCAACCCTAATTGCTTGGAAATTTCCTAATCAAACAAATGGTGTGTTCTTTACAAGACTAGAAGATACCGATACAAAAAGAGAAATTGAAGGTTCTGGTGAAGAACTTTTAAGACAATTAAAGGCTTTTGGTATTATACCAGATGAAGGTTATATGGGAACTTATGAAAAAGGAAATTATGGACCATATAAACAAAGCAATCGCGAAATGATTTACCGAACAGTAATCAAAGAATTTGTAAAACGTGATCTTGCTTATCCTTGCTTTTGTTCAAGTGAAGAATTAAATGAACTTCGTGCATACCAAGAAAAAAATAAATTAAATCCAGGCTATTATGGTGAATTTGCAAAATGTTCAAAACTTACACCTAAAGAAGCAATGGAAAAAATCAATAATGGCGAACCTTACGTAATCCGTTTTAGATCTAAGGGTAATTACCAAAATCGTATTCAAATTACTGATTTAATAAGAGGAAACCTAGAACTTGCACAAAATGATCAACATATTGTCATTCTAAAAAGTGATGGCCTTCCAACATATCACTTTGCACATTTAGTAGATGATCATTTTATGAGAACTACTCATGTAACAAGAGGTGAAGAGTGGTTACCTAGTTTACCAATTCACTATGAATTGTTTGATGCGGCTGGATGGGAAAGACCTAATTATGCTCACTTACCAGTAATTATGAAATTAGATAATGGTAGTAGACGTAAGCTTTCTAAACGTAAAGATCCTGAAGCTTCAGTATCATTCTTCTTAGAAAACGGTTACCCTGTAGAAGGAATTTTAGAATATTTAATCACAATTGCAAACTCTAATTTTGAAGAATGGCGTTTACAAAACATGAATGCAGATATCTTTAGTTTCCAACTTTCATTTGATAAGATGACTCTTGATGGGGCATTATTTGATCTTGCTAAAGTAGAAAACATCTGTAAAGAACGTCTATCAAGATTAAATAAAGATGAATTTACTAAAAAGGCATATGATTATGCTACAAAATATGATGAAAATCTAAAAGCATTAATTGAACGTGATGAAAACTATTTCAAATCAATTATTAATATTGAAAGAGAAAAAGAAAATCCTCGTAAAGATTATGTAACATACAAAGATATTTACCCAATTATAAATTTCTTCTATACAGATTTATACAACCAATTATTAGAAACTGTAGAGTTACCTTTTAATTTTGAAAGATTTACAAAAGAACAAATTATAAATGTATTAACAAACTTTAAAAATAACATGGGTCTTGAATATGATGAAGAAGGTTGGTTTGAAAATCTAAAGAAAACAACAACTGTTTGTGGTTTCTGTCCTAATGTAAAAGAATACAAAAAGAACAAAGAAGCTTACCCAGGACATGTTGGTGATGTATCAGAAATGATTCGAATTGCTATCTCAACTAGAAAAAATACACCTAATCCATATTATGTATTAAAGATATTAGGTGAAAAAGAAGTAGCAAGAAGAATAGATGAAGTAATAAAAAAAATAAGTTAGGATTTTAATCCTAACTAAATGGTCAGCTGGTGAAGCGGTCTAACACATCGCCCTCTCAAGGCGACATTCGCGGGTTCGAACCCCGTGCTGACTACCATTAAAGTCAGTCAAAAAGTCTTTTGTAGACTTTTAAAAAATAAGCTATTTTCACAAAAATTCATAGTTTTACTATGATGAAATGTAGAAAATAGCCCTTTTTTTATTTAAAAAGTGTAGAGCTGTACGGGGAGTTGAACCTTCTTTTTTTACGGCTAGACTGGGGAGTTGAACTAATTTCAAATTTTATGAACAAGGGGATTTGAATATTAGTATCATTACCAGCTTTTAAGCAGGTTTTAGGGCCTTTGTCAGTTCTTTATCCAAAACAGGAGTAAATATAGGTAAAAGCATATTGAAGAGGATACTCACGAGATTTCGGAGCAGCTGTATTTAAATCTATCAAAAATAAACACAAATTCTTAAATAAATAAAATCCTTGCATTATTTTCCATATTATGGTAAAATATAGTTGTAATATATTAATATTTCCTAAGGTTGCTTTGGGGGGACACTCTTAAGAAAATACATAATGATTAGAAAAAGCTCCCTCAGGAAAAGGGGGCTTTTTGTGTCTATATGAATTTTTTTTGAAAGGAGTATAGACTAATGAAAATTTTTTTATTATTTTGTAAAATTATCCTCATATCCTGATTTGACACATTAATTATATGACAAATTTGAAATAAAACAAAGAGGAAGGGGATATATATGAAAAAACAAAGCAAAACTTATTTCACTACTAAAGCAAAACATTTAGGAATATTTTCAAAAATAATTATCATAGTTCTTGTTATAGGCATGTTGATTAGCCATATAAATTTTGCTGCTTTTGCGGCAATGATGCCTAAAGAAATGAACAATGTTGAAACAACAGAAGATGTAACAAGAGATTTATCAAAATTAAAAAGAATAGAAGAAATTGAATATTTAAGAACACTAGACTCAAAAACATATTTAAAAGAAAATGGTTTACTTGAGACCGACGTATATGGTGAAATTATTCACTATTTAGAAAATGGCGTTTATAAAGAAATTGACAATACTTTGGAATTAATAAATAATACATATGTTAACAAGGCAAATAGTTATTTATTTAGTTTACCTAAAGTATTAGATAATAATAAAAAAATATCACTTAAATATAAAGATAAAGAGATTAAACTTTATTATGATTATATTAATATTCAAGGAATACTTCAAAACAGTATCTCAAGAAATAAAACTAATCTAAAAGATGAAATTTCTTATCAAATTAGTAATAATGAAAAATTACAATATATTTTAAAACAAAATTCAATCAAAGAAAATATAATTTTGAATAGCTATATAGAAAATTATTCATATTCTTATTTCATTGATACTTCACTCAGACTTGAAAGAATAGGAAATGAAATACATTTCTTTGATGGTCTTGAAGAAGTATTTGTGATGAATGAGTATTATATGTTTGATGCAAACAAACAAGAATCAAATGATATTGATTTTAATATTGAAGTTATTGATAGTGACACATATAAAATAACTGTAACTCCAAGCGATACATTTTTAAGTATGGCTACGTATCCTGTAGTAATTGATCCAGAAATTACTTTAACTGATGGAGGATTAATAGATGGTATCACAAGTCTTTATTCAATAGATAAAGAAGCAAATACAAATACTTTTTTAACACTTGGTTCTTTTAGTCTTGCCAATAGAAATGCATCAATTAGTACAGATGATTTAATTGCAAATTTAAATGTGTATATTCCAAGAGAATATACAACATCAGTTGGCAATATAATTACCAGAAATCAATTAATGTATGCAAGTATTACACTAACAACTATATCAACAAATGCTACTAGTGATACAAAAGTAAAAATGAAGTATGATGGCAATATAATTGATGAAGTTACATTTCATAACACGAATGTCTTTAATCACAAATTTAACATAATAGATGCATTAAATGAAAAAATAGAAGCATTTGCAACTAATGACATATATATGTCTTTTGAATTGTATCTTGATGGAGCAAGTAACACTGAAGTAACCTATTCTTTAGGATGGGATTTAGGTGGAGATAAACCTTTAATTACTTTAGGATATTTGGATGATGCTGGATTAAGTGATTATTATACATATGAAGAACTTCCATTAGACAATGAATCCAGTATATATTTAGCTCATAATAGTGGTAACTTAACTTATCTTTTTAATGATTATACAGATAATAATTTACTTAATCTTTCACACATATATAATGCAAATAGAAAATATAATGAAAGCATTTATGGAAATGGATTTAATATAAGTTATAATGAAGAATTAACACAGAACTATTCAAATATTATTCTAACTCTTGGAAGTGGTAGGAATGTAATATTCTATCCAACAAACCAAAACAAAACAGAATATATAGCAACTGATGGTGTGGTGATACTTTAATAAAAAAATTAAATCAAAACAACGAAACTATCGGCTATGAAATAGCAAGTGAGGGTGTAATAAAACTATATAATAGTATTGGTAAACTTACCAAGATCTATGTCGATGAAAGTGAAAGAGTTGATGGTATTTGGAATACCGATGCCAAGCAAATTACTTTATTATATAGTGATAATAATGTTTTGGAACAAGTTATAGATTCATATGGTAATCAAATTTGTTTTACTTATAGTACTATTGCAAATGATCCAAGTGATTCACAAGTTGGAATACCATACCTTTTATATGTTGAAGTATACAAGATGAATAATGAACATGAAATATGTTTAGCAAGTAGAGTTGAATTTGAGTATATTCAAGGGGCTTTAATTGCAATAGGTAATTATAAAAACAGTTCAAGTGCAGATTATACATATTTTAATTATAATAGTAAAGGACATATAGAACGCATTTATAAAAACGGAAATGGTTATAATTTTACTTATGATAATAAAAATAGAATATTAAAAGCTAAAATATATAGTTCAAGTTTTACTAATGGAGATTACATAGACTTTACATATAGCAAAAATGGAAAGAAAACAATTGTAACTACTGGAACCGGACAAAAGACAACATATACATTTGATAGCTATTATCACACTAATTCTATAGAAGATAGTAATGGTTATACAACGTTTTATAAATATGAAGATATATTTTTTGATGAAAATGGTAATACTATAACTTCACCAAATTATAAAAAGAATCATGCTATAAAGGTTCAATCAAATAGTTTCAAGAATGTAATAAATCCTATTGTAAATCATGGATTTGAAGTTATAACAAGTGGTAGCATTTATGGATGGGCAGCAAACATTACCAACGGATCAAGCGCAAGTATCGAAACTGATTCATATTTATATGGTTCAAAAGTATTAAAACTTTATAAATCTACAAGTGGTATAGCACAAGTTTATCAAGATATAGATGTTAAGAATGGAACCGAATATATAGTAACAGGATATATAAAAAATGTTAATAATAATGGAACTGGTGCATACATTGATATTTCTGGAATAAATGGCACAATTACCACAATTCAAAAAAGTGGCAACATTAAAAATTCAAAAGATTTTTGTAAGTTTGAATACAAGTTTAAAGCAAATTATACAGGGAAAGCTAGAATAACACTAGTCAATGCTTCATCTGGTTATTCATATTTTGATAACATTCAAATAAATACTAATTATATAGATACAAGATATAATTATTTAGAAAATTCATCATTTGAAAATAGTACTATTGGTGCTTGGAGTGGAGCAAATTATAGCATTATATCAAATAATGATAAATTTATTGAAAATTGTGGTTCAAAGTCATTAAAGCTTTTAACAAATGGTACTATTAGCCAAACTATAAATTCTCCAGGATCAAAAGGTGATACGTTTGTATTTGGAGGATATGCATTATATGAAAACTATACTGGTAATGTAACTATAAGATTAACTTTAGTAAAAGACAATGGTATAGAAACAAATGTTTTTACTTTTGAAAATTCTGATATTAATGCAAGTTATATGATGGCACGTATTACCGCAACAGAGAATTACCAGTCTGTAAAGTTAGAAATTACAAATAATTCTTCTAGTAGTTATGCTTATCTTGATAATCTTGCGGTTTATAAAGAAGGTTATGGTATTATTATTACCTATAATGATGAAGGATATAAAGAAGAAGAGTATAACGAAGTTACAGATGAATTATCAGAATATGAATATGATGTAGATGGTAAACTAATAACAATTAATAAAACTAGTAGTTCGTCTTCAACTAATTCTAAAACTGATACAACAAATATATCTTATGATAATAAAGGTAATATTAGTTCGATTACTAATAAAAACATCGTATCTAGTTATACCACTGATAGCGATGGAAATATAACAAAAATTGAAACTGAAACTTCTGATAATGAGATGAAATACTATTATGGATCTACAACATATACACCTGATGGACTATATCCAAAAACAACAAAAGATGTTTTTGGTAATATTACTACTTCTACGTATGATTATATAACAGGTCTAGTTAAAAAAATTATTGACTCTGATGGCGTATTTAAAGAATACGAATATGATAAAAATGGTAATATTACTAAATTTATCAATGGCAAAGGAACAGATAAAAGAACAATCACTTACACATATGATGTGCATGGAAATGTTACAAGTATAACAAGTGAAGGTTTAACATATACTTTTACATATAATAGTTACAATGATATTAAGACTATTTCAGTTGGTGGAGAACTATTAGTTACAAATAACTATCAAAATGAATCTAGTTCCAGTGAAATATATACAGGTGATATTGAAAGTACAACTTATAATTATGGAACAATATATTTTGAATATGATGAAGAAGGTAGAGTAAAATCAATTAGCGAAAAATCAAAAAATGGAGAACTTTTAAAAGTATTAGAATATACATACAATGATTATTCAGAAATTGCATCATATACTGATTATAAAGAAGGTGTAACATATTACTATAATTATGACTATCAAAATAGATTGATTAATGTTAATGCAACAAACGGAAATACTATTACTTATGAATATGATGAAAGTAGTAGACTTATTAAAAAGACAAATATTAATGGTAGTAATACATATGGATATAGCAATGTATCTATAACTGATGAAGAAAATGAAAAGTTAATTAGTGAGAATTTATCAAATAAGTTTAATATTAATTACTCATATTCAAATGACTCTTTTGCACAACTTGGAACAATAAGTTACTTTATCCAAACAAACGCTATAAATAAAAATTATACTTATGAAACAACAATTCTTGATGGTACAACTTATTACACTGGAAGAGTAAAATCGTTTGAGTACACAAGTGGAAACAATCAACTAATGAAGTATGTTTACACTTATGATAAAAATAATAATATAACAAATATAATGGGATATGAGAATAATGTTCTTGTATATCAAGAGGATAATACATATGATATTTATAATCAATTAATAATGCAATGTGTGCTTGTTAATGATAAAGAAATAAGAAATGAATATTTGTATGATGCTAGAGGTAATATTTTAAATTATAATGTTACAGATAGTAGAACAGAACAGATATTATATGGGTATGATTTTTACTATAGTCAAACTGGAAATAAAAATAAACTAGTTAAAATGGAATCAATAACAACAGATGAAGAATATAATATAGAATATTCAGCAAATGGTGAACCTAGTTTATATCTTGGATGGACTATTGCATATGATATGAAAAATATTACTACTCTTTTAAATAGTAATTATGAAATTAATTACGCTTATAATGCTAGTGGCATAAGAACTTCCAAAGTAGTAACAAAAAATAATAGTACAACAACAACTCAATATATTTTAGATGGAACAAATATTATTAAAGAAATTAGAAGTGGTGAAAATAATACAACCTTACAATACTTCTATGATTCAAATAATGAAATTGTTGGATTTACATATAATAACGTTAAATATTTATATTTAAAGAATCTTCAAAATGATATTATAGGAATTGTTGACAGCAATAATAATATTGTGGTAAAATATTATTACAATGCATATGGTAAAATAATTAATAAAGTAGATACTTCAGGAATTAATTTAAGTGATATTAATCCATTTAGATATCGCGGTTACTATCAAGATAATGAAACAGGATGGTACTATCTAAATAGTAGATATTATGATGTTGAAACATTAAGATTTATAACAATGGATGATGTTGATTATCTTGGTGCAAGTGGAAGTGTATTAAGTTATAACCTTTATAGCTATTGTGAGAATAATCCTATTAATAATTCAGATTCTAATGGAAATAATATAATAACTGATTTTTTAAAAAAATTAATTAATTTTAATAAAAAGACAAAATTATTGACTATTAGTAGGTCTTTAATAGCTGGATCGATAGATTTAGTATTAGCAGTATTATGTATTATTCCTGCTTTTGCTCCAGTAGGAGATAGTATGATTCTTTTACAAGGAGTGAAAAATATAGGAAAATTATTTGGTAGATCATTTGTTGAAAGAGTATTTAAAAAAGTCTTTTCAAAAAAAATATTAAAAATTTTATTTTCTTTTATAACATGGGTTATAGAAAAGGTAACAGGATTTTTGATTAATTTTGCTATTGGAACAATATTTGATAAATTATTTGGTTTGTTTTGGTCTATGTCATCTTTGGGTAATTTTATTGGAGCAACATTTGATTTATGCGATGGCAAATATGATGGATATTTTAGAATATATGTAAGAGGTTAGTATGCAAGTAATAGTTTTTTCATCTCCGGGTTGTAAATTATATCAAGATAATAAATTAATGATTGAAGGCATTCAAGAAAATCGTGACTTTGAATATGTATGTCATAAATATACTATCGAAAATACAGGTGATATTATTATTAAAGAAACATTTAATACTTTTATTTTAAGATTATTTATTAATTTAATAACTATTTTAACTGCAAGCAGTACATATAGATCTACTAATTTTATTGAAACACAGTATAAAGCATATAAAAAAAATAAAAAAATTGCTAATTTTGTTTTTATGCCTCTTTTTAGACTAAAAGGCAAAATTGCAATTAAACCTTTAAAATGCAGTGACGATACTCTTCTTTGTGTTTATTTATTAAAATCAAAAACGCCATTTTTTGTTGAAATATATGATGGTGAAATTGAGATCTTATATAACACGAGAAAAAATAAATTATAATACATATTAAATGTTGTTTTATATAAAAAATTATTTATACTAAGAACAAAAATGCTAAAAGAACTAAAAATATTAAATATTTGAAAAATTTTTTAAGTAATGATCTTAATTGTGATGTAGATTTATTAGATTTTTCATATGCTATGAATGTTTTTGATAAATTTCAAATGGAAACCATCTGGAATTCAAAGCATTTTAGCAAATGAAAAATATACAGGAAATGCATATTTAGGTAAAACTTTTAAGCAAGATGTATTAAGTAAAACAAGGGTTAAAAATATAGGACAAGGAAATATGTATTATGTGGAAAATAGTCATCCAGCAATAATTAGCCAAGAAACCTTTGACCTTGTTCAAAAAGAAAGAGAAAAAAGAAATGAAGTTAGATCATCTTAAAAACTGGTAAAGGCAGATATAGTTCAAAATATCCATTAAGTGGTATGTTGATTTGTGGAAACTGCGGAAGCAACTTTAGAAGATATGGAAGAAACTTGGCAAACGGAGAATATGTTCCAACTTGGATTTGTACAAAACATCAAAAAAATAGAAAAGATTGTGAGATGAAACAATTAAAGGAAGTAAATATTTTAGAAACATATAAAATGGTTATTGAAGAAAATGTAGGAACAATTAAGAGTGTTGTCGAATCGCTTAAAAATTCTATTGATGAAGAATTAGCGACAATAAATAATGATAATTTAATTCAAATTGAAGAAATGCTAAATATTGAACGTAAGAAAATAATGAATTTATTTAAAGCAAAAAAAAATTACTGTAGAAGAATATAATCAAGAATACAGCACGTTAAGTCAAATAGTAAAAAAATTAGAACAAGAAGAACTGTATCAAAAAGGTAAACAATTGAAAACGGAAATTAAAAATGAGAATATAAAAGAAATTAAAACCTTATTAGATGATGATAAAGTCGATATTACAGACGCAGCGCTAATGAAAAAACTTTTAGAATACATAAAAGTGATTAATAATCATACAATAGAATTTGTATTCACATGTGGAATAACTGTAACAAAAACAATAGACTAGATAGAATTCGTTGGGGTTTTTAAAAATCCTATAGAATTTATGGGGGTCT
>ENA-ORSK01000399-ORSK01000399.1-human-gut-metagenome-genome-assembly--contig:-NODE-399-length-44999-cov-7.611873_pt1 | contig 44999 bp, 29 predicted proteins | sample MGYA00242192_ERZ509159 | MGnify/ENA primary metagenome ERZ509159 (study PRJEB26280, sample SAMEA2338663) | human gut metagenome | biome: human gut; feature: human-associated habitat; material: faeces...
TAATGGGAATGTTCCGCTCCACGCACCAGCTGACCACCTCCGGGTCAAAGCCCGGCGAAACGATGAATTTCGCGCCGCATTCCAGCGCTTTTTTGCACTGGTCGAGCGTCACGACCGTGCCCGCGCCGACGAACATCTCCGGGCAGTTTTCGCTGACGGCTTTAATGGAATCTGCCGCTGCCGCCGTGCGGAACGTGATCTCCATCACGTTCACACCGCCGGCAAGCAGCGCCCTCGCGGTTGGAATGGCATCTTTTGCGTCATCCAGAACGACTACTGGCACAACACCAGTGCTCCGGAATCGATTTAAACTATCTTTCATATCCATATCCTCTCAATCAACATTGCCGGTTTCGCGGTAGCTGCGCCAGACATTTTCAAAAAAGTCGTCCGTCTGCGGGATTGGACGCACTGTGCGCCATGTGCAGTGCCAGCCGTCTCCGTCTTTTTGAATCTGCTGCACCAATCCGCGGCGGCTGCCGTCGTCCAGCGCAAATATAAATGCGTCCGGCAGCTGTGCATAAGGCTTTCTGCCTTGCGGATCGGTATAGAGTGCGCTGCCGCGACTTTTGCCGTACTGCGCAGCATAGTCCGCCATGGCGGAAAGATATGCCTGCTGCGCAAGGAGCAGATCGCGCAGTCCATACGCTGCGGGCAGCTCGTCCGGCGAAGCAATACGCAGGTTATTGTCCAGCGTGCGCAGTTCCTCACCAGCTTCTTTCAAGCACAGTGCAATCTCCGCACTGTTTCGGATCGCGCCGCCGCAGCGACTCATACGAAGCTGCGCTGCTGCCTTGATCGCTTTGAAATTGCTCTCGCCGCGCAGAATCTGCGTAGAAAAGTCGTTTGCCCATGTCAGCGCATCCCGTGCAGCCGCATCAACACCCTCCGGCAGCGCGCCGGTGCAGCGGCGGCTGATATACTCCGCTGCGCGGCGGCTGCCCACCTGCCCGGCGTTCAGCGCCGTGCCGCCGGGCCTGCATACGCCGTGCGTCCCGGCAGCCTCGCCCGCAGCGAACAGGCCCTTGATATTCGTCTGCCACCAGCAGTCTACCGCTAGACCGCCGTTATTGTGCTGCGCACAAAGCGCGATCTCCAGCGGCTGCGTCTCCAGATCGACGCCATGCTCGCGGTAAAACTCCACTGCGGGCGCGTTCATGTGCCGCAGCCGTTCGAGCGGCGTGCCGAAGCATGCGCCTGCGCGCGTCAGATACTCCTGTGCCTCCACGTCGAGCTGTGAATAATCAATTTCATCCCCGCAGGGATTGCGGCGGAAATCCAGCCAGACGCGCCGGCCCTTGCAGCGCTCCAGATAGACCAGAATGTCAATGATCGAGCTTCCGCCTTCGATCTTTTTTACATCAAACGGCCATTGATAGCCCTTCAGGAACAGTTTGCTGAGCATCTCTGCGGGCGTTTTGAAAAAGTCCATCAGAAATTCACGCTCGTCCGTTTGATCGGGCGTTGTGGAGATCATGCGCGGAAGCACCTGCATATAGGTACCCGACACGTTCCAGCGAGGGTGCAGCGAGGCGAGGCCATACTGCCATTCGGTCAGATTTTGGCCGATTGCGCCAGCCTCCAGCGCAATGCCGGTTGAACCATGGTGTCCGGCCGGATAGACGCTGTCCGCGTAAATTCCGGCAGGCCCGCCGGTTGCCCAGATGACGTTCCGGCAGTGGATCAGCGCATAGCGTGTTTGTTCCGAACGCGCTGCGCGGTTCAGGCACAAAAGGCCGAGCACCCGCTCGCCGTCCGTCAGAATACGGATAACCTGCATACCGTCCAGCATCGGAACGCCCTCCGCGCATACGGCAGCTTCCAGCATCTGCGTCATTCGTTTGCTGGTATAGGGGCCGGCGCTAGTCGCGCGGCGGCGCGGATCATGGTCGGTTTTGTAGCCGACGTACTCTCCGTAGCGGCTGCGCGGAAATTCCACGCCGAGCTCCGCCAGCCTCAAAAAGCACGGCGCGGAGAGCGCCGCCTCGCACAGCGCGGTATCGCCGTCAACGCACTGACCGTCAAAAAGCGTCTGCGCCATTTCGCGCACACTGTCTCCATCGCCGCCGGAGAGCGTCAGCTTGTAATAGGTCTGCTTGTCGCTGCCGGTATTGCGGCTGGTGCCGCAGAGCCGGTTCTCGGTCAGCAGCAGAATGTCGTGCTGACCGGCACGCCAGAGGCAGTCTGCCGCGTTATAGCCCGCTGCGCCGCTGCCGACAATGGCGGTATTGCAGCGGTAGAGCTGCGCGCAAAGGCCATCTGTGCGAAAAACTTCCTGTTCCATGTGCGTATCCTCTCAGCCTCGGAAATTCGCGGGCTGTGTTTTCTTGATTTCCAGAAACTCTTTATAAAACGGGCGGAAGGTTTCCGCATCGCGCACCACGCAGCCGGTCGGCTTGTGCGCGCGGATGAGATCGCCACACATCCCGCACGTCAGGCAGATATGCTTCGGGTCGATACGTCCCTGTTTTATGATTTCATTTGCGAAATCCGGATCGGCAAACGCCATGCGGCCAAAGAGCATGCCGTCGCAGAGGCCCGCTTCCACAGCTCCTGCTGTGTAGAGATCGGAAAACTGCCGCAGATACGTCGGGGCAGAGGCCCAGACGGTCATTTCCGGCACAGCCTGCTTGACTGCTCCGATTCCGTGGATCATTCGTGCAAGGCCGGTAAACGGGTGCTCGTCCGGCTGATATTTTCCGGCGTCAAACGGGCGCGTGACGTGCGTTGTGGCATAGGGATTGCCCATGGTCAGATTGACCATGGAAAGGCCAAGCTCATCGTGCAGTTCACGCACCAGCTGTACCGGTTCTGCCAGATCGGGCGTCAGTCCGGAGCCCTCGCTCACGCCGAAGCCATACGGCCATGCGTAGCCGTCGTAAATACCAAGGCGCGATGTGACCATAAAATCGTCTGTTTCATAGACCTTTGCCGCGCAGATCGCATTTTTGAGCAGGCGCGTCCGGTTCTCATAGCTGCCGCCGTATGCACCCGGCCTCGTAAAGGCAGACGTCAGTTCTGCCAGCAGATACCCGTGACAGGACTTGATATCCACAGCGTCAAATCCGGCCTCGCGCGCAAGAAGCGCGGCCTCGCCGAATTTTTCCTCCAGCGCCTTGAGATAGTCGTCCGTCACGATGCAGCTGTTGTCCGCCGCGCGGTACTGCTCCAGTTCCGGATGGCGGTAGGCAATGATAGGAGCAGGCTTGTTGTCAGGGTTGGAATACCGGCCGCTGTGGTTGGCCTGCATGACCAGATACGGTGCGAAGCCGTTCACCTGAAGGCACGCTTCCTTGACGGCCTGCGTCAGACGCTTGTAGCTGTCAAGATTCTCGCGGCACAGATAAAGCTGCGTCGCGGAGGAACGCCCCTCCGGGACAATGGAGATCGCCTCAAACCAGATGATCGCACTGCCGCCTTTCGCTTCACGCAGGTAGCGGCGCGCAGTAAAATCCGACGGCGAGCCGTCCGGCAGGGAGTCCGCGCCCTCCATCGGCGCGATACCGAGCCGGTTCGGGAAAACATGCTTGCCTACGCGCAGCGACTCGGCCAGAGCATGCGTATCCGCCGCAAACGGCAGCGATACGCCGAGCGCGGCAGCGGTCTGCTTTATTTCGTCCAGTGTTTTGTAGTGAAATTTCTCGTGCATAACCAGCCTCACAGTCTTTTGATGTGGAACCCGCCGTCAACGTCGAGATAGCTGCCGGTCGTATACAGAAAATCGTCGCCCGCGAACACGGAAACTGCGTTTGCAATATCCTCAGGCGTACCCCAGCGTGCGATGGGAAACGCACCGTCCGCGATGAGCTTATCGTATTTCCCGGTAACCGTGCTGGTCATGTCCGTGGCGATGACGCCCGGACGGATCTCATTGACCAGTATGCCTTCTCCGGCCAGCCGGTCGGCAAACAGCGTCGTCAGCATGGAGACGCCTGCCTTGGACACACAGTATTCACCCCGGCTGACGCTGGATACCTCCGCCGAGCAGGAGGAGATATTGATGATCGTGCCGCGCTTTTTGCCGATGGGCTCCTGACGGAGCATCTGCTTTGCCGCTGCCTGCGTCAGAAACAGGTTGCCCTTTGTGTTTGTACCGACCACGCGGTCGAAGCTCTCCTCCGTCATCTCCAGCAGATCAGCGCGCACCTTCGGCGCGACGCCCGCGTTATTGACAAGCACGTCGATACGGCCAAACTGTCGGACCGTTTCTTCGATCAGATGCAGTCGGCTGTCATGGTCTGCGATATCGCAGCGGATATAGCGCCATTCGATACCGTCCGCAGTCAGCCCTGCCAGCGCCTGTTCATATTTTTCCTGCGGTCCGGTCGCTGAAACAACGACGCGGAACCCATCCCTGCCCAGCCGCCGCGCAATGGCAAAGGCGTTGGACTTGCCGGGGATGCCCACCAGCAGGCGATAGGCCGCGGCTGGAGCCGGTGACGATCGCAACTTTCTTCATGATGTTGTCCTCCAAAGACAGAGCGGAGAGAAGCGGCCGCTGCCGTTTCCCTCCGCCTGTCATTGCTCGTTATTCAGGTCTTGTTAAGCTATCGGTTAGCCCTTCCATGCAGCGTATGCGGTGTTCATGATCTCGCACCAGCGGGCTGCGCCGTACTCGTTCAGGCATTCATCCTGGAACTTGGCGTATTCTTCCTCGGTCAGAGGACGGGTACCCTCAATAAAGTCCTGAATCTGAGCGTTGCAATATTCACTCAAAGCAGTCATAATGTCGGACTTCTCTGCTTCTTCCTCAGTGGTGAAGTAGCTGGCGGGGATCACGGGATCCAGATCCATCAGCCATTCGTTCTCGCTGTACAGCTTGTAGCCGGGGTAGCTGTACGGACCGTAGTAAGTCAGAGCGTACAGATCGGTATCGGTGACGACATTGAAGATGCCGAGCCATGCAGCCTTATACTCGTCGATATCGATGGGGTCGCCCGGGGTCTGGTAGTTGTTGAGAACGGTCGGGATATTCTCGTTGAGAACTGGCTCGCCGTCAACGTAGTCGAAGGTCACGCCCTCTTCGCCATAGTTGGCGTCGATGATGGACTCGTCGGAATAGATGTAGTTGAGAATCTGCATGCAGATCTCCGGATACTTGGTATCGGCGTTGATGCCAAGCTGGTAGTTGACGTCGATGGAACTGAAGGCGTAGGTCTTGGGCTTGAAGCCGTCAGCGGTAACAGGCATGGCGATGGGGCCGAGCTCATAGGCGGCGTTCGGATCCTCGCCGCGGACAGCGTTGGTGAAGTCCTCACTGCGAGTCAGATAATCGAAGGTAACAGTAGCCTTGCCGGTGGACATCTTTTCTTCCCACATTTCCGTGCTGTTCAGCGCGTATTCGGGATCCATCAGCCCTTCAGTATAAAGCTGATTGAGCCAGACAAGCTCATTGTACAGATGCTCATCGTTGCCTTCAAACGTATACTTACCTTCGTTTGCGTTCCAGCCCACAACACCGCCCATAGAGGCGCCGAAGATGGAAGCAAAGTTGGTCACAAGGGAGCCGACGCCGTTACGGACGGAGAAAACGTAGCTTCCGGTCTCTTCCTTCATGGCGCGCATCAGGTCGGTCAGGCTTTCGATGGTGCCGTCGTATTCAAAGCCAAGGTCATTGATGATGTCCTTGCGGGCCAGCAGGCCGAACCAGTAAACCGGAGTGGAATACTGACGGACGGTGGTGTAGATCTTGCCGTTGTCGGAATAAGTAATGGCTTCACGAACCTTCTCGGTATCGATGTACTTGGCGATATTGGGATAATCCTGCCAGTAATCTTCGATGCAGAGCAGCAGATCCTGATTGACATAGCGCTTGGCTTCGTCCGCGCCGTGGATCATGAAGAGATCGGGAGCGGTGCCGGAGGCCATAGCCAGATTGAGCTTCTCCTTATAGGTGGCTTCTTCGCCGCCCCAGTTGAGCCAGTTGATCTTGATGCCGAGCGTTTCTTCCAGCTTCTTGCAGGCTGCAAACGTATCGGTATCAACGGGATGCGTGGATTCCTCGTAAGCGATGCTGATTTCGATCGGTTCCGCATCGGAGGAGGGAGCAGGGGTATCGGTAGTGCTGCTGGAGTCGGACGTATCCGCCGGGTCTTCGGCGGCGGGTGCGGGGGTCTCGGCGGTCTTGGCGCAGCCAGCAAGCATACCGGCAAGCATCAGGACGGCCAGAAGAAGTGCGATCAGTTTCTTTGCCATTTTCGTTCTCCTTTTTCAAGTTTCAGATTGTTCTATAATAAACACATTTCGTGCCTATTACAATGTCAAGTGCTTCCACGTTTAACCCTTTACCGCGCCAAGCATAATACCCTTTACCAGATATTTTTGGATCAGTGGGTAGAGGATCAGCATCGGGATCATCGCCAGAATGACGACCGCATACTTGAGTGACTGACCGAGCACCACTTCGCCAGCCTGCAGCGCGCCTTCCGACTCACCCGTCAGAACGATGGAGCGAATGACCAGCTGCAGCGGGTGTAGCTTCTTGTCTGTCAGATAGATAAACTCATTGAACCAGGAATTCCAGCGGTTGACCGCGAAAAGCAGTACCACCGTGCTGATGATTGGCTTGGAAAGCGGAATCGTGATTTTTGTAAAGACATGAAAGTCGTTTGCACCGTCAATGAATGCCGATTCCTCCATGGACGTGGGGATCTGCTCAAAAAAGGTACGCATTAAAATGATGGTATAGGGGCTGCACGCCGCGGGAAACAGGACGGCCCAGATCGTGCCGTTGAGTCCCATTTTCGTCATGTTGATATAGCTGGCGATCAGGCCGCCGCTGAACAGCATGGTGAAGACGAAAAAGACGTTGAAAAATTTTCTCCCACGCAGATAAGACTTGGACAGCGGATAGGCCGTCAGCATGGTGATTGCCAACGAAAGCACCGTATCCATGAAAGTATAACGGATCGTGTTCCAATAGGAGCGGAGGAACCCGTCATACGCAAACGCGCGCTTATACGATTCAAGATTAAAGCCAACCGGCCAGAGCCATACCCTACCCTGCGAGACGGACAGACGCGAACTGAGCGAGATCGCCAGGACATTGAGAAACGGGAAAATAATCATCAGGCAGAAAAGCGTCAGTACGATGGCGCAGAACACCTTGTCGCCCGCAATCTTTTTATGGATTCTGTGTGTTTTTCTCATGATACTTTCCTCAAATCAGACTGGTTTCCGTCAGCTTTTTGGAAATCTTATTCGTGACCAGCACAAGAATAAGCCCGATCAGTGACTGGAACAGACCGACCGCAACGGAATAGCTGTAATCTGTGTTCAAAAGACCCACGCGGTAGATATAGGTGCCGATGATGTCCGCTGTGGGGTAGAGTTTTTCGTTGTACAGCAGCATGACGCGGTCCGTGCCGCCGGAAAGCAGATAGCCAAGGTTCATGATGAACTGGATCGAGATCGTCGATGCAATTCCGGGCAGCGAAACATGCCAGATCTGCTGGAGCTTATTCGCACCGTCCATTCTGGCTGCCTCATAGAGCGAGGAGTCGATACCGGCCAATGCAGCGACATAGATAACGGAGCCCCAGCCTGTTTCCTGCCAGATGCAGATGAAATTGTAGATCGTGCGGAAGTATTTCGGGTCACTCAGGAATTTCAGCGGCGTTCCGCCGAGCTTTTCAATGATCTGATTGATGGTGCCGCTCGGCATCAGGAACTGATTAAAGATTGAAATGACGACGACGCCGGATAAGAAGTGCGGCAGATACGCGATCGTAGTTGCACTCTTGCGGAACACGCCCTTTTCGCGGAATTCGTTGATCATCAGCGCGAAGATAATATTGATTGGCGTCGTCCAGAGCATATTGAATACATTCAGCAAAAGCGTATTGCGGATGAGTCGCCAGCAGTTTTTATAACGGAAGAAGCGCTTGAAGTTTGCAAGGCCGACCCACTCGCTGCCGAAAATGCCCTTTTTGAAATTGTATTTTTCAAATGCCATAAGCAAGCCGACCATGGGCTTGTACATAAACAGGAAGAACATGATAATTCCTGGTATGAGCATGACGTACAGGATCCAGTGCTGCCGCACATAGCTCCATGTGCTGCCTCGACGGGCGGGAAGCCGCTCAGCAGTATTCTGTTTCTTTGTGGTCACTTGCAAAACCGTATCTCCCTCTTGTGTCCGAAATCATTTGCTCCCGATCCGGCTCTCCGGCCTGACCGCGTTTTGAGCATAGCATGGGATACGCCGACTTGTAAATTCTCCATTTTCTACGGCAATATTCATTTTTCCACCGCCTTGCAGCATCTGTCCCATTCTTTCTGCGATCCAGTGGAAAATGGTTGCCCCCGGTAGAAATATGAGAGTTGCGGCAGATGGCGGCAGCGGTTATACTTAAAATAGATTTTTTAGATACTGCTGAGGTTTTTCTATGAAACGCTTTTGGAGCCGCATCTGCGGCTTTGTTTCCGAACACGATCTATTTTTCCGGCTGTTTCTGATTCTGTTCGGCTGCATCATTCTGCCGGTTTCTATCGCGTGCATTGCATTCAACTGGCAGGCGGAGAATCTGGTGCGCACGCAGACCGAGCGAACAAACAGCGCATATCTCACAAGCCTTTCCACGCAGCTTGAATCCGCTCTAAACGCACAGCGGATGCAGATGCTGGATTACTCCGTGAAGGAAACGCTGACCGGCAGCTTCCGGTCAAACAAGTTTACAAAGGACGCAACAACGCTTCTGACCAATGCACTGTCATCCAATGAAAACCTTGAAGCGGTTTTTGTCCTCGATCCCAGCACCAATCGCATTGCCTCAAACATCGGCTGCTTTGACGCGGAGATCTATTTTTCAAAGTATTGCAGATTCCCCGGCTACTCCTTTGAAGAACTTTACGGTACGCTGTGCGAAAACCGCGCATTTTCATTCATCGGCGCACTGGATTATACACGATACAGCCTTGTGAAAAATCGGCAGGACAGCCGCGCGCTCCTGCTGCTGTACACCTACTTTCCCGAGCAATCATACGGCACGAACCGCGTCATGGGCTTTGTTCTGTCGCCGTCACTGGCAGAAGCACTGCTGGACGACCGCTTTCTGGAACGCCAGGGCGACATCTGCATTTTTGATGCCGCAGGCGCACCAGTTTGCTCGACTTTTGCGCAGACTGACAGCCTGCCCCTGTTTGACGACAGCGAGGTTCACAACTGCCGTATCGGAGACACCGATTATCAGGTGCAGTCCCTCTCCGGTGCCTACGGTCTGCGGTATATAAGTGTCATCCCGACAAGCGAATATTATTCCGGCCTGCAGCCGATCCGCAGCTTTACTCTGCTGCTGATTTTGATCCTGCTGGTGCTGATCGTGCTGATCTCCGCAATTTTCTCCAGCCGCATCAGCCGTCCCATCATCCGTCTGGCAAACAGCTTTTCCGAGCCTCCGATCGACGATCCCCGCTCGGCTGCCATTGAAAGCACCGCCGTTTACCGCAGCATCCGTTCCAATATCAACGAAATCCGTGCCTCCAACGAGAAACTCTCTACGCTCATGAAAAGTGGGCAGGAACAGCTGCGCAGCAATTTACTCCTTGACATTCTGCGTGGTCGGTCGCAGGATGAGGCTCTGCTGTCCTATCAACTCGCTGAATTGGGTGCGCAGTTTCCACACAAGTACTATACGCTCGTGCTTTTATCGTTCGATTTCTACAAGCGCGCATATTTGGACTGCACGCCGGTGGAGTTGGCGCACATGCAGGATGGCATCTGCAAGCTGACAGCTGCGTGGACGTATCCCTTCGAGCAGAAGATCGAATATATGGAGTGCTTGCCCCGCACATTTGCGTTCATCGTCAATATGGATGAATTGAACCTTACTGCACTGCACAGGGAGCTTACGCAGATCCTGCATCTGGCGGATATTGAAAATGACCAGCTGCGGCTGATTTTTGTGACGACATCCTTTGTCAACCGGCTTGAAGAACTGCCAGAACTGTATCAATCCGCAAAAAATGCTCTGCGCTACCGTGTGCTCAACCGCCAGAGCCAGCTTATCCAGAGCATGCACCTTCCGTCTGCCGGAGAGTATCCCTCCTTCCTTACGGACGAAAACAAGAATTATATCACAAATTACATCACCAGCGGCAACGCAGACGCTGCCAAGAGCTATATTGTCGCACTTATCGAGCAGAGCGCGGAAAACGGCATTCCTTATGAGCATCTGATCACGTCGTTTTCCTCGATTCTTTCCCTGATCGCGCAGATCCTGACTGCGCGCAGCATCCCGTTTTTCCCGCTCTTTGATGCAGACCCGTTCGCAGAACTCAGCTCGCTCAATAATCTTGATGAAATCGGCGACTTTTTCCGCTCCGTCTGCACAAAGGCGACTGCCGCACTCCTTGAGCGTCAGCAGCAGGAGTCCGATATTCTTCGGCGGTCGCTGGACTACATCGCAAGAAACTATCATAACCGCATCTCGCTCGACGACGTCAGCGCCTATGTCGGCTACTCTCCCAAGTATTTTTCACGCTACTTCAAGGATCAAACCGGCATTACCTTTGTCAACTATCTCAACCGTCTGCGCATTCAGGCGGCAAAGGAGTTGCTTGCTGACCCGAATATCGTCATTAAGGACGTCGCCGCGCGGGTCGGTTTTGAGAATATCAACACCTTCTTTCGCGTCTTCAAGCAGTTTGAAGGCGTTACGCCGGGCCAGTACCGTGCTGCGCATGCACCGGCGCAGGAGGATGAACAGTCATAAGAAGAAAAACATATGTATTCTTTCGGTATGATTGGCACCGGCATCATCGCCGGATGTCATCTTGAGGCAATCGCCGCGCACACGCGCACACGCCTTGCCGCGGTAGCGGATGTCGTCCGGCCGCGTGCGGAGGCCGCAGCAGCGCCCTTTGGTGCAGCCGTCTACACAGACTATCATCAAATGCTGGAAAACGAACATCTGGATGCCGTGATCATCAATCTGCCGCATGGTCTGCATGAGCCATGCGCCATTGACTGTGCCGAACATGGCGTACACATTCTATTGGAGAAACCAATGTCTGTATCACCGGAGTCATGCGAGCGGATCATACAGACATGTGAGCGTCATCATGTTCTGCTTCAGATTGGCCATGTTCAGCGCTACCGTCCGGAGAATCGCGCGGCACGCGCGATCATCGAATCCGGTGAGTTGGGTGAACTGGTCATGATTGACGATCATTCAACCGGCGAATATTTTACGCCGGAGCGTCCGGCATGGTTTATGACAAAGAAGCTGGCCGGAGGCGGGGTTTCCATCAATTTCGGCGTCCATACGCTTGACCGCTTCTGCTATCTGACGGGGAGCAGCGTTGCGTCGATTACCGGTGCCTGTACCTACCAGCATCCCGACTCAGACGTTGACGGCAGTGCGCACTTCTTTCTCCGCGCACAAAGCGGCGTGACCGGGAGCGTCTCCATCAGCGGTTATCCAAGCATTCCGGAGGAATATACCACGCTTTATCTGACGAAGGGAGCAATCTGTATCCGTCCATTTGTGAGCGTCTGTAAGACAACCGGCGGCGAATATGATCCGGTCGATTTCAGCGGCTACCCCGGAATGTTTGAGGCTCAGATGGAAGATTTCGTCACTGCGATGGATACTGGCCGCGTTCTGTACTACACAGGAGCAGAAGGGAAGCGCTATGTCGAGGTCATCGCCTCCATCTGGTAAGACTGGTGGAAAAATGAGAGCGACTGTGGAATATCGTTGATTTACACAGAAAACGTCGTGTGCTATGCTACAAGCCGTCCCCCAGACGCGCTGCGCAGCCGTCTGCCGGCATTTCAGATCAGACTCAGGAGGAAATACCATGAACAAGAAGCTGAACATCGGCGTCATCTCGTGCAGTGTTATGGCGCAGCTGCACATGAAGGCCGTCATCGACCATCCCAACGCAGAGCTTTATATGATCTGCGATATCAATGAAGCGCTGCTGAATGAAACAGCTGCGAAGTATAACATCAGCCGCAAAACGACAGATTACCGTCAAATGCTTGCAGACCCTGCGGTCGATGCGGTCATTATCGTCACGCCCGACCAGACGCACCGTGAGATCTCGGTTGCAGCACTGGAGGCTGGCAAGCACGTCCTGTGCGAAAAGCCGATGGCGCTGACGCTCGACGATTGCAAGGCAATGATTGACGCAGCGGCAAAGGCAAAAACCAAGATGATGGTTGGGCAGATCTGCCGCTATACGCCCGGCTTTGTCGCGGCAAAGAACCTGATCGAGCGCGGTGAGATCGGCGAGCTGTTCTTTGTGGAAACCGAATATGCACACGATTATGCGCATATTGATGTCGAATGGCGTCTTGATCCGCTGCGCCACGGCTTCCTTGGCGGCGGCTGCCACGCAGTCGATCTGGCTCGCTGGATTGCAGGCGATCCGGAAGAAGTTTTCGCCTACGCAAATCATAAAATGCTGCCCAACTACCCGACAGACGACTGCACCATCGCGGTCATGAAATTCCCGAACAATGTGATCGGTAAGGTATTTGTTTCCACTGGCTGCAAGCGCAGCTATACGATGCGCAGCGTCTTTTATGGAAGCAAGGGCACAATCATCACTGACAACACCAGCCCCTATATGAGCGTTTTCAAGGAAGGACTGGGCAACGGCGATACGATCCTTCAGGATATCAAGGACTACGATCTTCAGACTGTTCCGGTTCAGTACCCGGTCAACATCAGCAGTCACAACACCTCCGGTGAATTGCTGGAGTTCTTGGACTGCATTGTCAATGACAAGCCGATCCGTACAACAGCGCTGGAAGGCGCCAAAACTGTAATCGCAAGTCTTGCGGCAGTGAAGTCCTCCAAGACCGGCATGCCGGTTCGCCCGAATTACAATATTTAATCCCCCGCTTCTGCGTCTGCAGATATCTGCGGACGCAGAAGCGCATTTTTTACGGAGAAAGGAGACGCGCGAATGCTGCAATGCGGGTTTTATGAAAAAGAAATCACGCCGCCGCTCGGCTCTGATATTCCCGGCTATTTTATGAAACGGCCGAGCACCGGCGTGCTTGACCGTCTCTACGCAAAGGCATTTGCTGTAAGTGATGGAACAACCAGCGCGGTTCTGATTGAGATCGACGCCGTGGAACTTCCGGTCAAAAATCGCGACGCGATCACTGCGCACATCCATGCCATGACCGGCCTCGCGCCGGAGCATGTCGCTGTCTGTGCGACCCATACGCACTATGGCATCCCGGCAGGCGAACCGCTCGGTTCAGAGGAAGACGTACCGTTTATGACGGAATTTTGCCGCCTCGCTGCTGACTGCGCAGCGCTTGCTCTCCGGCAAATACAGCCGTGCACGCTGTCTTTTGGCGTTGGAAGTGTCGATGGTATGTCCTTTAACCGCGATTATCTGATGGCTGACGGCAGCGTTCGTACCAATCCCTCAGATGTACCGGTATCCGAAATTGTCCGGCATTATGCGGAAAACGATCCAGAGCTCCCGGTTCTATATGCCGCAAATGCAGACGGACAGCCGCTCGGTGCGCTGATTGGCTTCGCCTGTCATCAGGACTGCATCGGCGGCACACAATACAGCGGCGATTTTTCTTCAGAGCTTTCCCGCCGTCTCAAAGCCCGATACGGCGCGGATTTTGTTTCTGTGTATCTGGCCGCGCCGAGCGGCGACATCAACCATCTGGACTTTATGACCGGCCATGCTACGGACTACCGTGAACTTGGCTGCATACTCGCAGCGGAGGCCGCGCACGTTATCGCCAGCGCAGCGCAGCCGGTCGCATATGCCCGCGTGCAGGCGCAAATACAGCGCATTCGCTGCCGCTACCGGCGGGCAGACGCAGAAACGCTGCGCAGAGCGGAACAGATCGTGGCAGGCGGGCCGGATAATGGACATAATATGCTCGGTACACTGCAGGCCGAACTGCTTGTAGCCTATGAAAGAAAAGCAACCGCTGCACATTGGTATGAGGGTGAACTTCCGGTACAGGTGTTTCTGATTGGCGATCTGCCCGTTTTTATCATGCCGGGAGAGTTGTACCATCAATTTGGGCACACGCTGAAGGATGCGTGCGGTGGTCGTTGTTTGATTGCGACATTGTCAAACGGCTTTTTCGGTTACATTCCTGTGCCCGAACTGTTTGACACAGACGTGTATCCGGTGCAGTTGTGTGAAGGAAGCATGTGGCAGCCGGAAGCAGGCGCAATGCTTACAGACTGCGCGATCAAAATGCTGCAGCATATGATGGAGGAAGAAACATGCTGAATACCGGACTGGTTTCCGTTACGTTCCGCGATAAAACGCCGGAAGAAATCATTTCCACAGTCAAACAATGCGGTCTTGAAGGCATTGAGTGGGGCGGGGACGTTCATGTTTTGCCGGGCGACGTTTCGCGTGCGCGCGAGATCCGGCACCTTACCGAGCAAGCCGGGCTTGCCGTCTGGGCCTACGGCTCTTATTTTGAGGCTGGTGAACAGACACCGGATCTGTTTCCACCGGTGCTGGAAAGTGCAAAGGCGCTCGGTGCCCCGTGCATCCGCATCTGGGCTGGTACCAGAGGTTCAGCACAGGCAGACCCGGAGTATGTACAGCGCGTGATCTCCTGCACACAGGCGATCTGCGACATGGCCTCAACCGCTGGGATCGATATCTGCTATGAATATCATCCGAATACGCTGACAGACAACTGCGATTCTGCCGTGCAGACACTCCGCAGCGTCGCACGGGATAATCTGCATCTGTACTGGCAGCCGAACTCCCGGCTTTCACAGGCGGAGAATCTGCACGCGCTCCGAACAGTCCAGCCATATCTGTATCATGTCCATGTATTCTATCTGGACAGCGTCTACAACCGTTTCCCACTGGCCGAAGGTGCATCCATATGGCAGGAATATCTCGATATCATCCGGCAGGACGGCAAAACGCGCAGTCTGATGCTGGAATTCGTGAAGGACGACTCGTTTGAGCAGATGGCGCAGGATGCAGCAGCGCTCCGTGCGCTTGTCCGTGAGGCCTGATGGAAAAGGCGGTATTTTTGATGAAAAGTATTTTGATCGGCGATCCGGCTATGTGTAAACACGCATTTCCCGCATCCGTGCGTGCGCAGCTGGGCGCATGGACGCAGCTTCCGGATGCACCTGTGACAAGGGAAGAAATTCTGGCACAGCCGGACTTATACCGCGATACGGAGTTGATTTTCTCCACATGGGATATGCCGCATTTTACACGCGAGGAGCTTCAGGAATGCTTTCCCGCGCTGCGCGCAGTGTTTTATGCGGCCGGCTCTGTGCAGCACTTTGCTCGGGAATTTCTGGCGGCAGGCGCGCACGTTTTTTCTGCCTGGGCGGCAAACGCCATTCCTGTTGCAGAGTATGCCGCAGCGCAGATTCTGCTTGCAAACAAGGGATTTCATTATGCCGTGCGCGCCAGTCGGTCGCCTGAAGGACGCCACAGGGCGCTGGAACGTTTCTGGCAGATGCCCGGCAGCTTCGATACGCCGGTCGGTATTCTTGGTGCCGGCATGGTTGGCCGGTCGCTGATCGGTCTGCTGAAGCAGCACCGGCTGGATCTGTGCGTCTATGACCCGTTTCTCTCTGACGAAGCCGCAGCGTCGCTTGGTGTGCGGAAACTCCCGCTGGAGGAGCTGTTTTCGACCTGCCAGGTCGTTTCCAATCATATCGCGGATCTTCCGGAAACAGTTGGGCTGCTGAATTACGCACTTTTCTCCAGGATGCGCCGGAATGCAACTTTTTTGAATACCGGCCGCGGCGCACAGGTCGTCGAACAGGATCTGATCCGCGTACTGCACGAGCGCCCCGATCTGACGGCAATTCTGGACGTTACGATGCCAGAACCGCCGGAGGCCGGAAGTCTGCTTTACACGATGGAAAACGTATTTCTGACGCCGCACATCGCCGGTTCCTTCGGCGATGAGATCGCCCGCATGGGCGAATATGTGGTCGAAGAATGCACGCATTTCATGCAGCACGAACCTTGCCGCTACGAAATTACAGAGCAGATGCTCAAGACAATGGCATAAAAATTACCGGCCAGAGGACTCGATCCTCTGGCCGGTAGTTTATTTTACTGTCTCTGCTCCAGCTGGGTCAGCAGCCGGTCCGCAATCATCAGACTGCGCGGCACATGAAACGGGCCTTTGAACGTGCTGCCCTTGCACGGCGGCTGCGTAGGCAGACCGTCGCGCCGCAGATAGCCGTACCACTCTCCAAACTCAGGCTCGCAGAAATGCTCGCGGCAGTAATCTGCCGTTTTGCAGAACCAGTCCCAGTATTCCTGCTTCCCGGTTTTCTGATAAATCATCAGCGAAGCAATGAGAATCTCATTATGCGGCCACCACAGCTTCATGTCGTGCTCATATGCCTCCGGCGGGCAGCCAAGACAATCGATAAAATAGAGCAATCCGCCGTATTCCTTATCCCAACCGGCATGGATCGCGTAATCAAAAATCTGAACGGCCTGTGCAAACAATGTATCGTCCTGTGTGATCTGCGCCTGCTCCATCAGGAACCAGCTGCATTCGATATCATGTCCGGGATTAACAACGCGGCCAGCCGTCGTATCTGTTTGCAGTTCTCCTTCCGGTCCGACCGTTTCCAGCGTACACTTGAGTTCCGGTTTTACATGATAGCGCAGGATCTCCTCTACGCATTGCTGCGCGCGTGCATCGTAAAGTGCGCGCTTTTCCGGATCACAGCGGCGCATGACTGCCGATACATTCAGATAAATCATCGGATCAGCCAGAGCGCGGCCCGTGCGCGTCTGCGGGATCGTTTTGGAGCCAAGTCCGGTCGGGTCTTCGATCAGATGGTGATTGAGCTGATAAATCAGCTCATACGCAGCCCGCGCACGTTCGATGCGGATATGCTCCCCGGAATTGTGATAATACTCGGCGTTTGCCATTGCATAAAACGCCTCGGAGAAGCAGTAGCGCCGCTGGCGCAGCGGATGTCCGTCAGCCGTCACAGTGAAATACATCCGGTTCCCGGCGTCGCGGTTGATGCAGTGCGCCTCCATAAAGTCAAGGCAGCTCCGGCTGATCTCCAGCCATTCCTCGCGCTTTCCATAGTTTGTGCACAGATATGCGTATGTCCATGCGCAGCGTCCCTGCATCCATACGCTTTTGTCTGTGCTGTAAATTTTCCCGGTTTTGTCAAGGCAGGTATAAACACCACCGTTTTCATGGTCTATCCCATATTGGCTCCAGAATTCGACGGAGCGCTTCAGTTCTTCCTGCACCCAACTGTGATAAGCCTGCATTGTCTGCATACTTGTTCTCCTTTCCATTGACGCATCTAAACGGCAGTGACTGTGTCACTGCCGTTCAAGTCGTGTTACTCGCTGAAAATCTGATAATCGCCGCCTGTCAGCAGCACGATTGGAATCAGGCTCTGCGTATGATGTCCATCCGAAGTGACCTGCAGGATCAGATCATATCTCGACTGCGTCAGATTATGCGGCGTGATCTCGATCGTAACACGCGCCAGCGGCACGTTGCAGTGCGCCTGCTCCAAATTGATTGCAAGCGACCGCGCCGGAGAGATCTCCCAGCCCTCGGGCAGATGCAGCGCAGCATGGAGCCATTGCTGACGCAGCAGATTGTTTTCAAAGGTCAGCGTGAATTTCTTCGTGACGTCCTCTGCAATATACGGCGCTTCGTGGTAATCCACATACACATCGAACGGATGCGAAGTGTGCTTCACCAGGAACGGGTTTGTAAAGGTGCGTCGATAGTCCCGTGCGTACCAGCAGCCTACGCGCTCCGGTTCATAGCACTGACGGCTTTCATCCGCCAGAATTGCCTCGATCCCAAGATTATCGTCGAAGGCCAAATCCTGCGGGTTCATAAAGCGCTGCATCTGAATTGCAACGCGCTGCACCAACTCGTCGATCGTATTGGGAATTGAAATATCCACGTCGCTGCGGTTGATGCAGCTGGTGAGGATCATACCGCCGAGCGGCTTCAGCCACTTTTCGCTGATCGCGCCATTCCCACTGACAATGCCGAGAATGGCCGCAAGGGAGCCTGCAGTGCAGTCTGCATCCTCACCGCAGGAAGCGGCAATGGAAATGCACTTGTCGAAATCGCCCTCGCCGTACAGCCACGCCATGACGATGATACCCATATGTCCGGGTGCATCAAAGCCGATCGGGCCGACGGGCTCATCTGGCTCCATATCACGCGGATCGGTTTTCAGGACGCTGAAGCTGCTGGGAACCTCCTGCAGAAGTTTTTTACGCGCCTGCTGCCAGGTCAGGCCGCTCTGATAGCACGCTCTGGCACAGGCGACCGCCTTATGGATCGCGCTGTCCTCCGGCAGATATGAAAGGCCAATGTCAATGAGCGCGTTTGTGTCCGAAATGATAAAAGCGGCACTCTCAATCGCAGCAAGAAAGACCGCCGCATAGACGCCTTCATAGCTGTGGTCAATGATTGCATCCTCATAGGCGTACTTGACCGCAAGCTCCGGATGGCCGGGACACAGGCACGCCCAGATCTCTGTCAGGATCCAGGACCCATTGCTGTTGCGATAATGATTGCCGACATAGCCGGACAGCGGCGGAACAAGTCCGGCCCGCAGATTATTCTTGCCAGCGCCATATTCCGCGCAGTCCGGGTAGATAAAGGACAGCCAATATTCCCCCAGCAGCTCGCGGTTGATGTTCCGGCCGTATTTCTCGACCGCGTTGAGCCATACAAGCTGCAGATCCAGATCGTCGTTCGGAAGCGGCTTGTCCAGCGGCTGCGAATAATACTGAATGTCGAACAGACCGCGCATACCCTCAAACGGCGTGCCTAGCGTGCCGCCGATGTTCTTGCCATTCCAGCAGCCGCGCATTTTGTCCAGATACTCATGGAAGCTCAGTTTCATATGCGTTTCTCCTATTCCTATCATATCTTGCGTATATCTTGTGACAGCGTCAGTATAGCATGCGGCGCTTTGCGGCGTAAATTCACGGTTTTCCACTTTGGTCTGCATTTTTCCACACACCATGCTGCTACAGCGTATTTGTCCATGCAAAGATGCAATTCGTAGAAAAATGCAGACGAATGCGGAAATTGGTTAATTGCCGCCGGCGGCATTTATCGCGTATGATACTTGTACCGAACCGGGTACACCCGGAATGAGAATGAGGAGGAACTACACATGAAAAAGCCCAGCTTGCTTTGCACCAGGCTCGGCGCAGCATTGCTGACTGTCTGCCTGCTGCTTGGCTTACTCCCGATTGCATCCGCAGCAAGCGCTGCTCCGCGCCCCCCCGTCGCTGCAGACGGCAGAATTCTCTACGTCGCGCCGAATGGCAGCGACGCCAATCCCGGCAGCTATGCCGAGCCGTTTGCCACGCTGGAAGCGGCTATGAACGCCATGAACCCCGGCGACCTGCTTTATGTCCGCGGCGGCCTGTACCGTTCTGCGGGAACCGGGCGCGGAATCTCTCAAAAAAAGGGGACAGTCGATAAATGGTTCACAGTTCTGAATTATCCAGGTGAAACGCCGGTTTTTGACGGCGAATGGTATGGCGACGCTACCATCGGCATGCTGTTTGACAGCTGTGCCTACTGGCATATTGAGGGTCTGGAATTCCGGAATTACACGCAGGACGCAGTTTATCTGCGCAACGGCTGCGATCATTTTGAGATCGTAAACATGAAGCTGCACGACGTGACCTCGCTTGTTCATGGCGCGAGTGCTTATGACGGCATCGTGGTTATTGGCAGCACAAACGTTCTGATCGAGGGCTGCGAGATTTGGAATATCGGCTACGCGCGTGATCTCGGCAGCATGCTCGACCACGGCGTCTATGTTTCCACGGGTTCCTCCAATGTCACGGTTCGCGGCTGCTATTTCCACGAGATCCCCAGCGGCTCCGGCGTGCAGTTCAACCACGAGCCGGTGCATGACGGGCTGGTGGAGAACAACCTGTTCGTGAACACCGCGCTCGGCACGGTTCTCAGCCAGTGCTACAATGTTACGGTCAAGAACAACACCTATTATCACAACAAAATGAGCGACGTCTACGCCACAGAACGCGCACACGACAACACGGTCGCTTACAACCTTTTTGGGCCGATGCAGCCGCACGAAACGACGATCGCCAGCTACCACATCTATTTCCCGCTGCTTAACTGCCTGTATAACAGCTTCGATCACAACTTCTACGACAACAGCGCCGCAAGCAACTCCGTTTATCCGGCTGTGATCGAAAACTGGGGTGCCAGCGGCTGCAGCTATGCGCAGAAGGTCGATTGGTCTGTCTGGCAGAATGACGCTGAAACCGACGCGAAGTATGGTGACGGTTATTTTGAGGACAAATATGACGGAAATACGACGGAAACCATCTCCGGTCTTGGCTTTGACAAGAATGGTCAGACTGGCGCGGTAAAGTATGTGAATCCCGATAAGGGCAATTTCGCACTGGCATCCGGTTCGGACTGCACGATTGCAGGCGTGGGTATGCAGAATCCGACATGGTCGCCCGTTGAAGCAGCTGCAGATGATCCGGTCTATCTCTTCCCGAATTACAGCTTTGAGGAAAATTACTCAGAATTCTGGACACGCCATCTTGAATGGGGCAATAACACAACGCACGCTCTCGACGATTCACAATCTTATGCAGGAGCAAAGTCCCTGCACCTAAGCAGTGACGGCAGCAATGGCCGCTACTTCTTCAGCACAGATTATCGCGTTTCCATCAAGCCCAACACCGAGTACACGATTTCCATCAAGGTCAAAGCTGCGGATGGTACCGCAGAAACCGCAAAAACATATTTCGCACTCGGTGAGTGCAACAGCTCCTGGCAGGAATATCACAAGGATACACAGTTCGGCAATACGATCACCGGTTCGACAAACGGCTGGCAGGTGCTGACCGCGACCTTCACCTCGCAGGCAGACGCAACGCTTCTGTGCGTCGATCTTGTCACCGAGGGCAAGGGCGAATGGTATTATGACGACATCAATCTGAGCGAAACCCGCACGGTTCCGCAGGCCGCAGATGAAATTTTCCGCTCCATGCTTGCAAATCCCGGCTTTGAGAAGGATTTTGCGGGCACATGGACCCGCGCACATTATTATCCGAGCGGTGTTGAATCGAGCTGTTCCATTGAGCGAGACAACACAGTCGCATACTCCGGCACGTATTCCATGCACTATCATGTTGGGACCGCAGCCGTTACAGAGGTATCGCTTGGTACAGATTTCCGCACTGCTGTAAAGCCCAATACAAGTTACAAGATCACGCTTCAGGCAAAAACCTCTGCTGAGACCTCTGCTGAGGCAAAAATCTGGCTGAATCTCGGTGAATGCTTTGCGACGCCTACATGGGGTGATATCTACAACGACGTACAAAAGGGAAATATCCTGACCGGGCCGCAGGCAGACTGGACTGCGATATCGGCCACGATCTACACTGCCGCCAACGCTGAGTATATCAACGTACAGCCCGCCGTCAGTGGAACCGGCGATTTCTGGTTCGATCATATCATTGTTGTTGAGATCCCCGGCGAGGCGAATGCGCTGGATACCGCAAAAAATGCAGCGCTTGATTCCCTCGACGCAGCAGTTGCAGCGCTCGACCAGAATGCTTATACATACTGGAACTGGGCGCTAGTACAGACGGCAAAAATGAATGGCATCAATGCGGTAAAGCAGGCTTCCGATGCTGCATCGGCTGACGCCGCAGCAGGCGCCGCAGTCAGCGCTATCCAGGCAGTGAAACCGATTTCCGCGACAAAAACCGAAATGAGTGCGCAAATTGCCGCCGCAAAGAAAACCGTGTCCGATGCAGCCGATCCCGATGATTACCGTGAGGCACAGAAAATGGAGGTTCAAAAGCTGCAGAGCGCATTTGCGCAGCTGGTTGACACATTTGATACCGAGCAGAGCATTGAAAAGTTGACGAAAAAATGCTGCGATCTTCTGGCTGCGATCAAAACCGATGAGCAGATCACGGCAGAGGAATTGGCAGCTGCGAAAGCTGCTGCCAAGGACGCGCTGGACAAGTATGCAGTCCGCAGCGACTACACGCTGGAAAACTGGAATCTGGTAAAGGCTGAAAAGAAGAAGGGCAATGCCGCGATCGACGCCGCAACGAGCGTTGCAGCGGTCGATAAAGCACTGGCTGCGGCAAAGGCCGCGATCGATCAGATCGAGAGTATCTCTGGCGCTGCTGAGAGGCTGGCCAAAGCGAAGCAGGACGCAATCGAGGAACTGCGTGCATACATGCAGAGCAAAGACTTCCCCGCAGATAAGCAGTCCGAAGCGGAGCGCATCCTGAATGACGGCATTGCGGAGATCAATGCCGCGGAAACTCTGGACGATGTAGCAGACGCGCTGGCAACGGCAAAAGAAGCGCTGCGTAAGCTGGCCTCTGGCGGCGAACCCTCGGAGGAAGAACGTCTTGCAGAAGCAAAGCAGAATGCAGAGGAGGCGCTGAAGGACTACGCCGACGGCAAAACCTTCACCGGTGCAAACACCAGACCCGCAGTTGACGCGATCATAAAAGCGACGAAAGCCATCAATGCGGCAAGCACGGTGGATGAGGTCAATGCAGCTCTGGCCGAAGCCAAGGCTGCGCTGGATTGCCTTGCTTCCGACGCACCCATTGACAAGCCGGATCAGCCGATCATCGTGGTTCCTGTGACCCGTCCTTCTGAAAACAAAACATTTAAGGATGTCTCGTCCAGCGACTGGTTCTATGATGAGGTTCAGTATGTTTACCAGAAGAATCTGATGAACGGAACCGGCACCAGCAGTTTCTCTCCCCGCGATACACTGACGCGCGCAATGCTGGTCACGATCCTATACCGCATCGAAGGTGAGCCTTCCGTCTCTTATAGCGGAAAATTCTCCGATGTTCCGAGCGGCAGATGGTATTCCAAGGCCGTTGAATGGGCGGCGGCGCAGGGAATCGTCGGCGGCTATTCCAATGGAAAATTCGGCCCCGAAGACTCTGTCACACGCGAACAGCTTGCTGCGATCCTCTATCGCTATGCAGGCAAGACAAAGGGCTTTGATGTCAGTGCATCCGCCTCGCTGAGCGGCTACACTGACAGTACAAAGGTATCTGCCTATGCGCAGAGCGCTGTGAAATGGGCGATTGCCACGAATCTTCTGCTGCCGACGAGCGGAAAACTCAACGCCGGTGCAGATGCGACCCGTGCCGAGGTCGCGGTTGCCGTCGCGCGCTTTCATCAGCAGTTTGTGAAGTAACTCCCCGCTATCTGTGAAATGCAGCCCTGCGGTTTATCGGCCGCAGGGCTGCATCGGCTGTTTCAGTTTGACCGTGCCAGAACTATGTGCAGTGCTTCGCATGAAAACACATTTGAAAGAGAAAGGGACACGTCATGAATTACACGAATACGGATTATCGCAAACGGATTGCAAACGTAAAATATGCAAATTCAGTCGTCAAATCATGCCTGAGGCGGATGCACATACACGATTATATCCCCGGCCAGGTGATATACAATCTTGGTGAGTACCCAAATAAAATGACCATACGCCCTACCGCGTACGATCACGATTTGATTCGGAAGCTCTCCGAAAACGGCGTCGGTCTGATTCAGATCCATGAGGAATGGAACGACGCCATGCGGATTATGGGCGCAGATAAATTTTCTTCTCACGACAAAGACGGCTTAAAGGAATTCATTGACCTGTGCCATTCCTTTCACATCAAGGTTCTGCCGTATCTATCGAGCGGCTTCTTTGATGAACGGGATCCGGATTTTACCGAGAAGTTTGTCGCCGATCCAAAGCTGATGCTGGTTCAAAATTATTACCGCTACAGGTGCTGCAATGCCGCCTCTCCCGAATGGAATCAATACCTGTTCGACAATCTGCACCGCATGATGGATGAATATGCGTTTGATGGGATCTTCAACGATATGGGATACGACCGGCGGGACGGAGAGGGCAATCCGTATGGCATGGAGGAATATGACCCGTATATTGAAGATCTGCTGGTGCGGATGTATTCTGTCGTAAAAAACGAATACCATGGAATCGTTAAACTTCATATCGGAGAGCTGCAGCTTCCGGTATCAAACGAGAAAATCTACGACTACCTGTGGGTCGGCGAAAGCTGCAAAACATCCGAGGAGCTTCTCAGAACAGTGCAGTACAGCCCCTACGTCATCCCCTGCCCGGATTATAAATTCACCAACGAAACAAGCGGAGATATTTATTTTTCGCGCGCATTGCCGTTTTTGCAGTTCCTGCTCCGATTGGACGGACGCCCGATCACTGGCGAACGCAGCTGTGCACCCAATGTCGTGTACCACGACGACGCAGAGAGCCGGCATTTCAGAAAAATCAGAGAATATTACCGCAACCATCCGAATAGCCCGTTTGTTTACAGCGAATGGTCCGATATTCCGGATGATGAGCGTCTGCGCGAAAAATGGTTCACATATCTGAAACTCTATAAGCCAATGGTCAGCGAGGATTCTTTGTGCTTTATCGATATTGCGAAGGACCGCAGGATTCTGACCGCGCCGGCCGAAAATGATTTGCTAATAACTCCGATGGGCGCTATGGGCAACCGCGAATTATCTTCGAACGTTCAGAAAATCCTTTGCTTCATACGGCGATTTGTCGTATCCCCCCCGAACAAAGGTGTATGTTCCCGCTGCAACATTGTGCTGTTCACCACCAAGCCGAATCTCGGCACTGACCGGCGTAGTAAGAACATATGTCACTGTGGGGCCGTTCCATTTCCAGCATGAACACACTTTTCCGTGCGGCGTATTTACTACTACTTCAAATCGCTGCAGTCGCCGGTTTGGAATGGGTGAGAACAGCACGGTTTCATAGCCCGGCTTCCCCGGACGGATACCTCCCGCCGCGCCGTATAGCCAGTCGGCTGCCGCGCCGTAGGCATGGTGATTGAACGAGTTCATATCTGTGCTCCAGAACGAGCCGTCTGCCTTTCGGCTGTCCCAATGCTCCCAGACGGTCGTTGCGCCCATTTTGACAGAGAACAGCCATGATGGGGCTTCCGTCTGCAAAAGAAGGTCGTAGGCTGTCTGTGCATAGCCGTTTTCGCTCAGCGCGTGTAATAGATACAGTGTTCCGACAAAGCCGGTCGTCAGGCGGTTTCCATTGCTCCGAACCAGCTCTGCAAGCTGCGCGGCAACGCGGTCAGGAGCCGCCGCAAGACCAAAGTGCAGCGCCAATGCACATTCGGTCTGCGTTCGGCAGTCCGGGAATGCATTCTGGTGTGCGGCACGGATCGTTTCAAACAGCCGATGATATGCAGCGCCGTCCATATCCAGCGCGTCCATTGCCTGTGCCAGAAGCTGTGCGGAATGCGCATAGAATGCCGTTGCGATAAATTCCTTGCGGGAAGCGCCGGTATAATTGCCCTCTCCGGCGTCGAGCGCCAGCCAGTCGCCGTAATGGTGACCGGTGCTCCAGATGCAGCTGTCCCCGGCAACCCTGCATACATATTCGACCCATTTCTGCATCATGGGAAGATGTTCACGCAGGAGCGTCTTGTCACCGTAAGCCTGATAGAGCTGCCACGGGCAGATCACCGCCGCGTCCGCCCACGCGGAGCCGCCGCAGAACAGCGCGGGATCTTTTGTGAAAAGGCCGACATTCGGGACAAAGTGGGAAACTGCACCGTCCTCGCGCTGCTCCGCTGCCATATCGCGCAGCCATTTTGAAAAAAATCGCTTCCCATCAAACGTGCAGGTGATCGCACGGATGGAGACCTGCGCGTCGCCTGTCCATCCAAGCCGCTCGTCGCGCTGCGGGCAATCAGTCGGCACGTCCAGCAGGTTGTCCTTTTCACCCCAGACAATGTTCTGATACAGCTGGTTCAAAAGCGGATCGGACGTGCGAATCCAGCCGGTTCTTTGCAGATCGGAATAGACGCAGACCGCCGTGAAATTCTCTGCCTGCCAACCCTCCGGCGCTTCGTCCACACGCAGATAGCGGAAGCCGTAAAACGTGTGGTGTGCGCGGCCGGTCTGGATTCCGTCACGGCAGATATACTCGATTCTGGATTTTGCACTGCGGTAGTTTTCTGTATAGAAATTCCCGTCCGCGTCGAGTACCTCTGCGCAGGAGAGCAGAACGCGCTCACCCGCACGGGCCTGCACGGTAAATTCCGCATAGCCCGTGACCTCCTGCCCGAAATCGAGCACCGTTTCGCCCTTCGGCGTATGCAGAACAGCGGCCGGCTTGAGGCGTTCGTGCTCTGTAACGATCTCACCCTCCTGCGGGATCAGCATCTGTTTCCCGCAGCTGTCCGTCCGGCAGAAGCGCCAGTTTTCCGGTGTGACGCGCGCATCATACGTTTCGCCGTCGTAAATGTCGCTGAACCGGATCGGGCTTTCTGCCCATTGCCAGCTTTCATCGGTCGCATATTCCCGCGTGCCGTCCGCGTCGGTCAGATGCAGTGCTGCCAGCAGACGCGGGCCGTCCGCAATCGCCTGATAAACACCGGCAGAAATCCGTCCGGCGAACCAGCCCTTTCCGAGCGTGACGGTCAGTTCGTTCTCCTCGCGCAGCAGCGCCGTCAGGTCATAGGTCTGTACCTGCAGGCGCGTCGGATAGCTTGTCCAGCCGGGAGCCAGAAAGAAATTTCCGATCCGCTGCCCGTTCAGAAACGCTTCGTAGACGCCGAATGCGGTGATTTCCAGCTTCGCTGCTGCACCGGGGCGCGCGGTAAAATGCTTTCGGAAAACAGGGCATATTTCGCCGATATCCTCCGATGGATAGATCCAGCTTGCGTACTCTAAAATTTGACTCATATTTTTCACCAAAGCATCGTCATATAGACAATATTTGCTGTCGCGATCTGTCCCCAATGCGTGGCGACCGGCTCTGCGCAGCGCTTTCCGTGATCGAAGAAATCAAGCTGCGCTGCTTCCAGTTCTTCCAACCGGTCGAGCCGTCCGGCGCAGTAATCCTCCAACCGCGCACGGCAGGTCTTTACTCTCTGCATCAGACCGCCGAGCCGGATGTCCTGCACGTCAAAGCCATGCGGCTTGTTTTCCTGCATCCACTGTGCCTGATAGGCATCATGAAAGCGTTCCAGACGCACAAGTGTCTCGTCAAGCTCCGTGAGCATGGCGCAAAGCGCTGTCTTATCTCCTGTGCGGTACGCCTCGTGGATTCGGACACCGAGTTCTGCCTTGATCTCCAGCACCCGGCACAGCGCGCCGAGCGTCCGGAACAGATAGCCCCACTCCGGCAGCGTTTGCAGTGCTTCCAGCTTTTCGGCGCAAGCGCCGAACTGTGCCCCTTCGCTGGGCAAAACAGTTTTGTCCATCATGCCCATAAACGGATCATTATACAGCAGGAATTTATCCAGATTCCGAACGTTGTCGTCAAGGCCGTTGCGCGTTCCAGGCAGATCTAGCTGCATGAAATCGTCGAAGGCTGCACCGAAGCGCTGCGCAAAATGCGCCTTGATCGTTTCGTCGTTTGTTTCACCCTTCGCAAGCTCCGAAGCATAGAACAGCGACGGCAGGAGCGTAAACGGGGAGCATTCCCCGCCGTCGTCACCCCACATGGTCAGAAATACATCCTGCACGCCATGCTCCCGGCAGCTTGCAAGCGCTGCTTTTGTGATCTTCATGCTGTAGCCGTTGTGCGGGGCATAGCCTGTCCACTTCCACAGGCCGCCTGCGAACCATGTGCCGGGCTTCAGCTTCTGGTGAGCTTCGATCATGCCGTCATAGTGCGCTTCATCCGCCGAATAATAATCCCAGTAGACAAGTTCCACGTTTGCCGGGATCTTTTCGCGCACAGATTCGTCAATCTGTGCGTTTTTAGCGTAATACTGTCCGCCGGTCGCCAGTTTGAAGAACATATCCGACCAGATCAGGAAGCGGAAGCCGTATGTTTCGCCGATTTCGCATACGCGCTGCAAATGCGTGAGCAGCGCCTGTGAGCGGTTGCAGTCGCCATGCTGGTTATAATACCGGCCGCGCGCAAACATCTCCGCCTCGTCCATACCGAGATGGATTGTCCGGCAGGAGAGCGACGCGGCAAGGCTCCGGAACATGTGGTCAATGAGCGTATACACCCGCTCATCGCCCGCCAGCAGAATGTCGTCCGTGTCAAAATGCGGCCAGTATTCCGGCCAACGCTTGATGGCATACAGGTGCGCCAGCGTCTGGATGCAGGGCATGATCGTCATGCCGCGCTCTCTGGCATAAACATCTATTTCACGCAGCTCAGCTTGTGTATAGCGCCCGCGCATATAGCCAAAATACGGCTCGTCCGGTACCTCATAGGTGTCTTCTGTGTATAAAAGCAGGGTGTTGTATCCGAGGCTTGCCGTGAGATCGACCCACTTTTTGAGCGTGTGCAGATTCGGCACAGCGTTTCTCGAACAGTCGAGCATGGTTCCAAACGTGCGGAACAGCGTGGAATTCTCCATGGTGATGGCTCCTTTTCAGATATATCTATCATTTCAGCAGTTTTTTGCTGATTGTCTGCAAATTTGGGTGCTGCGCCCTGCAAACAGCAGGGCGCAGCCGGTTATATGGGAATTACTTGATGTAAGCCTTGCAGAACAGCATCAGAACCTGTGCGATCTGCGCGCGGCTTGCAGGCGCGCCTGGGGTCAGGGTATTGCCGGAAAGGAAGTTCATTCCGACTGCCCACTGCATGGCGGGCCTTGCGTATGCGCTGACAGCGCTGCCGTCCGTGAACGAATCGAGCGAAGCGGACTTCGAGACGTTATACCCCTTATTTTCCGCATAGCGATACAGAATGGTAATCAACTGTTCCAGACTGAGCGTGGCGTTCGGTGCAAATTTTCCATTTCCGACGCCGTTGACAACACCGGTTTCCGCTGCCCAATCAACAGCTGTGCGGTACCAGTCCGCCGTCAGATCCGTAAAGTTGCTTTTCAGCGCGGCAGGCTCCTTTTCCATGCGCCAGAGGATCGTGACCATCATTGCGCGCGTCATTGCCGCGTCGGGAGAGAACGTAGATGCGCTGGTTCCGTTCATCAGGCCCTTTTCCGTGACATAGCGCACAGCTTCATAATAACTGCTCGAATCAGTGACATCCTGGTAGGGATTCTTCCAGGCACTCTGTCCGCCGGACGGCAGTATAGGAAGAATCGGCTTCGGTTCAGGATCGGGGTCGGGATCGGGCTTTGGGCTGGTATCGATGTTCGAGAACGGCAGAAGCGTCATGTCGTGCGTCATCGGATACATGCCGAAGAAACCACTTCCTGTAATTGGACTGTCTGCATCAATTACGTCGAAGACCTTGTTGCCGTCAATATACAGGAACAGACGCACGCCGGTGGGCACATCGATCGCGCCGGTCTTGATGCTATGACGGATATCAGATGTATAGAATTTGTTTTCCACATCGCCGTAAACCGGGTCATAGCCCTCGATCGTACCGATCAGCATCGTGCGGTTCCCGTTTACCCATTTCTGAAGCTCAATGGCATCCTGCTTGAATACAATGTGGTACATCGTACCGAGCGTGGAATATGGGTCCTGCATCCGCAGAGCATACCCCGTCCAGTCGTTGCCGTCCAGAACAGACTGCACATCAAATTCCAAAATAGCATCGTTGGCAATGCGGTCGCCAATATAGGCGCTGAAACTCTTGGCCGGCGTAAAGAGCGCACCGCCGTTTTCAGCCTCGGCAGGCTCCTGTGTCCAGTCGCTGCGTGCGGCGATGGCCGCGTCCAGCGTCGTTTCCGTACCGACCAGCGGGCCATCCGCCGTTACATCGCAGGTGACGGTGACCGTCCACGCGATGGTATCTGTGCCGTCAGTAAACGTATAGACAACGGGAGATGTGAAGTTTTGGCGGCTGCCGGAGGCCTTGTCGCAGGTGAAGCCGGGAGCCATCGTGAAATTACCGGCAAGCGATGTGCGGTCAGTGCTTTCCGGCATGAGAATATTTGCGGTATGCGCCAGCTTGTCATATTGCGTGTTGCCGATCTGATTAGGAATTGTAAATGTAAGCAGGCCGGCTGGTTTTTCAAAGTAGTATGCCTCGCCGTCCGGATACTGCATCAATGTCACATTGTGCTTCTCTGCAATACCCATGCGGACACCGTCTTTCACGCTTGGATCTGTTAGACCCGCATTGTTGATAATAGCCTGTGCAGCGGGGTATTGACTGAAATCACCGCCCTCAACATAGGTGTTGTTCTCCTGACGGATATTTACGCCGCTGTCCCAGGAACGGTTCACAGAATAGAAGTTGTCGTGCCAGTAGCAGTCCTTGATGTTGGTCGTCCAGATCTTCTGCCACCAGTAAACGCCGTCGCCGACAACGTTGTTGTACAGTTCCATGCCCGTCGAGCCTTCATCGGTATACAGGCCGCCGTCCTTGTCATACAGGCCATCGCTGTGGTGGTGTAGATAGTTGCCAAACACCTTTGTACCTTCCTGCAGGCCAAGCGAATAGAAGCTGCCGCCGTCATGGATGGTCTTGCCGGTATCATGGATGTAGTTGTTGGAAACGGTGTTGTTTCCGGAGCAGGGAGCGTTTTTCCAGTCCCAGCCCCAGCCAAGCGAAATACCGGTATACGTTGTGTAGCAGACCTCGTTATGGTCAATCACGGTATCAGAGGTATACAGCGCACAGATGGCGCTTGAGCCGAAGATGTCCAGACCAGTGCGCGTGATATAGTTATTGCGCACAACAACGCCCGTTACATCCGTGCCCGGATCGCAATATCCGTGATTATGGCCGGTGTTATTGCCGATAAAGATACCGGAACTGGAAATGTCGTGGATTGCACTGTTTGTAATGGCGCAATCAGAACTACCATTGCCGATGCGGATGCCGCCGCCGCCCAAATTGCACAATTCACTGTTTGTAATGGTGATATTCTTTGCCGCGTGTGTTTCAATCGCGCCGGGTACATCTCCCCAAACGCCATTGTGCTGGGCATACGTACCGGACTGTGCATCATTGTAGCCAATTTCATTCGGCGTCAGCCAAGAAGTATCTTCAAATTTCACACCGTCAAATGTGATATTTTCGGTTCCCTCAAAGACCAGGAGCTGCTCCGTCACCGGCAGAGTCGCCGACTTGCCATCCATGCTTCCGTCTGGCTTATAATAAAGCTTGCTTTCGCTGCGGTTAAGATACCATTCGCCGGGCTGGTCGATAAATTCATACGCGTTTTCTATCCATGTGATGCGGTCGGAATAGGCCGTGCTTTGGAGCGATGTGAGCCAATCCGTATCAAGATAGATCTCCGTACCGTCAGCAGACACACCGCTATTTCGGAAGATGCGGTGCTGCCACCAGCGCAGGATGTTGATCTCAATATCCGCAGTGTTTTTAAAGTTTTTCAATCCAAAACTCTCCGGAACAGCGTAACCAAGATGCTCCAGATTATCATAGTACATTCCGTTGATGGCATGCTCTGCGGCATAGGTCTTATCGCTGTTATCGTGCAGCGCCGCAATACCGGATGGCGTACACGTTTCACTGCTACTCACCTGCACATAAATCACGCGCCCTATGTCAATGAAATCGGTCGGTGCATAAGCCTCCAGTTCAGTTAGTCGGAAATAAAGCGGCAACCCCTCCTGCTGTCCATCCAGATCGCGAACCTGAATACGCAATTTGCTGGCGGAAACCGGTGCAAATGTAAACAACCGAGAGGTTGTTTCGCCCCAGTCATACCCTTTCAACTGCCTGCACGTCGTCCAATTCTGACCATCTTCGGAAGCAAGAATGGAAAAGTCAACCGGTTTATTATAGGTCTCTTGAATACTGATCTGCACGCCGCCAACCGTCACTGCTGTTCCGTCATCTGTCACTGAAACGTCTACCCACGGTGCAAGCTCACCGCCGTTTGCAGCAAGCCAAGGCCTCAGGAGGCTGTCCGAAGAGATAAATGTCTGCACATCATCGTCAACAAGATTATTCAGCGGATATGTATAGTTTGTGTAATCCTGTAGTGCGCCGCCATTGATCTGATAAATCGGGCTGACACATCCGGGCTTTAGCAAATCGTTCGACGTATCAACCGAAATCGTCTGCGCTACGCCATACGCCTCCAACTCGCTGAGCTGAAAGTAGTAGCTCTCATCCTCAACAAGCTTTTCGAGATTGTGCGCGACAAAACGCAAGCGGGTAGCCTGTAGCGGTTGGAACGTGAACATAGCAGCGGTCTTTTCCTCGCTCCAATCGTAGTTGTCTTCGTTCACAACTGTCTTCCATGTCACACCGTCTACAGAAGTCTGGATTTCAAAGTCATTCGGCACAACACGCGGACGAACGGCAACGCGTACCGCGCCAAGTTGCACAGCAGAGCCGTTATCGCTCAGTCGCACCTCAACCCACGGCGAGAGACTGCCACCGTTGCCAAGCAGCCACTCCGGCTGATACGGTTTGGAGGTGATAAAGCTATAGGCGCTGCTATTGCCGTCTACCAGCGCGTCCAGCGGGAATGTTCCGACTTCATCATAGTTATAGGATTCCTTGTTGGGGTTGTTATGGAAGATGCCCTCTACACATCCAGGGTGCAGCAAATTTGTCGTGTAGTCTATTTCGGCGGGCTCACTGCTACCGGACTTGGGCGCAAACGCTGCAAATTCCGCAACACGGAGTGCGTATTCCTTGCCGTCGTCACTCTCTGTGCCGGGCGTTTCCTCGCCATTTGCAATTTTTGTAGCGTGCAAGCGAACTTTTTTCGCCTCACACGGGCTAAAAATGAAGACAGCCGACCGACTCTGTGACCAATCGAACGCTGTTTCGCTGTGAACGATTGTCCAGTCCGTGTTGCCGGGATCATTCGACTGTGAAATTTCGATTGTAAAATCTACGGGTTGATTGATGGCGTCAACCGCGATTCGAATTGCTGCAATCTCTGCGTTCTGTCCGTTCTGGCTGATATTTGTACTGAGCCATGGGTAAACGCCCTCGACTTCGATCTGCTGGCGATAATACCCGCCTGTTGTAACGACGGTGTCCGGATTGTTGTCAAACAGGTTCGCGCTGCCATAGCCGGTTTGATTCAGCCAGTTCCAGTCATGATTTTCGTTGTGCCCCAGAACCTCAACAGCAGTCATCAGGTTGGTGTCATAATCAACAACAACCTCCGAGAGATCTGTATTGCTGCCGGTTTTCAGACCCGTTTCCAGTTCGGAAATGGCCAACATATACCGGCCAGGGTTCGTCCTGCTCGCAGTGCCGAGCTTTGTTGCATTTAGCTTAATATAGCGTGCCTGAGCCGGTGCAAAGTTGAATGTTGCAGCGGTAGCAACCACAGGCGACTCATATCCGGTTTGTTCACACTGCACCGTCCAAGCTGTGCCATCCTCTGAGGTTTCAACTGTAAAGTCCTGCGGAAATCCGGCCGCACGGCCGTTTTTATCCGCCTGTATGGACGAATATGCGGTCAGATAGTTGACACTGCGTACTTTTCCGAGATCGAGAACCAGATACTCATTTGCTTCCTGCGTCGTAACGGCAGGAGACATATAACCCTTTGTGCCGAACAGCGTCCAGTCTGTGGGAGACTGTTCCGTCATGGCGCGGGTCTGGTGCTCGCCGTCCACATAGAACTGACGCGAATTGACTGCCGCAGCCGGAACGTCGGCGACATAAATGTTCTTCTGTGCGTCATATATCGTCCAGCCGGTGATGGGCGTGCCGCCGGAAATGACCGGAACCTCGCCGGAAACGGCCTTATATGTGATGACATGGCCGTTCTTGCCAGAGTCGGCAGAGGTGAACGTGATCGCATTGCTGACACGATAGGTTCCGCCGTGCAGCCATACCGTCACATCACCGCCTGCACTCAGCGCTGCAGCAGCGGCTTTCGCCTTTTCAATCGTCTGGAAGGGGGCAACCTGCGTACCGGCGGCGCTGTCGCTGCCGTTGACCGGATCGACCCAGAGCGTCTGCGTATCTACGGCATAGGCAGTGATACCGAGTCCGACAAATACGCTGACAAGCACGACAAGCGCCAGGAACAGGGAAATTGCTTTTTTCATGGCATAATCTCTCCATCCTCAAAGAATTTGCATACAAAACGGGCAGGATGAGGCAATGAGATGGCTCATCCTGCCCGTCCTTCAGTCAGTCAGACTAAAAATCCTGATGGGGTCGTTTATTTACTTGGTTGCCAGCCATGCGTCGATCTGGGACTGCATTTCGGCAATGATCTGCTCGACGCCGGCGTCCTTCAGAGCGGCGTTGAACGCTTCGAGCGTGCTGTCAACATCGACTGCGCCGCAGTTGAGAGCGGGCAGATATTCTTCGACAACAGCGGAGCACTGCGCGATCTGGGTTGCAACAGGCTCGGAGTTGAATGCGAAGCCGAGGATGCAGGAGGCCTGCGCGTTGGCGTTGATCTCGGCAGTTTCCGGCCAGGTGCCGACCTGAGAAGCGTCGGTGTAGTACTCGTTGAAGACGTTGCCGACGAGGAAGCTCAGCATGCCGGGATAGTCGCTGATGGGCTTGATGAGGCCGTCAGCCTTGTCGCCGACGAATTCATAGTCCGTGCCCTCAATGCCGTGGCAGATGAGGTTCAGGACTTCGGGATCGGAGTCAAGGAGGTTGATGAACGCAACAGCGCGCTCGACGTTCTTGGAGGTTGCGGAGACAGCGGTGATCGTCGCCTGCACAGCGCCGGTCGTCATGGCGCAGTCGCCGAAGGCAATGCCGGTGATGTCATAGCCGCGAAGCTGACCTTCGGTGATGTCGCCGCCGGGCTTGTGCGCCGGGTCGGTGTCGATCGCACGGATGTCATTCTCACCTACAGAGTCAGCACCGGTAACGGCGTCTGTCGGAAAGTAGCCCGCCAGATTCCACTCGCGCATCTTTTCACACAGAGCCTTGAATTCTTCAGACTCAAACTGGTTGAAGACAACGGGAGTTTCGGCAGCATAGTAAACAACACCCGGCGTCGTATTGGAAACGATCACATCATAGCCAAGATAGTTGACCATATTTTCATAAATAAGATGACCGTAATTATAAATCACAACGGCATCCGGCTCATTGGCTTTGATGGTCGCAGCATACTCGTCCAGATCGTCGAGCGTTTTGACAGTGCTGGGATCGAAGCCGTACTTGTTCAGAAGCTCGGTGTTGAAGCGGATACCGGTCTGACGGACATAGATCTGCTGAAGCGGAATGCCGTAGAGCTTGCCGTTTACACGGATTGCATCCCAGACAGCGCTGTTGAGATCAGCGACAACGTCAGGAGCGTACTTATCCAGAACGTCCTGCGTCAACTCGGCATAAGCGCCCTTCGCAACGGCGGGCAGATACGGGTTCCATGCGCCGGTGAAGCAGATATCAAATTCCTCGCCAGCCGTGAACTTCATGTTCATCTTCTCGGTGTACTCGCCGAGGGGGATCATCTCGAACTCGATCTTGGCGTTGATTTTTTCCTTTGTGATCTCGTTGAGTTTCTCATTGATGGCCTCAAAGCCGGGGAAGCTGTCCTGCAGCGCGGGGAATGCCCAGTGCAGCGTGACTTCTTCTGCGAAGGGATTGTCATCTGCCGGGGCGTCAGCCGGAGTTTCGTCCGCGGGAGCGGCGGGTTCCGCAGTTTCGGTAGGAGCGGTGGTTTCTTCCTGGGAGGGCGTCGCAGTCTTGGCGCAGGCGGTGAACATCGCCAGAACCATCAGAGCCGCCAGCAGCAGCGCGAGGAACTTTTTCATTTGTGTTTCTCCTTTTCATTTTTATTATGTCATACCGTTCTGTCAATGATTTTATTCTTTGACAGATCCGATTGCCATACCCTTGACGAAATATTTTTGGAAGCGAGGGAACACCAGCAGCATCGGCGCGACTGTCAGCACGCACATTGCCATACGCATGGCCTCGCCTGGAAGCTTTGCGGCTTCTGCGCCGAGCAGCCCCGTAGACGCGTTATTCTTGAGAAAGTCGACCTTTTCCAGCATACGCTGCAAAAGCAGCTGAATCGTCACATAATTGCCGGTATCCATATACATCATGGCTTCATAGTAGGCGTTCCAATAGGCGACGAACAGTGTCAGGCAGATAGTGGCCAGCGCAGGCTTTGCAAGCGGGAACATCATGCGCCAGAAAATCTGGTACTCACTTGCACCGTCGATTTTGGCCGATTCGATCATGCTGTAGGGCAGCTTTTCATAATAGGCACGCATGATGATCGTGTTCATCGCGGAAAACGCGCCCGGCAGAATCAGTACCCAGATGGAATTCTTCAGATTCAGCAGCTTGACATATGTGATGTACTGCGCCGCCATGCCGCCGCTGAAAAACATTGTAAACGTTACGAACAGTGACAGCACACCGCGCCAGCGGAAGGTCGTGCGCGAAATCGCATAGGCATACAGGCTCGTGACCAGACAGCCGATAGCCGTTCCGACGACGCTGACAAAAATCGTGGTGCCGTAAGCCTGCCAGAGCATCTTACTGTCACGGAACAGATAGGAATAGGCCGAGAAATCCAGATGCTTCGGGATCACGCGGAAGCCATACAGCTTGATGTCCTCGGCACTGGAAAGCGAAACGGACAGCACACAGAGAAACGGATACAGAATTGCAAGACAGAGCACGATGAAAATCAGATAGATGAACACTGTTCCAATACGGTTTTTCTTTTTCATTAAAACAGCGTCCCCTCTCCGTTGATTTTTTTCGTGATCTTATTTGCTACGACCAGAATGATAAAGCCGACAACCGACTGACACAGGCCGATGGCCGTGGACATACCCACGTCGCCAGTCACGCGCAGTGCGCGGTAAACATAGGTGTCGATCACGTCCGTCACACTGTAGAGCATACTGGAGTTCTTTGTCAGATAATAGAACATACCAAAGTCTGCGCTGAAAATCCGGCCAAGCGACAAAATAAAGAACATGGTCACGATTGGACGGATGAACGGATACGAGATCTTCCACATGACCTGCCAGCGCGTTGCACCGTCGAGCTGCGCCGCTTCAAAATAGGATTTGTCGATCGACAGCAGATTTCCGTAATAAATAATAATGCCGTAGCCCATGTTCTTCCACAGATAGCAGACAAGCAGAATGTAGGGCCACCATTTTGGCGTTGTGTACCATGAAACCGTTTCTTTTCCGAAGAACGTCAGGATTCCGTTGACAATGCCGTTGACGTCGGCGAGGTTTGCGTAGAGCGCATACGACGCGGCAACCCATGAAACGATAAACGGCAGGAAGATCACCGTCTGGAACGCCTTGATCGCGTGGCGGCTGTTGATCTCATATAAAAGAAGCGCCAGCAGAACGGTGATGACCGTGTTGCACAGCAGGAACAGCAGGTTCAGTCCCAGCGTATTGCGGATCAGCCGTCCGAAGGTACCGGATGTGAAGAAAAACTCAAAATTCTTGAACCCGACCCATTCGCTTCCGAAGATGCCAAGATTGAATTTATAATTCTTGAATGCCAGCACCAGACCGAACATTGGCAGATACGCAAACAGCGCCAGAAGAATGATGCCCGGCACGCACATGGAAAACAGCTGTCGGTTATCCTTGCGCAAGCTCCGGTTATAAGAAGACCGTCTGCGGATTGTGCCTGGTTCCTGTTTTTTCGTTTCTGCTTTCATCAATACGAACCACCTCTGTCTTCTCGTTGTCGTTTTCGCTAAATTCAGTATAGTGGCGAGGTGCACATTTGTAATCTTTGAATTCTCACGATTGCTTTGAATTGCCCTGAAAGCGGACTTTGATTTTTGAGCGCGACTTTGAATTTTTATGATTATGTTGAAATGTGCGTTGGGATTGTGATATTTTTTAGGTATGCAAATAGTTTTCACCATCCGCTTTGTGGAAACTGCATAGTTGCAATGCTCTGCATGAAGAGGGGGGGAAGGACAACTCGTGCGGCTAATCAAGTCCAATATTCCGACCGATCGAAAGAACAGCTTTTTTATTAAGGTACTCAGCGGCATTCTAGTTTTCTGCCTGCTGCTGGTATCCTTCGTTTTTCTGCTCATTTATCAGAACGTCAAAAAACGGAGTCTGGAACAGTCCTATCTCGCAGAGCAGGATATTGTCTCGAACGTCAGCTATTCCGCCTCCATCATGCAGGACACCGCTTCGTCCATGCTCACGCAACTCAACGGCGATCCGAAACTTTTGCAGCTAATCTACTCCATGGATACAGAAAGCCTGTCGGTCATTCAATCCATGCAGCTGCTGCAAACCTATACGCGCGCGTCGTCATGGCTGGACTCTGTATACATTTATTGTGCAGAGGAAGACTGTATCTGTTATGCCTACGCCAATGGCAACACCTATCAGTTATCATTTGGTACACTGGATGACTTTTTCGACGCAGCGTTCGTTCGGAATCTTGCAGCTGTGTCCCGTGTGACGCAAAAGCCGGCAATGCGCCAACTTCGCTACCGCAGCACGTCCTCCGACAAAACCGTTTTCAGTTATGTTCTGCCGGTCAGAACCTCGCTCAATCGCTATAATGGCTTCTTTGTTGCGAATATCAGCGCCGAGCGGCTGATGCAGCTCGGCTACGGTATGGCAAACGGCACGGAGCGTCAGCTTCTGATCGTGGATGCAAACGGACAGACCTACACAAGCGGCATGACGCTGCTGGAACAGGAACAGACGGATGCCGTGATCGAAGCTGTGCTGGGCGGGGCCGCAGAAAGCGGCCAAATGGTCGTGCAGGAGGCGAATGCGATCTGCACATGGTCGCGCTCTGCCGATACAGACCTGTATTTTATCAGCTGCATCAGCGACTCGGCCATTTCATCACAGCTCCGTGCGCTGACGCGCTGGTTTTTGCTGTTCTATCTGGGCATCGTGGTATTCGCCGTATTGATCTCCGTCTATCTGACAATCCGTATCAACCGTGAATATGCTGCGCTTCAAACGCAGTATACGCTTTCGGAAAAGCGCTACGCCGAAAACTACAGCTATATCAAGCACGCCATTCTCCGCAGCTTTTTTACGCTCCGAAGCAGCGATTTTGTCATCGGGCGGCAATTTTCCGACAATGGCATCGAGTTGGAGCAATATTCCGGCTTTGCGCTGTTCCTGCTCCAGCTCCGGCAGCGGGAGCTTTCGGATGACAATCAGAATATGTCGTACCGCAGAACGCATTTTCTGTTGCAGGAGCAGCTGGACAAGACGCTGCCGCAGGGGACACGCTATGAATTGGTCGATATGCTGCAGGGCCGGTTCCTCCTTGTCTGTGAGCAGCCGGATACGGTAGACACGCAGACGCTTGCCCAAACGCTTTGCGCAGCGTTCTCTGAAGCCGCGCAGTTTTCCGTCTCTGGCGTCTGGTGCAATGGAATTTCTGCCGTCGATCAGCTTCCCGCAGCCTACCGCACACTGAACGAGCGGCTGGATCTGCTGTATTTCTATCCCGCCGGTCACTTTGTTTCCCGCACAGAGCTGGATGCACGTCCGGCCTTTGGCAAGGCACAGGCAGAGCAGATCCGCAGTGAGGTAGTACAAGCTCTCTGCACCCAGCGCTTTGACGATGCCGCTGCAGCGCTTGCGGGCTTCTTTGACGCATGGTTTGAACCGACAGCAGATGTGCCGTATACGCTGGATCTGCTGATTGCAGGCGTTTCTGAATATATCGCAACGTTCAAGCGTGCCTATGCCGTGACGATGGAATATAACTCCTCGCGCTTCCGCACGGAGGCTCTGCGTGCAGAGTCTTCTCGTGCAGTCAAGCGGCTGTTTCTGGATCTGGTGCAGGACGTCTCCTGTGCATTTGCCAGCATTGACAACCGAAGCAACTATATTGACGCGATCATCGGCTATATCGAGCGCAATTATGCCGATCCGAAGCTGAATATTGATGCGCTGGCCGATCATGTCGGTCTGTCCGCGTCGCACATTCAGAATATTTTCAAGGCTGCCACCGGCAGCAGCATTTCGGCCTATCTGCGCCGTCTGCGTCTGAATAAGGCGACGGAACTTCTTGAGCAGACCGACGTGCCGATCAGCGAAATTGCGGAACGAACCGGCTTCGGAAATTCCAACTATTTCTACACCGTATTCAAGCGCCACTACGCAGTTACGCCGAGTGAATATCGCGCAAACCGTCTGAACCGAGCGGACACAAAGGAGGCCTATAACAATGAAATCAACTGACCTGATTTCAGTCTTTTGTCGCCCTGTTCCATTCTGGAGCTGGAACGACAAATTAGAGCCGGACGAGCTGCGGCGGCAGATCGGTGCGATGCAGGACGCGGGCATGGGCGGATTCTTTATGCACGCGCGGGGCGGACTTGAAACCGAGTATCTGAGCGAGGACTGGTTTCGTGCGGTGGAGGCATCCGTTGACGAGGCGAAAAAGCGCGGGATGCAGGCGTGGTGCTACGATGAAAACGGCTGGCCGAGCGGCTTCGCCGGCGGCAAGCTGCTGGAAGACCCGGAAAACCGGGCGCATTATCTGCGCTTTGAAAAAAAGCCGGGCTTTGATGCAGCCGCGCTTGGCGTTTACACGCTGGAAAACGGTCATATTCGCCGCATCACCGGCGCAGCGAACGGCATTTCAGAGTATCTCTGCGTCTACGACTGCCAGAATTCCTCCACGGTCGATATCCTTGACCCGCGCATCACGGATGCGTTTCTTGCTCTGACGCACGAGAAGTATTTTGAACGCTTCGGTGCGGAATTCGGCAAGGGCATTGCGGGCTTCTTCACCGATGAGCCGCAGTATTTTCGCTATGAGACAGCCTACACGCCGGTGCTGCTGACAGAGTACAAAAAAGCCTACCGCGCAGATGTTCTTGATCTGCTGGGCGCGCTGTTTGTGGACTGCGAAGAAGCACCCGGTTTCCGCTTCCGCTACTGGCGGCTGATGAATGTACTCTATACCGAAAACTTCATGGGCCGCGTTTACCGCTGGTGCCTGTCACACAACTGCCATCTGACCGGTCACACCGTCGAGGAAAGCGAACTTTACACGCAGATGTGGTGCTGTGCAGGCGTGATGCCGTTTTACGAGTATGAGAGCATTCCGGGCGTGGACTGGCTGGGGCGCAAAATCGGCACGGAGCTGGCCCCGCGTCAGGTCTCGTCCGCCGCGCAGCAGCTTGGCAAAAAGCAGGTGCTGACGGAGACGTTTGCCTGTGCGGGCTGGGACGTGACGCCGAAAGAACTCAAGCGCATCGCCGAATGGCAGTATGTGAACGGCGTGAACCTGATGTGCCAGCATCTGTACCCGTATTCCATCCGCGGCCAGCGCAAGCGGGATTATCCGGCGTTTTATTCGGAGCACAATCCGTGGACGGATGAATTAAAGACATTCGACGACTATTTCACAGAACTGGGTTATCTGCTTGCCAACAGCCGCGAACAGGCGGATGTGCTGATTCTCCATCCGATACATTCGGCCTATCTGACGTTTGACCGTGCGAACGATGAAGCATCCGTGCGCAACGTTGGCGAACCGTTCAACGTGCTCATTGAGCGCTTCGGCGCGGCTGGCATCGGCCATCACTACGGCGACGAGCGGCTGATGGAGAAGTACGGCAGCGTCAAGGACGGCAAATTGACCATCGGACAGTGTACATACTCTTACGTTGTGGTTCCCGACTGCGATACGCTGGACAGCAGTACCGCCGCGCTTTTAAAAGACTATCTCGCACAGGGCGGACGGCTGATGCTGGCGGGGCGGAAGCCCACGCGCATCGACGGCGAAATTGCCGATCTCAGTTTCCTGCAAGCGAATCTGACGTGGGATGAGCTTGTGCGGAAACGTGCGCTTCTGCCGGAAGCAAACCGCGATGTGCGCTGCACGCTCCGCTTTGCGGAGAATGGAAATTTCCTGTTTGCAGTCAATCTGTCTGAGACGGACATAGCTGACATGTCTGTAAAACTTCCGTTTGCGGGCGTGGAGGCATACGATCTGCTGACACATAAAACGAAATCCGTTGCTTTTGAAAAGACGACAGACGGGATCGCAGCAAAGCTGCATCTCGCACCCGGTGAGTCTGTGCTTCTCATGCAGAACGATTCCGCGATACCGCAGGCGCAAAAAAAACCCATTGCCGAGACAATGGAGCTGGGCGGGAAATGGATGCTGTCCGCGCCGGTACAGAACAGTCTGACGCTGGATATGGCGGCGCTGAGTTATGATGGCAAGATGTATACAGAGTTGCTGCCGGTTCCGTATATCTCGGAACGGCTGCTGCGGGAGAAAACGAATCGGAAGATCTGGCTGCGATATGCGTTTACGGCAGATTATCTGCCGGATGATCTGACATTGGAGTTGGAAACGCTCAAAAATGCGAAGCTGTCTGTGAACGGTACAGAAATCGACCTGACTGAGCAGGGTATTCTTGACCGCTCGTTCGTGCGCGGGAATATTGCCGCGCTTGCCAGAAAGGGTGAAAACGAGATCGTTTTAGAGCTGGACTATTTCCAGTCGCAGCAGACCTATGACGTGTTCGACGGCTTCTATTACGGAAACGGCGAGGTCACGGAGACGCTCATGAACTGTGTCAGCTATGAGACGAATATCGAAGCCATGTACCTGTTCGGGAGCTTCTCCGTGCGGCCGGATTCCGGCTGGCAGGCGGGTGAAAACGGCGTTCGCTTCGGCGACCGCTTCCGTCTCTGTGCTCCGACCACAGGCCTTGACTTGCAGGATATTACGGTGCAGGGCTTCCCGTTCTTCCACGGGGCCATGCGCCTGAAGCGCACGATCACCGTGCAGAGCACAAACTGGCAGCTTCGCTGTGCGGGCCGCGTCCAGTATATGCGCGTATTTGTAAACGGGCAGAAAGCCGGAACGCTGCTTTTTAGCGATACGCTTGATCTTTCGCCGTATCTGCATCCGGGTGAAAATGTGCTGGAACTGGAGCTGATGGCAAGCAACCGCAATCTTTTGGGCCCGCACCACAACGCAGCGGAGCCTGAGCCGCTTTTCGTCGATCCGACGCTGTTTTCGCTCTACGGAAGCTGGCACAACGGAAAAAGCGAGGGGTATCGGGAAAATTATGCGTTTGTGCGGTTCGGACTGGACGCATTGCGGATGGAATGTAATCTGCTTTGATTGCTTTATCAACGGGAGAATGAAAATGAAACGCTCTGAAATTAACAAAGCACTAAAAGAACTTGAAGCCATGTGCGCGAAATACAAGTGCTATCTGCCGCCGTTCTGCAATTTTACCCCGGAGGAGTGGCAGGAAAAGGGTCACGAGTACGATGAAGTCCGCGACTGTATGCTCGGCTGGGATATTACTGATTACGGCCTCGGTAACTTTGACAAATTCGGGTTCTCTCTTATCACCATCCGCAACGGCTGCCGCACGCAGCCGGAAAAATATCCGAAGGTCTATGCGGAAAAGCTGCTGTATCTGAAAGAGGGCCAGATGGCCGCGAATCACTTCCACTGGTTCAAAACTGAGGACATCATCAACCGCGGCGGCGGCAACTGCCTCATCCGCGTATACAACAGCCTGCCGAACGAAGAAATTGACTACGAGTCCGACGTGGAGGTCCACTGCGACGGTCTCAAGCGCATGGTCCCCGCGGGCACGCAGATCCGGCTGCGTCCGGGCGAAAGCCTCTGGGTCACGCAGGGGATGTACCACGACTTTGCCGTGGAAGAGGGCACCGGCCCCGTCCTGCTTGGCGAGGTCAGCCAGTGCAACGACGATAATACGGATAACCGCTTCAACCCGCCCGTCGGACGCTTCCCGAAGATTGAAGAAGATGAAGCCCCCTATCGTTTGCTCTGCAACGAGTATCCAGCAGCTAAAGACCAACTTTTTTAAAATCAGATTTCTTCTTTCTGTATTGGTTCTCAGCTAGAGTTGGCCCTTCAAGCCGCGCCGTGGTGTCACAGCGCTGGTGACAGCAAAAGCGCGGACGTTCCCCTTGGCGGGGAGCGTCTGTGTTACTATTTGACCTCACTTATAACGTATAAGTTCGACGTGCAGCTTCCGTTATCCCGATAGCGTCTTTGGCGCTGGACGTATCCAGCATGTTCCAGATCGTTCAGTGCCCTTTGCACCGTGCGCGGCGAGAGGTGCAGGTCACGGGCTATGGTCTTCACGCCCGGCCAGCAGCTCCCGCCGCCTGCGCGGTCGCGGAGGTACATATAGACCGTCCGCGCCCGGTGTGGTAAGTCAGGATCGGCGTAAATTTCACCGAAGAAGCTCATTTATCGGCATAGCTGCTCATATAGTCATCCGCTTTCGGCGTTGAGACCGGCCTTGGTTGGGAATATAGGCTTTTCTTGATATTCATCATCAGCTCCTCCTTCCTGCGGAGTAGACCTCGCGCTGGGCGCGCTCCGGCACCTGATATGGTTCTTCAAACTTGATTCCCCATTTGAAATATAATTGCAGCTTGGTACGCATCGGATGGACCCCGGTTTTCATGACAATGAAGTTACCCTTCGGGAGATTTTTCAGTTCATCCGGCGATAAAAGCGCGCGTTCTGCCATCTGCAAGCTCTGGCTATTGAGCGCAGAAAGCGTCCGCGCGTCAAAGTCCAGCTCAAACACTCCGCTGACCTCGCCGGTGTTCTCCATGCGGTGCTTTACCAGCGCATCGAACGCCTCACGGCTGATCTCTTTGCAGTCGTCCGTCGCTTCAAAGAGACTCCGCGCTGGCAGGCGCTGTCCCTGCTGGAGATAATCATGGAGCCGTCTGGCAAGCTGCAAAAACTCCATGCCGAATTCGTTTTGCAGATAGACTTCCGCGCAGTCCTCCGTGATGTGAAAGCCCGCCATGCTCATACCTGCGCCTCCGATTTCTTTTGCGGTTTGCGCACTGGATCGTCCTGCGTACAGTCGCTGATGTATTCCTGCACAGCGGCAGGTACGACCTTTTCGTAGAGTCGCTGGGCTGCCTTTTGTAGCTCCGCTTCCAGCGTGGAATCGCGCTTGGCGATGTAGCGCCGGAGAGCGCGCAATTTTTCTTCCTCGAATGTGATTTGAATATTTGCCTGTTTCATGTATCCTCCTGTCAATATGCCATCCCGCCCTGCGTCTGTTCCTCCGGCATCGGCGCGGCAACGATTTTGTCACCCTCGCGCAGGAACAGTTCCGGCTGCCGAAATTGCTCGGCAAACCGCTCGGCAAGCTCGTGCGGCAGG
>ENA-ORSK01000400-ORSK01000400.1-human-gut-metagenome-genome-assembly--contig:-NODE-400-length-44990-cov-5.667765_pt1 | contig 44990 bp, 35 predicted proteins | sample MGYA00242192_ERZ509159 | MGnify/ENA primary metagenome ERZ509159 (study PRJEB26280, sample SAMEA2338663) | human gut metagenome | biome: human gut; feature: human-associated habitat; material: faeces...
GTCGGATAATAAGGTCAACCGCTTTAATGGTACGGGAGTCGGAATATATGCGACAAGTAATGGAAAACAATCGATAAATAAAGCATCATACCAATGGTTTGAATATAAGGAAGAGAATTAGTCTTAAAACAAGAAAAAATTACTATTGAACCTATTTCTTACAATTAAAAGACATATTCAGATATCATACAAAATTAGTTCTAAAGATACACAAGAGAAATACATAATGATTATCTTTGCAAACGAATATTATGGGATTAATCCACATTTAGGTAACACCATATATCTTGGAAGAGCACATAGAAAATATAGAACGACACTTGATTCATGACTTAAAACAAGGATCGCATAAGGCATTTGACAAAATTTATCAAATGTACTCCAAACGCCTGTATGCTTATAGTTTACAATTTACCAAATCTTCCGAAGAATCAGAGGAAATCGTACAAGAGGTTTTTGTAAAACTGTGGTCTAACCGTATAAATATAAGACAAGATGAAACATTACGTTCTCTACTTTTTATTATGGCTAAACACCGTCTCATCAATGCATACCGTCAGAAAATAAACCATCCCATATATGAAGAATACATTTATCATATAGATACCCTGTCAACCGAGGACACTCATTACAAGCTGGAATATAATGAATTCCTATTCAGATTCCTCAAAACAATAGAAAAGCTCCCAGACACTCAGCAAAAAGTAATTCGTCTATCCCGGTTCAAACAGTTATCCAATAAAGAAATAGCAGAAAAACTTTCTTTAAGCGAACAAACCGTAAAAAACCAGCTTTCACTAGGACTTAAGACCCTAAAGGAGAAATTAAACAAAATATGGTTACTTCTAATGTTACTTTTTATTAATTAGAAAATAAAATTCGGTACTATCAACATAAATGGATGTCATAAATAGAAAAAAATAAATGAAGAAACTTGAAACCAAATATAGGAATGACGAACTATCCCCGGCGGAGTTACAGGAACTCAGAAATAGAATTAAATCCATGTCGGACTATGAAATAGGGGAAGAAATGTATCAAACTTGGATGAATGAAAAAATTGATGTCACTTCCGTTCCCGACAAACAAATAGACAAAATAAAGGCAACAGATCGAAAATTCCATAAAAGAAGAAAAAAGCAATGGCTTCGATTTTAGTCGTATAATCCAGATTGCCGCTACTATATTATTGCCTGTATTCATTATACTTTCCGGCTATCTGTATTATGAGAACAGACAAATTGCCACCAAAGAAATGATTGTCTGTACAGCTCGAGGAGAACGGGCAAGTGTCACTCTTCCGGACGGCACCGCTGTTTCTCTGAATTCAGAATCCAGGTTAGCATACTTCCCCCAAACCTATAACAAAAAAGAAAGGAAAATCAGCTTTGATGGAGAAGGTTATTTTCAGATCGATAAAAACAAGGAAGTACCTTTTATCATAGATGCCCAAGGACTACAAGTAAAGGTACTGGGAACTACTTTTAATCTTTTAGTACGAAAGGATCATAAAACAGCCGAACTGGCCCTAGAGGAAGGAAGCGTATGGCTTGGTGCAACTCAAAGTCATAAGAATGTAATCCTTCACCCGAAACAAAAGGCAATATTAGACCAATCAACAGGTAATATTTTCATCATTGCAGAAGAGGACACCCAAAAAATATCAGCATGGAGACATGGCAACATGATATTCAGAAATACTAAATTCTCTGAAGTCATCCATACTATTGAACAAAGCTATAATGTTCGAATCAACATCACCTGTAAAAACTGTCCCACCGACACTTTTACCGGTACACTACCTCTTACCAATTTAAATGAAGTGCTGGAAGTAATTGAAAAGTCCTATCATCTTAAGGCGCAAATCAAAGGCAAAGAAATTATTTTGACTGACATTTGAATCAAATCCAATCAATATCAAAACCGACTTTCTTTCTAAATTGAGAGAAAGCGGCTTCGTTTTGTATGCTTTATAACATATCTTATCTTCGGTACTTCTATAAAAATACATTGTCTTTACTTACGACAATGCCCACAGGGCCTAACATTAATCTAAAATTTACTATCGTATGAAAAACAAACACGCACAACTGAAGTTGTTCACTTTGTTTTCGTTATTGCTTCTTTTCTGTACATTCGAATCTATGGCACAGGAAAAACTAATAACGATAAACGTAAAAAATGTATCATTAAAAGAGATCTTTAACATTATCGAGAATCAAACGCCCTATCGTTTTTCTTATCGTAGTGTTGTTCTAGATGCTGACCGAAATATTTCGATATCAGCGGAAAATATTTCGGTCACTACCGTTCTGAATCAAGCTTTAAAAGACAGAAATCTAGAATATAGTATTGTTTCACCTAAAACAATCGTTATTTCGGACAAGCAAACCGGCAATGTAAAATCATCTGAAACAAAAAAAATATCCGGCATCATTAAAGATGTGAATGGCGAACCGATTATAGGTGCTAACGTAAAAATTAAAGGACAATCTATAGGCACGATTACAGATATAGACGGACGGTTTGTACTAGATGCCTCAACCGATGCGACATTGCAAATTTCCTACATTGGATATGCCTCACTGGAAATGAACACCGGAAATAAAAAAGAACTAAATATTGTTTTAAAAGAAGATACTGAAACTTTAGAAGAAGTAGTAGTGGTCGGATACGGTGTACAAAAAAAGGCCAACCTGACAGGAGCAGTAAGCAGTGTAAAAATGGATGAAATATTGGGGGATCGGCCTGTTACTTCGGTAAGTAATGTACTGATGGGAGCAATGCCGGGATTGCAAGTAACAGGTACATCAGGCCAACCCGGTGCTGAAATGTCTTTCAATATCCGGGGAGTAAACAGCATCAATGAAGGTGCCCCGCTCGTATTAGTTGACAATGTAGAGATGGACATAAATATGCTGGATCCTAATGATATTGAATCTATCTCTGTATTGAAAGATGCCGCATCATCGGCTATTTACGGTGCACGCGCTGCATTCGGAGTTATCCTAGTCACCACTAAAAAGGGAATGAAAGACACTCGCTTCTCTATCAACTACTCTAATAACTTCTCATTCAGTAAGCCTAGTAATTTACCCCACAAAGCAACTCCGTTACAAACAGTACAAGCTTATAAAGATATGGGAACAGTATCATATCAAACAGGACAAAATGTAGATACCTGGTTGGAGTTATTGAAAGAATATGATACTAATTCAGGCAATTATCCTGACGGTTATGCCGTAGTAGACGGACTTCGATACAGTTTACAAGAAACGGATCTCTTAAACGATATGATGGAAACAGGTTTTCAACAAACACATAATATTTCTGTTGGAGGAGGTAATAAATCAATATCTTACAGAATGTCAGCTGGGATGGTGGATCAAAACGGAATTCTTGTTACAGATAAAGACTCATACAAACGTTATAATATATCATCTTACATCCGTTCCGATATTCATTCCTGGATTACTCCGGAATTAGACATCAAATATGCGAATTCACATTCAGAACTTCCCTATACTTCAGCTTCTTATGGTATTTGGGGAGCAGCAGTAGCCTTTCCATCTTATTTTCCATTAGGTAATATGGAACTAGACGGTGAAATCTTGCCTATCAATACTCCTCATAATTTCATTAATCTGTCAGCACCTAAAGAAAATGACAGAAACGACTTACGCATCTTTGGCAAGCTGACTATTACTCCGTTCAAAGATCTGAAAATAATCGGTGAATATACATTTAATAGAAAGACTAGAGAAATCACAACTTTCGATAAGAAATTTAATTATGCTCACGGAGCTAACTTCCGCAAGGAACAGTCTGTTTCAAATTCGAAATATGAAATAGAAAATCGGGCGACCAATTATAATGCTTTTAATGTATATGCCAATTACAACAAAACATTAGGTAAACATGACATTGGAATTATGGCTGGTTTCAATCAGGAAAGCAATGCCTATAAGATGATGAAAGCGTCACGCACAGATATGATTAACGAAGATTTACCCTCATTATCACAAGCTACAGGAGATTATAAAAACAGTGATGAATTTGAGGAATACCATGTCAGAGGAGTATTCTATAGGATAAATTACTCTTATGCCGGTAAATATTTACTCGAAACAAACGGGCGTTATGATGGTTCTTCGAAATTCCCTAAAGAAAATCGTTTCGGCTTCTTTCCTTCTGTTTCCATAGGCTGGCGTGTCAGTGAAGAGCAATTTATGGAATGGAGTAAAGTTTTTCTTTCTAACTTAAAATTGAGAGGTTCTTATGGTAATATCGGTAATCAAAGTATAGAACCTTATGCTTTTATTCCTGGCATGGATTCTCCATTGGCTAATTGGGTTGTAAACGGACAAGCTACTACAACATTGGCCCCTCCAGCTCTAGTCAGCAATAGTTTCACTTGGGAAAAAGTTAGTACTTTGGATTTCGGGTTTGACCTAGGGCTGTTTAATAACCGCCTAAATGTTGTATTTGATTGGTACCAACGGGATACAAAAGGAATGTTGGCTCCAGGTATGGAACTTCCAGGAGTATTGGGTGCCAAAGCCCCATTACAAAACTCTGCCGATTTACGCGCCAAAGGTTGGGAAATATCCTTGGATTGGAATGACCGTATCGGCAATGTGCAATATTATTTAGGTTTTAACCTATATGACTCGCGTACGAAAATCACAAAATACGACAATGAGGTAGGCTTACTAGGAAAAGATTCGGATGGCAATCTGATTTACCGAAAAGGAATGGAATTAGGTGAAATATGGGGGTATACTACAGACCGCTTATATACTACCGAAGATTTTGACAGTCAAGGAAAGTTAAAAAACAATATTCCCAAAATGGAAGGTTATAATCCCAATCCGGGAGATATACTTTATGTGGATTTTGATGGAAATGGTATTATAAACAATGGTAAAAACACGTCAAACGAACCAGGCGATACTCATATTATCGGTAATGATACTCGCAGATATCAGTACGGAATTCGTGGTGGCGCAGCATGGAAAGGTATTTCATTGTCATTTATTTTACAAGGAGTCGGCAAACGGGATCTTTAGCTTATGAATGAGCTATTCTATCCACATTACGATGCTTACTCAACTTTGTTTGACTCTCAATTGAATTACTGGACTCCAGAACATACAAATAGTTATTTTCCACGTTTATATGAAAAGGCAGAAGGAAATACTAAAGCCAATCAAAAAACACAAACCCGTTTTTTGCAAAATGGGGCGTATTTGAGCATACGCAATATCAGTTTATCATATACCTTCCCCATAAAACTGATCAAGCCACTGGGTATTACTAACTTATCAGTATTTTTTAGTGGAGAAAACCTCTTTACATTTGATCATCTGCCCAAAGGGATAGATGCTGAACGTGTAGTAACAGACAATTTGGGACAACGTGGATTTACTTATCCTTATATGCGTCAATTCTCATTTGGTATTAATTTAAGTTTATAATAAAAGCTGACATTATGAAAAAATATATAGTAGGAGTAGGACTCTTCCTGTTGATGAATTCTTGTTTAAATAATGATTTTATGGAGGTATATCCCAAAGATCAACAAACGGAATTAACCTCTTTCCGATCATATGAAAACTTCAAGACTTACGCTTGGGGACTGTATAACGTCTTTTTCGGCTATGCATATAAAACAGGACAAACTGATGAGATTTTTAAAGGAGATTATGAAGCTGACAATATGATCAAGCATGTCTCAGGCAATGAAAGTCAATGGGCGTATCAGAAAGCTAAGGTACCTGCGTCTTCTGATTCATGGGACTATGAATATATCCGCCGGGTGAATTTAATGTTGGACAATATAGACCAGTCATCCATGAATGATGCAGAAAAAGCACATTGGAGAAGTGTTGGATATTTTTTTCGCGCTTATAAATATTTTAAAATGCTATCTCTATATGGAGATTTACCATGGGTAGAACATGCTTTATCAGAAGACAGCGAGGAACTATATTCCCCTAGAGACCCACGGGATGTTGTAGCCCAAAATATTCTGAATAACTTGAAATATGCAGAAGAACATATCAAGGTAGACGGAGATGGCAATAATACGATCAATCGAGCTGTAGTACAATCATTAATTTCCCGTTTTTGTTTATTTGAAGGTACATGGAGAAAATATCATGCCCTACAAAATGCCACAACCTATTTAGAAGAATGTACACGGGCTTCCAAGGAAGTCATGAATAAATATACTACCCTACATCCCAACTATGAAGAACTTTTCAACTCAGAGTCTTTAGATGGCATAAATGGAATTATTCTATACAAAGAGTATGCTACCAGCCAGCTATGCCATGGGCTCACACGTATGGTAAGAACCGGCGAATCACAAATAGAAGCAACCAAAGATGCTGTAGACAGTTATTTGTGCAGTGACGGACATCCTATCAAAAACAGTTCCACATACGGAGGTGATAAAGATGTATATGCACAGTTCCGCAACCGGGACTATCGTTTATATCACACAGTATGTCCTCCCTATATGGTAAGTCTAGCAAGTGCCTCTACCACTCAATGGAAGTTCACAGACAATCCCTCTGAACGTGAATATATTGACTTGATGGCAACAATTTCTAAAGAAACTTATCACCGGTTGCCGACATCTAATTTCAAAGGTTTTATAACCAAAGGGCAACCTCATTTCAAAAATGTCAATTGGGGACAGGGATGGAATGCCAGCCAAATGGGTTTCTGGGTATGGAAATACTATAATACTCATACCGATGCCAGCACTGCCAATGGAGTTTGTACTACAGACGCTCCCCTATTCAGACTCGGTGAGATACTGTTGAATTATGCCGAAGCAATGTATGAACTAGGGCAATTCGATCAATCTATAGCAGATGAAACTATTAATAAACTGAGAAAACGTGCTCACGTGGCCGATATGGTCTTGACAGATATTACCACAGATTTTGATCCTGACAGAGATCAAGATGTAAATCCGTTACTATGGGAAATCCGCCGTGAACGCCGCGTTGAATTAATGGGTGAAGGAACTCGTCTGGACGATTTACGCCGCTGGAAAAAAGGACATTACGTAGACAAACAACCTACTGGGGTCTATTTAAAAAATGCAAGTGAATTTAATGTAAAAGTTATGAATGGTCCCTCCAACAATGAAGGATATGTATATTATTTTGAGAAACCCCTAGGATGGTTGGAACATTACTATCTAAATCCAATTCCTCTAAATCAATTGGCACTCAATCCTGCTCTAGAACAAAATTCTGGATGGGAAAACAATAAATAAAATTATGCAGTTAAAATATACTTTGTTTTCAAGCATTTCAATGCTTGCCTTCTCTTCTCTGTCTGTATTTTCACAGACAGAGAAAATGAACGTTCTATTCTTGATGGCAGACGATATGCGCCCTGAGTTAGGATGCTATGGAGTAAAAGAAGTAAAGACCCCCAATATCGATCGTTTTGCCGCCAGCGGGTTATTATTTCAGAACGCTTACTGTAATATCCCAGTAAGTGGAGCTTCACGCGCCAGCTTATTGACAGGAGTGTATCCACATTATCCAGATCGCTTTGTCAACTATTCCGCTTATGCCAGCAAAGATTGCCCAACCGCAATTCCGATATCAAGATGGTTTACATCACATGGCTATTACACAATCTCAAACGGCAAGGTTTTCCACCATCTTTCAGATCATGCTAATTCATGGAGTGAACCTCCTTACCGTAAACATCCCGACGGATATGATGTATATTGGGCAGAATACAATAAATGGGAATTATGGATAAATGAAGTCTCCGCACGAACTATCAATCCCAAAACAATGCGAGGGCCTTTTTGTGAGTGGGCTGAAGTACCTGACACCGCTTATGATGACGGAAAACTGGCATTAAAAGCCATTGCAGACTTAAAACGTTTAAAAGAACAAGGAAAACCTTTCTTTATGGCATGTGGATTTTGGAAACCACATTTACCTTTTAATGCCCCTAAAAAATATTGGGATTTATATGACCGAGAGAAAATTCCAGTTGCCAATAATCGTTTTCGCCCTGCAGGCTTGCCGGATGAAGTTAAAAACTCTGGAGAAATCTATGCTTACGCACGTACTACCACAGCAGATGATATCTATTTTCAGAAAGAAGCCAAACACGGATATTATGCCTGTTTAAGCTATGTTGACGCCCAAATAGGAAAAGTGCTGGATGCCCTGGATGAGCTAGGTTTAGCAAATAATACCATCGTTGTATTACTAGGAGACCATGGCTGGCATCTAGGGGAACACAACTTTCTCGGTAAGCATAATTTAATGGATCGTTCTACTCACGTTCCTTTAATTGTACGTGTTCCCGGATTGAAAAAAGGAAAAACTAAGTCCATGGTAGAATTCGTAGATTTATATCCAACACTATGTGAACTTTGTCATTTGCCCATACCAAAGAATCAATTAAATGGCACTAGTTTTGTTCCTATTTTAACAAATTTAAAAGCAAAAATAAAAGACCAAGTATATATCCAATGGGAAGGGGGAGACAATGCTGTTAGCAATAGATACAACTATGCGGAATGGAAACAAAAAGAAAAGATTCATTCCCGAATGTTGTTTGACCATCACATAGATCCAGAAGAAAATAAGAACAGGGTCAACGAACGAAAGTATAGAAGCGAAATAAATAAGCTCTCTTCATTTTTAAAGGCTAAAAAAGAAACTTTAATGAAATCACAATGAAAAAACTTTCTGGTTTACCTGCTCTAACCACCGAGATTAGATTATAACTGAAAGACATTTGACGATTGTTTTTTGTAAAATAAGAAGTGATAGGCATATTTTAGTGAGAGAATATACTTCAACCAGTATATCTTTCACTAAAATATCATCGGAAACTGTTTATCATTATTCCTCTAAAATAATCACCACACAAACCGTCATACTCAATTATGCCGGGAATTCATATACGCCTTCACCTGCTCACTAATCTGCTTCATCCCTTTCACCGAAGGATGTCCGCTCATTTTATCAAGCCCTTTCAGTTCAATGCAATCTATCTGATAATGTTTGCAAATCGTTCTGACCGATTCACTGATTTCCTCTCCCAAACCATCATTCAATAGAAAATAAATCTCCACATTAGGATAATAATCAATCATTGTATCCAGCATATAAGCCATAGCAGGGCGGAAAGAATATAAATCTTTTTTGGACCAATCCGCATACTGATACTCTCCTAAAGGTGATTTCGCCCAATAATCATTAGTCGCGCCAAAAATAAAAATAATATCAGGACAGCCCAACGCCTTCATCCGGGTGATAAAAGAACGGTCGCTATAATCCTCCGAACGATAACCGGTATGGCAAATAGTAGCACCGGAAAACGAATTATTCACACAAAGACGGTAGTTGTTCTCCTTAATAAACTGATGCCACCAAGTATTACGTACAGAAACCATATCCGTCTTTCTCCCTTCAGGAGGTGTCTTTAGATACCATACAAAATTAGTATCGGGTTGAACATATCCTTCGAAAGTGGAATAAGAATCTCCCAAGATAGAAACTGATTTCAAACCTTGAGCAATGCCTAAATGACAAAATAATGTACAAAACAGCAGAGTTATAATATACTTCTTCATAGGTATTTGATTATTTCGCTTTCAAATATACATCATATTTTGATTTAACACCTATAAAAATAACCTTTTTCTTCTATTTACAGACAAACAAGAAAACATCGATCTGCTTCATAAAAATAAGAACAAATCCGATGGTTACAAATCCTATCTACAAACGTCATTACTTATAAGCCGTAAAATGGAGGCCATTTAACTTTTAAAAGACTAAGTATGACAAGAAACGCTTTTTGGGGACTGTGTATCGGATTATGTCTGGCGGGTACGCAAGCCATTGCTCAAAAGATGGAAAGCAAAAGTATCAAAACGACTGATAAAACAGATAGTATATCATTCCATATCGATGGAATCACCGAAGGAGAAACTTTATTTACTGTTATCGGAGGACCTGAAGCCCCCGTTATCAACGCAGGAATGCCAGGTACAGAAGGGATTCAAGGAGGATTTGAAGGAGGCTCTATCGTAAAAATAAAAGGTACTTATCACATGTTTCCTACCGAACGCGCCGGTGTGAAAGGGATGCCTGCCTATCACGACAGAGTAAAGACACGTATAGGACACTGGACCAGCACTGATGGTGTTCACTGGACACGCCAATCCACTATATTGGAATCAAGCGGTGTCTATGCATTGGTACATGAAGACAATCCCATGAATGACCGCCGTTCCGCCATCTGGTCTTATATGCCTGTATTCAGCGAGGAAAACAACCGATGGTACGGATTTTATCTGGCCTACACCACAGATAAAGAAATTGCACCCAATCATTCTTTCGGCCGCATCTGGAGATGTGAATCCGAAAAGGAAGGTCTAGAAGGAATAGGCGGTCCTTACCGAGATATGGGAATCATTATAGAACCGGGACTGGACTCCCAACTTTGGGAAGGACGGCAAGGGGTCGCTTCTTTCTTCCCATATAAAGTGGATAAAGGCTGGAATGCGTTTATCAGTGGAGCCTATCCTTACGAAACCCGTGCAGATTATCCCTTGAAAGGAGGGGAAAAGCGCAAGGTATGGGCTGTGGGACTGGCCGAATCAGAAACGTTGGAAGGACCATGGAAACGTATGGGTGAGGAAATCAATCCGATAACTTCCATTCACCCGCAGTTTGTAGAGAATCCTATCGTATCCAAATTACCCAACGGAACCTACATAGCGATGTTTGACGGCGGGCCGAACTATTTAAACTTACCCAACAGAATGGGATACACTTTATCCATAGACGGAAAAAACTGGAGCAAAGCACGTTATATCGCCATAGATACCAAAGTTAAAAAATGGTGGACTGTCATGAGGACTCCGCTTTGCCTGATACCCGAAGGAGATAATGTATATACCATTGTTTATACAGCTTGGGATGATACGCGCTTCCACCCCATCGGAATGGTAAAAGTAAAATTAAATCCGGAAGTATTGGATAAGCTGACAGCAGAACTGAAACCAGCTATCCCCTATTTAAATGAAGTCGGTGCACAAGCAATGCCCCGGAATATCGTTCCGATCAAGAATGCATATTTCAATATGCCTCAGCCGAAGTGTCCCGTTTTTCCCGATTTCATCGTCAATATGAAAGACAAAGGAATGACAGAAGATGCCCCTATTACAGATTTAGTGAACCGGACGATTGCTGAAGTCAGCAAACAAGGAGGAGGAACAGTCGTCATTCCTGAGGGAAAATGGAAATCGGCCCGTATTGTACTGAAAAGTAATGTTAATCTACATTTAGCCAAAGGAGCCGAAATAGAGTTTTCCGGTCGTGCGGAAGATTATCTACCGGCGGTTTTCACACGCCATGAAGGGGTAGAAATAATGGGGCCGGCCGCCTTTATTTACGCCAATGGGGAAAACAACATCGCCATTACAGGAGAAGGAACCATTTACGGACCATCTATGGATGCTGAAATCAGAAAACGTCCTAACGGTGCTTCAGTGGTAGAAAAAGATGTCCCGTGGGACATGCCTATAGAACAACGTATCTATGACGGTATGGAAGGCAGGACTTTCTATCGTCCTAAAACAATCTCTCCTATCAACTGTACCAATGTATTAATAGAAGGGATCACGATGGAACGAAGCACCTTATGGAATGTGGTACCCATTTATTGCGAGAATGTAATTATAAGAGGCATTACCGTTAATTCCACCAAGGTGCCCAGCGGAGACGGTATTGATATAGAATCTTGTAAAAATGTATTAATTGAATACTGCACGCTGAACTGCGGTGATGATTGCTTTACCCTGAAAGCCGGTAGAGCAGAAGACGGATTACGTGTAGGCAAACCTACAGAAAACGTAATTATCCGCTACTCGCTGGCCCAGCATGGACATGGCGGGATTACTTGTGGTAGTGAAACAGCCGGAGTGATCAAGAATCTGTATGTACACGATTGTGTATTTGACGGCACTCGTACCGGCATCCGTTTCAAAACGCGACGCAACCGTGGAGGAGGCAGTGACAACACTTACTATGAGAGACTGCGCATGATCAATGTAGGAAAAGCCTTTACTTGGGATTTGTTGGGCAGTGCTTATTATATGGGCGAACTGGCCGCACGCTATCCGGCAAGAAAAGTAAACCGGCTGACACCTAATGTAAAGAATATCCTGATCAAAGATTTCATTGTAGAATCAGCCGACCAGTTCTTTACCGCCAATGGTATTCCTGAAATACCTTTCAACCAGGTAGTGATAGAAAATGGAGAGATCAAATGCAAGAAATTAATCGGCGCCCTGAATGATGCCGCCGGATTTACGATGCGGAAGCTGACGATAGAATCGCTGCATAATGACATTCACATATTGGATGGAAAAGACATCCTGTTCGAGGATATACATTTCAAACTCCCTAGTGAAGAAATTAGGGTGAATGTAGAAGGTAAGAAATCCAAAAACATTATTTTCAAGAACATAAATGCCAATCAGGAAAAGGTTGAATATAAAAAGGAATCTCCCATGAGAATAGAAATAAAATAATTCTATCGGCATATTAATTCCCTATAACTGTATCATTTTTCATCATAATGTATGATTTTCCATTGTAAGGCGGGTTATCCCGCCTTATTTTTGTATCATGAAAACAGTATTCAATGGTATTATGAAAAACAAATGGACCAAACTGACAGCTTTAGTAATAGCTGCCCTGTGGAGTGGACCAACTGTGCAGGCACAAGCTCCGCACCCCGAACGTATCTATTTATCGGGAACCGGTATTGACGACACCAGGACTTGGGAGTTCTTTTGTTCGGGAGGACAAAACAGTGGAAAATGGAAAAAGATCGAAGTACCCTGCAACTGGGAACTGCAAGGATTCGGAGAATATACTTACGGTCGTTGGTACACTATAAAAGGTGAAAGGCCAAGCGACGAAACGGGCATTTATCGATATAAATTTGAATCCCCGGCAACAACTTCCGGTGAGCGGATAAAAATATTCTTTGACGGAGTGATGACCGACACGGAAGTTTTCATCAATGGAAAACCCGCAGGCGAGATGCATCAGGGAGGATTCTACCGCTTCAGTTATGATATCACCGATTTATTGAAGCCCGGCAAAAAGAACCTGCTTGAAGTAAAGATAGCTAAAGAATCAGCCAACAAATCCATCAATGCAGCCGAACGTAAAGCCGACTGGTGGCTGTATGGTGGTATTTACAGACCTGTATGGCTGGAAGTTGTCCCGGCAGTCCACATGCGACATTTTATTCTGAACGCCGATCAGCATGGAAAATTGCAAGCGGCAATAGAAATGGAAGGAGATGCCAAAGGATATGAATTGTCTGTTTCCGTCCGTTCATTAAAGGATGGAAAAGACATATACACTCAAGAAAACAAATCTAGCATTTCTCATCAGATTAAGGATTCGAACAAGGAACAATTGGTGGAAGGGAACTGGATGAACATCCAACCTTGGTCTACAGAGGACCCCAATCTGTACGTAGCCAGACTGGAACTGAAAGACCCCGAAGGGAAAACGGTGCAAAGCCGTGAAACGCGGATAGGTTTCCGCACCATTGAATTCTTTCCACAAGACGGAGTTTATCTGAATGGCACCAAACTCGTGGTGAAAGGTGTCAACCGCCATTCTTTTTCCGTAGATGGAGGTCGTGCTACCAGTGCAGCTATGAGCCGTCAGGATGCCTTGCTGGTAAAAGAGATGAATATGAATGCAGTCCGTTCACATTATCCGCCTGATGAACATTTCCTGGATATGTGTGATTCATTAGGAATTGTCTATATGGATGAACTGGCAGGATGGCAAAACGGATACGATTCAAAAGTAGGTCCTAAATTAGTTAAAGAAATGATAGAACGCGATGTGAATCATCCTTCCATCATTATTTGGAGTAATGGCAACGAAGGAGGATGGAATTATAATCTTGATCCTTTATTCGCCAAATACGATAAATTACAGAAACGCCACATGGTACATCCTTGGGCCGATTTCAATGATCTGGACACCCACCATTATCCCACTTATCTGACCGGAGTGGCACGTTTTACCAACGGCTATAAAGTATTTATGCCTACCGAATTCATGCATGCCATGTATGATCAGGGAGGTGGTGCCGGACTACGTGACTTTTGGGATCGTTGGTGCACGAACCCCATGTTTGCCGGAGGCTTTATCTGGGTATTCTGTGACGAAGCTCCCAAACGTTCTGATAAAGGAGGCATATTGGATTCAGATAAATCCAATGCTCCTGACGGGGTAGTAGGTCCGCGTAGAGAAAAAGAAGGAAGTTACTATGCTATCCGCGCACAATGGTCGCCCATCCAGTTAAAACCGCTGCTGATTACTGACCACTTTGACGGCAGCTTCCTGGTTACTAATGAATATACTTATACTAACTTGGACAAATGTCGCATGACTTACAAAATACGTACTTGCGAAACACCTTTGAAAGATGCAATGGAAAGCGGTAAAGTTATCGCAGAAGGCCATGTACAACTGCCTGCCATCACACCGGGTGAAACTGGAAAAGCCCGCTTCACTCTTCCTGCTTCTTTCCGGGAAGGTGATGTACTGGAGTTAGAGGCTTTTGACAAAGAGGGGAAAAGTATCTGTAACTGGACCTATCCTATCCGACTGGCAAAACAATACTTTGATCATAAAATGGCACAGACTCCGATGACCCTGGAAACGGTACAGCCGGCAACCGCCACTCAAACCGCTACCACCATCGAACTGAAAAGCGACCGTGTAACCGTCACTTTTAACCCGGCTACCGGCATGATCAGCCGTATCACATCAGGAGGAACAGAAGTTCCATTCAAAGACGGTCCTGTGGCAGTGGGCATGAAAATGCGCTACGAACCAACATTGAGCTATGTCCGCAACAGCAACGAGGGGGCTGTTTACTGTGCCAAATACAAAGGTGCCGCCGACTCCATCGTATGGCGTCTTACGGACAAAGGACTACTCTATATGGATGCCATTCTGCTGAACCGGGCTTCCGGCGGAGGTGGATTTGATGATGCTTTCATGGACTCCAAAGTATTCAATCTCGGTCTGACTTTCTCTTATCCTGAAAAGAATTGCTCCGGCATGAAATGGATGGGCCGCGGTCCATACCGTGTCTGGAAAAACCGGATTCCGGGAACGAATTATGGAGTATGGCACAAAGAGTATAACAATACCATTACCGGAGAAAGTTTTGAAAATCTGGTTTATCCGGAATTTAAAGGATATCATGCCAATATGTATTGGGCCACTTTGGAAAGTGACACAACACCGTTCACCATTTATTCCCGGAATGACGGTATCTTCTTCCATGTGTTCACTCCCGAAGAACCGAAAGGACGCGTAAAAGACACCATGCCCAAATTCCCTGAAGGGGATATATCCTTCCTGCTGGACATCCCGGCTATTTGCTCCTTTAAACCAATTGAGCAACAAGGGCCGAACAGCCAGCCGGGTAATATCCGTATCAAATCGGGGGATGAAGGACTACACCTTAATTTGATGTTTGATTTCCGACAATAAACAAGTGAATAGTGATTAATTTAATAGCAGAATCATGAAATTAATAACTTTTGTATGTGCCGTCTTTCTATGCCTTCCGTCTTTGGCACAAGAAAAATTTCCGGACGGCACACCTGTATCCGATTGGTTTAAGGACAGTAAAATAGTAGATATAAACACATTAGGTAAAAAATACATTCTGACAGATTACGGCGTCATCAATGACAGTACCCTGTTACAAACAGAGAAAATACAATCTGCCATCGATGCTGCCGCACAAAATGGTGGCGGAGTTATCGTTATTCCCAAAGGAACCTATTTAAGCGGAGCGCTGTTCTTCAAACCCAAAACACACCTGCATCTGGAGGAAGGAGCTGTGTTGAAGGGAAGTGATGATATCAGCAACTTCCCCATCATAGACACCCGCATGGAAGGGCAAAGCTTGAAATATTTCGCGGCGTTGGTCAATGCCGACAAAGTGGATGGCTTTACGTTATCTGGAAAAGGAACTATTGATGGTAACGGATTAAGATATTGGAAATCATTTTGGCTTCGTCGAAAAGTCAATCCCCAATGTACCAATATGGATGAATTACGTCCCCGGCTGGTTCATATTTCCCATAGCAATAACGTCCAACTCTCAGGAGTACGCCTCATTAACTCTCCCTTTTGGACTACCCATCTTTATAAATGTAATCACATAAAAATATTGAACCTCTATATTTTCTCACCGGAGAGACCGGTAAAGGCTCCAAGTACGGATGCCATTGATATTGATGTATGCAGCAATGTACTGGTAAAGAACTGCTATATGTCTGTCAATGATGACGCCATAGCTTTAAAAGGCGGCAAAGGCCCTTGGGCAGACCAAGACCCGAATAATGGAGGAAATTCCAACATCATCATAGAAGATTGTACATACGGTTTCTGCCACGGCGCCCTCACTTGTGGAAGCGAATCCATCCACAATCGCAATATTATCTTGCGACGCATTCACATCACCAATGCCAATCGTTTGTTATGGTTAAAGATGCGGCCGGACACACCTCAACAATATGAATATATTCTGGTAGAAGATATCACCGGAGATGCAGATCATTTTCTGTATATCAAACCTTGGACGCAATTCTTTGACCTGAAAGATCGAAAAGACATTCCCATTTCTTACTCAAACCATGTGACAATGAGAAACATTGATTTTAAATGCGATAATTTCTTCAGTGTAGAAAAGTCTGATCAATATCAACTTACTAACTTTACATTCGAAAACCTGAACATTAAAGCTAAAAACGGGAAATGCGACAAAGAAATGATTGACAATTTCATTTGGAAAAAGGTAAGTATAAATAATATAAAATAAAATCAGCAGTTGAATAAATCAAATTCAACAAGATCTAATCACAAGCCACGTCTGGCACTATCCAAACGTGGCTCCTATTTTTTCAACATGAAATTCACAAAATTCCGGTGTATTCCACATATATCCGGCATTCGTTTCTTTACTCAATAGTTCAATAACTCTTCCAAGCATCAGCCTCTTTGGCATTACGGGCTTTTGCACGCATTTTCTTACTGAAAATGATTCCGAGCAGCTTATCGGCATCAAACGTAGCACTGATACCCGCCCCCACCATCAAAGCACTAGGAGTAAATTTGCCTGCCGGCGCAGGTTCCAAACGAGAATCATAGCCTGCCAGCAACTCTTTGTTGATAGGAATCTCTACATAAATTTGTTCCTCTTCCGGAGTTTCAAACGGTCCATACGGCAATAGTCTGATATACCCTCTACCATCTATTGTATCCACTTGAGAGATATAATAACGAGGAAGTTCCGTTTCAAACTTCATGTTTTTTTTAGGGAAGGGAGTTGATTTCATTTTCCACTTTTCAGGATTGAACAATCTGTCAATTTCTTTCTGTGTTTCATCATCTATCACAATTTCGACTTGACCGCTCAATAGTTGCTGCAAACGCAAAGAGTCCTGTTTGGTCAACTGCTTAGCCTCATTCGTTCTCTGGGCAAATGACAACACCGAGAAACAAAAACATAACAAAAGGAAGAATATACGTTTCATAGCTATCTATTTTTAGTAACTTCCTAAAGATACGCAAAAGTAACGTATGTTCATCCTTTTCATGTCTTTTTCTTTCATTCTTTTTTTCGTTAATTCTGGTAATAAACTCGTTTTACCCTATTAGACACACTGGTCAAGATCTCGTATGGAATAGTTTCCAGAATCTCTGACAGAACAGTGACCGGTAAATCATCTCCGAAGATGATAGCTTTATCCCCTTCCTTACAATCAATATCCGTCACATCAATCATGCACACATCCATACAGATATTACCCACGTATGACGCTTTCTGCCCATTCACCAAACAATAGGCATGTCCATTTCCCAAACGTCGGTTCAGTCCGTCGGCATAGCCGATAGGAATAGCGGCAATACGGGAATCCCTTTCCAAATGTCCTTTACGACTATACCCCACTGTTTCTTCCTTAGGAACCTCATGAATCTGAAGAATAGTGGTTTTTAATGTACTTACATTATTGATAATCTGATTGGTAAACGGATCAATTCCATAAAGACCGATTCCCAAACGCACCATATCGAACTGAGCACCCGGATAGCGTTCTATCCCGGCTGTATTACAGATATGACGCAATATCTTATGCTGAAAAGCCTCCTGCAAACATTCAGAAGCAGCTTCAAACATTTCTATCTGTCTGCGCGTAAACGAATCAAACTGAGCCCCGTCACTGCCTACCAAATGAGAGAATACAGAACGTGGAATAACAGCTGTCTGCTTCTTCAGACGGTCTATCAGTTCTGGAATCTCTTCGGGTGCAAAACCCAAACGGTGCATCCCCGTATCCAATTTAATATGAATGGGGAAATTCGTTACGCCTTCTTTCTCAGCAGCTTTAATCAGTTCATTCAATAAATGAAAACTGTAAACCTCGGGTTCCAATTTATAATCAAACATGGTCTTGAATGCTGTCAACTCAGGATTCATAATCATAATGGAACAGGTGATTCCCGCTTTCCGCAAATCCGAACCTTCATCAGCCACAGCTACCGCCAAGTAATCCACACGGTGATCTTGCAGTGTTTTAGCTATCTCGTATGAACCGGCACCGTATGCAGAAGCCTTCACCATACATACCATTTTTGTTTCCGGTTTCAGTTTGCTGCGATAATAATTCAAGTTATCAACCAAAGCATTCAAATTGATCTCCAAAATGGTTTCATGCACTTTCAGTTCCAAACGATCTGAAATCCGGTCAAAATGAAAAGCACGCGAACCTTTTACCAAAATCACCTCATTACGCAGCCCGGCCAGCAAATCCGATTCCAATAATTCTTCTGTAGTACGAAAAAAATACTTTTCTATCTCAAAACGGGCAGCAGCAGTCCGAATTTCCTCTCCTACCCCGACAATCTTCTCTACTCCCCGGCTATGTACCAATTCGGCAACCTGACGATAAAGTAGTTTGCTGCTCTGTCCTGTTTCAAGCATATCCGAGAGGATAAGTGTCCGTTTTTTCCCTTTATCATCAGAACGACGCGACATAAAGTCAAGAGCAATATCCAAAGAAGCCAAATCTGAATTATAACTATCATTGATCAACACACAGCCATTCTTGCCTTCTTTTACCTCCAGACGCATAGCAATCTGTTCCAAACGCGCCATGCGCTCGGTTATTTGTTCAGGGGGAACCATCATATACAAAGCCACAGCCAGACAATGCAACGAATTCTCAATAGAAGCGTCATCTATAAAAGGAATACTAAATTCATTCGGCATCCCCAGATAACGGTATTTAATAGTGGTAGCATGTTCTCCTTTTTGAATGGACTCAATAAACAACGGACGTTCATTGTCCTTTTTCGACCAAGCAATCTCACGCGAGGCAAAAAGAGATTTTGCCACACACGAACTTATCAATTCGTTATCGCCATCATAAACAATAACGTCACAGTCTTTGAACAAAGTAAGTTTCTCCATACATTTATCCTGTAAAGAGAAAAAATTCTCTTGATGCGCACCACCAATATTAGTCAAAATACCCACAGTAGGTTTAATGATAGTCTGCAACGCCTCCATTTCACCCATTTCGGAAATACCCGCTTCAAAAATAGCCAACTCAGTGTGCTCATTCATCAACCACACCGAAAGTGGCACACCTATCTGTGAGTTATAGCTACGTGGCGAACGGGTTACCACACGATCTGGACTAAGCAATTGATATAACCATTCCTTCACAATGGTTTTTCCATTACTTCCCGTAATTCCTATAACCGGAATCTGAAACTGCTCCCGATGTTTTTCCGCCAATTTCTGTAATCCTTTCAGAGGATTGGTCAACTGCAGGAAATTCGCATCTTGAAAAGATTGCATATCAGCCGGCAATTCACCCACTACAAAGCTACGGACTCCACGTTCATACAATTCCGAAAGATATTTATGCCCGTCATTCCGTTTGGTTTTTAAAGCAAAAAATAATGTTTCTTCCGGAAAACACAATGAACGGCTATCAGTTAAAATCCAATCAATCTGTGCACTACGGTTTCCAAACCGCTTTGCTCCCAGAACTTTTTCTATATTTTCAATCGAGCTTGACATTGTTCTAATTCTTTTTGAAGGTCAAAATACGGGAACTTTTCTTTAAGTCGCTCTATCTTTAACACTATTTGAGTTAAAAATTTACGATATGTTTCAGATTGGGCATTAAACGGTTTGTGAGCTAAAGCCTTCCGGATATCCTCCCACTCTTTCATTATTCTATCCGTTTCTTTACTAAAATAACATTCTGTAAAACATTCCCATAGATAAGATACAGCTACAGGAGAGGGATGCAACATGTCATCTGCATAAAAACGATAATCACGAAGTTCATCCATCATGATTTCATAAGAAGGGAAATAGTAACAATCAGACCAGCGGCGGCACAATTCATCCGCTGCGAGGAGCAAAGTGGACTTACTTATCTGATTACCATGCATACCATCTTTGCTATGCCGTATGGGGCTGACAGTGAAAAGTATCTTCAAGGACGGATTTACTTTTCTCAATTCCACCAACACACATTCCCATTCAGTGACAATTTCCTCTACTGTAAGAAGTTGTCGGGTAAAAAGGCTGTCGGGCTGTTTATGGCAATTTCCTACCACCATGGTCCTTTCTTTCAGCCAATAAGCAAAAGCAGTCCCCCAAGTAATAACCAGCCAATCAAGCTGAGGAAGTCCGGCTGAAGCCTGTGCCAGCCGAGTATTTATAGAAGATAAACAAGATGCTGCCGTAGAGGCTGAAAAAACACTATGATGCATCCAACTGTGCCAACAGCCTCCGGCATAGAACAAATCCTCTTCCATATATGTTTGATGGGATAGAATTTGCCAAAGAGCTTCCACAACAGATAAAGGATTATAGAGAATTCCAAAAGGATTTACATCACAACGGAACTTATTTGTTAACAACAAATTTCCGATATTTTCCGCAAAACAAGAACCAAATAGCATGATTCGATCCGAATGTCGGATTTCTGCTTCCCTTTTAGGTAATTCTACTTGCGTTCTGAAATTCATACGATAAGAAAAGCTTTTAAAATTTAAGGGCAAATGTAATCATAATACACATATTTATGCTATTTTTGCACGATATTTATCATATCATAAGAATGGAACAGGATAATTTATATAACTTGCTGCAAAGCATAGATACTCCGGACGATTTGCGTCATTTAAGCGCAGACAAACTGCCCGAAGTGTGTAAAGAGCTAAGGCAAAAGATTATAGATGAGCTCTCATGTAATCCGGGGCATTTCGGTTCCAGTTTGGGCGTAATAGAACTGACCGTCGCCTTACATTATGTATTCAACACGCCCTATGACCGCATTGTATGGGATGTAGGGCATCAAGCTTACGGGCATAAAATTTTAACCGGACGCCGGGATGCGTTCTGCACCAACCGTAAACTAAATGGCATACGTCCTTTCCCTTCTCCATCCGAAAGTGAATATGACACATTTACTTGCGGGCATGCGTCAAATTCTATTTCCGCAGCTTTGGGTATGGCTGTAGCAGCCAAAAAACACGGAGAGAACAACCGGCATGTCGTTGCCGTAATTGGTGACGGTTCCATGAGTGGCGGACTAGCTTTCGAAGGACTGAACAATGCCTCGTCAACTCCTAATAACCTGCTGATTATCCTGAATGACAACAATATGGCTATAGACCGTAGTGTAGGAGGTATGAAACAATATCTGTTGAACCTGCAAATGTCTGAAGGATACAACCGGATACGCTATAAAATATCACAAATGTTCCATCGATGGGGTATCCTGAATGAAGAACGCCGGAAAAGCCTGATACGATTTAACAACAGCCTGAAATCCATGCTGGTACAACAGCAAAATGTATTTGAAGGCATGAATATCCGTTATTTCGGACCTATTGATGGACACGATGTCAACAATTTGGCACGTGTATTAAAAGAGATTAAAGATATGCAAGGACCTAAACTACTCCATATACATACCACCAAAGGAAAAGGTTTCGGTCCGGCAGAAAAAGCTGCCACCATCTGGCATGCTCCAGGCATATTCGACAAAGAAACCGGAGAGCGTATCGTTGTCGATACCAAAGGAATGCCCCCTTTGTTTCAGGATGTTTTTGGAAATACCCTATTGGAACTAGCCCAAACAAACGATAAAATCGTAGGAGTTACTCCCGCAATGCCTTCAGGATGCTCCATGAACATATTAATGAAAGCCATGCCCGAAAGAGGTTTTGATGTGGGAATTGCCGAAGGACATGCCGTTACTTTTTCAGGAGGAATGGCAAAAGATGGCCTATTACCTTTCTGCAATATCTATTCGTCCTTCATGCAACGTGCCTATGACAATGTGATTCACGATATAGCGATACAAAAACTCAATGTAGTATTATGCCTAGACCGCGCTGGATTAGTAGGGGAAGACGGTCCTACTCATCACGGAGCATTCGATCTGGCTTATATGAGACCGATACCCAATCTCATTGTAGCCTCCCCTTACAACGAACATGAACTACGTTGTTTGATGTATACCGCCCAGTTACCCAATAAAGGTCCTTTTGTCATCCGTTATCCACGCGGAAGAGGGTCATTGGTAGACTGGAAATGCCCAATGCAAGAGATTGAGATAGGAAAAGGAAGAAAATTAAAAGAAGGAAAAGACATAGCGGTCATTACACTGGGTCCCATTGGTGTTCAAGCAGAAAAGGCTATCACACATGCCGAACAGGAAACAGGAAAAAGCATTGCCCATTATGATTTGCGTTTCTTGAAGCCGTTAGATGAAAGTATGTTACACGAAATAGGCAAGAGATTCAAGCAAGTGGTCACTATTGAAGATGGTGTGCTAAAAGGTGGAATGGGCAGTGCCATACTGGAATTTATGGCAGATAATGAGTACAATCCACAAGTAAAACGTGTCGGATTACCGGATCTATTTGTCCAGCATGGTTCAGTAAAAGAACTATATCATATTTGCGGCATGGACGAAGAAGGTATTTACAAAATTTTGATATCATTCTAAGAGAGACGAACAATGAAAATCATTATTGCAGGAGCAGGAGCAGTAGGCACCCATTTGGCGAAATTATTATCGGATGAAAAGCAAGACATCATTTTGATGGATGAAAACGAAGAAAAGTTGAGCAAACTTGATTCCAACTTCGACTTAATGACTGTCAATGCATCCCCCACTTCCATTTCCGGCCTTAAAAATGCAGGAGTGGCAGGCGCAGATTTATTTATCGGGGTCATGCCAGAAGAAAGCCGCAATATGACGGCCTGCATGTTGGCTACTAATATGGGAGCTAAAAAGACTGTAGCCCGGATTGACAATTACGAATATCTACTTCCTAAACATAAAGAATTCTTTTCCCAACTAGGAGTACACTCACTGATTTATCCGGAAATGCTGGCTGCTAAAGATATAGTAGATGCCATCAAAATGAGCTGGATACGTCAGTGGTGGGAGTTTTGCGGCGGTGCACTAGTCCTGATAGGTACCAAAATGCGAGAAACGGCAGAAATTCTGAACGTTCCCCTTCATGAACTGGGAGGACGTAATATTCCATTCCATATTGTAGCTATTAAGCGGGGAAATGAAACAATCATCCCCCGTGGAGACGATGCTATCAAATTGCATGATATTGTTTATTTCACCACAACAAAGAAATACATTCCTTATATCCGTAAAATAGCAGGAAAAGAAACTTATCCCGATGTACGCAATGTAATGATTATGGGCGGCAGCCGAATCGCTGTACGCACCACACAATACGTACCAGATTATATGCAGGTCAAGATTATTGAGAATGACATCAACAGATGCAACCGACTTACTGAAGCTGTGGACGAAAAAGTAATGATTATCAACGGAGATGGGCGGGATATGGATTTACTCATGGAAGAAGGATTAAGGAATACCGAGGCTTTTGTCGCTTTGACAGACAATTCTGAGACCAATATTCTGGCCTGTCTTGCCGCTAAACGCATGGGAGTAACCAAGACTGTGGCGGAAGTAGAAAATATTGATTATATCAGTATGGCAGAAAGCTTGGATATCGGTACGGTTATCAATAAAAAGATGATTGCCGCCAGCCATATTTACCAAATGATGCTGGACGCCGATGTTTCTAATGTAAAATGTCTGACCTTCGCTAATGCTGATGTGGCTGAATTCACAGTCAAAAATGGTTCCCGTATTACCAAATGCGCTGTCAAAGACGCCGGATTACCCAAAGGGGCAACCATCGGCGGACTCATCCGCAATGGCGAAGGTATATTGGTAACAGGTAATACTGTTATTCAGCCCAATGACCATGTTGTGGTATTCTGTTTAGGGATGATGATTAAGAAAATAGAAAAATTCTTCAATTGATGATAAACACAAAAATGATAGCCCGGATTATGGGTTCTCTATTCTTCATAGAAGCAGGCTTCCTTATTCTATGCTCCTTTCTTGCTGTTTATTATAATGAATCGGATCTTTCCGCTTTCCTAACTTCTACAGCAATTACAGTAGGGGCAGGCATCATAGCCTCTCTGACCGGCAAAAATGCAGAAAAGAAGATCAGTCGCCGTGACGGATATGTTATTGTAACTTTCGCATGGGTCTTTTTTTCTTTATTCGGTATGCTTCCATTCTATCTGAGCGGATATATTCCCTGTATAACGGACGCTTTCTTTGAAACCATGTCGGGGTTCACCACTACGGGAGCAAGTATTTTGAACAATATAGAGTCATTGCCACACGGGCTTTTGTTCTGGCGAAGTATGACACAATGGATCGGCGGATTAGGAATTGTATTTTTCACTATTGCCGTATTACCGATCTTCGGAGTGGGCAGTGTACAATTATTTGCTGCTGAAGCCACCGGCCCCACCCATGATAAAGTACATCCGCGTATTGGTGTTACAGCCAAATGGATCTGGACTATCTATCTAGGACTGACCATTGCCGAGATTATTCTGTTGATTGCCGGAGGTATGGACTTTTTCGACAGTGTATGTCATTCTCTGACCACTGCCGCCACAGGAGGGTATTCAACCAAACAAAACAGTATTGCATTCTTTAATTCTCCTTATATAGAATATGTTATTACCTTGTTCATGTTCTTGTCGGGCATTAATTTCACCTTGTTATATTTATTATTCTTAAAAGGAAATTTTAAACGCTTATTCCAAAACACAGAACTCCACTGGTATTTGGGAACAGTGGGATTTTTTACACTTTTCACTACCGTCACTCTTATTTTCACCAGTCCGTTCAGTATTGAGGAATCTTTCCGTAAAGCCATATTTCAGGTTGTTTCCTTACAAACCACTACCGGATTCATTTCTGCAGATTATATGACCTGGGTACCTGTACTTTGGACATTAATGTGCATCATCATGTTGTTCGGAGCTTGTGCCGGATCCACTACAGGAGGAATAAAATGTATACGTATAGCCATTATGAGCCGTATTTCTAAAAATGAATTCAAACATATCATTCATCCCAATGCTATACTTCCTGTACGTATCAACCACCAAGTTGTTTCATCAACAACCAAGTCAGCAGTACTTGCATTCATTTTTCTATATATGGCAATTATTTTTATTGGATGGCTGGTTCTTATGCTGTTTGGAGTAGGATTTGAAGAAGCTTACAGCGTAGTCATTTCCAGTTTGGGCAATGTAGGCCCAGGTATTGGAAAATGCGGTCCGTCCTATTCATGGAGCGGATTGCCGGATGCAGCAAAATGGACAAGCGCAATACTGATGCTAATAGGGCGTTTGGAGTTATTTACCGTACTTCTGCTCTTTATGCCGAGTTTTTGGAAAAAGCACTGACATTCACTTCCTATAACCATTTTTATACATAAATAATTCAAAAAATCTCAATGAAGCTTCAAATAATTGGCTATCTTTGCACCCTCATTAAAAGGGTAACAAGATGAATAATATGTTGAGATACGTTGTATATATCCTATTATTTCTACTGTTTACGATAACAGTAGATCAGGATCATTATACGGTTGAACCGACAGATCTACACCCACAGACATCTTGTTACCAGCAACAACAAGACCCTTGCAAAAGAACAGTGGATTTCCTGTTTACCAACAATTTTGCAGATATGCCACAAATAGCCATATCACTTGACAACCCTTCCACATCAAAGTTTAAATGTATAGTCCGCATTTTAACAGCATTGAGCGAACTTAAAAAGCAAGAGCTACAAACAAACCATATAGTTTGCCACACCTTTCATTCGCTTTACACTGATGCCGTAGATTATTATATCTATGCACTCCGGCGGATCATCATTTAATTTTTAATTTTTTTTCAGCATTTCGCTGAGTAGAAATCCTTATAACAAACGTCTTATAAGGACTATTTTTCTATCCGTTTGTCTAATCAAAAAAAGTTTAGATATGTATTTTACATTATTAGTTGTCGTTATCTTGACGGCAATCGCATTAGTTGCCGTAGCATTGGGGATTGCCCGTGCCATTTCTCCCCGTTCATACAACTCACAAAAGGGAGAAGCCTACGAATGTGGTATTCCTACACGGGGACGGTCGTGGATGCAATTCAAAGTAGGTTACTATCTATTTGCTATCCTCTTCCTGATGTTCGATGTGGAAACAGTATTTTTATTCCCTTGGGCTGTAGTGGTACAAGACCTAGGAGTGTACGGTCTGTTTAGCATCCTTTTCTTTTTAGTTATATTAGTTTTAGGTCTGGCGTATGCCTGGAAGAAAGGAGCGTTGGAATGGAAGTAAAGAAACCAACCATAAAGTCTATTCCTTATGAAGACTTCAAAAACAATGAGTATTTGGAAAACATGGTCAAGCAGCTCAATGAAAGCGGTACAAAAGTATTGGTGGGCTGTTTGGACGACCTCATCAACTGGGGACGCAGCAATTCGTTGTGGCCGCTTACATTTGCAACCAGTTGTTGTGGAATTGAGTTTATGGCAGTGGGGGCTGCCCGGTATGATTTCGCCCGCTTCGGGTTTGAAGTAGCCCGTGCCAGTCCGCGCCAGGCAGATATGATCATGGTAGCAGGAACTATCACACACAAGATGGCTCCGGTACTAAAACGTTTGTATGACCAAATGGCGGATCCTAAATACGTTATTGCAGTAGGCGGATGCGCCATTAGCGGCGGTCCTTTTAAAAAATCATATCACGTATTGAACGGAGTAGATAAAATTCTTCCCGTTGACGTATATATTCCTGGATGTCCGCCACGGCCTGAAGCCTTGTTATACGGCATGATACAATTGCAACGTAAAGTAAAACTGGAAAAATTCTTTGGCGGAGTGAACCGCAAAGAAAATGAACCACAAAATCCCGAACAAGCATGAGTGAAAAAATAGAAATACCTGCCGAAAAGCTACATGAAGAAATGCTGAAATTGCGGCAGGGGAAACATATGGATTTTCTACGCAGCCTTACCGGAATGGACTGGGGCGAAGAAGGACTAGGTGTAGTCTATCATCTGGAAGATACGAAGACAAGAGAAAACATAGTGGTCAGCACTCGCACAACCAACCGAGAAAAACCGGAGCTTCCTAGTGTAAGTGATATTTGGAAAGGTGCTGAATTCAATGAACGCGAAGTATACGACTATTATGGTATCCGCTTTATAGGACATCCTGATATGCGCCGTTTGTTCCTGCGTGATGACTGGGTAGGCTATCCATTGCGTAAGGACTACGATGAAAACCTCAACCCACTCCGTATGACCAATGAGGAGGCTGTAGATACAACACAATATATAGAGGTGCAACATGATGGCAGTGTAATAGAAAAACGAGAAACCATTTTTGATGAGGACGAATATATCATTAACATAGGTCCTCAACATCCGGCAACCCACGGTGTACTTCGTTTTCGCGTTTCACTGGAAGGCGAAATTATCAAGAAACTGGATGTACACTGCGGATACATACATCGAGGTATCGAAAAGATGTGCGAAAGTCTTACCTATCCCCAGACCTTGGCCCTGACCGACCGTTTGGATTATTTAGGTGCGCACCAGAACCGCCATGCTCTTTGTATGTGCATTGAACAGGCAATGGGCGTAGAAGTAAGCGAACGGGTACAATACATCCGTACCATTATGGACGAATTGCAACGTATAGACTCTCACTTGCTTTTCTTCTCCTGTCTCTGTATGGATATGGGTGCCTTGACCGCATTCTTCTATGGATTCCGTGATCGTGAAAAGATACTGGATATCTTCGAAGCAACTACCGGAGGACGTCTGATACAGAACTATAACACCATTGGAGGAGTACAAGCTGATATCGCTCCGGATTTTGTACAGAAAGTAAAAGAATTCATTGCTTATCTGCGTCCGATGCTAAAAGAATACCATGAAGTATTCACTGGAAATGTCATTGCCCAAGAACGTTTGAAAGGTGTGGGAGTTCTTTCACGGGAAGACGCTATCTCTTTCGGAGCAACAGGAGGTACAGGACGTGCCAGCGGTTGGGCATGCGATGTCCGCAAGCGTCATCCCTATGCGATGTATGGCAAGATAGATTTTAGAGAAATTGTCCACACCGAAGGCGACTGTTTTGCACGTTACATGGTCCGTATGGAAGAAATACTGGAAAGTATGAACATCATCGAGCAACTGATAGACAATATTCCTGAAGGGAACTATCAGGAAAAGATGAAACCGATTATACGCGTGCCCGAAGGAAATTATTATGCCGCCGTGGAAGGTTCTCGCGGAGAATTCGGGGTTTATCTGGAAAGTCATGGAGACAAATTTCCTTACCGCATGAAATTCCGCGCTACCGGTTTACCTTTAGTATCAGCAATGGAAACTATGTGCCGCAATGCAAAAATTGCCGACTTAATTGCTATTGGTGGAACGGTGGATTATGTAGTACCGGATATTGACCGATAATAATGTGCCAATTCTTCAATATACTACTTGAAGAATGCATTATTTATCAGACTGAGAATTAACAAATTAAATAATTACAAGTTTGCCTATTGGCAAATTAGCAAATTGACACATTATTAAATTATGTTCGATTTTAGTATAGTCACCCAATGGGTACACTCACTGCTCACGTCATTTATGCCTGAAGAACTGGCAGTGCTCATAGAATGTATAGTAATTGGCGTATGTATCATGTTGGCATACGCAGTTATTGCTATCATTATGATTTTCATGGAACGTAAAGTGTGCGCCGCTTTCCAATGCCGCTTGGGTCCAATGCGTGTAGGTCCCCAAGGTACCATACAGGTATTTGCCGATGTATTCAAGATGTTGATTAAGGAAATTATCACCATCCGACATGCTGACAAGTTCCTGTACAATTTGGCACCTTACATTGTTATCCTCGCCTCTATCATGGCTTTCAGTTGCCTACCCATCAACAAGGGCATGGAGGTCCTTGATTTCAATGTAGGTATTTTCTTCTTATTGGCAGCATCCAGTATCGGCGTAGTAGGTATTTTGCTGGCAGGTTGGAGTTCCAATAACAAATATTCATTAATCGGAGCCATGAGAAGTGGCGCTCAAATGATTAGTTATGAATTATCTGTAGGATTAAGCATCCTTACTATTGTAATCTTAACAGATACCATGCAACTAAGCGAAATTGTAGAACGCCAAGCTGACGGCTGGTTCCTTTTTAAAGGACATATACCTGCATTGATCGCTTTTATCATTTATCTGATAGCCGGAAATGCAGAAGTCAACCGCGGACCGTTTGACTTGCCTGAAGCGGAAAGTGAACTGACCGCCGGATATCATACCGAATATTCCGGTATGCACTTCGGCTTGTTCTATGTGGCAGAATTTGTAAACTTGTTTATCATCGCCGCAGTAGCCACAACCATCTTTCTAGGAGGATGGATGCCGCTACATATTCCTGGACTAGACGGATTCAATGCCATTATGGATTATATTCCCGGATTTATTTGGTTCTTTGGCAAGTCATTCTTTGTAGTATGGTTATTAATGTGGATCAAATGGACATTTCCCCGTCTGCGTATTGACCAAATTCTAACACTGGAATGGAAATACTTGGTCCCAATAGGTTTGTGCAACCTGCTGTTGATGGTAATTATTGTTGTATTTAAATTACATTTCTGATGAAAGAAGAAAAACATTCCTATATAAAAGGACTACTTCATGGCATCGGTACATTACTTACCGGTATGAAAGTGACAGGACGAGAGTTTTTCACTCCTAAAGTCACTGAACAATATCCCGAAAACCGTGCCACATTAAAAATATCGCCCCGTTTCCGAGGACGGCTTATCATGCCGGTTGATGAGAATGGTAATAACAAATGTATTGCTTGCGGACTTTGCCAAATGGCTTGCCCCAATGATACAATCACCATTACCAGCGAATCTGTGACCAACGAAGAAACAGGCAAGAAAAAGAAAATATTGGTAAAGTATGAGTACGATCTGGGAGCCTGTATGTTCTGTCAACTTTGTGTGAACGCTTGTCCACATGATGCCATTCGGTTCGATACAGAATTCGAGAATGCTGTGTTCGACCGCAGCAAACTAGTTCTCACCCTGAACAAAAAATAAAAAACAAACGATATTATGACACTACAACTAATTGTATTCATTGTACTGGCGTTGTTTATCGCTATCTGTTCGGTATTGGCAGTCACGACCTCACGTATCTTGCGTGCAGCAACTTATCTGCTGTTCGTTTTATTTGGTACAGCAGGTATTTACTTCCAGCTCAACTACTCATTCTTGGGAGCTGTACAATTACTGATTTACGCCGGTGGTATAACAGTGCTTTATGTATTTAGTATCTTATTGACCTCTTCACAAGGAGACAAAGCAGAGAGATTGAAAAATGGGAAGATGGTGGCCGGAGCTATTTCTACGATAGCAGGACTGGCTATCTGTCTGTTCGTCATGCTGAAAAACGAATTCTTGCCCTCTCATTTTGTGCATGGTGAACTGGATGTACGCACTATCGGTCATGCACTGATGGGCATGGAAAAATATCAATATATTCTTCCTTTCGAAGTAATCAGCGTGTTATTACTCGCTTGCATCGTAGGAGGAATCCTAATCGCTAGAAAAAGATAAAATTTATGGTACACATGGAATATTATCTGGTGGTTTCCACCTTTATGATGTTTGCGGGAATCTATGGTTTCTTCACCCGCCGCAATTTATTGGCCATGCTCATCAGTGTAGAACTGATACTGAATTCGGTAGACATCAACTTCGCCGTATTCAACCGATACCTCTTTCCCGAAGAACTGGAAGGCTTTTTTTTCGCCTTGTTCGCTATCGGCGTGAGTGCGGCTGAAACAGCAGTAGCTATTGCTATCATTATCAATATCTACCGCAATGTACGCAATATCCAAGTGAAGAACTTAAATGAAATGAAAAACTAATTATGGAACATACAATACTAATCCTTATCCTACCTTTCCTCAGTTTCCTGATACTGGGGCTGGCAGGTATGCGTATGAAGAACGGGCTGGCAGGGGCCATCGGCACCGTTTCACTGGCAGGGGTGGCGTTGCTTTCCTACCTCACTGCCTTCAATTATTTTGCAGGAGGCCGTACGGCAGAAGGCGTCTATCCTACTCTCACACCTTATAACTTCGAATGGTTACCTTTCACAACGAACTTGCATATTGACATGGGAATTATGCTTGACCCTATTTCCGTTATGATGCTAGTCGTTATTTCCACCGTCAGTCTGATGGTACATATCTATTCATTCGGATATATGAAAGGTGAAAAAGGCTTTCAACGTTACTACGCATTTCTTAGCCTGTTTACCATGTCCATGTTGGGACTCGTAGTAGCAACCAATATTTTCCAGATGTATGTCTTTTGGGAACTGGTAGGTGTTTCTTCTTATTTACTTATCGGCTTTTATTACACCAAGAAAGAAGCGATTGCCGCCAGTAAAAAAGCATTTATTGTTACCCGTTTTGCTGATTTAGGCTTTCTGATCGGTATCTTGATTTACGGCTATTATGCCGAAACATTCTCGTTCACACCCCAACTTCAGGTACTTGCAGTTGCCGGAAGTATGATACCACTGGCCTTGGGGCTAATGTTTATCGGTGGTGCCGGTAAAAGTGCAATGTTTCCATTGCACATCTGGTTACCAGATGCTATGGAAGGCCCTACTCCTGTCAGTGCATTAATCCATGCTGCTACCATGGTGGTAGCCGGTGTATATCTGGTAGCCCGTATGTTCCCCTTGTTCATCGGCTTTGCGCCGCACACACTCCACTTGGTAGCCTGGGTAGGTGCTTTCACCGCATTCTATGCCGCAAGCGTAGCCTGTGCACAGAGTGACATCAAACGTGTACTGGCCTTCTCTACCATCTCACAGATTGGTTTCATGATGGTGGCACTGGGTGTTTGTACGGCAGCCAACCCGCACGAAGGTGGTTTAGGTTACATGGCCAGTATGTTCCACCTGTTCACACACGCCATGTTCAAAGCTCTGCTCTTCTTGGGAGCCGGATGCATCATCCACGCCGTACACAGCAACGAGATGGAAACCATGGGCGGTCTGCGCAAATACATGCCGATTACCCACATCACCTTCCTGATTGCCTGTCTGGCCATTGCAGGTATCCCTCCGTTCTCCGGATTCTTCTCAAAAGATGAAATCCTGACTGCCTGCTTCCAGTACAGCCCTGTGATGGGATGGATTATGGCTATCATTGCCGGAATGACCGCTTTCTATATGTTCCGTTTGTACTACTGCATCTTCTGGGGAAAGGAAAACAAGGAACTGCATGCACACCACGTGCCGCATGAAAGTCCGCTGACCATGACCTTCCCGCTGATGTTCCTGGCACTGGTCACCATCGTAGCCGGTTTTATTCCTTTCGGACATTTCGTTTCAGCCAACGGTGAATCCTACGACATCCACCTCGACTGGACAGTAGCCGGTACAAGTATCGCTATTGCCGTAATCGCCATTGCCTTGGCTACCTGGATGTACGCCCGCGAACAGCAACCTGTGGCCGACATGCTCGCCACACGCTTCAGCACCCTGCACCGTGCAGCCTACAAGCGTTTCTACATGGACGAGATTTGGTTGTTCATTACCAAGAAGATTATATTCCGTTGCGTATCTACACCCTTGGCATGGTTCGATCGTCATGTCATCGATCAGTTCATGAACTTCATGGCATGGGCTACCAACGCTTCGGGCGAGAATGTTCAGCCCATTCAGAGCGGCAAGGTACAGAGCTACGCCATCTGGTTCTTGGGCGGAATTGTTGTATTAACCATGATATTACTATTAAACTAAGCGAACAATGAACATATTAAGTCTTTTTGTATTGATACCCTTGCTCATGCTCTTGGGTTTGTGGATAGCCCGCAACGTCAATCAGGTGAGAGGGGTAATGGTGGCAGGCTCAACGCTGCTGTTGGCGCTTTCCGCTTATCTCACTGTTTCTTATATCGGACTGCGTAACGCAGGGGCTACTGCCGAAATGCTATTCACCGACAGTATCTCTTGGTATGCTCCTTTGCATATCGCTTACTCTGTAGGCGTAGACGGCATTTCGGTGGTGATGCTTTTGCTTAGCTCCATCATCGTGTTTACCGGAACATTCGCTTCGTGGAAGTTGAAGCCTCTTACTAAAGAATACTTCCTCTGGTTTACATTACTTAGCACCGGAGTATTCGGCTTCTTTATTTCTACCGACCTCTTCACTATGTTCATGTTCTACGAAGTAGCTCTTATCCCTATGTACCTGCTTATTGGTGTATGGGGTAGCGGAAAGAAAGAATACGCAGCCATGAAGCTTACCCTTATGCTGATGGGTGGCTCGGCATTTTTGCTTATCGGTATCTTGGGTATATTCTACGGAGCCGGAGGCACTACCATGAACATTCTTGAAATTGTGAAACTGCAGATCCCTACCGAAATGCAGCGCATCTTCTTCCCGATGATATTCTTGGGATTCGGTGTTCTTGGCGCCTTGTTCCCATTCCATACATGGAGCCCCGACGGTCATGCTTCGGCACCAACCGCCGTATCTATGCTTCATGCCGGAGTATTGATGAAACTGGGTGGCTACGGATGCTTCCGTATAGCCATGTATCTTATGCCTACAGGAGCTGCTATCTGGGGCGATTTCTTCTTGGTACTTACCACCATCTCTGTGGTTTACGGAGCGTTTAGCGCAGTGGTGCAGACCGATTTGAAGTACATCAACGCCTATTCATCGGTAAGTCACTGCGGACTGGTGTTGTTCGCCCTTCTTATGATGACCCGCGTAAGTGCCACCGGAGCCATTCTGCAGATGTTGAGCCACGGACTTATGACAGCCTTGTTCTTTGCTCTTATCGGTATGATATACGGACGTACACATACACGCGATATCCGTCAGCTTAGCGGATTGATGAAAATCATGCCGTTCCTGGCAGTAGGTTATGTAATAGCCGGTTTGGCCAACTTGGGACTTCCGGGTCTGAGTGGTTATGTAGCCGAGATGACAGTATTCGTAGGCTCATTCCAGAACCCCGACTTATTCCATCGCGTATGCACCATAGTAGCTACCATGAGTATCGTTATTACCGCCGTTTACATCTTGCGTGTAGTAGGAAAGATTCTGTATGGAACATGTACCAACCCCGAGCATCTGAAACTTACAGACGCTACATGGGACGAACGCTTTGCTGTAATTTGTCTTATCGTGGCAGTAGCAGGCTTGGGTCTTGCTCCGTATTGGGTAAGCCATCTTATCAGCGGAAGTGTAGAGCCTATTATTTCACAATTAATACATTGATAAGCTATGAATATAACTTCCATATTTTCCATGCAGTCTGAAATCAGCCTGATAGCAGTGCTGCTTTTAATACTGATTGCCGATTTGATTCTGAACGAATCACGCTATAAAGCCAGACGCAACATCGCTTGCGGATTGCTTATAGCACATATAATATTGAATCTGGTTCCTTATACTGCCGATGCTTTTGGCGGTATGTATCATAACACTACCATGACTTCGGTAGTGAAGACTTTGCTTACCATGGGTACTCTGTTGGTGTTCTTGCAGGCCGATTCATGGCTTCAACGCCCCGATACCCGTAAAAAGTCGGGCGAGTTTTATGTGCTTACGGTAAAGAAGTTGCCTTTTTACAAGAGCGTACCGCTATCTGTGTAATCAACCTGAAGACTCGCAATGTACGTACCGTAATGGATAAGAAGTATCAGTACTCTTATAGCGATGGCGACCAGTGGTTCCAGTGGAGTCCAGATAGCAAGTGGATTCTTTCGGACTACATCGGTATTGGCGGATGGAACAATAAAGACGTGGTGTTGCTAAATGCCGACGGTAATGGCGAAATGCACAACCTTACTCAGAGTGGCTATACCGACTCTAACGCACGTTGGGTACTTGGCGGTAAAGCAATGGTATGGGAAAGCGACCGCGCCGGATATCGTAGCCACGGTAGCTGGGGTGCCGAAAGCGATGCCTACATAATGTTCTTCGACGTAGAGGCTTACGACCGCTTCTGCATGAATAAAGAAGACTTGGCTATAAAAGAAGAAGCCGAGAAAGAAGAAAAAGATAAAGAAAAGAAAGCCGAAGACGATAAGAAGAAAAAAGACGGCAAAGACAAGAAAGCTGACGATAAGAAGAAAGACGAAGAGGTAAAACCGCTGAAGTTCGACTTAGAGAACTGCCGCGACCGCGTACGCCGACTCACTGTTAATTCTTCTCGTCTTAGCGACTGCTATCTTAATCCTAAGGGCGATAAGTTCTACTATCAGGCTTCGTTCGAAAATGGGTACGATTTGTGGGTACACGATTTGAAAGACAACTCTACACGTATCTTGGTTAAGGATGCCGGATGGGGACAAATAAATCCTGATAAGAAGGGTGAAAACATTTATCTGTGCGGCAACTCGCTGAAGAAGATTTCGTTGAAAGACGGAAAGACTACCGGCATCAATTTCAAGGCACAGTTCGACTTCCGTCCGATGGAAGAAAGAGCTTACATCTTCGACCACGCATGGCGTCAGGTGAAAGATAAATTCTACAAGGCCGACCTTCACGGAACCGACTGGGAAGGCATGAAGAAGAACTACGAACGCTTCTTGCCGTACATCAGCAACAAGTACGACTTTGCTGAAATGCTTAGCGAAATGCTGGGCGAGCTTAACGCATCGCACACCGGATGTAGATATAACCACTACAGCACCGCACCTGCTACTGCTAACTTGGGCGTATTCTTCGACAACTCTTACGAAGGCGACGGCTTGAAGATTCAGGAAATAATTGCCAAGAGTCCGCTTAGCCTGAAGAAGACCGACGTAAAAGCCGGCTGCATCATTGAGCAGATAGACGGTACTCCTATCCGCAAGGGCGAAGACGGCAATTTCTTGTGTCTCTTTACGAGTACGACAGAAAATGATACCGTAGATTTGCGGATAGAAATCAACTACGCGCTTCAATGCCGCATATTTATCTTTCGCATGAACGATATAAGCTATGTGATTTACGTTCTTGCTACCCTCGTTCTTAGTACCGATTGTAATTTCTTTAGCATCGTGCAGATATGTTTTTGCGATGCGTGCGATATCCGGACTCATTGTAGCCGAGAACATCAGCGTATTACGGTCTTGCGGAACTTTCTCCAAAATGGCGTTGATGCTGTCGGTAAATCCCATGTTCAGCATTTCGTCGGCCTCATCCATCACTACGTCTTTGATAGTTTCAAGATGTGCCACCTTACGTTCCATCAAATCAATAAGTCGTCCTGGAGTAGCTACTATGATATGCACTCCCTGCTTCAGGCTACGAATCTGGCTTTCGATAGACGAGCCACCATATACGGGGAGTATCTTTAAGTCGGTTATGTACTTTGAGTAGTCAGTCAAGTCGCCTGCAATCTGCAAGCAAAGTTCACGTGTAGGACACAATATCAAAGCCTGTGGCACACGTTGTTTCACGTCAATTTTCTGTATCAGCGGCAGACCAAATGCGGCTGTTTTTCCGGTTCCGGTTTGTGCCAGAGCCACTACATCATTGCCATTTCCCAACAGATACGGAATTACTTCTTCTTGTACCGGCATGGGACTTTCGTATCCCATCTCTTCAATTGCCTTGCGTATTTCCGGGGAAACGCCAAGTTCTTCAAATGTCTTCATCTATTTTTTACTGTCTAAATTCGAGCGACAAAGGTAAGAAAAGTTTCGCAGAAAGTGCTTATTTATAGGCTAAATACGAATTTTATACAGTCGTTTATTTTCATTTCATACGTTTTAACAAACACAAAGACCTGTAGCAAGCCATCATGCAATGCAATACATCGATATTGTTAGGTATACATAGCCATTATTTTACTCATTTTTAGGTATTGAACGCCTTCCACACAAAAAGTAATTTTACCATGTTAAAACATACGATATGGCTAAACTAATAGATACTACAACTCAAAAACATCACACCCAAGATATGCATATAAAAAGATGGCTTAAAGGACTCTTCATCTTGCTACTAACACTGATTTTCGTTACCGCAAGCCTTTACGCTTCACATGCCGACAGCATCCGTTATTCGACACACACCACTGGCGGCATCTACTATGATCGCTGCTTCATTATCCTGTCGGGCCTCACACTTGCCACACTTTTCTTGTTCTGTTTTGGATGTTGGCGATGGAAACACCGCTTACATCACAAATAATAGATAAAAAACGGAAGGCCGTAAAACGAAGCTATTTTCTCTAACTATCGCTTTACGACCTTCTCACTAATAATATAGAATTCTATTGATTATATCAACGTAACTTCCCAGTATAAGTTGTCACACTTTGCGGTAAGAAATCCAAGGTATATCCATGTTTGCTAATCTTTACGCTACCTTCTGCCCATCGTTTATCAGCGGTAGTAGTATAGCTTTTAAGCAAACCATTTGTTTTTCCTCCTTCAAACTGAAGTTGGCAAGACAGAGGTTGCTCTGTAGGATTTACTATCACTACCGTAAACTCATCACCATTACGGAAAGACGATACACGTACTTCTTCCGGCAATCCTTTTAAGGTATTCCCCATTCCTCGGCTACCCTTTGAAATGTAACGTGTATAGTTACCGAAAGTATCATAGCGTTTTGTAAGTACGAAACTTCCTTCACGCTGATTCAACACAATCAGACTTTCATTAGTGGTAGTAGGCTGTGCTCCCAACCACCAAACAATAGCACTGACCTGCGCATCCATCAGATAATCATGAAAAGCAATAGCCCAACGCAATCCGTCTATCATAGAAACGTCTAGCGGGGTGATGTCGCTGATTTCAGTTACCCACATCGGAATGTTTCGTTTTACAGCCTCCTTAAAGGGAACGATTGGCGTGCGTCTCATTTCAGCTGGAAGAGGTATCGTATCGGGCAATACATAACCGTGTCCTGCTGCGATGACGCGATTTTCTGGCCAATCTGTACTTGTATGCAATACTTCATTAACAAAATCTGCCGACGAAATCATCTTTAAGCGGTCAAACACTGTAGACCAAGCCGGATTTTCACCAAACAGCACCCTCACTTTAGGATTTCTGCGTTGCAGAGTCGGCAACAGATTCCGTTTGATAAATTCACCCATCTCTTGAGGCGACCATAAGCAGGAGTTCCAAGGAGCCGCATAGCCAGGTTCATTAGAAGGAGATACGGCATAGATAGGAATACCAGCCTTATTATAAGCCTCACAGAAATCAGCTAAATAGTCGGCATAATGCTGGTAATGTTCCTTTTTCAACCGTCCTTGAGAAGCCGGATAAACTTTGTTCACACGATTACCTTCCTTCATCCAAGCTGGAGGACTCCACGTAGAAAAGGTAAACAGCACATGAGGATATTTATGCTGTACATGAGAGGTAAGCCAGAATTGTCCTCTACGGAGTAAATCATTGGTTTCCAATGTTTCGGGATGTTGAGCAACGTATATACTCGTATCTGATGCTGTCGCAAAATCCACTTGAAGTTCGCTTGTCGCATAATGAGGGAATATTTCACCTCGAAGGATATTAGCCCGCAATCCTTCAGAAGCAAAAAGAGCATCGAGTACTTTATCTCGTTGTGGGAATATAAATACATCGTCTGCCCAATCGGCCTCACCTACGCCAAAGCCATCTATCGTCTGACGCAGGCCATTGCAACGGAGGGTAATGGAAGCGGGTTGCGCAGAGAGCTGAATAGCTCCCTGCAACATACCGCATACCAATATTAGCTTTAAACATTTCAAAACATTCATATGTATCGTCTCTTATTTAACCGAACCTACATAAGTCACTACACTCATGGCCGGAACAGTGATAGAATAAGTATCAGACTTGCCTCTGGCAATCACTTCTTCCTGCCAATTTTGGTTGTCGTCTGTAGTATAGGTTTTCAAGTCTCCCACTGTTATACCACCGTCTACTTCTAGAGTTGTTGTAACAGGCTTTTTAGATTTATTCACTGCAACTACTACATATTCTTTATTGTTCTTGAATGCAGTAAGCAACAACTTGTTAGCGGTTAAAGCCGGTCTGTCTACACCAATTTGCCTACTTCCTACTTTTATATAACGCGTATAATTACCATAAGCATAGAATCGCTTCGGAATTTGGAAGTCGCCTTGCTCTAATTTTATAAGACTTTCGTTAGTGTCTGTATATCTTGCCCCTGTCCACCAACATACAGCATTAACATGAGCGTTAGTAAGATATTTATGGAATACTTCAGCCCAGTGAATAGCATTATCCATAGAGCCGTCATATTTATCAAGAGCAGTACTGATTTCTGTCAACCATACTTTCAAACCTTGATCTACAGCTTTGTCATAAGGAACGATAGGGAACTCATAAGGAATATATGGAATGTTATAGCCATGTCCTGCTGCTATATCTGCATACTTAGCAACACCAGGATTGGCATCCATTACGTTTTCTACATATTTCTTTGCAGAAACAACGTTGAAAGCACCTAATACCAATGTAGACCATTGTGCAAGTTCGCCAAAAATAATCTTAGCGTTCACAGACTGCTTTTCAAAAGTAGGTCCCATGTAATTAGCTATGAAATCGGCCAACTCTTCTGGTTCCCATCTACAAGAATTCCAATTAGCTTCGAAATTAGGCTCATTAACCGGCGAAATAGCATATATATCTAATCCAGCAGCCTTGTAAGCTCGTACAAATTCAACAAGATAATCCGCAAAAACTTGATAAAACTCTGGCTTCAACCAACCATGCGACGCAAAATTATCGGGAGTAAGATATCCGTCGTGTTTCATCCATGCAGGAGGACTCCAAGTACTGAAGAACAACTTATCTATATTATAAAGTTTCTTTGCTTGCTGAGTCACCCATAACTGTCCCCTTCTTTTCAGTTCATTAGCATCGGCATCTTTAAAATAAGAGTCGCCAATCGGCATATCAGTCTTCACATCTGTTTCAAATGCAGCTTCTTCCCCAGTTTGCCAATAGTGAGGGAATATCTCTCCGCGTAAAATACTTACGTTCAAGCCATTTTTACCGAAAAGCAAATCCATGACTTCATCTCTCTTGGGATGTCCAAAAATGTCGGCAGCACAGTCAGCCTCAGCAATGCCGAAGCCATCTAACTCTTGCCCTTCTTCATCCCAATGTACAACTACGTTTTTGTTAATCAAACTACGCGATTGAATCTCAGTCTCGTTTTGAGCCATCATCTCCGGATCTTCATTTTGAGAACAAGAGAATAGTAAGCCCAATAGCATTGTTAGATAAAAATATTTTTTCATAATGCTTCTCGTTTGCGCCCTGTTATAATCAGGACCAGTTAATAATAAGGGATAAAATCTACTTTATTTAACATCCCACCAAATTCTGGTGTTCAAATTATCGGCTCCTTGTTCTTGAATAGCCTTTTCTACATTTTCTCTATTGATGGTATACTCATCTGTAGCATAAGGCAATCGTCTAGGAATCTGACCTTTGCTTTCGTTTCCTGAATAATGAGTAGGTGTCAGTTTCGGATAACCGCAACGACGCCAGTTGGCATAGCTTTCATATCCATTCATGAAAGTAGTTACCCAGTATTCATTACCCAATACTTCGAGCTTTCCTTCTTGAGTTTCAGCATTCTCAAAAAGATTCTGTTCCAGATAAGCGTTTACCTGTTCTTCTGGAATGTTTACTCCATAAGCCTCTTTCTGTTCTTGCATAGAGAGACGAACAGCTTCTTTATACAACTCATTGGGATCACCTTGTACCCAATTACGCAGAGCTGCTTCGGCCTGAAGCAGTTTACTTTCACTCGGCATAAGAAGCAAAGTAGGCGCATCCTCACGTAAAATTACTTGGGTATTGAAGTTAGAGTAATCTTCTATCTTACCTGTATAGTTTGGACAAGTACTGATGGTATTCTTGTCATAACCGTTAGGCAGTCCTTTCTGAAGTTCAGGATTGCTGTTGCCATTTTTAAGAGAACAGAATACCGAGATTCTTGGATCTTGGGTACTTTGCAGATGATTCATAAAGGTCTGGCTTATCTTCACCTTATCCTGACCGATATAATTATCCTTCTGGAAACGCAACGCTACCTGGTTCTTATCGTCGTCTCGACCACCGGCTATATGTTTAACACGGCACATGTCTTTTGCTTCGCTCATGATACCTCCATCAATGGCAGCTTTAGCTGTAGCCTTAGCAAGTTCTGGGTTAACTTTGCTCAGACGCATACCTATACGCAGCAACAGTGAGTTACCGAATTTCTTCCACTGATTGATGTCACCGTTATAGAAGAGATCGCCTTCTATACCCGGCTTCTCTGCACTCAACAAATTGATACCCTCTTTTACCTGATCTATCATATCCTTATAAATAGACTCCTGAGTATCATATTTCGGCTTATAGATATTCTGATAGAAAGCGTATCCCGCTTCACTGTAAGGCACGTTTCCGTAAAGGTCTGTCATTCGTTGGAACAAGAAAGCTCCCCATATCTTAGCAACAGCCAGCATATTTTGGTATTCAGGATTTTGAGATGCCTGATATTCCATCTCGCGCCAGTTCTTAATAGCCGTACTATAGAAGTCGAGGAAATAAGAGGTTGCCGGAGCTTGCATCATATAATACTTATCGCCCACACCAGCTTCAGTGCTTTCTAAAGAAGCAGTTTGCTGAACCATCATCATACAGCAACCAATCTGCATATTCTTGGTATGACCGTCAACACTGGTATTAAGCTGAGTATAAGTCAACAAAGGACCGGGCTTAATAAACGTACTTTCATTAGGATTAGTATTTTTATCCTCAAAGTCACAGGCAGTCAGCAATGCGCCAGCCGCACAAAATAATAAGGTTTTAAAATATCTTGTAAACATGGCGTTCCTGTTTTAAAATTTCACATTCAAATTGAAACCGATACTGCGAGTTGCGGGCATTCCGTAGGATTCAAATCCCTGACCGTTGCCGATGTTAAGCATTGCTTCTGGGTCTACCAAAGGCACTTTATCGTAGATATTCCATAAGTTACGTCCTACTACAGCCAAAGAGAGCGATGACATACCTAATTTCTTGACCCATTTCTGTGGGAAAGTATATCCGAAGGATAGTTCACGAAGTTTCACGAAAGATGCGTCGTACACAAATTCTTCTGTGATACCAGCCATAGCCATATAGTATTTCATAGCCTCAGCCTTTACATCGTTCGGAGTTCTTCCATCGGCTTTCACACCTTGTCCTATAATACCTCCTTCACGGCCCGGCAGTGTTCCTACATGACGGCCAAAGCTATACATATGTGCGTTGGTCATAGAATAGATGTCGCCGCCAATCTTAGCGTCAATCAAGAAATTAAGAGAGAATCCTTTGTAATTGAAACCATTGCTGAATCCTAATGTATAAGGAGCAACAGATTCACCCAACTTCTTAATACCACCTTTCATAGGCAGACCGTTGGCGTCGTACATAATTTCACCATTTTCGTTGCGCTTGTAAGATTCACCTTTAATGATACCGTAAGGCTTCACCTACTTCGTGATAGATGAAAGCAGGACCACAGTTATCGCCGTCGTGACCGGTACGAGCTGTTTCCAAGATAAATTCATCTATTTCATCAGTAATCTTCTTCACTTCGCTCTTATTATATGAGAAGTTTAAAGAAGTGTTCCAAGTGAAATCTTTAGTCTTCACAGGAACAGCAGTCAACAAAAGTTCTACACCATGATTGCGCACCTTACCAGCATTGATGCGTACACCTTTATAACCTGATGCATAAGATACTCCAGCATCTACGATATCATCCTTAGTGCTGCGTACATAATAAGTAAAATCTACACCGATACGATTATTGAGGAAACGAGCATCAAAACCTATTTCATATGCACTTGATGTCAAAGGCTTCAAATCGAGATTCGGAACGATAGACGAACTAATCGAACCGATAGGCTGTCCGTGAATCTTTTGATTGAATGCATAAGTCAGACCCAAGTTGTAAGGACCTACTGCACCTCCCGATTGTGCCCAAGAGCCGCGCATCTTCAAGAAAGAAACCCATTCCGGTAATTTCACTGCTTCGCTGATAATGAATCCTGCACCAACAGAAGGATAAAAAATATGATTAGCACTATTCTTTCCTTTATAAGACAGAGCAGAGAACCAATCGTTTCGGCCTGTGAAAGTCAAATAAAGCATACTGCGGTAAGAGAGTTCCAACTGACCGAACAAAGAGTTAATATAACTTTCAGAACGAGAACTGCTTCCTGTAGTCACTGTACTATTACCCATAGCATAGAAACCCGGCTGAATGAAGCCCTCGCTGCTGGCTGTAGTCTGATTATACCAAGTTCCCATAGTATTCCATCCTAAGAAAGCATCTACGCTGAATAGATTGTCACGGAAAGTTCCTGTATAGCCGGCAATGGCTTCCGCATTGAATTCACCATTATATATAGAGCTGTTCGTCATAGCTCCGTCGGTATCTACCGCTGTTCCGTACGGAGTAACCGATTCGCTTCTGCGATTAATCATGTCACCGCCAAATTTTCCGCGCACGTACCAATTAGGAGTGAAGTTATACTGTGCCTCTATAGAACCTATTACTCTATCTTTGCTATCCTTGTTGCTATGGTTATATGCAATGAAATAAGGATTTCCGATGTAAGTTTGTCCTGTAGGAAGAAACTCCATGCCATTATCGTCTACTCTCTTTTCCAACAAACGCACGTCGGTATTAGGTGAAAGCATGAACAATGTAGCGTTGGCATTAGAAGTTAAGTCGCCTAATCCCGGACGATTCTTTGCACGCTCACGTACATACATCACATTCGACTTAATTGTAAGATGGTCGTCTAGCTTAGACTGCACGCTCAATGTAATATTGTTTCTCTCCAATTTAGAGTTTGGCATAAGGTCGTGAAATCGTTGATCGCCTGCCGCTACACGAAACTGCACCTTTTCAGTACCGCCCGATACTGCCACGTTGTTAGTCAACGCCCAAGCATTTTCATAAAAGTTCTTGAAGTTATCTTTTCCGGAAGCTACGTAAGGACGACGCACACCGTCGAACTGCATTACATCTTTCCCGTCAAGCTTGCCACCGAATGACAGCATATTAATCTGAGAAGCCAACATCGGAGCGATTCTGTCTACCAACATAGGAATCATAGATTCGGGCAATCCCATCTGAGCAGCCTGTTGCATAGCTACGCCATAAGCCATTTGTTCAGCGTTGGCACCTGTAGAACCTGCACCATATTCCCACTGCAAATCATCATTCTTAAAAACAATATGTTCGTTAGTATACGAAAGATTATATTCTACGTTCACTTTGCCTACCGAACCACGTTTAGTAGTAATAACAATGGCCCCATTAGAAGCACGCG
>ENA-ORSK01000404-ORSK01000404.1-human-gut-metagenome-genome-assembly--contig:-NODE-404-length-44812-cov-10.997520_pt1 | contig 44812 bp, 44 predicted proteins | sample MGYA00242192_ERZ509159 | MGnify/ENA primary metagenome ERZ509159 (study PRJEB26280, sample SAMEA2338663) | human gut metagenome | biome: human gut; feature: human-associated habitat; material: faeces...
AGGACGCCGAGGTCTACAGCCGCATCACCGGCTACTACCGCCCCGTCCAGAACTGGAACGCAGGCAAAACGCAGGAGTACAAGGAGCGCCGCGAGTACAACATCGGCACCTCCAAGCTCACCCACAACGGCCCCATCGAACATGACGCGCCGAAGGCCGAGGAGCATCATGATGAGTCCCACGGCGGCGCGAGAGCGATCCTTTTCGCCACTCCCACCTGCCCCAACTGCCGCATCGCCTGCTCGTATCTCGATAAGGCCGGCTTCAAGTATGAGAAGCTGATGGCCGATGAGAACGCAGAGCTGGCGCTGAGCTACGGAGTCAAGCAGGCGCCGACCCTCGTCGTCACCAACGGCACCGACTTTGAGAAGTACGCCGGTGCTCCCGCGATAAAGCAGTTCCTCGCACAGTGACCTGATCTAAAACAGAATACGCCCCGGTTCGCCGGGGCGTATTCATTGCATACAGGAGTTATAGCTATGTACGATATAATTATAGTTGGCGGCGGCCCTGCGGGGCTTACCGCGGCAACATACGCCTGCCGCGCCGGAAAAACGGTGCTGGTGATAGAGAAGGCCGCGTTCGGCGGGCAGATCACGTGGTCGCCGAAAGTTGAAAATTTCCCGACCGTCGTCTCCATAAGCGGCACCGAGCTTGGCGACAGGCTTCTTGAGCAGGCCATGGAGCAGGGCGCGGAGGTCGAGCTGGAGGAGGTCGTATCCGTCGAGGATCGCGGCAGCAGCAAGCTCGTGCGCTGCGAGTCCGGCGCGGAGTTTGAGGCGAAGGCTCTCATCATCGCAACCGGCGCGAAGCCCAGAATGCTCGGGCTCGAGCATGAGGAGGAGCTGGTCGGGAACGGCGTCGGCTTCTGCGCGGTGTGCGACGGCGCATTCTACAAGGGGCGCGACGTGGCGGTCAACGGCGGCGGCAACAGCGCGCTTCAGGACGCTATGCTCCTGAGCGAGACCTGCCGCAAGGTCTATCTTATCCACCGCCGCGGCAGCTTCCGCGGCGAAGAAAAGCTCGTAAAGGCGCTCGAAGCCAAGGATAACGTCGAGTTCATCCTCGACTCCACGGTCGAAGAGCTGCTTGGCGATACGGAGCTGCGCGGCATCGCCGTGCGCCATCCCGGCGGGCGGCGCGAGATAAGCCTTGACGGGCTGTTCGTCGCCGTCGGGCATGAGCCGGATAACGCCATTTTCTCCGACTTCATGGAGCTTGACGCCGCGGGCTACGCCGCCTCCGGCGAGGATTGCCGCACCAGGACGCCCGGCGTGTTTGTCGCGGGTGACTGCCGCCGCAAATCCGTGCGCCAGCTCACCACCGCCTGCGCCGACGGTTCCGTCGCCGCCCTCGCCGCGTGCAGCTATATCGACGCTATATAGTATCAGTTGACAAGGGCAAACACGGTTTTGCACCTGACAGGGATGGATTTTCGGGTTATTTTTGTTCTTTGAGACGCAGACGGGCTGCCGCCCTTCTGTAATTCAAATCAAAGCCCAACGAAGTGGGTTTGATTTGAGGAGGAAGAAGGAGATTGCAGAGTGCAGCTTTTGTCGCGAGGCGGAAGCGGAACGGTGCAAGCTTCTTCTGACGAGACGGAAAGACGCACTGTCAGGCGTGTCTTCCCTTGTTAACTGATACTAATTTGAATCACAAGTCCGTCCGGAGCAGTTCCGGACGGACTTGTTTATTTTCACAAAGCGGCTTCCGGCACGGCGGCGTATCTTGTACAAAGCTCCGAACAGCAAAAAAGCTCTTGCTTTTTCAACACGCTTACCGTATAATCCAAGCGATAAGAGATTTTTAAGCCACGGTGCAGAGACGCCGGCAAAATCGCTCATATGGTACAGGCGTGTTGCGCGCCTGCATATTTGTGTGTCTTGCCGGTTCTGCCAGCAAGATTTTTTGTTGCCCGGAGGGATCGTAGATGAAGCTCAAAGCTCAGATAATGGACGAGGCCGCGCTCAACCGCGCGCTCATGCGCATTGCTCACGAGATAACTGAAAAGAACAAGGGCGTTGACAATGTGGTTCTGGTCGGCATCCGCCGCCGTGGGGAGCCTATCGCCCAGATCATCCGCCGCAATATTGAGAAAATCGAGGGCGTTGACCCCAGCTGCGGCAGCATCGACATTGGCTTTTACCGCGACGATCTGAGCACCCTGGCCGACACGCCGCTTGTGCGACGCACGGAGCTTCCGTTCGACGTGACAGACAGGGACGTTGTGCTCGTGGACGACGTGCTGTACACCGGCCGCACCGCGCGCGCCGCGATCGAGGCTGTTTTCAGCTGCGGCAGGCCGAAAACGATACAGTTTGCCGTACTGGTGGATCGCGGGCACCGCGAACTGCCGATACGCGCCGATTACGTCGGCAAGAACATCCCCACCTCCAGAAGCGAGCTTGTTGAGGTTCGCCTTCCGGAATACGACGGCGAGACCGGCGTGTTCCTGATGAATATTGCGGATTAATTTAATACGGTATATTGCGGCAAACGCCGCTTTATATAGATGGTTCAATTAAAAAATCTACTGAGAGAGGTAAATTGAATGAACAAGAAAACCACCATCGACGGCCCCATTTACGACGCACGCCAGCTCGGCACCCCCAAGATGCTGTTGCTCGGCCTCCAGCACATGTTCGCCATGTTCGGCGCCACCGTGCTTGTTCCGGCTCTGACCGGACTTAACGTCGCTACCGCGCTTCTTTTCGCCGGTATCGGCACCCTGCTCTTCCACCTGCTCACCGGCGGCAAGGTTCCGGCCTTCCTCGGCAGTTCCTTCGCTTTCATCGGCGGCTACAACGCCATCCGCACCATCGGCGCGGCAGCTGACGGCAGCCCGATTTATGACAACGCGCTCCTGCCCTATGCATGCTTCGGCGTTCTTATCGCAGGTCTGATGTATGTTATTCTCTCCGTCCTCTTCAAGACCTTCGGCGTCAAGAAAGTCATGCGCTTCTTCCCGCCCATCGTCACCGGCCCCATCATCATCGCCATCGGCCTGACCCTCTCCTCCTCCGCTATCAATAACTGCAAGGCCAACTGGCTCGTCGCCATCGTTGCCATCGCGATCGTCATCGGCTTCAATATGTGGGGCAAGGGCATGACCAAGATCATCCCCATCCTCCTCGGCGTCCTCGGCTCCTACATCTTCGCACTCATCGTTGACCCCGCAGAGCGCGCTGCCGTCTCCGAAGCAGTCTCCAACGCAGCATGGATCGGCCTTCCCGTTCACTGGAACCGCACCGTGTTCGGTCTCTTCGCTGGCGAGGTTGACTCCTCTCTGCTCTGGTCCGCGGTCTTCACCATAGTCCCCCTGTCCCTCGCCACCATGGTCGAGCACATCGGCGACATCTGCGCAATATCCTCCACCGTCGGCAAGAACTTCATGTCTGACCCCGGCTTCCACCGCACCCTCCTCGGCGACGGTCTGGCAACCTCCCTGGCAGCACTCTTCGGCGGCCCCGCGAACACCACCTACGGTGAAAACACCGGCGTCCTCGCGCTGTCCAAGGTCTACGACCCCCGCGTCATCCGCATCGCAGCCTGCATCGCGATCCTCGTCTCCTTCTGCCCGAAGTTTGCTGCTCTCGTCTCCGCAATGCCCACCGCGACCATCGGCGGCGTGTCCCTCATCCTCTACGGTATGATCTCCGCAGTCGGTGTGCGCAACGTTGTTGAGAACAAGGTCGACTTCACCAACACCAGAAACGTCATCGTCGCCGCGCTCATACTCGTTCTTGCGATCGGCATCAGCTACTCCGGCAGCATCCAGATTGGCATCGTGAGCCTCTCCGGCCTCGCTGTCGCCTCCATCGTCGGCATCGGCCTCAACGCGATCCTCCCCGGCAAAGACTACGTCTTCGAGCAGGAAGACGAAGGTTCCACCTCCGTTGACCTCTCCGGCGCCGTAAACATGGAGAACAAGTAATAATAGATACACGGAGCGAATTGTCAAACTAAGTGCAACAGGAAGAGAGTTCAAAGACCCACAAATCCTGAGCAGAACGGAAATTAAGAACCTTACGAGGCCTGGCGTTAATAAGCGCCAGGTTTCGTTTTAGCATGGCCGGAACAACACGGGAGAGGTTTCTGCCCTTCGGGTAAAACTCTCGAAGGTGAAAGTCTGGAAAGACAGCTCATCTTGATCAAAGCACAGTATGACGCCTGTGATCGTGAAAAGTTCACGATCTATGAAAACTACCGCGAAGGGAAGCTGGCTCCGGAAGAGTATCTTTTCTCCAAAGACTCCCTTACGCAAAAACAAGCTGCCCTGAAAGAGCAGCTTGTGACCTGTGAGACTCAGTTTGAAGCATTTCGTCATCAAGGTCTTGATGCAGAAGAACGACATGAGACAGCAAGCCGGATGACTGGCTTGCACGATGACAAACTCAGAGAGCATCTGTACGATGCGATTGAACGTGTACTTGTTTATGACACCGAAACAATCGAAATTGTCTGGAAGTTCAACGAAGCAAAAATCGACACCGATGAAAATATCGGAGTTGCAAAGTGACTCCGATGTTTTATTTCGGGGCAAAACTGTCGAATTTGCTCCTAAAATAACATAATCTATCGAAACCTCGCAGGTGCATCGTAGCACCGTCCGGAAAGCCCAGAGCCATTGATATTAAAGGCTTTTCGGATAGTTTGCAAAATTTTTTTGCACCTGCTTGACATAAAGGGACAATCTGGGGAGGATAGTGATTCCAAAGGAGATCTGCAGAACACACGAATCCGGGAATGAAATCCGTATGCAGAAGTGTTAGATGAACGCTGCAACCAACCATAGAATCCTGGAAGCAGTGTTCTGTCTGGCGCTTATGTCATGGGGATGACCTCGAATTCCTGATTCAGTAAGTCAAAAAAATACAGTGTTCCGGTTCTGACGGGGCGGTTGGTGAGAAACTTTACGCACAGGGAAACCTGCATAGAGGCGCACAGGGCGGGAGTGAAGCTCAGAACGCTCTTATTTTTGAGTGCAGCCCCGTCGGGGTACAGTAAGTCTATCAAATGATCGCCGGGGCAGGAGATTGCGGCCTGAGCAACCCAGCCGTTGACGGCACCGTAGATCAGGGGAATTCCAGCACGTTCACAGGCATTCGCGAGGATTTGCCGTGACTGGATATTGTCCAGACCGTCCAGAACCGCATCACAGTCTGTAAGAAGGGCGGCTGCGTTTTCTTCCGTAAGAAATTCCCCCACGGCGTGAACCGCAACATCGGGATTCACACGCCGGACTCTTTCCGCGGCGGTCTGTGCTTTCCCAACGCCCAGCAAGGAAACTTCGGACAACAGCTGACGGTTCAGATTGGAGGGCTCAAATGCATCACCGTCCACCACCCGCAGAGAGCCTATGCCAATGCGGGCAAGCATATCGATGAGATGCCCGCCCAGACCGCCGCAGCCAACCACCAGAACACGTTTGCGCCGAAGCAGCTCGCATTCCGCTTCGCTCAGGGCGTGGACATTGCGCGCATATCTGGGATCCATCGTTCAGCCGCCTCCCACGGGGGGAAACAGAGCCACGATATCCCCGTCCTTCACTTCCGATTCCGGCTTGTGATGAAAACCGTTGATGAGCAGAATAGACACTTCTTCTTGGGGAATGTTCATCCGGTCAAGGATATCCCCAGCACAGGCGATACCCTCCGGCGATAGCAACGTGACTTTATCCCTGCCTTGGCGCAAGGTTGCAAAAACGCGAACTTCAATCATGAAAATTCTCCTTTGCAAAAGAAATCGGGGAGGGGACTTGCCCCCTCCCCATTAATTATATTGTATCACTTGCCAACACACTCGTCCAGACCCAGTTTCTTCAGGGTTTCATCGGTGGGGAATGCGTTGACCCAGCCACGAGCTTCGTAGTATTCGGGCAGAGTCAGAGGCAGCTTGGAGGTCATACCGGTGGAGGGGCCGTTTACAATGGGCTCTTCCAGCAGCCGCTTGGGCAGACGATCGTCCTCAGGCTTCATACCGGCAGCCTTGTTGAACATTCTCTCGATGTTGTAGATACGGTCGCCAATCTCCAGAACCTGTTCGATGGTCCAGTTGGTGCCGGTGGCGGCGTTCAGCAGGTCGGTGTACTCCTTGGCGCCCATGGCGAAGGAGGTAAACAGACAGTGACCCATGGAGTCGATGACAGCCGTCAAATCCTGGAAGGTCTTGGCCCAAGCTGCCTTTTCGTTGGTAACGGTACGATCCAGCTGCTGGGGCAGACCCAGAACCTCGGGGCTGATCATATAGCCGCGGACATGAGCCGCGCCGCAGTTAGCGGTGGCATAGGTGATGCCGATACCCTGAATGGCGCGGGCGTCGTAGGCGGGGATCTCCTGTTTTTTGACGCTCATGGAATACTCGGGATGGCCGTATGCCTCGCACAGGCGGGCGGAGCCGGAGCTCATCAGCCAGTCAAGCTCGGTTTCAGGATTGCCCATACGCTTGGTCCACTCCACCAATGCCCTGGTGGAACCCCATTCCAGAGGTACACCGGCGCACTCTTCCTCCTTGATGTAGCCTCTCTGGTACAGCTCCATGGCAGCGGCGATGGTGCAGGGGACGGAAATAGCATCCAGACCATACTCGTTGCAGAGCATATTGCACTCATCGATGACGTTCAGATCATTGTTGCCGCAGTTGCCGCCATAGGCCCACAGGGGCTCGTATTCAGGACCGCCGACGACCTTGCCATTGACATTGATCACGCGGCCGCAGCCGATGGGGCAGAGATGGCAGGCACCGGGCTTGACCAGGTATTTCTCAGCCAGAGTTTCGCCGGAGATATCGTCAGCCTTGTCGTAATAGCTTCTCTGCCAGTTATTGGTGGGGAAAGCACCGATGTTGTTGACAATGTTCACGAGAACAGCGGTACCCAGTTGCCGCAGGCCGGAACCGGTAACGGGGTTGGCCTTCAGAACATCCATAGCGTTTTTGGCTGCCACCCTCAGGGCATCCAGGTCTGCAATGTTGTCCAGTCTTTTGCGGGTTGCCTTGACCACGATGGCTTTCAGCTTCTTGCTGCCCATGACAGCACCGACACCGGAACGACCGGCGGCACGGTCCTTATCGTTCATAATGGCGGCAAGCAGCACCTTCTTCTCACCGGCGGGGCCGATGTTCAGAACGGAAACGTCAGCACCGTGCTTTGCCTTGAGCTGCTCGTCAATGGCTTCGCTCATGACACCTACATATTCCCGGGCATCCAGCAGCTCAATCTTATCGTCGTCAATGTTGATGTAGGTCCAGTCGGGAGCTTCACCTTCCACAATGATGGCATCCCAACCGGCGTACTTCAGCTTGGCACCCCAGATACCGCCGGAGTTGGAGCAGGCAATCATGCCGGTAAGGGGGGACTTTGTGCAGACCATGTAGCGGCCTGTGGAAGGGGCGGCAGCGCCGGTCATAGGACCGGTTATGTAGATCAGCTTGTTTTCCGGGGACAGGGGATCGACGGTGGCAATGCCCTCGTCATAGAGCATCTTGGTGCCAAGACCACGGCCGCCAATGAACTTGTGGGCAAGTTCCAGATCCAGAGGTTCCACTTTGATCTCGCCGGTGGTCAGATTGATGCGGGCAATTTTTTCGTAGTATGCGCCAGCCATATGCAATACCTCCATAAAAATTTGAAATTGGGCTTACAATTTGTATATGTTTTGTATATGTTTATTATAGTGGAAATAACAGGGGTATCAAGAGCGGATGTGCATTTTTGTGTGAAACCGCATGAAACTGTATCATTTTATGCGAAGAGATTTTAGTACTTCGACGAGATGACGCACAAAATGGCGTGAAATCGCATAAAATACTTGAAATATTGCACCAAGCACTTGTACAATTTGGAAAGGTGAAGTATAATCAATAAAAAACGATTGCAAGGAGGCGGCAGTATGGCGCAGAATCAGTCCCTGTCTACTCAGGAGGTTGCAGACATTCTCCATGTCAGCAAGTCCACCATTTACGACCTGATTCGCAAGGGAGAAATCCATTCCTATAAAATCGGGCGAAAGGTTCGTTTTACGCAGGAGGATGTGGATGCCTATATTGCCCGCTCCCGGCACGAGCATTCCACTCCCCCGGTGCAGCGCATCGATACCCACTCCACGTTGCTGACACCTGCTGAGGAAAAGGCGCCGGAGATGATCATCTCCGGGCAGGATGTTATGCTGGACATTTTGGCAAATTATCTTCATCAGGAGAATATCAACGCCGGTCGTACATATCTGTCTAGCTTTGAAGGTCTGCTGGCACTGTATCAGGGAAAGGTGGACGCTGCGGCCTGCCATCTGTATGATGGAAAAGAGTGCAATGCCTCCTTTGTGCGAAGCCTGATGCCCGGGGTGTCCGCAGTGCTGGTGAACCTGTCCTACCGCACCCAGGGCTTTTATGTTCGCAAAAGCAATCCCAAGCACATAACTGGGTGGGAGGATCTGCGCCGGGCTGACATCTCCATCCTCAACCGCCGGGTTGGTTCCTCATCCAGGATCCTGCTGGATACCCAGCTAAAAAAACTGGAAATCCCCTCCGGACAGCTAAAGGGCTACGACAAGATTATGAGTTCTCACCTTACGATGGCATCTGCCATTGCCGCAGGGGATGCGGATCTTGCCATTGGCACGGAGCGGATAACGCATCAGCTGGAGGGGCTTGACTTCATCCCACTGCTGGAGGAACGGTTTGATCTTGTTTTGCAGAAGGAATCACTGGAAAATCCGGCTGTAGTCAAAATGCTTGCAATCCTGTCCTCACCTGTGTTCCGCAGGGAGGTGACCCACTTCTCTGGCAATGACTACCGGGACCTGGGTAAGATCATTATGGAGGTCTAGTATGCTGTATGTAAAAACGCCGGAAGAAGTTCTTGCGCTGATAGAATCGGAGTTTTCCCCGCTTGAACAGGCAGAATTTGTAGCTCTGTCTGAGGCTGTGGGCAGAGTTCTGGCGGAGGATATTGCGGCGCGGGAATATGTGCCGGATTTTGACCGCTCCACAGTGGATGGCTTTGCGGTTCGCGCCAGTGACACCTTCGGCTGCAGCGATGCCATCCCGGCGATCCTGCCCCTGCAGGCCACGGTGCTGATGGGCGAAGGCGCCGACTATCTGCTGAATGAGGGGGAATGTGTAGCCGTTCCCACCGGCGGCGCAGTGCCCAGGGGTACTGACGGTGTGGTGATGGTGGAATACACGGAGGACTACGGCGACGGCACCATCGGTGTTGCCAAACCTGCGGCGCCGGGCATGAATCTGATTTTCCGGGGGGATGATGTGTATCCCGGAAAGGTGATTCTGCACAAAGGCCGCTCCCTGTCTTCTGCCGACATTGGTGCGCTGGCTGCCATTGGCCGGGTGCAGGTGCCGGTGGTGAAAAAAGTGACCGTGGGCGTCATTTCTACCGGTGACGAGCTGGTTCCTCCGGAGGCGCATCCCGGCCCCGGACAGGTGCGGGACGTGAACAGTCCCATGCTGGAGGCAATGCTCTCCACATTTGGGTGTCATGTTGTCAACTATGGGATTGTGGTGGATGATGAGGCACTGCTTTCTCAAAAGGTCAATCAGGCCATTGCGGAATGTGATGCCGTGCTGCTGTCCGGAGGCAGCAGTGTCGGAGTGAAGGATGCCGCCTGCCGCATCATTGAATCCGCAGGCCAGCTTCTGCTTCACGGCATTGCCATTAAGCCCGGAAAACCAACCATTCTGGGAAAAGCCGGGAAAAAGCCCATTGTGGGTCTGCCCGGGCATCCGGTGGCTGCCTACTTTATCACAAAACTTTTTGTACAGCCCCTGCTGGGACGGCTGATGGATCGGGACATGACTGCCTATACCGTTACTGCCAGGGTTACAGAGAGCATCAGTGCCAACCATGGCAGAGCCCAGTATCACTGCTGCCGGCTGACAGGAACAGGCGGCGAGCTTTATGCCCAACCCATTCGGGGAAAATCCGGCCTTATCACCACTCTGGCAGGGACCGACGGCTATTTCTGCATCAGTCGGGATTGTGAAGGCTTACCCCAGGGAGCGGAAATTCAGGTAACGATTACTTCAGGAGTGTAATTTTATGGGATTTGAATATTTGACCAATGTGCCGCTTGCGCAGGCACGGAAGGAATATCTGGAGCGGCTGGTAAGCGGCGGTTTTGGGTCAAAGACAGAAACCATTCCTGTCTTTGAAAGCTGCGGTAGGGTGACGGCAAAGGCAGTCTATGCCCACATCTGCGCCCCGCACTATGCCGCCAGTGCCATGGATGGTGTGGCGGTTTCCGCAAAAGAAACCTTCGGCGCGACGGAAACGACCCCTGTTACTCTAAAGCCGGACCAGTTTCTTGTGCTGGACACCGGCGACCCGATTCCGGAGGACAAAGATGCAGTCATCATGGTGGAGGACATTGTGAAGAATGGAGATGGTTCCATCACCATTCACGCAGCCGCAGCCCCGTGGCAGCATATCCGCCAGATCGGCGAGGATGTATGCGCCGGGGAAATGATTTTGCCCAGCCATATGACCGTTTCCCCGGCTGCCATTGGTGCGATGATTGCCGGCGGTGTGCTGGAAATTGAAGTGATTCGCAAACCTGTGGTGGGCATCATCCCCACAGGGGACGAGATTATCCCGCCCTGTACAGACCCGAAGCCCGGGGATATTCTGGAATTCAATGGCTCCATTTTTTCCGCAATGGTGCGTTCCTGGGGCGCAGAGGCGGTGGTCTATCCCATTGTTCCGGATAAATTTGATCAGATCAAAGAAATGGTTGCCAAAGCGGCAGACGAGTGCGATATGGTAATTCTCAATGCCGGTTCTTCTGCCGGACGGGAGGATTTCTCGGCTCGGGTCATCCGGGAACTGGGTGAGGTGCTGTACCATGGCATCGCCATCAAGCCCGGCAAGCCTGCCATTCTGGGCTGCCGGGGAGAGAAGGTCATTCTTGGAGTGCCCGGTTATCCGGTGTCCGGCATCATCGTCATTGAGCAGCTGCTGAAGCCCCTGATTGACCACTGGCTGAAAGCACCGGCAGCCACTGACACATATGTGAACGCAACCCTTACCCGGCCTGTTGTCAGCGGTCTGAAATATCAGGAGTTTGTCCGTGTTCGCATGGGCTGCGTAGGCGGCAGGCTGATGGCCAGCCCCCTGAGCCGGGGCAGCGGCGTGGTTTCTTCTTTTATGAAGGCCGATGGCATTCTGGAAGTCCCCCAGGGACTGGAGGGCTACGAGGCGGGAGAGGAAGTGAGTGTCCGCCTGCTGAGCCCCTTAGAAAAGCTGCACAATACGCTGGTGGTTATCGGCAGCCATGATCCGCTGCTGGACGAGCTGGCAGATATGCTCCATTTGGAGGACTCTGCCTTGTACATCAGCTCCTCCCATGTGGGTTCCATGGGCGGTATAATGGCAATCCGCCGTGGTGAGGCGCACATGGCTGGCTGCCACCTGCTGGATACGGCTGACGGCAGCTATAACAAGGCATTTATTCGCAAGTATTTCCCCAAAGGCGGTGTGAAGCTGGTTTCCTGTGTCGGTCGTCAGCAGGGATTGATGGTGGCAAAGGGCAATCCCCTCCAGATCCGGAAATTCGCGGATATTGCAAAGGATGGCGTGCGTTATGTAAATCGCCAGAAGGGATCCGGCACCCGGATCCTTGCGGACTATTTGTGTATGCGGGAGAATGTGGATACTGCTTCTGTCTACGGCTACGATCGGGAAGAACTGACCCACACTTCTGTTGCTGCCCAGATCGCCAGCGGCAGTGCTGATGTCGGTATGGGCATCTACTCCGCGGCAAAGCTCTATGATCTGGACTTTATCCCCATCTGTATTGAGGAGTATGACCTCATTGTCCCTGATCATGCTTGGGATACCCCTATGGTTCAGGCGCTTTTGCGCATCCTGAAGAGCGATGCGTTCCGGGGAAAAATCCTGTCCCTCGGCGGCTATACCGTGGATAACCCCGGACAGATTATCCCCCTATGAAAAGCGCAGATGTTGCGGTTATTGGGGGAGGGATTCTGGGCTGCTTTGCGGCCCGGAATCTGATGCGCTGGAATTTGTCTGTCGTGCTGATTGAAAAGGAGTTGGATATCTGTACAGGCATTACCCGGGCAAACTCTGCCATCGTCTATGCGGGATATGACAACAAAACCGGTTCCCGGAAGGCGGAATTGACGGTTCGTGGAAATGCCTCTTTTGATGATTTGTGCCGTGAACTGGAAGTTCCCTTTTCCCGCTGCGGCTCCTTGCTGGTGACCTATGACAAGGAGAGCCTGGCCCAGCTCCGGAGAAAATGGGAGCAGGGTATCCGCAATGGCGTGCCGGGTCTGGAGCTTCTGACCGGGGGAGAGGCAGAGGCAATGGAGCCTATGCTGGCACCGGGCGTGGCAGGCGCGCTCTATGCCCCGACCACCGGAACGGTGAACCCCTGGCAATTGGGCATTGCCGCCTTTGAAAACGCTGCTGCCAATGGGATGGAACCCATGCTGGGAACCACTGTGGTGGGAATCCGGAAAACCAAGTTTGGCTATCTGGTGGAAACAGATCGCAGCGAACTGCGCTGCAGGGCTGTCATCAACTGTGCAGGACTTTCCGCGGATCGGATACAGGAGCTGTGCTTTCCCTCCGACACGCATCTTCTGATAGATGGAGCAGAATACTTGGTCCTGGACAAGCAGGCGCGGAAGCCGAAGCGGGTCATCTTTCAGCAGGCACAGTCCTGCGGAAAAGGCATCACCGCTATCCCGTGTGTGGAAGGGAATCTGCTGCTCAGCGGGGTACGCAAGCCCGTTGGAGAACCCTTTGCCACAACAAAAGAGGAAATATCGGAGTTGAAGACAAGTGCGGTATCGCTGTTTCCGAATCTGAATATGCAGCAGGTAATCCGCTCATTCGCCGCCGCACGGCCAAATCCTCAGCGGGATGACGGCGAGAGCATTCACGATTTCTCCATTGCGTACCCGGCTCCTGGATTTTTCAGTCTGATCGGAATCAAAACCCCGGGGCTGACCTGTGCCAACGAACTGGGCAGGTACCTTGCGGAGAAAACGGCGGCGTTTCTGGATGCACACCCGAATCCACGCTTCACGCCCCACAGGCAGGCCATTGCCAAAACAAATGACCCCGAAATCATTTGCCTGTGCGAAGGCATCAGCCGCGGAGAGATTCTGGAAGCAATCCGAAGGGGAGCTTCCACGGTGGATGGGGTCAAGCGGAGAGTGGGAAGCGGTATGGGTGTCTGCCAGGGCAGCCGATGCAGCTTTGCCATCGAGCAGATACTCCGGGAGGTCAGGCATGGGGCACTTTGATATCCTGATTATCGGCGGTGGTGCAGCGGGAATTGCTGCAGCCAGAGCCGCAGCGGATGTCGGATGCAAAAGCATTGCGCTGGTGGAGAGAAAACAAAAGCTGGGCGGCATTCTCCTGCAATGCAGCCATCCCGGTTTTGGCGCCGGACTTACCGGAGGGGAATACGCCGCTGCGCTTGTGCAGGATTTCCCGGAAACGGTTACTCTGTTTTTTGGGACAACGGTGCTTTCGGTAGAACCCAATAAAACGGCGCATCTGTCCGGTGACCGGCAGATCTCGTTTTCTCAGCTGATTCTGGCAACGGGCAGCCGGGAGATTCCACTGGGGGCGCTGCCGATTGCGGGAACCCGTCCAAAGGGTGTCTATACAGCCGGTCAGATGCAGGAGATGATGAACCTCCATGGCTTTGTTCCCCAAGGTCCGGTGGTCATTTTGGGCAGTGGTGACATTGGCCTTATCATGGCATCCCAGATTGCGGCAATGGGGATTTCTGTTACTCTGGTGGAGCATAAGGAAAACTGCGGCGGCTTGGCGAGAAACCGGCGCTGCCTGAAAGATAATTCCATCCGCCTTATTTGCAGCCAGACCATTGACGCCGTTGAGGGCTCTCCCGCACTCACAGGCTGCTGCCTGTCCGGCGGAGAGAAGATAGCCTGCAGAACGCTTCTGATTGCCGCGGGACTTGTCCCGGAGCGTGGGCTGCTGGCGGAATTGGGAATGCCGTCCTGGCTTCAGATGTGCGGCAACTGCAACACGGTGTACCCCATGGTAGAGGGCGTGACAGCCGACGGAAGAAAAGCGGGCATTGCCGCATTTCAAAAGATACGAGGTAAACTATGATTGATACATTTGGACGCAGCATCACCTATTTGCGCGTTTCTGTGACGGAATTGTGCAATCTTCGCTGCCGATACTGTATGCCGGAGGATGGTGTCTGCAAGAAAGAGCATGCCGACATGCTCACGGAAGATGAGCTTATTCAGGCCGTGGAAGCAGCCGCGGCTCTGGGCATTACCAAGTTGCGCATTACAGGTGGAGAACCACTTGTTAAAAAGAATATCGTGTCTATCTGCCGCAGAGCATCCAGAGTTCCTGGAATTCGGGAGGTCTGCCTGACAACAAATGGCATCCTGCTCCCGGAGTTGGCAAAGCCCCTCAAGGAGGCGGGGATCAGCCGGTTAAACCTGAGCCTGGATACCCTGGATCCTCAGAAGTATGCCCACATTACCCGCAACGGCAGTCTGGATGACTTCTGGAAGGGGTTTCATGCGGCCTTGGATGCTGACTTTCAGAAGCTCAAACTCAATGCCGTGCTCATTGGCGGATTTAACGATGATGAGATCCTTCCGCTGGCGGAGCTTACCCGGAAGTATCCTGTGGATATGCGTTTTATTGAAATGATGCCCATGTGCGACAGCTCCGGCTTTGGCCCGGAAGCGTATATTCCATTTACAAGGGTTTTGGAGGCTCTGCCGGAAGCGGTACCGGCTGCCAAAGATGGCGGTGTTGCCAAACTCTTCCACCTGCCTGGCGCACTGGGCAATATTGGCCTTATCAGCCCGGTGAGCGCCCATTTTTGCGGGGAGTGCAACCGCATCCGACTGACTGCAGACGGAAAAGTGAAGCCCTGTCTGCATTCCAATGCGGAGTATCCCCTGAAAGGGCTGGATTTCGATGGCATGAAAGCACAGCTGGAAGCAGCGATTTTGGGAAAACCCCAATGGCATGGGGATCTGGATGCTGCGCACAAATCGGGCGCCGGTCGGAATATGAATCAAATCGGAGGTTGAGTATGGCAGACTTTACCCATTTTAATGACCAGGGACGAGCCAAAATGGTAGATGTGGGGGAAAAGCCCATTTCTCAGCGCGTGGCCGTTGCGGCAGGCCGGGTGTTGGTGAATGAACACACATTCGCGCTCATTCAAAGCGGCGGCATGAAAAAAGGAGATGTGCTGACCGTTGCCCAGATTGCGGGGGTCATGGGTGCCAAGCGCACACCGGATATCATTCCCATGTGTCACCCCATTTTGATGGATGGCATCAACCTGGAGCTTTCTCTGGATGAGCACAGATCCAGCGTAGAAATCAAGGCCACCGTTTCCTGTGACGGAAGAACCGGCGTGGAAATGGAGGCACTTACCGCTGTCAGCACCGCCGCTCTGACAGTGTACGATATGTGCAAAGCGGTGCAAAAGGATATGACGATCACGGACATCCGCCTGCTTTCCAAAACCGGCGGAATCCACGGCGATTACAAACGGGAGGACGAATCATGGCGTATACAGCAGCAGTGATTACCATCAGCGATAAGGGATATCGGGGCGAGCGGGAGGACACCAGCGGCCCCAACCTGGTAAAGATTCTGACGGAGAAGGGGTTCGACGTGACCTATACCGCCATCGTTCCCGATGAGGCGGAGATGATCCAATCGGAGCTTTTGAAGTGTGCAGATGAAAAGAAGATTGCCTTGGTGCTCACCACCGGCGGCACCGGCTTCTCACCCCGGGATATTACCCCGGAAGCCGCTATGGAGGTAATCCAGCGTCCGACTCCCGGTATCCCGGAGGCTATGCGGGCAGAATCCATGAAGATCACACCCAAAGGCTGCCTGAGCCGCAGTGTTGCGGGCATTCGGGCACGCACCCTGATCATTACCCTGCCAGGCAGCCAAAAGGCATCGGCAGAGAATATTCTGGCGGTCATCGACCCGGTGGCCCATGGCCTGGATATGCTCTACAGCGAGGGCAGTGCGGACTGTGCAAAATGAAAGGAAATCCCATTTCCGAGCAGGAAATGGGATTTTTTATACATCGAAACGGTTACATGAAATTCCGCACATTTTTCCGGATTTCTCGTATCAGTAAAGCTCTATTTCCGTGACACACTCGTTTTTGATGCGACCCACCAGATATTGCAGAGCATCCACCACATGGGGACGGATATCGCCGCCGATGAGCACATACATGATGTCGTCACCAACGCTCAGTTCCCCTTCGTTCAGCCAGACCTTGATGTAGAAAATACCGTCCAACTTATAGGTTTCTGCGATGATGGCATCCACAGCTTCCTGATTGTAGGAAAACTGCATCCCCACAACGGGCCTGGTATCGGCGGCACCCTGGCGTACTTTTGCCTTGGCACTTTCCCGGACAATGCCGTTATGGGTCAGATACATGCCAATCTTATGGGCGCTTTCGTGGGCCTTGGCCTCTTTCAGCCAGAAATCCATGGAAGGGCTTGTTTTCTTGCTCATATTATAAACCTCCAATTCTTATCCGCCTGCGGATAGAAATCGTAATTGAAACTGCCTGTAAATCAGAAGCGCGGAATCATCTGAACCTTCAAAGATGACTCTGGTCTGAGGCAGTGCCAAACCGGCGATCCTGCGGGGTGGGAGGACGGTCACGGTAATCCGGCAATCACGGAACCGGTAACCATCCGCAGTGGCATGAACCTCCCTATGATGAAGGAAAAAGGTTTCTATACGCTCTGGTTCCAAAGCCCACACTTCTTCTTTGAACATGCGACCCCCTCCTGTTTCATCTTATCATACTATGGAGAATAGTGAAAGAGCTGTTTTGAATCATTTCATATAATTTCGTATCATTTCGCGCAGTTTCCGAAAAGAGCGGCTTGTATTATTTGTTCAAATGTGATATAGTATCATAAATTGATTGGTCGGTTTTCGTGAAATTGACCGATTTCCAAAGTTTGCAAAGCGGTGGACGAGCCTCTTTCCAGACGCCATGATCGGGCGCAGCTTTCGGCTGTGCTTTTGGTGTTGCGGAAACTGGCTGGTCTTCTTTATATTTAGGAGGTAAGACAATGAAAAAGATTCTGTCCATGCTGCTGGTTTTTGCCATGATGTTTGGTCTTATTGCCTGCGGCGCAAGCAAGCCTGCTGAGACGCAGGCTCCCACTGAGGCTCCCGCTCCCGCCACAACGGCTGCCCCGACGGAAGCCGTCACTGAGGTTCCCACCCAGGCCGGTCTTGTGGTGGATACCTGCATTCTGAAGGAAGCCGACGACAAGATGCTCAACACCTACACCGTTATCGCCGTAAATCCCGAGGCGCCTTTTGTGGATGCTGACGGCAACTCTGTCGCTGACGTTACGGTGAATACCGCCGGTGCGGATGCCCTCATCCAGTGGTTCCTGACCCAGGAAACGTTGGACCTGGCCGCAAACTATGGCTTTAAAGAGTACGGTGAGTATCTGTTCTACGTCAAGGACGGTGCCCCTGTTTATACAGGTGAGATTGCGCCCGCTACCGAAGAGACAAAGGTCATCCGCCTTTCCACCACCACTTCTGTGAAAGACTCTGGTTTGCTGGGCTATCTGCTGCCCATCTTCGAGAGCACCTATGGCTACACTGTGGAAGTCCAGTCTGCCGGTACCGGCAAGGCAATCTCTGCCGCCAAGTTCGGCAATGCCGACCTGATTCTGGTCCATGCCAAGAGCCAGGAAGAAGCCTTTGTTGAAGAGGGCTTCGCCCGCACTGTAGATGGCTTCGAAGCAGAGCGCATTTCCTTCCTGTATAACTATTTCGTCCTGTGCGGACCTTCTGCGGACCCTGCCGGTGTTAAGGAGGCAGCTTCCGTTCTGGATGCGTTTGCAGCCATTGCGGAGGGCGAGTATCCCTTCATCTCCCGTGGCGACGGTTCCGGCACCCACACCAAGGAGCTGTCCCTGTGGCCTGAGACTCTGGGTATCACGAAGGAGGCAGAGTCCTTCGCTCCCTACACGCAGTGGTACATCTCTGCAAACGCCGGTATGGGCGCATGTCTGGTGATGGCAGAGCAGATGCATGCTTACATCCTGACCGATAAGGCAACCTTCCTGACTTTCGTTGCCAACGATGGCATCATAAGCTGAGGAAACTCTGGGTTCATTTTCTGCGGCTGACGCTATATGTACAGTTTCCGAAACTTGCTTTTTTGAAAAAATCTGTGTAAACTGTATCCCGTGGGGAATTTCCCCACGGGATTTTACAAAAAGAAAGGAGGCTGCACCGTGGGAACGGCCCTTCAAAAGGCGATTTCTCTTATTCTGTCTTCCGATGCAGAACTTCTGAACATTTTGAAAGTCACAGCGCAAATGAGCCTCAAAAGCTCTTTGCTTGCACTGCTGCTGGGTGTTCCGCTGGGAATCTGTCTGGGCAATAGCAAATTCCCCGGGAGAGGGCTTCTGATTATCCTGAACCGAACGCTTATGGGGATGCCCCCTGTGGTATGCGGCCTACTGTTTTACATCCTTTTCTCCGGGGTCGGCCCTCTGCGACACATGAAGCTGCTGTTCACGGTTAAAATCATGATTCTTGCCCAGGTGGCGCTGATCACCCCCATTGTTGTGGGGGCTATGGAGACTTATGTGGCGGGAGTGTCTCCGGCGATTCGGGAAACAGCCAGGGGGTTGGGGCTGGGAAGAGGAAGGACGTTTTTGCTGCTGTGCAATGAGTGCCAGTACTGTATCATCTCTTCCTATCTGCTGGCGTTTTCCAGATCTATTGCAGAGGTCGGGGCAGTGTCCATGGTGGGCGGTGCCATTGCCTGGAAAACGAATGTGATGACCACAGCCATTATGCAGTACACCAATCAGGGAAATTTCTCTCTGGGCATTGCCCTGGGCATGATTCTGCTGGCGGTTTCCCTGCTGGTGAATGTTGTGATATCTCTGCTGCAAAGGAGGCTCAGCCAATGATAATTCCCGCCTTTTCCAAAACCTATGGGCAGAAAAAAGTGCTGGATTTTCCGGGAATGGAATTGCAGCCTGGAAACATATATGCGATTCTCGGAGCAAACGGAAGCGGAAAATCCACATTTTCAAAGATTCTGGCAGATGTCCTTCCGGCAGACCGGAAAATCCGCTTGGAACCAAGCATTGGCTATCTTCCCCAGAAGCCCTATGCCTTTCGTATGTCTGTCAGAAAAAACATCCTGCTGGGCGGCAGGGATATCCAGAAAGCGGAGTCCCTCGCGAAAGCACTGTCTCTGACAGAACTGGAACATAAACGGGCGGATCGTCTCTCCGGCGGTGAGACGGCACGCATGGCGATGGCAAGATTGATGATGGGAACATACGATGTGGTGATTCTCGATGAACCAACGGCTGCCATGGATATGGAAACCACCGCTGCCGCGGAAACTTTGATTCAGTCCTATGTGCGCCAGACCAATTGTATTTTGATTTTGGTCACCCACTCCCTGCAGCAGGCAAGGCGAATCGCTGATGAAGCGATGTTTTTTCAAAAAGGGGAAGTACTGGAGTATGGTCCTGCAGAAAGTCTGCTGTATTCCCCCACACGTGTGGAATTGAAGAGATTTCTGGAGTTCTACGGAAACTGATGACACTCCGAAAACAGCTGTCTTCGTTGCTTTTGTGCTGAAGATGGCTGTTTTGTTCTTTATAATAGTAGCCGCAAGCAGTGTTAACTTGGACAGGCTCACGCATTTTGCTTGCCTATATCCGGCAGCGGCTTATCTCCGGCATTGCTGCGGCACTACCTATCAGTGAACAGGCAAAGGTGGCCGCTACAAATTTTATACTCCATTGTTTTCCTCTTACAATGGTTCCCTTGTTTGGATAGTTTCTTCACGGCAACAGGCAATGTATTGGCATAATTATGCGAAAACGGCAATGATTATTTGAATCCAGGGCGGCTATTCCTCCTTGTGTCCCCTTTTTCTTTTCCATCTTCCCATACATAATTCCCCTTTTCCTGCAAATACCTCTTCCATTGAGCAGGAGATTGCGGCGCATGAAAAGCAGCTTCGCCAGAGCTACTCCGTAAAGGCTCGGCTGATGGATGAGATTGATTCCCTCGACCCGGACGATAAGCATTACATCAAACGCAAAGCAGACCTTGACGACCGACTTTACAAGATGTATGATAAGATCGAGGATACAGAAAACCAGCTCGTTGCCGCCAGAGCTAAGAAGATGGCGATTGAGGCGGAAAAGCTGACAGGCGACAACATCTACAAGGTGCTGATTTACTTTGATAAGCTCTATTCCGTCATGGACGATCAGGAAAAGCGGCAGCTTATGGAATCGCTGCTATCCGAAGTCCAGATTTATGAGGAACGGCAGCCCAACGGTCAGTGGCTCAAGTCCATCAAATTCAAGCTCCCAATCATTGCGGAAGATATGAGCTTGAGTTTGGACAACGATGCACATATCGAATCCGTGTGTCTGCTGATAAAAGCGAAATAAACTAAATGCATAAAGGAGAGATCGTATGGCAATGTTCACCAAAAGACGTCCCTTGGGCGAAGCCGGAACGGCAAAGTCCGGCGGCTTTGGGCGCACTCTCGGCATCATCCTCGGCGTAGCCCTCATCGCCACCCTTGTGATGTCCTGCTTCACGCGCGTCCCCACCGGCAACACCGGTATCGTCACGACCTTCGGCAAGGTCGAGAACTACACGCTTGACGCCGGCATGCATTTCAAGCTGCCATGGCAGAAGATAGTCAAGATGGACAACCGCGTCCAGAAGCAGAGCATTGACCTCATGTGCTTCTCCTCTGATATTCAGGAGGTCTCCATGACCTACACCATCAACTATCAGATAAGCAAGGCCGATGCGATGACCATCTACTCCACCATCGGCATCAACTACTACGAGACTGTCGTCATCCCCTGCATCACGGAGTCCGTCAAGACCGTCACCGCGCGCTACACCGCCGAGGAGCTGGTCGGGATGCGCAGTGAGCTTGCGTCGGCGATTGAGGCAGACCTCTCGGCGAAGCTTATAAAGTACAACATAGAGCTTGTCTCCACCTCGGTCGAGAATATGGATTTCACCGACGTGTTCACTGAGGCGGTCGAAGCGAAGCAGGTCGCGGCGCAGAACAAGCTCACCGCGCAGACCCGTGCGGAGCAGGAGGTCATTGAAGCTGAGGCCGCCGCGAGGGTGCAGGTCATTCAGGCTCAGGCTGACGCCGACGCGATGCTTGCCAAGGCGCAGGCAGAAGCCGAAGCCACGCGCATCCGCGCAGAAGCTGAGGCCGAAGCGAACGCGAAGGTCGCGGCATCCCTGACCGAGGCACTGATAAAATACACCTACGCGCAGGCCTGGGACGGCAAGTACCCGACGTATTACGGCGGCTCAAGCAGCACGATGCCGGTCATCGACCTGAGATAAGGGGCCGGCAGCCCACCCAGCATCGGCTTCGACAGGGCGCGCCGGCTTTTTCCAAAATAATGTGTTGATAAGTTAAAAAAATACTTGAATTGTACAAGTCACTGTGTTATACTTATCAAGCTGTTATTTTGAACATAATCGAAAGGATTGAAATAAATGAGCGCACTCAACATTGTTCTTACCATTCTTCAGGTTCTGTCCGGCCTCGCCCTTACTGTCATCGTCCTGATGCAGAGCGGCAAGAGCGCGGGTCTTTCCGGCTCCATCTCCGGCGGTGCCGACACTTTCCTGTCCAAAGGCAAGGCAAAGACTCTTGACGCAAAGCTCGCAAGGTGGACCAAGTGGTTTGCCCTCGCTTTCGTTCTGCTGACTCTTGTTCTGCATTTCGTCTGATTTCGTTTGATAAACTGACACTCCCGCATATGCGGGAGTGTTTTTCTTTTATAATTTCTATAATTATAAATAGACGCCGGAGCTTTTGCTCCGGCGCTTTAAATTTTTATTTATCCATGTACGCTGCGAGCACGCCCTTATAGGTCATGTAGCAGTCAAACTTGGAGACGACCTCAAACGGCGCATGCATGCTCAGCACGGGAACGCCGGCGTCGATGGTGTCAATATTGCGGTTGGCCATGAACTTTGCGATGGTTCCGCCGCCGCCCTGATCGACCTTGCCAAGCTCCGCCATCTGCCATACGACACCCTTGTCGGCGTACAGGCGGCGCAGATACGCGACGATCTCGGCGGAAGCGTCGCTCGTGCCGGACTTGCCGCGCGCGCCGGTGAACTTGCAGATACCCATGCCGTAGTTCAGCTTTGCAGCGCTGCGCTTCTCAGAGACCTCGGCATAATTCGGGTCAAAGGCGTTGCAGACGTCGGCGGACAGGCAGAAGCTGTTCTCGAAGCAGTGGCGCAGGGATACGCCCTGAGACTCGCACAGATCCTCCATGAAGCAGTCAAACGCGGCGCTCTGCATACCGCTGACGCCCTCGGAGCCGATCTCTTCCTTATCGGCGAGGATGCAGACGCTGGTCTTTTCAGGATCCTCAACATCGAATATCGCCTTCAGCTCGGCATAGGCGCAGACTCTGTCGTCATGGCCGTAAGCGCCGATCATAGAGCGGTCAAGGCCGATCTCGGTCACATCATAGGCGGGGACAGCAACCAGCTCTGCGGAGAGGAAATCCTCCTCAGTGATGCCGTACATATCGTTAAGCAGGCTCATAACCGCGAGCTTTACGCGATCCTTGCCCTCGTCGGCATAGGGAGTGCTGCCGATGAGAATATTCAGCCCCTCGCCGGGGATGCCCTCGGCCATGGTCTTCTTCATCTGGTCGGCGGCGAGATGCGGCAGCAGGTCGGTTATGACGAAGCGAGGCTCGCCCGGCTCACGGCCGATGGTGACTTCAACGGTCTCGCCGCTCTTGAGCGCGACAACGCCGTGCAGCTCCAGAGGAATGGTGACCCACTGGTACTTTTTGATGCCGCCGTAGTAGTGCGTCTTGAAGTAGCACAGTTCGTCGGTCTCATACATGGTTATCTGCTTGAGGTCGAGGCGCGGGGAATCGACGTGCGCGCCCGCAATCACTGCGCCCTCGGCGAGGCTCTTCTTGCCGATGACGGCAAGCATGAGCGCCTTGCCGCGGTTATTTCTGTATATTCTCATGCCGGGCTTCAGCTCCATGCCGAGCTCATACTCGACAAAGCCCTGCTCCTCGGCCAACGCAATTGCGTTCTTGACCGCCTCGCGCTCGGTACGGGAGTCGTTCAGGTAGCTCATATACTGCCCGCAGTAATCCTCAACGGCGATGCGCTCATCTGTGTCGATAAGGTCATATCCGTTCTTCTGCTCGTAAAAGAGCTTGCTTCTCAGTTCATCCATTTCACAAAACCTCCTCAAATGTCTTTCTGCATTTTTCTATAAATTCTTCCTGCGAACCGTTGTTTTCAAGAACATGGCTGCATTTTTGGATGAAATACTCATTTGGCCGCTGGGCGTTGACGCGCATCATCGCATACTCGCGGCTTATACCATCACGGCGCATGATACGGTCGATTCTGACCTCGCGGTCGGCGATGACGCCGATGGTTGCGGTGCAGCGCTTGGCAAGGCCGCTGGAAAACAGCTCTATCGCGTCTATCGCGGCAAGCGTGCCGCCGTTCATCGCGTGCTCGCGCAGGATACGGCGTATCTCAAGATTTATGTGCCTGTGCGTGATTATGTTCAGGTCGCGCAGGGCTTCCTCGTCGGTGAACACCACCGCGCCGAGCGCCTTGCGGTCGAGCTTCCCGTCAATGACCGCGCCTGGGAAATACTTCTCTATCTCGTCGAGCATCGGCCTGTCGGTCTCAAGCATCCGGTGATACACGGCATCGCAGTCTATCAGCAGTGCGCCGCGGCGCTCAAGCTCGTTGAGCGCCGTGGTCTTGCCGCAGCCTGTGCCGCCCGTGATGCCGATTATCTTCATACTATCGACAAACGCGTCGGCTATCTCATCCGCCGGAAGCGCGCCCTGACGCAGGATCCTGTACGGTGTGCGGCTGAGGTCTATCAGCGTCGATTCACACCCGATGCCGCATTCTCCGCCGTCAAGCACGGCGTCGATCTTGCCGTCGAAATATTTCAAAACGCTGTCGGCGTTTTTGGGGCTTGGCTCGCCGGACTGGTTCGCCGAAGGGGCTGCAAAGGGTACGCCGCTTTTTTCGAGCAGCTCCAGCGTCATCGGGTGATCCGGGCAGCGCAAGCCGACCGTCTCCCCTCCCGCGCGGACTATCTCCGGCACACAAGGCTTGGCTTTCATCACTATCGTCAGCGGCCCAGGCCAGAACTTTTTCGCGAGTGTATACGCCTGCGGCGGGACATTTTCGCAGTAGCGCTCCATCGACGCCGCGTCATGCACCATGAGCGACAGTGGCTTGACCTCCGGCCGCCCCTTGACCTCGTATATTTCCGCCACGGCTTTCTCGTCAAGACCGTTCCCCGCGAGGCCGTACACAGTCTCCGTCGGGACGGCTACGAGTCCGCCGCCGCGCATTATTCCGACAAGCTCGTCGGTGCAGCTTATATATCTCTTTGTGTTCACGTCACGCCTCCGACTGTGCCCGCAGCTTCTCCGCCTGATCCGCTGTGACCAGAGCGTCTATCAGCGGGTCAAGGTTGCCGTTCATGATGGCAGCAATATTGAAATTCTTGTTGTCGCCTGTGAGCCGGTGATCCGTCACGCGGTTCTGCGGGAAATTATACGTCCGCACGCGCTCGCTCCGGTCGCCGGAGCCGATCTGGCTCTTGCGCTCGGCGGCGACAGCCGCGGCCTGCTTCGCCTGCTCCGCCTCGTACAGCTTGGAGCGAAGTATCTGCATCGCGCGGTCTTTGTTTTTATACTGGCTGCGCTCGTCCTGACATTCTACGACCGTCCCCGTCGGGAGATGCGTTATTCTTATCGCGCTCTCGGTCTTGTTGACATGCTGCCCGCCCGCGCCTGACGAACGGTAGGTGTCGATCTTCAGATCGTTCATGTCGAGCTTGAAGTCCACGTCCTCTATCTCCGGCAGGACGGCAACAGTCGCTGCAGAGGTGTGTATCCTGCCGCCAGACTCCGTGACCGGAACGCGCTGTACGCGGTGCCCGCCGGCTTCAAACTTGAGCCGCGAGTACGCGCCCTCGCCCTCTACGACAAAGCTGATCTCCTTTATGCCGCCAAGCTCCGTCTCATTGATGTTCGCTATCTCTATCCGCCAGCCTCTCGACTCGGCGTACATCGAGTACATTCTGAACAGGTCGGCCGCGAAGAGCATCCCCTCTTCCCCGCCGACACCGCCGCGTATCTCCATGATAACGTTCTTCGCGTCGTTCGGATCCTTGGGCAGAAGCAGGAGCTTCATCTTCTCCGACAGCTCTGCCATTCTGGCCTTAGCCTCGGCGTACTCCTCCTGCGCAAGCTCGCGCAGTTCCGCATCGTCCATCAGCTCGAGCGACGTGCGCACGTCCGCCTCAGCTCGCTCATACTCACAGTACGCCCCGACGATCGGCGCAAGCTCCCGCACCTCACGTTCGCAGCGCGCGTACAGCGCGGGGTTGGAGTAAGTCTCCGGTTCCTCCATGCGGCGCTGGAGCTGCTCATATTGATTTTTCAGTATTCTGAGTTTATCGAGCATTGAAATCTCCGGACAAAATTATGATATTAAATCATACCATAGTTTTCGCTTTGTGTAAACCCGAATAATATCCCGAACGCTTGTAAATTTTCTGCATCGATGATATAATCGATCTGCGGGTCAGAGCCGCAAATAATACGGAAAGGGTGATCTTTTATGAAAATAAAACGTGTACGGAGGGTTCACGCTTTCTAACCCTCCAATAATTTTTTGGAGGATCATCAGTGAAAAATCAAATTTCTGTCCGCGAAGCGATCACCGCTGAGGAAACCGCGCGCTTCTGGCGCGAGCTGGGCGCATACCATGACAGGGACATTTTCCCCGATGAAGCCGCCGAGGAGCGCGAGTATTTCCACGGCGAGGAATACCGTGCTGCAATAGAGGCTGCGCACGAAAGGCAACATAACCGGTGCTTCTATCTCTTTTTTGAGAGTGGAGAACTCGCAGTAGGCTTTGCGCTTGCCGCGCTGTTTGACAAGGAGGACGGCAAGCTCTTTATTCTTGAGTTTTGCGTGCTGCCCGAGTATCGCGGCGGCGGAACTGGGCACGGCTGTGCGGAGGCATTGCTCGACTGGGCACGGCTGCGCGGAATGAAGTATGCCGAGCTTAATTGCAGCGAAGAGCGGCGCGTAAGGTTCTGGAAAAGTCTCGGCTTTGTTCCGAACGGCGTCGACGAATGGGGTGAGCCGCTGATGCTGCTCCCGCCGGAGGAGGACATCCCGTTCACGGTCGAAGCGGTCTCCGCCGCGGACTGGCAGCTGCTGAAGCTGGAGAACGGTTTTCGCTCCGAAATCGGCGAGGAGCCGCTGGACGATGCCGGTCAGGAGCGGCTAAAGGCGGCGGTTCGTGACGGTCGCATTACATTTTTCGTCCTGAAGCGGGGATATCGCTGCATCGGAATGTGCAGCGTCGCGGCATCGTTTTCAAGCTTCCGGTGCGAAAACGTCGGCATCTTTGAAGACTTCTACATTGAGCCGGTGTTCCGCGGGCACGGCGGCGCAAGACTGCTGACCGACGCAGCGCATAGCTTCGGCCGCGAACAGGGCTACACTGACATAACCGTCACCTGCGCACCGTGCGACGAGGACATGTACAATTCCCTCGGCTTCGCAACGCGTCTCGGCAGCGTATACGCTAACATCTGAACAGCAAGTAAAAATCACAGTGGGAAATTCCACTGTGATTTTTTGGCGTAAAATATCACTCCGCAAGCGTCTTTTCAACGGCAGCGCGTATTTTTTCCGCCTGCTCGGCGCAGTTATTGATGTTCAGCTCGTTCTCGCGGCGGGTGACGAATTTATAAGTCTCGTCGCTGCTGTACCGCGCCATATCGACAATATACAGTCTTGCACAGCGCACAGCGGCGAGGGCAAGCTCCGCGGCCTCGCCTACATAGTGCATCGAATCCTTGGGGCAGATCTCGGTAAGCCCGGCTATAAGCTCCAGCGCCTGACCCATCATGTTGATTATCTCCTGATCGATGCAGACGGCAGGCTGGCGCGCGGCCTCGATCGTTCTCGCGTCGCCCTCCTTGATCGCGCGGCGGAGCGGCCCGCGGGACTTCACGTCCTCGTCGATGAGGTGCACCATGTAGCCGCGCAGAGTCTCGATGTTGCGCGCGATATACTGCGCCTTTTCGCCGCTCTGGTCGCATGCGGCAGCAGCTCTGGCCGCAAGGGACATCGCGACCGCGGCAGTCATTGCGGCGGCACTCCCCGTCTCAAGGCGACTGTCAGGTGCGGCGAGAGCCTTTGTGAACTCCTCCGCGTTCTTTTCCCTGAATATCTCGATGATCAATTTGTCTGCCATGGTACGCCTCCTTATTCACGGTTAAATTCTCTGAGGGACAGCCCCTCGTTTTTCTGCAAAGCCCAGTTGATGCACCATTCGGATGTGAACAGCAGGAGGTTGTTGCCCTTGAAGTCCTGCACCCACTTGGTATCGCTCGTGAGGTTGAGCGCGTGAACGTCGATATTCTCGTTGTCGATCCAGCGGACATGCTCGAACGGCATGTTGCGGCGGCGGATATCAACGCCGTATTCGCTCTTGAGGCGGTATTCCAGCACCTCAAACTGAAGCACGCCGACGACGCCGACAATGACCTCCTCGACGCCGGTATACGGTTCGTGGAAAATCTGTATCGCGCCCTCCTGCGCTATCTGCATGATGCCCTTCTCGAACTGCTTGCGCTTCATCGTATCGACGCGCTCCACAGCCGCGAAATGCTCCGGCGCGAAGGTTGGAATGCCCTCGAAGCAGGCGTTCATCCCTTTCTCGCATATCGTGTCGCCTATCGAGAAGATGCCTGGGTCGAATACGCCGATGATGTCTCCGGCGTAAGCCTCGTCGATTATGGCGCGGTCAGACGCCATGAGCTGCTGCGGCTGGGCAAGGCGGAGCGCCTTGGCGCCCTGAACGTGATAATATTCCTTCTCGCGCTCAAACTTGCCGGAACAGATGCGCATGAACGCGATACGGTCGCGGTGCGCCTTGTTCATATTGGCCTGTATCTTGAAAACAAAGGCCGAGAAGCGCGGGTCGAACGGGTCGATTATATCGTCGTTCGAGATGCGCGGCAGAGGCGGCATGGTCAGCTTCAGAAACTGCTCAAGGAAGGGTTCAACGCCGAAGTTATTGAGCGCCGAGCCGAAGAACACCGGACTGAGTCGGCCGCTTCTGACCTTTTCGATGTCAAAGTCATAGCCCGCGCCGTCAAGCAGCTCGATATCGTCGGCAAGCGTTTTGCGCAGACGTTCGCCTATCAGCTCGTCCAGCTTCTCGGTCTCGTCCAGTTTACACTCGATAGCGCTGATGCGGCTCTGCCCGCGGTGGAATTCGCTGAACGCGAGTATTTCCTGCTTCTCGCGGTCATACACGCCCTTGAACTCCTGCCCGCAGCCGATGGGCCAGTTCATCGGATAAGTCCCGATGCCGAACTCGTTCTCCAACTCCTCCATGAGGTCATACGGACTGCGCGCCTCGCGGTCGAGCTTGTTGATAAAGGTGAATATGGGGATGTGCCGCATGGCGCATATCTTGAAGAGCTTGCGGGTCTGCGGCTCGATGCCCTTTGCGGCGTCGATGACCATGACGGCGGAGTCCGCCGCCATAAGCGTCCGATACGTGTCCTCGGAGAAGTCCTGGTGGCCGGGGGTGTCGAGGATGTTGATGCAGAAGCCCTCGTACTCAAACTGCATAACGGACGAGGTTATTGATATTCCGCGCTGCTTCTCAAGTTCCATCCAGTCTGACACCGCATGGCGCGCCGTGGCCTTGCCCTTGACGGAGCCTGCGGTCTGTATCGCTCCGCCGTAAAGCAGGAGCTTTTCTGTAAGTGTGGTTTTACCGGCGTCGGGGTGTGAGATTATCGCAAAGGTTCTCCGGCGGCCGATCTCGGTTTTCATATCTGGCATAATTATCTCCAACAAAACGATCTAACGAATAATTATTTTAGCATATGTTTCCCGCAAAAGCAAAGATTTTATTACTGTTTCAAAGCATCACAGATAATTTTTATATTCTCGTCCGAATATTCTATCTCCTCGGAGTACATGCGCAGGTTTTCCGCGTGCTGCTCCGGCGGCGACACGAAGTCGAGCGCGGCCACGATGGCCGTACTGAGCATGGCAAAGCGCAGAGTCTCCGGCGATTCAAAATGCCGGTATACAAAGTACGATGCCAGGCGCTCATACCGCGGCAGGTTCGGCACGGTAAAGGTGTATATGCTGCGCAGAGAATCCAATTCCGCGCCCCACGACTTGTGCATCCGCTCAAGCCCGGAGTAAAACTCTGCCCAGCGGCGCATATCGAGCGGCGGCATCTCCGCGCCGCACAGTGCGCAGGCCGCGGCCATGCGCTGGTGCAGCGGGTGCGCCCTATCGGCAAGCGTATGGAGGATTTTTCCGCGCAGGAGGTAGATTTCGTTCTCCTCTGCGCTGTCCTCGTCCGGTTCTCCGTCGTCCTCGGCAATGAAGCCAATTGGTGCGTCGCTTGAATACAAAAGCCGCACGACCTCCTCACAGCAGAGGCCAAGGCCGGATTCCTCGCGCCCGCCCGTGAAATTATAAAAACGCGGGTGCTCGGCGCAGATATCGCACAGCGCGTCCTCGCCGAGCGTGAGTATCAGCCGACAGAGACCGTCCCCGCACAGGAACGGACAGCGGCCGTCCTCCGTCATAACAAAATGCGGCTCCGGCTCCGCAGAGATATGCGCGCGCAGCTCGCCGCCTATCGCGCCTGACAGCTCCGCATAATAATCCGCGGTGTCCTCGTCGATATCTATCTCCCAGCCAGCGCAGCAGCTGTGACGGCAGGCGGAGGCAATGCAGCGGAAGTCATCGTAAAAATCTGGTTTTATATATCTCATAGTATTATCAAAATATATCCCTGCCATGGGCAGGGATATATTATTCGGCCTCGCGGCTTTTAATGTTTCTTATGGTTATATTAAACACCGCGCCGCAGTAGATCATCAGGCAGCAGGTGTAAAGCCAGAACATCAGCAAAATAACGGACGCAAGCGAGCCGTACACAAGCGGATACTTGGCCGACGCGCTTATAAAAATTGAGAACGCGACGCAGACCACGACCGAGGCGACCGTCGAGAGTATCGCGCCGCCGAAGGTGTGATAATTATCGCTGCTCCGCTTCGAAATCTCGTACACGCCCCAGATTATCACAAAAAATATCCCGAACAGGACGATAAATCTCAGCCAGTTCCATGAGTTGCTGATATCTATAAACGGCAGCAGCTCGTTAATTTTATCAATGACGGTGTGTCCCGTGAGCATGACGAGCACCGCGAAGTACAGCGCCGCGAGGAACAGCAGCGAGAAAACGATGCTGAACAGGAAGCCGAACAGCCCCTGAAAGCGCTGACCTCCCTGCATGTCCCCTATCGTGGCCTGAAGGCTGCGGCACGCGGCCGAGGCCGACGTGACCAGAACGGTAAGCCCCGCGACCATCATGGCGTTGCTGTTATTTGAGGCGACGTACAGGAGAAAATCCCTGATCGATCTCGCCGTCTCTGCGGCCATGAACTTCTCCGCGAAGCTGAGAACCGTCATCGCCTTACTGTAGCTGTTGCCCAGCATGGTGTACAGGCAGATTATCAGCGGGAATATTGTCATGGTCAGATAGTAAGACAGTGCGGCTGACGACCTTGTTATGTGTTTGCCCGTATACAGGCGGGCAAATTCTTTTACAAAGCTGATGGATTTGTTGACCATTAAAATCTCTCCGGTAAAAAGCTCCTCCGTCCGTTGGGATGGAGGAGTTTTAATTCAGCCGCCGGTCAGCCCATGCGGTCACAAGTCATAAGACCTGTTTATTTAGAGTTGAAGAGCTTGAAAATGCTGTCGAACGGATCCTCGGCTGCGGGAGCTTCCTGCTCTGCGGGAGCGGCCGGAGCCGCCGCTTTCTCGGATGCGCCGGTGAAGAGACCCTGCTTCTCACGCACCGGAGCCGGACGAACCGGAGCAGCGGCTGCAGCTGCGCTCGCGTTGGAGGTGCTGCCCATGTTCTGCTCGAAGCCGGTAGCGATAACGGTGACGCGGATCTCGTCCTGCATGGAAGAATCGAAAGTCGCGCCGAAGATGATGTTTGCGTCGGGGTGAGCCTTCTCCTGAACGAGGTTCGCGGCGGCCTCGACATCCTCCAGCCCCATATCCTCAGAGCCGGTGATGTTTATCAGCACGCCGTGAGCGCCATCGATGGAGGTCTCCATCAGCGGACTCTGAACCGCCATCAGGGCTGCGGCCTCAGCTTTGCCCTTGCCTGCTGCGTGGCCAACGCCCATGTGAGCGAAGCCTGCGCCCTTCATGATGCAGGTGACGTCAGCGAAGTCGAGGTTGATGAAGCCGGTGTTCTTGATAAGGTCGGAAATGCTGGTGACGGCCTGACGCAGAACGTCGTCCGCTATCTCAAACGCGTTTGCGAGAGTTATCTTCTGATCGGTCGCGTATTTCAGGCGGTCGTTCGGGATGATAAGCAGAGAATCGACCTTGCCGAGCAGCTCCTTGATACCGGAGTTTGCCTGGTCCATACGGCGCTTGCCCTCGAACTTGAACGGCGTAGTGACAACGCCGACGGTAAGTATGCCGGCCTCGCGCGCGATATCCGCGACAACGGGAGCCGCACCGGTGCCGGTGCCGCCGCCCATACCGGCGGTGATGAACAGCATGTCCGCATTTTCAACGGCCTTTGCTATGTTGTTCTTGCTCTCCTCGGCGGAATTCTTGCCGATCTGAGGGTCGGATCCTGCGCCCTGACCATGGGTCATCTTCTCGCCTATCTGGAGCTTCTGATCCGCGTTGGAAACGGCCAGCGCCTGCTTGTCCGTATTGACGGCAATAAACTCGACACCCTGTGTGCCGGTCTTTACCATTCTATTTACGACGTTGTTGCCGGCACCGCCGACACCAACTACCTTAATTGTAACAACATTTTCCGGACCCGTTTCGGCCTTGAAATCCATAGCTCTTGCCTCCCTGTATTGTTTACATCACTTTCTGTGAAATATATCTAAGCTTGGTAGTGTTTATAATATTACATTTTCCCCGCGCGGTCAATATCTTTTTTTATTTTTTTGTAAGCGTTTTGTAAATTACGCAGCATCAGTTGGGGCTGAAATGCGCGGTGGACGTATCCGACAGGTTTATGATGCCCACATCGCCCGCTTTTAGCTTTTCCATCACGGAGACAAACATTCCAAATTTATACTCGACCTCGCTGTACGAGCCGAGGATCACCGTGTATTTCCGCCCGTACGAGAACTTGACGGCGTCAGGATCGGAGAAGTCGATGCGCGTGACGTTGGACGCCAAACCGCGCTCCTGAAGCTGATACAGTATCTCCGCGAGATACTCGACCGGCGCGATGCTTCCGTCTCCGGTCGTGAGCTGTTCGCCGATGAGCAGCGTGCCGGGGTCGAAGCCGACTATCGGGATGAGCTGATCCTGCTCACCGTCGGCCGCCTTGCCGAGCACCTTGCAGTTATGGTCGAGCGTCCAGTCCTCGTCACCGACGACGAGGTAGGCCATAGCCTTGCTCTCCGTCACGGTAATGGTTATCCTGTCGGGGAGGCTTCGCGTGATGGAAACCTCCTCAATGTACGGCAATTTTGCGAGCGCACGGCTGACAGCGGCGATACGGTCGTAGAAAAACAGGTTATCGCCGTCCTCTATGTCTATGGCCTTTATTATCTCTTCATCGGTGTAATGCTCGTTGCCCTCCACACGTATATCGTGCACGCGGAAAAGGACGCTCATCACAAATATTGCCGCTATGACGACAAGGACGAAGCCGATCAGCGCATTGACGCTGGTGTGCTTCCGTGGGGCGTTATGCTCGCCGTGCTTGCTCTCCGGCGGCTGCTGTGAGTGTAGGCTGTGTGCCATTTATCATTTTCCTTTCGGGATATGTATTAATATTCAAGATTCACATCCGCACCGAGCGAGCGGAGCTTGCGGTCAAACCGCTCGTACCCGCGGGTGACGTGCCCGTCGTCACGCACGACGGTCTCCCCTTCCGCGCAAAGTCCGGCAATTATCATTGCCGCGCCGCCGCGCAGGTCGGTCGCGTTGAGCATCGTGCCGCGCAGGCGGTCAACTCCCCATATCTCCGCCCTGCGGCCAGATACGGTGATATCCGCGCCGAGACGGCGCAGCTCCGCCGCCTGACGGAAGCGGTTTTCAAATATGTTCTCGGTTATAAGCGTTCTTCCCTCGGCCTTCAGCAGCGCCGCCATGAGCACCGGCTGCGCGTCGGTCGGGAAGCCGGGGTACGGCGCAGTCGATATCTCCTCGACGGCCTTCAGCCGCCCGTCGGATATGAGCCTGACGGAACGTTTATTTGATATTATATCACATCCTGATTGATTTAGGAAGTAGAGAACCGTAGAAAAATGCGCGGGATCCACGCCGCGAAGCTCAACATCGCCCCCGCAGGCGGCCGCTGCGCAGGCAAGAGTCGAGGCGACGATCCTGTCGGGCATTATTCTGAAGCAGACCTGCGTCTCCGGCTCCATGCCTCTGATGTATATATCCCCCGTGCCAGCGCCGCTTATGTCGGCTCCAAGAAGGTTCAGATACTCCTGGAGCGCGATTATCTCCGGTTCACGCGCAGCACCGTGGATAACGGTCTCGCCCTTCGCCGCACACGCGGCAAGCATCGTATTCTCCGTCGCGCCGACGCTCGGAAACGGCAGCACGATCTCCGCGCCGCGAAGCTCCGCCGCGTGACAGTATATCTCACGCCCGTTCTCCTCAATCTCTGCGCCGAGGCTGCGCAGCGCCGCGAGGTGCAGGTCTATCGGCCTTTTCCCCAGCTGGCATCCGCCGGGGAGCGACAGTCTCGCCTCGCCGCAGCGGGCGAGCAGCGCGCCCATGAAGATGACCGACGAGCGCATCTCCTCCATCAGGTCATGCGGTATCGCACAATACGAAAGCTGCGTGGAATCTATGTACACGTCGCCGCCGCGCTGTTCGGCGGCGCATCCGAGGTGCCGCACTATGCGCAGCGCTGCGTCAACATCCCGAAGCTGCGGCACATTCAGCAGCTCCGATCCCGCCGGCACTACGAGCGAGGCGGCAATTATCGGTAAGGTCGCATTCTTGGAGCCCTGGACAAAGCAGACTCCGTCGAGCCTGCGGCCGCCCTTTATTCGCCATATATCCAAAATAAAACACCCCCGCGCATGATTTATGCCATACTATGCCGCGGGGGCTTATTATGTGTTTTTTCTCAGTTCTTTTCGTGTACGATGTCAAGAATTATGCCGCAGATCCGGTCGGTCGCGTCAGTGACCGCGAGGGAGGCCATGGCCTTCGACATCTCGTCGAGCTTTGCCTCGTCGTGCAGCAACTCACGCACGCAGGCAAGCAGCGTCTCCGGCTCGAACTCATTTTCGAGGAACACCTTCGCGCCGCCAGCGCGCTCAAGCACACGCGCGTTTTTCTCCTGATGATTATTCGTGACGTTCGGCGACGGGACAAGGATAACGGGCTTACCCATATACGTCAGTTCCGACAGCGTCGATGCGCCGGCGCGGCACATGATGAGGTCGGCCGCCGCCATCACGCGCGGCATGTCGAATATGTATTCCCGTATATCGACGCCGTAGGACGCGTAGTCCGGCGCAGTCTCGCTGAGCTTCTCCATGAAGCCCTTATAGTACATACTGCCGACGGAGTGGATGAGGCGGAACTCGTCAAGTCCGCGCAGCATCGGGATGATCTCGGCCATGGTGTCGTTCATATGCCCCGCGCCGAGAGAGCCCCAGACCGAAACGACCAGCGGCTTGTCTGCCGGGAGACCCAGCTCCTTTTTCGCCGAGTCCTTCGTGTAGCACGCGAACGCGCCGCGAACGGGCGTACCGGTGACGACTACGCGCTCCTGCTGCTTATAATACTTTTTGCTGTCCTCAAGGCCAAGCATTATCCTGTCCACATGCCCCGCGAGCTGCTTCGTCGTGAGGCCGGGGACGGCATTGCTCTCATGCACAGCGGTCGGAATATGCAGCTCGGACGCCGCCATGAGCACAGGGTAGCAGACATAGCCGCCAGTGCCGATAACGGCGTCGGGCTTGAAATCGCGGATTATCTTCTTCGCCTCATGCGTGGAAACTGCGACGTTTTTCAGCGTCTCAAGATTGTGCACCATCGCGCTGAGACTGTGCCCGCGGCTTATGTTGGTTATCTTCAGGGGCTTTATCTCATAGCCCTCGCGCGGCACGAGCTCCATTTCCATCTTGCCCTCGGCGCCGATGAACAGCACCTCGCAGTCCGGCATCAGCTCGCGCAGCCGACCGGCTATCGCCAGTGCCGGATTTATATGACCGGCAGTGCCGCCGCAGGTGAATATAAACTTCATATAAACACGTCCCTTCGGATTTTATCTTTTTATTTTTCTATGACATCCCGTGATGCGCTCAGAATGATCCCCATTTCGCCGAGCTGGATGAGCAGCGCCGTGCCGCCGTAGCTGAAAAACGGAAGCGAAATGCCAGTGCACGGCACAAGATTCGTGACGACAGCGACGTTCAGGAACACCTGTATCGCCAGCAGCGTTGTGATGCCGGCAACGACCAGAAAGCTGAATCTGTCCCGACAGTGCAGCGCGATCCAATAGCCGCGCAGGATGAGCAGCGCGAACAGCAGCAGTATCAGCGCCGCGCCGATGAAGCCCAGCTCTTCGCAGACGACGGAGAAGATGAAGTCGTTATGCTCCTCCGGCAGGTAGAGATACTTCTGCCTGCTCATGCCGAGACCAAGGCCGCTGAGGCCGCCTGAGCCGATTGTATAGAGCGACTGCACGATCTGATACCCCTCGTCGGACGAGCTTGAAAACGGGTCACGCCATGTGTTGATGCGGCCGGATGCATACGGAAACAGCATAAGCAGAACGCCGATCCCGACAGCCGCCGCGCTGCCCGCGCCGATAAACCAGCCGAGCCTTACCCCGCCGAGGAACATCATCACGCCGCCTACGGCGATGATTATTATCGACGCGGAGAAATGCGGCTCAAGCACCAGCAGCCCCACGACAAGCCCCAATATCGCCGCGAACGGCAGGATGCCGTATTTAAACGTGCTCATCCTGCCGCGCATGCGACATATGAGCGAGGAAAAGCAGAGTATCACGCCGAGCTTCGCAAGCTCTGACGGCTGGAGCGTAAGCCCTCCGATGCCGAGCCAGCGCCGCGAGCCGTTAGCCTTCACGCCGATGACCGGCACCAGCATGAGCAGCACGACGGTCACGGCCATGAAGTGCCACGCATAGCGGCGGTAAAACCCCATCGGGAATTTTGACGCCGCTATCATTGCCGCCGTGCCGAGCACCGCGAACAGCAGCTGGCGGGTGAAATAATAGGCCGCGTTGCCGCCCGTTATATTGCCCGGGTCGTAATACGCGCGGGCAAAGCTCGAAGAAAGCACCATAACGACGCCGGCAGCAAGCAGCAGCAGAACAAGAACGAAAAATGTGCTGTCAATGCTCCCGCGCCTCTTCGAGTCGTAATTAGTCGAAAAGCCGGTGAGGCGGGCACTGTCATAGCGCATTTTCCCACCTCCCCGACTTTTTTATCAAGCATTACAGGGCGTAACGCTGGAACACCCCAATAAATGATATGACAGCAAAGGTCAGAGATATGCTTGTAAACAGCAAAAATAATTCTTTCTCGCTCCACTTTTTGCCCGTCCATCCGCCCATCTCAAGATGATGGTGGAAAGGCGCCATCTTGAATATGCGCTTGCCGTGGCTGAACTTGAAGTAGCCGACCTGAATTATGTCGGACAGAGTCTCGATGATATACATGATGCCGAGAGTGATGAGTATCAGCGGCATATCGTACGCGAAGGCCATGGCGGCAATGGCTCCGCCGAGGAACAGGGAGCCGGTGTCGCCCATAAACACCTTTGCGGGGTTGAAATTATACATAAGGAAGCCGACGAGGCCGCCCGCGAGACCGGATGCGAATATGCCGAGTTCAAGGAACTCCTCGCCCCACGCAACGGTAACGCATACAAAGAACAGGCACACGGGAACGGAGGTGCCGCTGGCAAGGCCGTCCACGCCGTCGGTTATATTCACGGCGTTGACCGTTCCGACGATTATAAATGCCGCGAACACGAAATACAGCCACTCCGGCATGGGAACAGTTTTATTGAAGAACGGGATATAGAGGTTCGGTCGCGTGTAGCCGATGCGGCGCATCAGCAGCACGAAAACCAGTGCTGCCGCGAGCTGGAGCAGGAACTTTTTGCTTGCGGTCAGGCCGAGGTTCTGCTTCTTCTTGAGCTTTTCCCAGTCGTCCAGAAAGCCGATCGCGCCGAACACCAGAGCGAACAGCAGCACAAAGATATGCACCCAGTTCCCCTTCACAAGCGAGGGGAGGCCAATGGTCAGGCACACAAATGTCACCGCGAGGATGAATATGACGCCGCCCATGGTGGGGGTGCCGGTCTTTGCCATGTGCCAGGTGGGGCCGTTCTCTTTGATCTCCTGTCCGGCCTTCTGCTTGCGCAGCCACGGTATATAGAACTTCCCGAACGCGGTCGCGAATAAAAAGGCCAGTATGAATGCGCTTATCAGCTTTATCGTCATCGTATTTTCCTCTTCCCGTGTTGACTTTATCCCGCAGAGCGCGGCAGATCATTTCTTCAAACAATCGGCTACTATCTCGCGCTCATCCATATGATGCTTTTCGTGGCCGACGACCTGATAGTCCTCGTGCCCCTTACCGGCAAGCAATAATACATCACCTGGCGCCGCATTGTCAATAGCCCAGGCTATCGCCTCGCGCCGGTCGCAGATCACTTTCGTTGGCGTGCGCTTATCCTTCATGCCTGCGACTATCTCGCGGATTATCTCATCCGGATCTTCCGTGCGCGGATTGTCGCTCGTCACAACAACAAGGTCGGCGTTATCCGCCGCGATGCGCCCCATTATCGGGCGCTTCAGCTTATCCCTGTCGCCGCCGCAGCCGAACAGCGCGATAAGACGGCCGCGCGTTACAGGCTTAAGTGTTTTCAGGACTTTTTCAAGCGCGTCGGGCTTGTGCGAATAGTCTATGACCACCGAGAAATCGCGCCCCGTCGGGACGATCTCGAGCCGCCCCTTGACGCCCTTTGCACTGGACATCGCGTCAGAGCAATCGGCAAGGCTGAGGCCGAGCGCAAGGCCGACGGACATGGTGCCGAGCGCGTTATAGACGGAGAACATGCCGGGAATGCCGAGCTTCGTTATGCTTATCTCGTCGCCGCTGACCGAGGCGAAACGCACACCGTCGGCGGTGAGGCGGATGTCCTTTGCGACGAGGTCGGCTTCGTTCTTCTCAGTCGAAAATGTCATCGTGCGGCAGGATGCGCCGTCGCGCATGAAGTCCGCCCATGCGTCGTCAAGATTGAAGCAGCCGAGGGAGCACATACTGAACAGCTTTCTTTTCGCTGCGGCGTACTCCTCCATCGTCCCGTGGAAATCGAGATGATCCTGCGAGAGATTTGTATAGAGTGCAACGTCAAAATGTATTCCAGCCACGCGCTCAAGCGTCAGCGAGTGGGAGGACACCTCCATCACGACATGCGTGCAGCCCGAATCCGCCATATGGCGGAAGAGCTTGTGCAGCTCGTAGCTCTCCGGCGTCGTGTGCTCGGTGTGCAGAAACTCGTCGCCTATCATGTTCCCGTTCGTGCCGATAAGGCCGACCTTCGCGTCAAGCTTGCTCTCGAGCATGTGCTTTATCAGGTAGCTCGAGCTGGTCTTTCCGCTGGTTCCGGTGATGCCGATCATCGTCATCTCCGAGGCGGGATCGCCGAAGAAGTCGCGGCTGACTATCGCAAGACCATAGCGCGAATCGGATACCAGGACATAGGGTATATCGCAGGATGGCTTCTCCTCGCAGAGTATCACCGCCGCGCCGTTTTCAACGGCCTTCGGGATGAATTTGTGCCCGTCGGCCTCAAAGCCGCGTATTGCGACGAACATATCCCCTTTTTCCGTCTTGCGCGAATCATAGCTCACGCCGCTTATCTCAAGCTCGGCGTCGGCGTTCATTTCTATTATGCTCAGGTTCTTTATCAGCTCACGAAGTTTCATATTTTTCTCCTTTAATATCTGCCCAGCAGCGAGGAGTCCCCGCTCACGAGCGTGACCTCCACGACGGTGCCGTGCTCTACCTTGCGCCCCGGGAGGATGTTCTGCGCGTTGACCTTCTGTCCCGCGGCGTCGGTCACCAGACTGTCCGTCCGAATATATATGCCATAATATGACAGCGTGTCTCTCGCCTCTTCATAGCTCATGCCGCCGAGGTCAGGCATTGTCTCCAGATCAGCGGACGGCTCGCGGTCAAAGTACACGATGATCTCGCTTCCCGCCGCTATGCTGCATCCGGCTTCGGGAAGCTGCGCGGTGACGGTCTCGCCCTCGCCGATGCTGCGGTATCTGAGCCCAGCGTTCTGAAGCTCCGCGGTCAGCTCCGCCTTGCTCAGGCCCACAAGCTGCGGTGCCGCAACGTCCATCTTGGCGCGCTCTTCCTCGCTGTACTGCGCTTCAACTCCGATATACGGCAGTATATCCGCCATCATGTTTCCGACGACGGGCGCGGCCATCTGGCCGCCGCTTATGTATATGCCGGATTTGTTCGACGGCGTATCGAGAAAGACAAGCACCGCGATCTGCGGATCATCCGCCGGTGCAAAACCGATGAAGGACACGATGTATTCCTTCTCGCCGGTCTGTGCCTCAAGGCTGACCTTCTCCGAGGTTCCGGTCTTGCCGCCAATGCGATAACCCGGAACGGCGGCATTGCGCCCCGTACCGTCCTTATCGTCCCCGACGACACGCTCGAGTATCGACCTGACCTTCGCGCTCGTCTCTTCGCTGATGACCTGGCGCACAAGCGTCGGTTCGCGCTCATAGGCAAGCGATCCGTCGGAATTGAGCATCCGGCGCACGACGTAGGGCTTCATCAGCCTTCCGCCGTTCACGCAGGCGCTGACAGCTGTTATGAGCTGGAGCGGCGTTATCGTAAAAGTCTGCCCGAATGACGCCGCCGCAAGCTGCGACAAATTTTTCGGCGAGCAGAAGGTATTCTGGCTCCACCAGATACTGCCGCTCTCCCCTGCAAGATCGATGCCGGTTTTCGCGGTGAGGTTCGCGTCCGGATCAGAACTGAGGTTCAGGAAGCCAAAGCCCTCGCAGTATTTGTAAAAGGTCTCCGCGCCCACGCGCTGCCCGATGTTCACAAAGGCCACGTTGCAGGAATGCTGCACCGCCTGCGTGAGCGTCTGGGAGCCGTGCCCCCCGCTCTTCCAGCAGCGTATAGGCGAGGTGCGGCCTATTACGCTGACGTTGCCGCCGCAGAAGAAGCTGTCGCTTTCCGACACACTTCCCTCTTCAAGCGCCATCGAGAGCGTGATTATCTTGAAAGTCGACCCCGGCTCGTAGGTGTCCGAGAGCGCCTTATTGCGCCACTGCCTTGCCTGCGCCGCAGCAAGAAGCTCCTGCGCCTCCTCAGGGGTGGCAGCCGCATCGACCATAGCCTGAGCTTCATCGCTCACGGCCAGGAAGTTATTCAGATCATAGCCATCTATGGAGGCCATGGCGAGTATCGCGCCGGTATTCACATCCATTGCGATCGCTCCGGCTCCGTTCTGGATATCGTAATCCTCAACGGCCTGCTTGAGATGCTTCTCTATATAATACTGGATGGTAGAGTCTATCGTCGTGACGACGTCATATCCGTTCTCGCCCGCACAGAACTCCTCGAACTGGCCGAACAGCAACTCCGTGCCGTAGGCGTTTGTCGTCCGTACTGTCCGACCGGCCATACCGGCGAGCGCCGACTCGTACTGCGCCTCTATGCCCTCCAGGCCGTTGTTGTCCGTACCGACGAAGCCGATAAGGTGACATGCAAGGGAGGAATTCGGATAGTAGCGCTTTGTGTCGGTCTCCAGCCGGACACCGCGAAGATTGTTTTCGGATTTGAACTCGCGTATCTTCTCCGCGTCCTCCGCCTCGACCTTGCGCTTGACCGTCACATACCATGAGCCGGTCTGTCCGGTCTTTTCGTATACGTCATTATAATCCAGACCGAGTATATCTGCAAGCCCCGACGCGATAAGCGCCCTGTCCTCGCCGTACATCTCGATCTCCGCGGGACTGACGTACACATTATCCACCGTCGCACTGACGGCGAGGATGTTCATGTTCGTGTCGTAAATCTTCCCGCGCGACGCCGCGGTCGGTGCTTCGCGCAGCTGCTGGCTTATGGCGAGTTTTTCGTAATATTCATGGTCTGCTATCTGCAGCTTATACAGCCGCCCAAGGAGTATCAAAAATGCGGCGATGCCGCACACTGCCATCAAAAACAGCGTGCGGCGGAGCATCTGCCGGTTAGGGCCGGTTTTCACGGAAGTTTTAGCGTTATTCTCAGGCATGGTATTCTCCTGCTGATAAGATATATAAATATATTCAGCAGCTTATCCAAATACCACTCGCGGCTCAGTCCGTAGCTTCCGGCGTCTCCAGATATACTATCTGCCCCGGAGCGCATCTCTGCATCCCAAGCACCTCAGTCGCGTATTGCTCTATCTCGTCGAGTCCCATACTGCTCTCATACTGAGCCAGCAGGACGTCGTTTTCAACCGATAATTCTTTTATCGCCTTTTCGGTCTTTGCGGCTCTGTCGTTCATCGCCGCGAGCTTCACCGTGTTCAGCATTGTGAACACCAGCAGAACGCACGAAAACAGCACAATTATCGCGCGGAACAGGGTCAGACTCAGCCTTTTCTCCATCAATCAAACCCTCTCTGCGACGCGGAGCTTTGCACTGCGCGAGCGAGGATTTGTCTTTATCTCTTCCTCAGACGGAAGTATCGGCTTTCTTTTCACGCTTTTCAGAGTCTGCACGAAGCCGCAGGTGCATACCGGCGCTTCGCGCGGGCAGGTGCAGCCGTTTTCGCGCGCGGCTATCGCGGTTTTCACGATTCTGTCCTCCAGCGAATGGAAGCTAATGACGCACAGCCTGCCGCCGACACGCAGCTTGTCTGGCGCGGTCTCCATCATAGTCGATATCGCGCCCAGCTCATCATTGACGGCGATGCGTATCGCCTGAAACGTTCTCTTCGCGGGATGCTGCTTCTCGCGCAGTGCCGCCGCGGGCATGGCGCTTTTGATGATGTCGACCAGCTCCAGCGTGGATTCTATCGGCTTCGTCGCCCTCGCCGCGAGTATGGCGTTCGTGATACGGCGGGCATACCGCTCTTCGCCGTAATCCCAGAGGATACGGTTCAGCCTGTCCTCCGGCCATGTATTCACTACTTCGTACGCACTTAGGCTGTCTTCGGAATCCATGCGCATATCCAGCGGCGCATCGTGCATATAAGAAAAGCCCCGCCAAGTTTCATCAAGCTGTGGAGATGAAACACCGAGGTCAAAAAGCATACCGTCAACTTCGGGAATATTCAGGGAATCGAGTATCTGCGCGGCGTCGCAGAAATTGCCGTGCACAAGCGTTATCTTATCCGCAAACGGGGCAAGGCGCTTGCCGGCGCGCTCTATCGCCGTCTCGTCTCGGTCAATGCAGATGAGTCTGCCCGTCGTAAGGCGGGACGCTATCTGATAGGAATGGCCGCCCATGCCGAGAGTTCCGTCGAGGTATATTCCGGACGGTTTTATATTCAGATTTTCAATACATTCGTTCAGGAGCACTGAAACGTGCTTCGCTTCGTCCATCAGAATTCAAGCTCCTCCATAACCGCCGCAATGTTCTCCGGCGTAGTCTCCGCGGAATATACGGCCGCCCAGTTCTCGCTGTCCCACAGCTCCGCGTGGTTATTGCAGCCCACGACGGTGACGTTCTTCACAAGCCCTGCGTAATCGCGCAGGTTCTGCGGGATGAGTGCGCGCCCCTGACTGTCCAGCTCGCAGCGCGCGGCGTACGCGAAAAGCGGGCGCATCTTCCTCTGCTTGACGTACGGCATGGCGTTGACCTTATCGGAAAACACCTGCCAGTTCTCAGCGCTGTACACGCTGAGGCAGCGATCCATGGAAAGAGGGACGAAAAAGACCTCGCCCAGCTCGTCCCTGAGCTTTGCGGGTATAAAGAGACGCCCCTTGTTGTCAAGAGAATGCTGATATTCGCCCGTCATGGAACGTCGCCCCTTTCCGTGGGGCATTGCCCCATTTCTCACCACTTCTAACCACCGATCAACATTATTATAGGGGTATCTCGGCGAAAAATCAAGAGAAAGTTTGTGTATCTTTTTGTCTTTTTTACCATTGTTTTGTAACCATTAATTTTCCATAATTTTGTTCTCTCTGCGTGTGCAATATCGCGCGTTCTGCACAAATCGCGTCACTCCCGTGAGAGAATTTGCGCTTTATCGTGCAGCCCGTGAAAACAGAAAAAGCCCTTTGAGAAAAGGGTTTAGCCTTTCTCAAAGGGCAAGTTGATTATTTTACGATACTCTCAATATAATCGTAATCGATCTCTCCTGATACAACAGAATAGAAAAACGGGTCTTTTCTAATTGTATTCTCTGAATTGATAATAAAATTGTTCCAGCCGTCTGCCTCGTTTCCGTCAGATAAATAAATGGTCATTTTGAAACTATATCCCATATATCCGACAGACGGCTTCGACCTTTTCACTTCTACATCATTCAAGTTCTGTATAATATGCTGAATCTGCTGTTCATCAGTAATATGCGTTGTTTCTCCGCTATTGCCATTAAAAACAACAATTTCCATGACTTCATCAGGAGCTAAATCCGTCAAGCCAAGAGGTGTATTGTACCACACAATAACGCCAATCAGACAGATTAATATCACAGACAGTACTATAACAATTTTCTTTTTCATGTCATCTCCTCGTTTTCAATTCGGCCAGTTGCTTTTCCGTTCATTTTAGAAAATTGGCAATCCCGATTGGAATTGCCCATTAATTATACCTATTAATACATCTTTGCACCGGCGGGGATATGAGGATCGACCATCAGCAGGTGCAGCTTCTCCTCGCCGTTTTCATGGTGCACGGCGGAGATCAGCATACCGCAGGACTCGATACCCATCATCGGGCGCGGAGGAAGATTCGTGATGGCGATGCAGGTCTTGCCGACCAGCTCTTCCGGCTCATAATAAGCGTGGATACCGCTGAGAATGGTGCGCTCCTCGCCAGTGCCGTCGTCAAGCGTGAACTTCAAGAGCTTCTTCGACTTCTTCACGGCTTCGCAGGCGAGAACCTTGACCGCGCGGAAATCGGACTTGGAGAAGGTCTCAAAATCAACAAAGTCCTTGAACAGCGGCTCTATCTCAACGTTGGAGAAGTCTATCTTCTCCGGCTCCGCCATGGCTGGCTCCGCGGTCTTTGCGGCTTTCTTATCGGAATCAAGGCTCTTCATTGTCGGGACCCTTTTTGTGGTTCTTTCATACTCGACCAAGCTGGTGTTAATACTATTAAATTCTCCATATTCCAATTATCCCCCATACTTCATATTTTTGCTCTACTTTGAGTCACTTTGCGGGCAAATGATGTAAAATATGATGTAAATGATGTAGGGCGATAGTAGTATATGCAAGAGCATATTCATATACAAGAAATTATAACTTCTCTTATTTACAATGTCAATCCACATCAAAGTAACGCTGCCTTATCTTTTCCTGCTTCAGAACAAGAAAAAAGAACACACAACACTCTGTATGTTCTCTTTCTGTATGTGAAGTCCAATA
>ENA-ORSK01000411-ORSK01000411.1-human-gut-metagenome-genome-assembly--contig:-NODE-411-length-44553-cov-5.355994_pt1 | contig 44553 bp, 39 predicted proteins | sample MGYA00242192_ERZ509159 | MGnify/ENA primary metagenome ERZ509159 (study PRJEB26280, sample SAMEA2338663) | human gut metagenome | biome: human gut; feature: human-associated habitat; material: faeces...
CCGCCGCCATATTCTCCTCGCGCAACGGTTTCATGCTGCCGTCGATTATGTCGCCCGCAATGAGCACCACGTCAGGCGACTCCGCATTTATCATGTCCACCCACCGCGCAAGCTCCTTCACCGGATTGTGATAGCCTATGTGCATATCGCTCAGCATCACAATCCTCATCGGCGACGACAATGGCCGCGCTGCGTGCAGCTCCATAGTGCGCATCTGTTTGTTGCGATAGTTGGCGTTGGCATAGACAAAGAGCGCGCAGACAAACAGCAGAATGCCCACACTCCCTGCCACACTATGGTGAAGAAACGACGGCGGCACGAGCCTGACAAGACGTCCTATGTCGAGAAGAAGAAAAATCATGACCAGATAGAGCAAGATGAAGAGCGACGAAGTGCCCACCTCGTAAACCACCCGTCCGGCTGCCAACGGCAACGAGTCAGGACCTATGAGGAAGTGAGAGAAAAGACATACGACTGACAGCAACATCAGCCCCACAACCGCACCTTTCCATGAAGGCGACAGCGGTAATATCTGCCAGACATGCCAAACAACATAGGCAAAGCCGAGCAGAGGCAGAATGAAAAATATAAAGAACCAGGGTTTCATGAGTACAAAATTAATAGGCAAAGAAATAAAAAAAGAAAAAACTTACTCATATTTTTATTTTTCAGTAAAAAATACTATGATTAACAGACATCACTGAGTCTTAACCTGAGCAATAAATAACGCCATACAAAACAAGATACATCTTTACTAATGCTATTCCATATGGCCGAGGTTTGTCACTGTAATAAATATAAGTAAAACATAAAAACAGGATATGGAGTAAACATAAACAATGCTCACTCCATATACAAAACCGAAAATTCTATCCCTGCATCATTGCAGATACAAACAAAAGCAAAATGTTCAATAATATTGCCAATATCGCTGCATACAGATAAGCGTACGCGTTAGCCATAGACTTTTTCCTTACAAAATATAATATGATACCAACAATAGGAAATATAAATGATAAAGCAATTCCTATACATCCCGCTCTTTTTCCCAAATCCTTATTTTCTTCCATAATCATTTTATTTTAAAAGAATTAATAATATTGTTTATTGTATTAGTGTTCGACTTCATTATCTGAGGATCGTTGCCAAATCTTATATTATAAAACATACGGTTTTTCTTAAATGTGTATGATATCTGTTCATAATCCTTATCACCATAACTGAATACGATTACCTGTCTGTATCCTTTCAGATTGTTTATTTTTATCTCATCCTCACTTGCGATAGTCTGTCCTGATTGAGCAACACTTGCATTACCTTCTTTCATTATTTCATCAAAAGTCTCATCTGTCTCAAAATGTAGGACAGTAAATCCAAGATTGAGTTTTTCCGAGCCTATATACACATTTGTCATCACATCCGGTTTTTCCACCACCGTCCAATCTTCCGGATAGCTTATTGAGAAAATCCCGTCACTATATTTTTTTGTCAGATTTTGCTTATTATCATCCACTACATCAGACGTTTCCACGTCATTATTAGAACGACCACCTATATCACGTGGTTGTTTGCCTGTACATGCACAGAGTGATAAGCAAGTTAAAATAAACATCAATGATTTCATTTTATTCCCATTTAAAAGTTTTTACTACATTGTTTAAATCCGGCAGCCACAAATCGCGTTCTTGCTCTCTGTAAGAGATCAACATCTTCACAAATTCATAGTCGTTGAAAAGCAGATATATTGCACACTTCGTAGTATAATCGTTTATGGCTGTACGCCTATACTCAACCTTCAACGCATTTATACCACCTATGTCTATCCATTCGTAAGATGGTTCACCAATCAGAATGAACGGGCCAAGCTCTTCCTCCACCATCCCGCGCAGAACATTACGAAGATTGTCATCGATAGGCTCTGCCTCGTCTGATTTAAAAAAATCACCATCATTTGCCTTTACATATTTAATCAAGATACGACAATAATGTTGAGCTGCATTATGAGATAATTCCGACAAACCTTTTGGCTGAAACACAACATCCAAACATTCATAGCCATCGTCAATTTGCTTCAGTTTCCTAGTATAGGTATCACCGTCTTTCCGCAACTCCACACTATTCGGCACAGATATAGAAAAAGAATTTTCGCAGAAATAATATTTTTTCCACGATAACGGAACTTGAAACGCCTCTATAATCCTAGGTCGTGTTTGGGAATCATTTACATCACTTGAACCATCCGCACCAATATTCACATAATCTGCTTCAAGTCCCTCCGTTTGGATACAACTCCTTACAAAAATTGCAATAAGAAGAAAAAACAATCCAACAATCACATAACCCTTAGCTCCATCCCAAGCACCGTGAACAGCCTTATTGGAGGAGTCTTTTAATGATGCATAGAACTTTTCAACCAAATCTTTTGCCAACTGACTGGCGTCATGAATGTCTTGTTTCAGAGTTTCGTCATGTACTTCATAATCATAATTCCAATCCGCCTCCGATGAAGAATGTGATTTATAATTTACACGACACGAATACTGTTGTTCTTTGAAAATATTATATTCCACATCATAACGGTGACGCTTTTCCTCATCATTCAATATAGCGTATGCCTCGTTTATGTCCTGCATAACAGTTTTCGCCTTAAAGGACGGGTTTCTGTCCGGATGCCACTTTATAGACATCGTTCTGTATGCTGATTTTATTTCTGAAATTGAAGATGACTGCGCAACACCGAGAATTTTATAATAATCCTTGAACATCGCGTATTATACAGTTATTTTTGTAAGATAGATGTGTTATCATCATGGGTATCATCAGATTTTTTGTCCTTCTTCCAAATTGCGCGGACAGCACCTATAACCGCTCCCATAAGAATAAGCCCCAGAATACCTGGAGTTCCACCGTTTGAAGGCTCTCCTACAGAGACAACAAATGCGAACAAAATAATAAATACGAAAATTACTCCGACCGTCACAATAACTTTTGCAAAATAATTCATACCACAAATTTACTGCTTATATATCCCCGATATAAGCCTGTTACACATAAGAAGCGTGGGATCTGCGACATCCACATCCTAGTGTGAAGGTGGTCGGAATACCTTATATAGACAGATATGGAAATAACAGCCCCACGCATTTGCATGGAGACAGTCATGCCATTTTCTTGTCTATATTGTGAATAGTTTCCGACGCTTTTCACACACAAGAAGAAGACATTACGCCTCTATTTTCAACAAGTAAACAACTGTATCAACAATTGATTCAACAAAGTTACATATTTTTTTACGGACGGAGCCACTTATTTAAAAGAAAAATAAGCAATCATATTGAAATTTATCAATATCCATTTTTTAATGGACAAATCAAAGAATAAATAACTCTATGATACTATGAATATTTTATAGATTTATAAAAATATCAGGATAATATTAATGTTCACAAAAAGGTTTATTAGGCAAAGATTATCTACACCTACTCAATACATACATGCCAATATAAAAATTACATAATAAAAATGTTTACGATGAGACCAATAATCTCTATACCGTAAACATTTTTTATTTAGTATATACGGCACACATCAATGCCACTACGATTCTAAAATATCACCAATTATTTTACTTCCGTAGCCTTCATTATTCTAATGTCCTCCAAAGGCCGCGCGTTGGCATCCGTCTCTACGCCCTGTATGGCTTCCACCACATCCATGCCTTCGGTCACCTCACCGAACACCGTGTATTGTCCGTCCAGATGCGGTGTACCGCCAAGCGTCTTGTATGTCTCGCGCATCTCAGGCGTAAGTTTCACCTTACCGCCGGTGGCTACGTCGAGTTTCTGCTGAGTTCTGTCGAGCATGGCGTCGCTGTAACGTATGCCATAAACAATGTAGAACTGACACATCGACGAGTTGCGTTCTGGGTTGTCAGCATCACCCTCACGGGCAGCAGCCACAGCACCACGCTTGTGGTATATCTTTGGACAACGGAACTCAGCCGGCACAGTATAAGTCTCGGCAGTCTCGCCAAGAAGTTGTCCGGGTTGCGCGTGACGGCTCGCGGTATCGCCGGTCTGAATCATGAATTTGCTTATGACACGATGGAACAGCAGCCCGTCGTACAAACCTTCGCGGACATTCTTCAGGAAGTTGTCGCGATGGAGCGGTGTCTCATTATAAAGAGCTATGCGTATGTTTCCCTTGTTTGTCTCAAACAGGACTTCATGACGCAGAGAGTCCTGAGCCACTGCCGGCATGCCAAAAAGCAATGCCAAAATACAAAATAATATATGTCTCATCGTTTATTTTCTTCAATATATATATCAGGCACGGCTATACGTATTGTCTGCCGTGCCCGATATTGTCAATACATTTCGTCGGTACCAAGTTCCGCCTTGTCTATCTTCTTTCTGTCCATTGCATGCCATACGTAGGCGATGTATGCCAGAACAAACGGTACAAGCACCGAGACTATTGCCATGACATAGAGTGTGAACTCGCTGCTGCAACTGTTGACGATAGTCAGTGAGCTCTGCAGGTCGGCGTTCGACGGATAATACGCCGTGCCGTTCCAGCCGGCGCAGAGCAACAGGGAAAGAACTGTTATCACGACGCCGAAGCCTGCCGGCCAGATGCCTTTAATGTAATTCTTACTCACAAGTGTCTTGACTATGGCATAAACAACAAGTACCACACCTATAAGGAACAGAGCGAAGACATACCACATTGTAATCATGTTGTCGAGATACTTACCCGGCACAATGCTTATCACACCCGTAGCGGCGTCGTAAGCATAGCCGTCTTTCACCAGGACATGTATTACAAACGCTACGAAAAACAGCAGGAAAGGCACAGCTGCGCCCAATACTCTCGCACGGCAACGGCTGCGCACGTTCTCGTCGTTCACATTATTCATTACATACAGAGCGCCGAGCACACGGGCAAGGAAGAACACTGCAAAGCCCAGAACGAGATTCCAGACATCGAGCAAGGCGTCGAGTCCGGCACTGCCGTTGGCCCATCGGCTGATGACCGGCTGCATGCCGTCGGCTATGTTGTTCTTATCCACAATGAAGTTAGAACCGTTGAAGAATGTGGCGACTGCTCCACCGAGAAGCAACGGTCCCACGATACCGTTCAGCACAAGGAACCATCTGAACGTACGCGCACCGAGCAGATTTCCAAGTTTATTCTGGAATTCGTAGCTCACAGCCTGAAGTACGAATGAGAAAAGAATGAGCATCCACAACCAGTAGGCACCGCCGAAGCTGGTGCTATAGAACAACGGGAAAGACGCGAAGAATGCTCCACCGAACGTGACGAGCGTGGTGAACGTCAGTTCCCACTTACGGCCCGTACTGTTCACAACCATACGCCGTTCTTCCTCTGTGCGTCCTAGACTGAATATCATCGAGTTGGCTCCCTGCACAAACATGAGGAAAACAAGCAGCGCGCCCAGAAGCGACACTACGAACCACCAATAATGTTGCAAAAATTCGTATGACATAGTTTTCGTTTATTTAATGTTAAGTATGATATATCACCGCGGCAATGACACATCTGTGACCGGTCTGCGGTATTCCGGAATAACGCCGATATCCTCAAACGGTTCAACGCGAAGTGTATTCCGGACCTTTCTTTATCTGTTTAAGGAGTATGTTGATCTCAACAATAAGCAGCGCGGTGAACAGAGCGAGGAATATGAAGAACGTGAGAGCCACCGAACCTGAACTTATATCTGATACGGCTGCGCTCGTAGGCATAAGATCCTGTATGACCCACGGCTGGCGTCCCATCTCCGCAACAATCCATCCCGCCTCACTGGCAATATAGGCCAACGGCAACGAGAACACTCCTATCCACAGCAAGTAGCCGTATTTCTGTATGTCTTTACGATAGAGCAAGAACAGTATGACAGCAAAAAGAAGTATGAAATATGCTCCCAAGCCCACCATTACACGGAATGCGTAGAAGCACAACGGAATGTAAGGCACGAGCTCCGCGCGGTCTTTTATGTAACCATAGCCGAAATACGGCATGTTAGCCTGGAGCGTAGTGTTAAGCTTTGCCAGCTCGTTGCTGTCGGCAGATGCCGCCTTACGTTCGCGATAGAGCGCGAGGGTATTTATAGCTGTCCTTCCCTTCTCCATCTTTTCTTCTACCGACAGTTCCTTTGTCCCGTCCGGACGTACATATCCGTTCAGTATGTCGTTTATGCCGGGAACATAGCCTTGCGGATCGTGCGTGGCAAGGATTGACAGTCCGTTCGGTATGCCTATACGCAAAGGCGGTTCGCCACCCTTGGCATAGTCGGGTTGCTCAAATGGATTGACGGCTGCTATGGCTGTAAGACTCACACCTGTTCCACCGTCGTAGAGAGCCTCCATGGCTGCCAGCTTCATCGGCTGCACCTTGGCAACTTTCACTGCAGAGAGGTCACCGGTGAACGCAGCGAGCACCGAAGCCACGAGTCCGAACACCGCACCTATCTTCATACTGGCACGGGCAAGCTCCTGGTCGCGTTTCTTTATCAGATACCAACTACTTACGGCAACCACAAACACGGCTCCCACTATCCATGAGGAGATGACCGTATGGAAGAACTTGTCAATGGCAAACGGCGACAATGCCACGTCGGCAAAGCTTGTCATCTCGTTGCGTACGGTGTCGGGGTTGAACTCGCAACCCACCGGATACTGCATCCATGCGTTAGCCACGAGTATCCACCACGCCGATATTGTGGCGCCGAGACCCGTGAGCCAGGTGGAGGCAAGATGAAATCCGGGTGACACTTTCTTCCATCCGAAGAACATCACAGCCACAAACGTGCTCTCAAGGAAGAAAGCCACGATGCCTTCTATGGCCAGAGGCGCACCGAATATGTCGCCTACAAACCACGAATAGTTGCTCCAGTTGGTGCCGAACTCGAATTCAAGGATGATTCCGGTGGCCACACCCATTGCAAAGTTAATACCGAAAAGGCGCTGCCAGAACTTGGCAACATCCTTCCAAAACACATTCTTCGTGCGATAATAGCACGTTTCCATGATTCCCATCACGACGGCAAGTCCCAGCGTAAGCGGCACAAACAGCCAGTGATATATGGCTGTAAGCGCGAACTGAGCCCTTGACCAATCTATCAATGAAGGATCAACAGACATTAACTGATTATACATAAGCTTTATTGTTTATTTGTTTTCTGATTGTTCACATTCACCTCTCCCATCATCTTCCGGTCAGCTGTCCTGAAACGAAATCGGCCTCCTCGCCAGGTGCTGAATTCTGTCCGATGAAGTCAGGAAAGAAAAACAACTTGAGTATGACAAAGATGATGAACAACTTTATCAATATGACAAGCCACAATGTGCGCCCGAGCTTCATGTTCCTGAAACCGTCATAATAAAGGTCAAAGACTCTATATAGGATTTTTTTCATAAGCATTTGTATAACAAAGATATTTTTTTGAATATCAGAATTATGTTTTCTGTCAACTGCAAATATACGACATATATGTCATTAAATCTTATTAATAGTGATATTTTTGCATAAAATATTTATGAATAAACTGTGTCACTGCAGCCTGCTTACCTGAAACAAAGTACAGGAACCACGCCGACAGCCCCATATTGGGGTGACAGTAAGACCATTAACACCATTATTTATGATAAAAAACACGTCTTACGTGTTCACTTTTTCTGCAAATTGCATCTTTTTAGATATATTAAGAAATGCAAGATGAAATTTGTTGCTTATTTAAGATAAAAGGAATAAATTTGCAGCATTATTTTACGATTATAAAACAAAAGAAACATACTTGCATGAATAAGAAAACCTGGATAATAATAACAATAGCCGGAGTCATACTGATAGGCAGCATAGCATATCTCGTCGTAACACTTCAAAAGCAAAAGCAGGAAAACAAAGCCATGCTTGAGCTTGCCGAGCTCGACAAGAAAGAAATGGAAAACGAGTATATGCAATTCGCAAACCAGTATAGCGAGATGAAGACGCAGATAAGCAATGACTCCATCGTCGCACAGCTCACGGCAGAACAGGAAAAGACTCAAAGACTGCTTGAAGAACTGAGACAAGTGAAAAGCAGCGACGCGAGAGAAATTGCCCGTCTGAAAAAAGAACTCGCAACCGTAAGAGCCGTCTTGCGCAGCTATGTATTGGAAATAGACTCTCTGAACCGTCTGAACCAGAATCTGATGGAGGAAAATTCAAAAGTCAAGAACCAGTATTCGGAAGCTACACGACAGATTGAAGGCTTAAGCTCGGAGAAAGCATCACTCTCTGAGAAGGTGGCCATAGCTGCACAGCTCGATGCCACGGGCATAAGCATGACACTTAAGAACAAACGTGGTAAAGCCACTAAGAGTATAAAGAAATGTAAGACTGTACAGGTGAACTTCACCGTAAACAAGAATGTCACCGCTCAAAGCGGCATGAAGACATTCTATGTAAGAATAACATCTCCGACAGGCACACTGCTCGGCAATGGCGGTTCGTTCCCATACGAGAACAGAAATCTCAGCTGTACGATGAAGAAGACAGTCGAATACGGGGGCCAGGAACTCGCCCTTACTACTTATTGGGAAGTTGCTCAGACACTTGTTGACGGCACATATCAGGTCAGCATATTCGCAGACGGAAACATGATTGGTTCAAGAAGTTTTACATTTAAATAATGATAAGATTAACAAGCGCCATATTCGTCTTATGCATCGCATCGGCAGCGTCAGCACAACAGACACTTAGTCTTGACAGCTGCCGGGCACTGGCAATACGCAACAACAAGCAGCTCAGCATTTCAAGGCTGAAACAGGAAGTTGCCAGGAATACCAGCAAAGCGACCAAAACAAAGTATCTGCCAAAAATAGATGTTCTTGGCGGGTACGAATATACCAGCAGAGAGATTTCTTTGCTGAGCGACTATCAGAAGACAGAAATAAGCAATATCGGTAATAAGGCTACCGGAATGCTCGGCAACGAGTTGACTCCCATCATCACAAGCCTTACACAACAGGGAATCATCACGCCCGAACAGGCTTCACACTTAGGCAATTTCATCTCACACTTCGGTTCTTCAATGGGCGAAGTGCTGAATCATGCAGGCCAGAAGATCGTGGATGCTTTCGAGACAGACACACGAAACGTGTTCATGGCATCGGTAATGCTTAAACAACCAATCTTCATGGGCGGTGGCATAATAGCTGCCAACAAGATGGCAAAAATAAACGAAGAGCTCACCCGCAACAGCACCGAAGCCGCAAGACAAAGCACCCTCTACGATATTGACCAGGCCTATTGGACCGTCGTATCACTCAAACACAAGCAAAAACTTTCGCACAGCTATCTCGACCTTGTGCGCAAGTTGGACGACGATGTCGCCAAAATGATACGTGAAGGAGTAGCTACACGGGCAGACGGTCTCAGGGTGAACGTAAAGGTGAACGAGGCGGAAATGACTGTCACTCAGGTTGACAACGGACTGTCACTGGCAAAGATGTACCTGTGCCAGCTATGCGGTCTGCCACTCGACAGTGACATAACGCTCGAGGACGAAAACAAAGAAAACATAATAACAGAGGATGTCTCAGGCGACGCCGACATACAAACAGCAATAAGCAATCGTCCTGAACTGAAGATGCTCGAGAATGCAGTAGGCATCAGCGAGCAATCCACCAAGATAACAAGAGCTGCATACCTGCCACAGGTTGCGCTGACAGCAGGCTACACCGCCACCAATCCTAACATATACAATGGCTTTGAAAACAAATTCGCCGGTGTATGGAATGTTGGCGTTATGGTCCGCATTCCGGTATGGAACTGGTTTGAAGGCAGTTACAAAGTAAAGTCAGGCAAGATCGCGACAAGCATTGCGAGACTTGAGCTGGACGAAGCAAAAGAGAAAGTCGAGCTGCAAGTGAGCCAGAGCAGATTCAAGATAAATGAAGCCAGCCGACGCCTCACAATGGCCAACAAAAGCGTGAGCAGCGCCGAAGAGAATCTGCGCAGCGCCAACCTCGGATTCAAGGAAGGTGTCATGCAGACCACCGATGTAATGGAAGCACAGACAGCCTGGCTCCAGGCACAATCGCAAAGAATAGATGCAGAAATAGATGTCAAACTAAGCCAAATCAATCTCAAGAAGGCACTTGGTATATTAGAATAAAATCGTTATGTCAGAACAAACACAAAGAAGAAACATCATCATAGCAATAGCAATTGCAGTTATAGCAGTGGTAGTGGCTGTAACAATAGGCACCATAGCTCTGAAGAAAGAGCCGGAAGTCATACAGGGACAAGTAGAGGTGTCCGAATACAGAGTATCAAGCAAGGTGCCAGGACGCGTACTCGAACTGCGTGTGGAAGAAGGCGACTACGTCAAGGTGGGCGACACACTGGCTATCATCGACGCTCCTGACGTGAAAGCCAAGATGATGCAGGCCGAATCGGCAGAGAACGCCGCGGCGGCAATGAGTGAGATGGCAAACAATGGTGCACGCAAGGAACAGATACGCGCGGCATACGCACTGCTCCAGCAGGCAAAGGCAGGTCTTGACATAGCGAAGAAATCGTACGAACGCGTGCAGCGTCTGTTCGACGAAGGTGTGATGACCGCGCAGAAACGCGATGAGGCATTTGCCAACTACAAAGCCCTTGAGGCACAGACCAAAGCGGCACAAAGCCAATATGACATGGCCGTAAACGGTGCACGCCTTGAAGAAAAGAAGGCCGCAGCCGCCCAGGTGAACAGAGCCAAAGGTGCTGTTGAGGAAGTGAACTCATACATAAACGAGACAATGCAGATCTCACAGAAGGAAGGCGAAGTGAGCGATATATATCCAAAGACCGGCGAACTGATTGGTGCCGGCTCGCCGATAATGTCCATCTCGCTTATGAACGACATGTGGGGAACATTCAACATACGCGAAGACCAGCTCAACGGCATGAAGGTGGGCAGTGTGTTCAAGGCATTCCTGCCGGCATTCAACAAGGAAATCCGCATGAAGGTGTTCTACATCAAGGACCAAGGTTCGTATGCCACATGGAAAGCGACGAAGTCGAACGGACAATACGATCTGAAAACATTTGAGGTGAAAGCGCGTCCGTTGGACAAGATAGACGGTCTGCGTCCCGGCATGTCCCTGATAATAAAGAGATAACAAGTGCAGAGTGGAAGATTCATAGACCGCGTTTTCGGCCTTGCGGCAAGAGAATGTAGGATACTGAAATCAAATCCGGTTTATCTCTTGTGCATGGTTGTTTTTCCTTTGTTCGTGACATTTCTATTCACATCACTTATGAACGAAGGACAACCACAGAATCTGCCTATCGGCATAGTTGACCTTGACAACACCGCGACTACACGCAAACTTAAACGGACACTCGATGCCTTTCCGGGCACAAAGATAGTAAAACGATACAGCGACGTGAGTGAGGCACGCCGCGCCATGCAGCATAACGAGATCTACGGTTTCCTGCTCTTTCCGGAAGGTACCACAGACAAGCTGCTGTCGGCACGCCGTCCTGACATATCATTATACTACAGCAACACGTCTCTGACAGCCGGTTCACTTGTCTTCAAAGACCTGAAGACGATATCCCTTCTCGGTTCGGCGGCAGTAGGTTCATCCACCATGTCGGCCAAAGGATACACACAAGAACAGATAAACACGTTTCTGCAACCGATTGCCCTCGACTTCCATGCAGTGAACAATCCATGGGTGAACTACAACATCTATCTCAGCACGACACTCGTTCCGGGCACATTCTTCCTGTTCATTTTCCTCATAACAGCCTATTCGGTAGGCTCGGAGCTGAAACACAAAAGCGCCCGCAAATGGCTGACAATGGCTGGAGGCAACATCATGACGGCCCTGTTCGGCAAGCTGCTGCCACAGTTTATCATACACATAGTTGTCATCCTGATTTACTCAATCTACGTTTTCGGCATACTTGATTTCCCCCATCCCGGCGGAATAATCCCCATAATGGTGCTCTCACTGCTTTGCGTGCTCTCGGCACAGGGACTCGGCCTGTTTTTCTTCGGCATATTCCCGTCCATGCGCATGTCCATGAGTGTCTGCTCACTGCTTGCCGTTCTCGGTTTCTCGTTTGCCGGTACGGCATTCCCTGTATTCGCCATGGATCCGGAACTCGAAATACTTGCCAACATATTCCCACTGCGTCATTTCTTCATGATTTACCAGATAAGCATCTTCAACGGCATGCCTCTGGCCGACGTGTGGCCCAACATAGTAGCCCTGCTGATATTCGCGGTGCTGCCGATATTCGTACTTCCACGCCTGAATAAGGCCATTTCGGAATACGTCTATATTCCTTAACGGTTATGAAAGAATACATGAACAAGATAACAGGCATAATCAGCAACATATGCAGAATATGGATTGACGAGACAAGACGCATCTTCAGAGATGAGGGTCTGCTCATATTCACCATACTGCTTCCACTGTTGTATCCGCTGCTATATTCGTGGATATACAACAACGAGGTGGTGCGCGATGTTCCTGTGGCACTTGTTGACAACTCGAACAGCAAACTGAGCCGTGAACTGGCAAGCAAGCTCGACGCCTCACCCGACGTACAGATAGCCTACCGTTGCGGCAATCTTGAGGAGGCACAACGGCTTGTCGGATTGCAGGATGTCTATGGCATTGTGTATATACCAGAGAACTTCGACACGCGCATCAACCGTATGGAACAGGGCACCGTGAGCATTTACTGCAACATGGCGCTAATGCTCACATACAAAGCGATATATCAGACCGCCACGGCAGTCATCGCCGACATGAACTCAGAGATACAGATTGCGCTGTCGGGCAATTACACCGACCGTGAGGATGAGATAACGGCAAGCCCCATAAACATAGAAGAAGTGGCGATGTTCAACACTACCGGAGGATACGGCAGTTTCATCCTGCCCGGCGTACTGATACTAATCCTGCAACAGGTAATGCTGCTCAGCATAGGCATGCGCAATGGAACGATACGTGAGAGACGCTCATCCGTGGCAATCACCGAGAAAGACGGCAACACCGCAGGTCTCATTTCTGTCGTTGCCGGCAAGACTCTCTGTTATCTCGCACTGTTCGTCGTACTGGCCACCTATGTACTTCTTGCCATCCCGCGCATATTCAACTTCGTGCATACCATACACGCCGGCGACTTCGCGCTGTTCATTCTGCCCTATCTCCTGGCGTGCATATTCTTCGCCATGACCGTCTCCTGCTTCATAAAAGAACGCGAGAACGTCATGCTCCTTGTCGTATTCACATCAGTACCGCTGCTGTTCCTCTCCGGCATATCATGGCCGGGAAGCAACATGCCGGAGTTCTGGAAATATCTGTCATACATATTCCCTTCCACATTCGGCATACAGGCTTTCATAAAGATGAACAGCATGGGGGCAACATTCTCCGACATCACCAGCGAATACCAGTGTCTGTGGATACAGGCTGCCGTCTATTTCCTCACCTCGTGCGTGGTTTACAGCAGAATGATTGCCGCTTCCAAAAACAAGGAGAAGCAGAAATAGACATCGCAACTTGTGCACCATACACCGGCACACAACGCACAAGTTATTCACGAATCAGCATAGTTGCTTATAGTCAAAAAAAGTAATATGGGACACTTACAGATTGTAAGCAGATTTTGATTTTTCGGTCTTAGTTTTCCACCCTACCCCGAAAAATAAGCGCGTATTTGCGGACTTACACTTCCTCGGGCGCAAATACGCGAATTCTGAGAGAAAAACATAAAACATTGAATACCAACAGCTTATGTTTAATGGACATTTCCCCACATTGCGAAAAGCACCATATCGTCATGCGAAATGGCCCATATCAGGGGCTGAAAAGCACCATATCGCACCCTAAAATGGGCTTAATCGGACCGCGAAATGGGCTTTATCAGGAAGTAAAACGAATGATTCCAGACTATGAGATGGGGTATACGAAAAGGTAATACAGGCCAAAACGGACTCTAAAACATTGAATTTAACGTTCCTTTACATCTCTTTTCCGAATTTATTTTGTCAAAATAATGTCAAGAAAAATTGTAAGCTGACCTTCCGGGTTTTCCATAAAAACACTGATATCAAATGGAATGAAAGGCGCAAAAAACATTTATTGGAATGACCGGAAGCAAGTATTATACTTATTGCTAAGACTCATCGCTTATGCCAACGTGAATTTATCGGTTGCTGCAACATAAAATCATTATTCATAATGACATGCCATGTCGCGGTTTATGCCACATCATAAATCATTAATCGTAAAAAAAACTTGACCTTAAAATACGCATAAACAGGCAAAAGACAGGTCCACTCTCATAATCCATAATAAATTACATCTGTAACGGTCTGACATTTCTGTTAATCAAAACCGAACCATGCATCAACGCATAAAACATAATCGTAATTGAAAATAACAAAAATATGAGACTACATATCACGATAATCAAAAAAATAAATATATTTTTGCATAAACATCAAACCTGACAATATATGAGACCTTACAATCGTAAACTCCATCTTCTGTATATATTCATCTTACTGGTTTGCCATGCAGAATACACATACGGGAACAACATATCGGTTAAAACATTTGGTGCCGTGCCAGACGACGGAAAGGACGACACACGTGCCCTACGCCGTGCTGCTGAATACTGTCGCACACATCCCGGCACTACACTGACCTTTCCTGCTGGTACATATCGCCTGCGCGACGCCAAGGCCGAACAACTGGAACAGGAAGTGTTGCAGGGAAAAATGGGTGGCGACCCGGAGAAAGTGATCTTCACGCCTTACTATCCATACGTGCGCGGTCTCGACTTCGACGGCTCTGACTCGGTGACAATAGAAGCCACAGGGGCAACACTTATGTGTGAGGGATGGATGGAACCGCTGTCCATCACCAACTGCCGCAACGTCACCGTACGTGGACTGACCATCGACTACAAGCGCAAACCGTTCTCACAGGGCATCGTGGAGGAAGTGAACGAGAACTCTTTCACAGTACAGTTTGACAACCGACGCACAATAACCGACGAGATACCAATAACGCGCATCACGCTCTGGGACAACGACATAAGCGGATTCTACGCCGAACCTATATATTTTCCAAAACGCAGACTGCTTGGCGGCAACCGCGTAGAGTTTGAAGGCCGTCTCCCGCAACGGTTACGAGGCGCGCATATGGCAGCACTCCATTCTTTCCATTTCCGGCCTGCCATATTCATAGGCAACAGCATTTCGACAATATTAGACGGAGTTACCATACACTCACAACCGGGCATGGGCATAGTAGGATTCGACAGCACAGACATCACCATACGCCGACTGTCGGTCAGTCCTGCCGACGGGTTCATGTTCTCGACCAATACTGACGCCACACACTTTGCTTCGTGCCGTGGCAAAATAAGCTTTGATGGCTGTTTCTTTCGCGGACAGGGCGACGACGCTACAAACGTGCACGGTTACTATCACAACATAGCCTCCGTAGATAACGGCACAGTAACGCTACAATTGCAGGCGCCGACGTTCACCCATGCGCAGGTGGCTGACGTGCCGCGCGTAGGCGACAGAATGGAACTCGTGCGCATAGCCACACTCGTACCGGAAAAGACCCTGGTGGTTACGGATGTGGAACACAAACCGAAAGAGAAGGATGTGAGGGTAAGACTCGACGGTGACCTGCCTGAAAATCTTGATGAGTACTATCTGTTGAATGCGTCGAAACTGCCACGACTTAGCTTCTGCCGCTCCACGGTGTGGGGACAACTGGCACGCGGAGTGCTCGTGAAGACACGCGGGGTGGAAATAATAAACAATACGTTCCGCGGCTGCACAGGCACAGCCATTCACGTAGGTGCCGAATCGGGATGGAAAGAAGGCAGCCACGCAAAGGACGTAACAATTGCCGACAACGTGATAGTGAATTGCGGCCTTGGCGCGGGCACGCAGTTCGGAGCGGCAGGCATCGCCGTAGTGATAGACGCACCGGACACCGACAACACGTTTCTGCATGAGAACATACACATATCCGGCAACACCATCATAGGAAACGGATCGAACGACTGCGGCATTGCCATACGCAACGCCAGGCACGTGCAACTTGCCGGCAACCACGTGGAAGGATGCGGTAAGGCTGTCATAATTCACTCAACCGATGACATCAGCCTAAAAGAGTGAACCTCAATGAGCAAACGGGATAGGATAATCAGTCGGAAAATCGGATGATATCGACGGATGTCTGCGGAATTATCTTCCACCTGTCGGGAAATGATCAGCAAACACATACAAAAGTCTGTCAACGGCAAAGGAATGAAAATCAACCGCTTGATATACGTCACTGATGTCGGAAACATAGAGACAGACATTTGCTTAGGGCATCAGATAAAACATACGGACTGACGGATGCGGTGTCAGGCAAGGTTTGATGCCGTGCAGAAGTCCGCCCGGGAAACACGCCGACACGTCATAAACAGAAAACTCCGTGGTGGCTTTCGGCATTCTGTCACCACGGAGTTTCCATTTCAAATATGGTCTGTGTGCATCAGTTTTTCACCTCTACAATCTTCGTCGGTCCCATTTCCTTGTTTCTGCGGTTGACAACCGTCACCACAGCCTGGGCGAGGTTGAGGAACACCTGTCCGAGTATGGAATCGCTGTTGAGTGCGGCAGGTTTGCCGTCGTCACCGCTTTCGCACAATCCCTGCACTATAGGAATCTGCGCAAGCAGCGGCAGGTTCATTTCCTTAGCCAGCTTTTTGCAGCCTTCCTTGCCGAAGATGTAATATTTGTTCTCGGGCAACTCGGCAGGAGTGAACCACGCCATATTCTCAACAAGACCGAGAATAGGAACGTTCACCTTGTCGTTCGTGTACATGTCGATGCCTTTGCGGGCGTCTGCCAGCGCAACATCCTGCGGTGTGCTTACTATCACCGCACCGGTGATGGCGAGCGTCTGAAGCAAGGTGAGGTGTATGTCGCTTGTTCCCGGCGGCGTGTCGAGAATGAAATAGTCGAGCTCGCCCCAATCGGCATCGGCTATGAGCTGCTTCAATGCGTTCGAAGCCATACCTCCACGCCAGAGTGTTGCGGTGTCAGGATCGACAAAAAATCCGATGCTGAGGAGCTTGACTCCATACTTGACCAGCGGTTCGATGAGTGTGCGGCCGTCTTTCTCTACGCTGTATATGCGCTCATGCTCCACATCGAACATCTTAGGAAGCGACGGACCGAATATGTCGGTGTCGAGTATTCCCACCTTATAGCCCAGCTTTGCCAGCGCAATGGCGAGGTTGGCGGCGACGGTACTCTTGCCCCCTCCACCCTTTCCGGAGCTCACAGCCACAACATTCTTCACCTGCGGCAGCATCTTGCCGGGTTTCGGACGAGCCTTCGACGTGAACTCAGTGGTTATTGTCACCTCCACGTCTCCTGACACATAGTAATGGATGGCGTGCTCGGCAGCCTTGACAACCGATTTGAGGAACGGGTCGGTCTCGCGCGGAAAGATCAACGAGAACGACACTTTCATACCGTCTATCCTCATGTTGTCGGCAAGCATCTCGCTCTCAACGATGTTTTTCTTCGTACCGGGATAGATGACGGTTGCCAGCGCCTTCTTTATCATTTCGGGATATAAAACCATAACTATCTTGTTTTTTGATTAATATTCATTGTGTATGTATATTCTCATCAACTGCAAAAACCGTGCCCTAATATGGTAATTCGCCTGCATGACAAGGCAATCCGCTGCTGACACATTCGGTCTGCCGCAGGCCATACGGCACATTGTGATAAACCGCACGGCACATATAGAGTCGGTTGCAACGGCAAAGTTACAACAAATATTATAATGCGACAAACCGTATGATGCAAAAAGCTGGAAGACGGATGCTGCATGACAAAAACGAGATTCTCATAATTCGATGTCAGATTAAAGACCATTCAGCATAGAAATAAAGTACATATCAAGCCCTGAGACTGCCCGTTCCGAGACGCGAATCAATCCATATCGCAGCCTGAAACGGCCTGTTACATGACTCCCGAAGCACCGTATCAGAGACTGTATGACCGAACATTGTCTTTCAAGCATCAGACAAGGATAATTGCTTATTCGTAAAACACTATGCCGGAAACGTTTATGATGTAATACAGACATTTTATAAACAGACATCCTACTCCAATAAACAAAAAAGGAGAACGGGCAATAATGTGCCGTCCTCCTTTGTATATAAAAATACTGTATCAATCAATCCTAAAGTTGCATGCCGTGCTTGTATGCTACGGTCTTGCCTTCAGTAGAAACCGAAGGAGCGATGTCGTCCTTGGCAACAGCCCATTTCTTGTTAGGCTTCTTGCTCATGACAAACTTTATGTCTATGCCGTTCTTCACGTCGTCCCATGTCAGATACGACTTGGTGTAGAGTTTTCCGTTCACATAAACCTTATTTATATATACGGCATCCTTGCTCCAGTTCTTGGTTGTCATTCTGATATGGCGTCCGTTGCTCATCCTTACGTCAACGGCAGGCAGTGCCGGTGATCCTAAGTTATAGTATCCGCTGCCCGGACATACGGGATAGAAGCCGAGACAGTTGAATATATACCATGCTGACATCTGGCCGCAATCGTCGTTTCCACACAGTGAACCCGGCTTGTTGCCATAGAAGCGATCGACAACCTCACGCACCCATTTCTGGCACTTCCAGCCCTCTCCTATGTAATTGTAGAGATAAGCCACGTGGTGGCAAGGCTCGTTTCCGTGCCAGTAGGCACCTATACGTCCGTGAATGTCGTGAGCTCCCGGGATGTCCTCCGGCAGCTCGTAAAGGAACAATGAATCAAGACGTGAGCGGAAGAGGTCGCGTCCCATCAGGTTGATAAGTCCCTGAACGTCCTGCGGAACAGTCCAGTGATACTGAACGGTGAAGCCTTCGGTAATGTCGCCCCAGCCGTTGACAGAACCCGGTCCCTGATAAGCCACGGGAGCAAACGGCGTGCGCCAGTTGCCTTTCATGTCCTTACCACGCATGTATCCAGTCGTGCTGTCGTAGAGATTCTGATAGCTCATCGCACGGTTCATGAAGTATTCGTACTCCTTGGTCTTGCCGAGTTTCTTTGCAGCCTGTGCTATGGCATAATCGTCGTAGGCATATTCCAGAGTCTTGGAAACTGATTCCGCCTCCTTGTCGAACGGCACATAGCCGAGCGAACGATACTCAGGCAGACAGTCGTAGTTATTGTTCATCGCGGTTGTAACCATGGCATCGAAAGCACGCTCATAGTCGAAACCTTTCACGTCTTTACATATCATATCGGCCAGTATAGCCGCAGCATGATAGCCAATCATACACCATGTCTCGTTGCTTGCGAACGACCAGTATGGCAACATCTTCTCAACACTCTTGTCATAGTGGGCAAGAATGGAGTTGGCTATGTCTGACTGGATGTCCTGATGCACGAGATTCAACAGCGGATGAAAAGCTCTGTATGTGTCCCAGAAAGAGAACTCAGTGCGGTTTGTGAAACCGTTCTCCTTCTCGACATTCTTGTCTAGTCCGAGATAAGAGCCGTCTGCATCGTCATATACAAAAGGACAGAGAGCGGCATGATAGGCAGACGTATAGAAAGTTTCCTTCTGCTCCTGTGTTCCTTTTATCGTATATGTAGAAAGCTCTTTCTCCCATTTCTGTTCGGCAAGAGCCTTAACGCTGTCGAAAGTCATGCCGTCGAGCTCACGCATATTGAGAGCCGCGCCGTCGGTACTGATTGCAGAGATGGATGTCTTTACCGTAACCACCTCACTATCGTTTGTTGCGAATGTCGCCGTGAACATCAGGTTAGGTCCCCAAGCCTCACGGTTGCTGCGGAAACGCGATGTGTTGTAGATCACAGGTTTCTGGTCCTGATATATCATGAAGTTCTTCAACGGCTTGGAGAATACGGCTCTGAAATAGATGTGACGCTCCGGTCCCCAACCTTTCACGAGCTTATATCCGGTAACGACAGAATCGTTCTCCACACGAATGTTAGACCATACGCACTTCTGCCACAACGTGTGATTGAGGTCGATGAGAATGAACGACTTGTCAGATTTCGGATAAGTAAAACGGAAGATGCCACTTCTCACAGCCGAAGTCATCTCTGCCTTAACGCCATAATCCTTCAGCATGACACCATAATAACCAGGAGTGGCTTTCTCCTCATCGTGAGAGAAACGTGAGCGATAGCCCTCATCAGGTTTCTCGTCTGTGCCTGGGTCGAGCTTTATATCACCGGTACCCGGCATGAAAAGGAAGTCGCCAAGGTCAGGAATACCCGTTCCACTGAGATGAGTAAGCGAGAAGCCCTGTATGGACTGGCGGTTCCACTTGTATCCTGAAGCACAATCATAGAAATGTTCATCCGTATCCGGGCTTATCTGTATTCCACCGAAAGGAATCTGTGCGCCGGGATACACATTGCCGTATCCGTCTGTTCCGACAAACGGATTGACATAATCAATCAGACGTTTTGCGTCGTCAGATTTTGCACAAACAGTCATGGACAAAGCCATGACTGCCAATAAAAAGTATTTTCTCATTATTATCAATCTTTTATTCCTTTATATCACCTACCGAAACCTGATATTCATGCCACAGGCCATCAATAGTATATTTATCTCCAAGGATATGTTTTATGGCTCCATCCCATGACCATGGAATTACCTCAAGCGTAGAACGGTTGAACTTGCGCAGGAAGTCAGGATCCTTATGATCTCTTATCCAAACAAAGAAGTAGCCGGCATTGCGGTATCCGTCCATATAGCTTCCGCCTTTAGGACGGTCCTGCTCGCCATGGAAACCTCCGTTGGCAACACGCACTGCATCGGCCATTCCTTCAATAAACGCCCATACTGTCTTGCTGTTTCCATAGTTTCCGATGCCCTGCGGCTCGAGTTGGAAGGCATGTGTAAGCTCGTGAAGCAATACGCCTCTTGTCTCAAAATCGACGCGTGCAGTATCATTGTTGGCGAACGAACGCTCTACATGACGTGTGCTGTAGAAGATATCAACATATCCGTTACCGCCACCTTTAGCTGAAATGCCTTTCGTATCTTCAAGTTTATAGTGCAGTCTTTTCAACTCAGGGATGCTGTCTTTCGGTGAGAAATAAAGCGTATTGAGCACTTCGCGTGACACTTTGTTGATATAAGATTCCGGATCCGGAATGATTGCGTGATATATTTTCGAACCCTTGCTGTCCGGCGCCTGGTCATCAAAATAGATGTCCTTTATCTTAAAACTCTCCCATTGATCGGCTGAAGCTGCCTTCTTTGATGTGCCGCATGAAGCGAATGACATCAATCCACAGGCAAGGACGGCCATAGTAATTGTTGTTCTGACTTTCATAGTTTTTTGTTATTAATGTTTCTTATAGTCCATTTAATGTGTCATTACTTTAATAAAACGGATTCACTCTCCCTTTGTCATTGAGTACGGTTTGTCCGACATGGCAAGTCCACGTTTCTTGTTCGGCTTGCTGCTCATTACAAACTCAATCTCACATCCGTCTGTGAGCATCTTGTGAGTAACGTACAACTTTGAGTAAGGTTTGCCGTTTATCTTGACGCTCTGCACATATCTCTTCTTGTCACTCACCTTAGGTGCCTTTATTACAATGTGTTTTCCGTTAGAGAGCGTTACATTCATATAAGGAAGATACGGCGCACCGAGAACATACTGGTCGCTTCCCGGGCATACAGGATAGAATCCCATGGCTGAGAATATATACCATGCCGACATCTGGCCACAGTCGTCGTTGCCACCGAGGCCACGGATATGGTTGCGGTACATCTTGTTCATTATGGTGCGCAACCAAGTCTGTGTCTTCCAGGGCTGTGATGTCCAGGCATAAAGATAAGGAATATGATGACTCGGTTCATTGCCATGAACATATCCGCCGACAAGACAATCGATGGTCACATCCTCATTATGCTCATAATATTTTGCAGGAAGATCCATCTCAAACAGCTTATCCAACTTGCCGACGAAAGCCTTGTCACCACCGAAAAGACTTATAAGTCCGAACACGTCTTGAGGTGCCTGGAACGAGAAGTTCCATGAGTTGCCTTCGATGAATCCCTCACCCGAAGTCTGATATGGGTCGAGATCTTTCTTGAACGAGCCGTCAGAATAACGCGGGCTTGCGAATCCTACGTTCTTATCGAATGTATTGCGATAATAGAGCGCGCGTTTCTCAAACTGTTTTGCGACGTCGTCCATGCCCAGTTGCTTTGCCGCATTGTATATGGTCCAGTCGTCAAAAGAATATTCAAGAGTGTTCGAAGCGGCCGTACCACTCTTGTCGAACGGAGCATAACCAAGCTTCATGTAGTCTCCCAAGCTCTCATAATAAGGACATGTAGCCGATGCCACCATTGCCTTCATCGCTGCGTCGCGGTCAATGTCGGCGCCCTTCACGAGCGCATCAGCAAGAACCGTGACAGCATGATAGCCTGTCATACACCATCCTTCGTTTGCCATAAGACTCCATACCGGCAACAGATGATGAACGCTCTGCTGCTGATGAGCTATCATCGACTTCACCATATTGGTGTTACGGTCCGGCTTTATAAGTCCGAGCAACGGATGCAAAGCACGGTAAGTGTCCCATACCGAGAATATGGTATAATTGTCGAAATCCTTCGCTACGTGTATATTTCCGTCGAGTCCGCGGTATTTTCTGTCCACGTCCATATATATGGACGGATTTATCATTGTGTGATAAAGTGATGTGTACAGCATCGCTTTCTGGTCGTCTGTACCCTCACACTCAACCAGACTCAGCTCATGATTCCACAAACCTTCTGTTTCGGCACGCACCTGGTCAAAAGACTTGCCGCCCACCTCAGCACGCAAATTCTTCAACGCGCCGTCAGTTCCGACAGCAGACAGTGCCACCTTGATTGTAAGTTGCTGCGAATCGCTGTTGTCAAAGTTGAAATAAGCCACTATGTCACGTCCGGCTATCTCTGGGAAATTACGGTTAAGATTAAACTTACGCCAGAATCCCTGATACTTAGGAGTCTTCATATCCTTATAACCATAATCCTTTATAGGTTTGCTGAACGATATTGCGAAGTATGTATAATTGCAGCGTGCCCATCCGTTTGTGATACGATAACCTGTTATCAACGTATCGTTCTCCACTCTTAAACTGCTCCACAGAACCTTTCCGTCATAGTTGTAGATGCCGTGAAGCATGTCAAGAATAATGCGGCAATCGTTTCCCTTCGGATAGGTATAACGATGCACGCCCACTCTTTGTGTGGCAGTCATTTCGGCCTTGATATTATAATCGGTGAGATCCACTGCATAATATCCCGGCTCAGCGACCTCAGTCTCGTGTGAGAAACGCGAGCGGTATCCGTTCTCCGGCTTGTCCGCCGTACCCGGATTAAGTTTCAATGCTCCGGTCTGAGGCATTATCATGACATCGCCAAGATCCGAATGGCCGGTACCACTGAGGTGAGTATGGCTGAATCCGACAATGGTTGGGTCAGCGTGTTGATAACCTGCGCAGTAAGCATATACTTTTCCGACGTAGCGGCCGTCTATGTTCTGCGGAATAGTATCAGTCTCAGGACTGAGCTGAACGATACCGAACGGTGCGCACGCTCCGGGGAATGTATGTCCCATACCGCTTGTTCCGATCATCGGATTTACATACGCCACCGGTTCCTTTTTACTGTCAGCCCAGATTGCCGGCTGTGCTGTCAATAGCAACAAAGATGCAATTAATAATGTTTTTCTACTCATGCCATGTACGATTTATTAGCTTTTATCTTATAATAATTATATTTTCAAACCACGATGTCACGCATAGATATAACAACCGAAAATGTTATAAAGCATAAATCTGCAATTAAATTCAATGTTGTAAATGTATCTGAATACAATAAAATCACAGAAACGACAACTCCGTTTATTTGGCAACAGTAAGACTACTGCGCTTCGTACGCTTATAACTACGATATTCGTCAAGCGGAATCTCGACATCCGGCTCGTGCAGTTCCCCGTCGTGCGGAAGTCTGAATTTCATGTAACGTATGTTCAGTCCACGCTCAATCCACTGGCTTTCGTAGTAAGTCCTTATACCGAGAATGCTTTGTGTCTGCTCATCAAGCCCCTCCGTGTGATACAAGTCCTCAGTTGAGAACAGCAGCGGCAACGCGTTGCGCTGCACCATGTATGACGTATAAGTAAACAGAAAATTAGAATCTGTCTTCAAGTGTATTATTCCCCTGTCAGTAAGAAACTTCCTGTAGCGTTCCATGAAAAAGGTGCTTGTAAGACGCTTGCGAACGTTCTTCATTTGCGGATCGCTGAACGTAAGCCATATCTCATGCACCTCATCCGTATCGAAGAAACGGTCTATTATCTCAATATTGGTACGCAAGAACGCCACATTAGTCAGACCGTCCTTAAGGGCCTGCGTTGCTCCGCTCCACATTCTCGCACCCTTTATGTCCACTCCTATGAAGTTTATTCCGGGGAAACGCCTTGCCAGTTCCACCGCGTACTCTCCACGCCCGCATCCGAGCTCCAATACTATAGGTCCGTCGTTCTTGAAATACTGCTCACGCCAATGTCCTTTCATGTCAAAAGGCTTCTGCTCTGCCACTGAATAAGGATATTCGAACACATTCTCATAGCGTTCCATATCGGCAAACTTTGCTAATTTTCCCCTGCTCATATTTTAGTTTATAATTCAGATGACAAAGTTACAGCAAATCATACACAAAACAAAACAAAAATAATTCGTTTTCATATATTTACTTATTATTATGGTAAATAATAAGCATATACAACAGACAATACTACAAAATTGGACCATATACCTAAAATGAACATTAAAATAATACCACCTTTCAGACACCAATGTATGGAAGCAACAACAAACTGAATGTTCAACCGATAAATAGTTGGAGAAAACAGAAAAGCCTGTCTTTGCAAGGAAAAGTAAATGTCAGAGTCTTTGACAGGCTTTATGTGACTCTGTAGAAATTCTGTGTGTAACGGGTTCTGCTAATGAATCAACACAGAGTGTCTGAAAACTTACTGATGGCACGGTGTGATATGAACAATGAGCGTTCGAGGCTAACGTGATGATGAATACACATTGCTACAGCAATCAATCCACGCAGCGACAACAACCAGTTCACATTGCGACAACAATCAATTAACGTTGGCACGGCCGATAAACCGTTACCGCAAACGAAATGCATGCACCCCGTGCTTTTTCTCCTGCCGGATACCGGTACATTTGAAGAAAACGCAGAAGATATACTTACAATTTTTCTTGACTGTATTTTGACAAAATATTTTCGCAAAAGAGGTGTAAATGGATGTTAAATTCAATGTTTTAGAGTCCATTTCGGTCTGTATGACCTTTTTATATACCCCATGTCATAGTCCGGAATCATTCGTTTTGCTTTCTGATAATACCCATTTTGCATTCCGATTAAGCCCATTTTAGGGTGCAATATGGTGCTTTTCAGCCCCTGAAATGGGCCATTTCGCATGACGAAATGGTGCTTTTTGCAAAGCGATAGGATACGTCTAAAATGCAAGTTATTGATATTCAATATATTGTAAAAATCTCTTATTTTTCGCGAATTTACGTCCGAGGAAGGGTCTGTCCGCAAATACGCGCTTATTTTTCGGGGTAGAAAAGAAAACTCAGACAAAAAATCTCAAAATACAGAAAAACTGTAACTGCCCTCTTTTGCTTCTCTTTCAGAGGAAGTCAGCAATGCAGATACAGGATTGAAAACGCAGTTTTCCGGTCAACATCAGATGAATTTCTACAGAACAGAAATAATAGTTAAAAAACAGGGATTCGCATAAACATTCACGACAAGTATCTTATCAGATATCTGATTATTATTTATTTTCGCATAATGTTCTGTATATACAGACTCAAACCTGCACGAAAACAACATGAATACCACATAAAACAACAGGCTACCACCATTGTATCTATTAACATTAAACATAAAGAAATATGAGAAGCACCATCATTGTATTCGCACTTGTATCTTCATTAAGTACAGAAGCAAATACGACTTTTACTATAAAACAGGAACAATTTCTCGTAACAAACGCCGTCGCCGGTCCGGACGACACGCATGTTGCCGAAGCCAAAGAAAGGATATACGAATTCTACAGACATTATATTGCCACATTCACGGATTCAGACGAATCTCCTGAAAAAATAAAAGAGGAATATCTCACCCCGGAATGTATAAAACAGATTGACAATGTTTCAAGGCAATCCATGGCCGACGGAATAATCAGGGCGCAGGACAGCGGTGAGGATGCGCTGAAAAGTCTTGAGGTGAAACACATGGGCGACAACAGGTATATAGTGACTTACACATTCAACCCCGGTATGGAATCTGAAACAACGACGTCCATCCCGCTTGAAACCACAACCGTGGACGGCAAGACATACATCAGCTACATCAAACCGGAATATGACTACAGCGTCAAAGAGAAAGACGTTGTCATGCACGCTGATGTTCTGCCGGAGTTTCCCGGGGGCACTAATGCGTTAATGGATTTCATCAGACAAAACACCAGATATCCCAGATATGCGTGGGAAAACAACATCGAAGGACGGGTTCTTGTGAGTTTCGTAATAAAGAAGGACGGGAGCGTATGCAACAGCAGCGTGACCAAAAGTGCTGATAAAAGCCTCGACCATGAAGCAGAACGTGTGATAGATATTCTTCCGAAATTCACGCCCGCAACAAATGACGGCAAACCCGTAAACATGAAATACAGCATCCCCATCACATTCCAAAAGAGAAAATAGACATCCAGACGATAAAAAAAGACTGACCGGCAGGAAAAAGTCACAATTTAGAATGACTTCCCTGCCGGTCAGTTTTTTTCATATCACGACATGACGCGTATTTCATAACGCGATGTCATAAGCATACTGCTAAATTATTTGCCTGCCAACGGTGCAGCCTGTGTGTAGACACGTGCGCCGAGCTCTTTGTCGAGCATATAGAGTCCGTAACCGTTGTCCTTTATCATCTTCAGATTATCGATGATGTTCTGTGCGGTCTCTTCCTCTTCAACCTGCTCGTCGATGAACCATTTCAGCATGCTCTGTGTAGCATAGTCGTTCTCGGCTGCTGTTATAGCAAAAAGGTTGTTGATGAGCGCAGTAACCTTCTGCTCGTGCTCGAGAGTGCTTTCAAACACCTCAAGAACAGAATTCCAAGTAGTCGGAACAGCCTCGATCGGTTTGAGAACTACATTTCCGCCACGGGATATAACATAATTGAAGAAAATTTTGGCATGGTCCTGCTCCTCCTGGAACTGAACTTCAAACCACTTACCCATACCGGGGTTACCCTGCGAATGACAATAAGCCGCCATAGACAAATAAAGATATGCCGACCACATTTCCGCATTAATCTGAGCATTAAGTGCTTCTTCTATTTTCTGATTCAACATGTTTTTAAAATTTTTTAATGTATAACTATAATAATATACTTATAAATTAATTTCCAATTAAAGGCATTTCTGACCTATCAGCCTATTACGACAGTAGTCCATCCGTGCTTGTCCTCTTCTGTGCCATACTGTATTCCGCGCAGATGGTCGTAGAGTTTCTTTGATACAGGACCCGGTTTGCCGTCCTTGCTGAAGACGTAACGCTTGCCTGTGTCAAGGTCGTCTATATAAGAAATAGGACTTATAACGGCAGCTGTTCCGCATGCTCCTGCCTCCTCGAATGTGTCGAGCTCCTCTTCAGGTATCTGTCTCTGCTCCACGGTCATGCCGTAGTCGCGTGCCAGCTGCATGAGACTCTTGTTGGTGATACTCGGAAGAATTGATGTCGATTTCGGAGTGACATACGTGTTGTTCTTTATTCCGAAGAAGTTGGCGGCGCCGCACTCGTCCATATATTTCTTCTCCTTGGCGTCGAGATAGAACTCGCAGGCATATCCCTTTTCATGAGCTATTGAGTTAGCCTTCAACGATGCCGCATAGTTTCCGCCCACCTTGTAGATACCTGTTCCGAGCGGAGCGGAGCGGTCGTAATCGCGTATTATGACATAAGGATTTGTAGAGAATCCGCCTTTGAAGTACGGACCTACCGGAGTTACGAATATAATGAACATGTATTCGCTTGCCGGATGCACACCAACCTGAGCTGATGTACCGATGAGCAGCGGACGTATGTAGAGCGAGGCACCGCTCTCATAGGTCGGGATATACTCCTGATTGAGACGGACAACCTTCTTAACCATCTCGCAGAACAGTTCTGTTGACACCTCAGGCATCATTATTCCGCGGCATGTGCTCTGCAGACGGGCAGCATTCTCATCCATACGGAACACTCTCACTTTTCCGTCAGGACAGCGGAAAGCCTTGAGGCCTTCAAACGCTTCCTGTCCGTAGTGAAGACAGGTGGCAGCCATGTGCAGTTTCAGATATTCGTCTGAACAAACTTCTATCTCACCCCATTTTCCGTCGCGATAGCAGCAACGTACATTATAATCGGTCGGAACATATCCGAACGACAAAGATGACCAATCTATATCTTTCATAATAATGAATGTTTAATCTCTCATCTATATTGAACTAACCAAACGACAAAATTAACAATAAAAATATATTTCCACAACAAAATGTCACACAATTTACCCCGATGCTATAAAAAAGCAGTGACCCGACACTGAGTCTGCCGCCATATTCCGCGCCGGCGACAATGCTTCAGCATGCCAGCGACACGCAACCAAGACGTCATTCGTCAGTCAGTATCTTCTTTATCTCGTCATCAGTCTTTGTGAGTTTGTCGCGACACACCTTAATGAGTTTCTGAGCCGTCTTCACCTTCTCACACAGAGTGTCTATGTCGAGATTTCCGTTCTCCATGTCCGAAACGATACTCTCAAGACGCGTCATCGCCTCTTCATATTTCAATGTCTCTTTTGCCATAAAGCCTATTTCTTGTTTTTTGATATCTTGTTTACTTCCGACATAACCTCGCCGCCGGCGAACAATGTTGTCAGCATGTCGCCCTTCTTCAGCGACGACAGGTCGGTCACAGCCCGTCCGTCGTGCAGCGTAAGAGTGTATCCGCGCGCCAGCATCCTCTTAGGATCCGATGCCGCCACGCGCTGTTCGAGCATCTGCAACCGGTGCGATTCGCCCGTGACGGCCTGACGCCACGCGCCCGACAGACGCTGAGGCATGAGGTCGAGCCGCGCTTTCTCCGACGCCACAATCTGTCTGACGGCCACATAAAGGCTGTCGCTCATTCTGGAGATCCGCATGTTCTCACGGCTTTTCACAGCAGCATAGAGCGACGGCAACACGGTGGAAAGATATTTTATGCGGCTCTTTTCCTGTTCTATCCTGTTAGTAACATATTTCGAAAGCGACGTCGCAGCCGCATCCACCCGCGCTGCCACAGCCGCAAGACGGTCGATGAGGAACGCCGCGGCGGCCGTAGGCGTCTTAACACTCATGTTTGCCACCAGGTCGAGTACGCTCTCATCGCGGTTGTGACCTATGCCGACTATGATGGGCAAAGGAAAGTTTGCCACATTCTCCGCCAGTTTGAGCGTGTCGAAACCGGACAGGTCGCTCGTGGCGCCACCACCTCTTATTATTACAACAACGTCGAACTTGTCTTCATCCTTATATATACGGTCGAGTGCATCTATGACGCTGGTCTCTGTCGATTCGCCCTGCATCACTGCCGGATAGAGCTTCACCGAGAACGCGAGTCCCTTCTCGTTGTTCTGCAACTGATTGCAGAAATCGTCATATCCTGCCGCATTGTCGCTCGAAATCACAGCCACACGCTGCGCGAAAAGCGGTATTATCAGTTCTTTCTGAAGGTCGAACACGCCCTCCTCCTTAAGCCGGGCGATTATCTCGCGACGCCGACGGGCTATGTCGCCGAGCGTATATTCCGGATTGATGTCGGTCACAATCCACGAGAAACCGTAGGCCTCATGAAAGTCGGCGTGCACGCGCATCATCACCTTCATGCCCGGACAAAGCTGTCTGCCGGTAACCCGCTCGAACGAACTTTGCACAAGTATCCAGTACGTGCGCCAGCATTTTGCCGACGCCCGCGCCACCGGTGTCCTCGTGTCCTCAGCCTTCTGCACAAGTTCCATGTAGCAGTTGCCGCGCACGACACGCAACTCCGATATCTCGGCCTCAACCCAGTATTCGTCGGGCATCACAGAACTGATGACCTCCGAAACAAGATTGTTCAACTCGTATAAAGTAAGAGCCGTTTCCATCACGCTGTCCGAAATATATCTGTTTTTATCTTCCGCACGGTCGTACATACACTCTTTTCTACGTGCCCACGACTCGCCGTATGCAAAAATATAAAATATTATCTATTATCAGAACATTAAACCTGATTTTATGTCCATCTGTTTTCGTTTTCACAATTATCAGTCCGTACCACGAGAGACACGACGAGCTGCGGACAAGTTAGGATAAACGGTTTACAGAATCCGAATAATAAAACATCCATCCACTGCTTCTGACATCACAAACCAATGGCCGTAACACTGCGAGAACGGGACACTACGGCCGGCCATTGCACCGTCAGCGCGTCCATACATACCGGCGACAGCCGACATTATATAATAATGTGCGTACATATTGTTACAAAAGTCAAAAAACAACACCGTTTTGTTTTGTATTATCTCCAAATTGCCGTAACTTTGCATCGGATTTTTTGAGATATGGATAATAAACAAGCAACATTAGAATTAGGAACAAAACCTGTCGGCAAACTGCTTTTGCAGTATGCGCTTCCAGCCATCATTGCCATGACCGCCGCGTCTCTCTACAATATGGTGGACAGCATATTCATAGGACAGGGAGTAGGTGCCATGGCCATATCAGGACTGGCCATAACATTCCCGTTCATGAACTTGACAGCGGCATTCGGCGCGGCAATAGGTATAGGTGCGTCCACATATCTGTCTGTGAAACTCGGACAGAAGGACTATAAGACCGCAGAGAAGATTCTCGGAAACAACGTCACGCTCAACACTGTAGTAGGTATTGCCGTGGGAGTGGTAGGTCTTCTCTTTCTCGACCCTATTCTACGGTTCTTCGGAGCCAGCGAGCAGACACTGCCCTACGCACGCGACTACATGCTGGTGATATTGTCGGCAAACGTGTTCAGCCAGATGTTCTACGGCATGAACGCAGTGTTGCGTGCCACCGGAAAGCCGAAGCACGCCATGTATATGACAATAATCACGGTGGTGCTGAACGCCATTCTCGACCCGATTTTCATCTGGGTGTTCAAGCTCGGCATCTGTGGAGCAGCCTATGCCACCGTAATATCACAGATAGTGGCGCTGATATGGCAGATGAAGATATTGTGCGACAAGAAAGAGCCGCTCCACCTCAGGCGTGGCATATACCGTCCCGACCACGACATAACGCGCAGCATAATATCAATAGGCCTCTCGCCTTTCTCGATGAATGTGTGCGCGTGCATCATCGTCATTTTCATAAACAACAACCTTGTGAGATACGGAGGCGACCTGGCAGTGGGTGCGTTCGGCATCGCCAACAGAATATCGTTCATCTTCGTAATGATAAACATGGGTGTCAACCAGGGCATGCAGCCTATCGCCGGCTACAACTACGGCTCACAGCAGCTTGACCGTATGATGCGCGTACTCAAATATGCAATCATCGCCGCCACCACCATCATGACCACCGGATTTGTCATAGCCATGACTATACCAGACATCTGCGCAAGGCTGTTCACCACCGACGCCACACTCATCGACATGTCGGCACGAGGCATAAGAATCATTATGATGATGTTCCCGATAGTAGGCTATCAGATGGTGATAACAAACTTTTTCCAAAGCATCGGCAAAGCCAAGATAAGCATATTCCTTTCTTTGTCGAGACAGTTGCTGTTCCTGCTGCCGATGCTCATCATCCTGCCACCACTGTTCGGCACCGACGGTGTATGGATAGCAATGCCTTCAGCCGACGCACTTGCAGCTATCGTAGCGGCATGGATAATGGCAGTATATATGAGAAAATTCAAAAAACAACATAGAGAGCTCACAAATGGACGATAAGAAAATTATTATAAATGTAGGACGCCAGCTTGGGAGCGGCGGCCGCGTCATAGCATCGATGCTCGCAAAAGACTTCGGATGCAAATTCTATGACAAGGAACTGCTGAACCTTGCCGCAAAGGAAAGCGGATTCTGTGAGACATTCTTCGAACAGAACGATGAGCAGAAAGGTTTTCTGAAATCATTCTTCTACGCTCACATGCCTTTCCTCTCAGGTTCAAACTTCTACAGCAACAAGCTGTCGCAGGAAAGTCTGTTCCAGTTTCAGAGCGACGCCATACGCAAGGCGGCCGACGAAGGCTCATGCGTATTCGTAGGACGCTGCGCCGACTACGTGCTGCGCGACTATAAGAATACGGCGAGTGTATTCATCACGGCCGACCTGGACGAGCGTGTGGAACGTGTGGCAAAAAGACACGGATGCGGAAAGGAGACTGCCATGAAAATAATTACGGACAGAGAAAGCGAACGCTCTACTTACTACAATTATTATACTGGCAAGAAGTGGGGATACAGTGCGTCTTACGATCTCTGCATCAACTCGAGCATCCTTGGTATGGAACGCACAGAAGAACTGATAAAGGAGTTCATCAAAAATAAACTCGGACTGTAATCTGCAGTCCTTGTCAAAGCCAGGAGGGGAGCATACATATCTCCCCTTTAGCGTTTAAGTCTGAACAGAACAAAAGTCTTATGGGAAAACACTTGCACGGTCTGTTGGAGAAAGACGACTCCTACGCGCTGAGAGGCGTGTGCATGATAATGATTATCGTGCACCATACTTATCTCAGCGCAATAGACATGCCGGCGTGTCAAACCGACAATTGGCTCAGCTGTCTCGACATAGGATGGTCGTGGGGATACGACGGCACGGGAGTGTTTCTTTTTCTTTCGGGCTTCGGAATGTTTTTCTCGCTGCTGCGCAACCGGCCTGTCAGCAAAGCCTACGTAAGAACCAAAGCCGCCAAGATGTTCATTCCCTATCTGTGGCTGTGGATTATAAGCCTTGTCGTGTATATGTTGCTCGACGTAATACAGATGACGCCACGACTCTTCACGTCATTTCTGTCACTGGACATTCCGCCCGACAACGAAGCATGGTTCTACAAAGTCATTATAGGGCTTTATGCTCTTTCGATGATTGTTTTCACCACATTCAAGAGTCCGCGTGCATGTGTAGCAGCTGTCACGGTGGTATGTGTAGCATATTATTGCGCAGCCGACTTCATATTGGGAGCGAATCCGTGGTGGTTTATCACGGTGCTCAATTTCCCGTTTGGAATGATTGTCGCAGCCAACTATGAACGTCTGAAAGCTGTGCGTCCCATATTCATCATTCTGCCTTGCGCCGTATTGTTCGCATTGCTGCAATACTTTCACCCCAACCCTACGCTGTCAAGCCTGCTGTTCACAGTCATTGCGATAAACATCATACGCTATGTGAACATAAACAACCGTCTGCTCAGATACATCGGAACAAATAGCATACTGTTCTATTTTCTTGAGGAACCGGCGATAAACTATCTTAGTCGGTTCGCCGACTTCAACTTCTACACTTATTCCATCGCGGCCATTGCCGTGACTTTGCTGCTCGTTTTCCTTTGTCTGAAGGCAGAGAATGCGCTGCAAAGGACCTGATTACGCATTTCATTCAGGCGGATAACCGTGACGCAGGGGATAAAAACAAAATACATGTTTGCTACATTTAAATAATATCATTATCTTTGCATTGTAAGACATGGAACTATGCCATGACTGTTTCCAAGCAATCCGATTGCAATGAAAAGGATAGGAATAATCAGCGATACCCATTCATATTGGGACGACAAATATCTGGAATACTTCGAACCATGCGATGAGATATGGCATGCAGGAGACATCTGCTCGACAGAACTTGCAGAGAAGATGGCTGCCTTTCGCCCGTTGCGCGCTGTGTGCGGCAACTGTGACGGAGGAAATTTGAGAAGAATGTATCCGGAGATTTTAAGATTCAAGTGCGAGGATGTTGATGTGTTGATGAAACACATAGGCGGATATCCCGGACGATACGACGCAAGCATAAGAAACAGAATATCCGCTTCGCCGCCACAACTATTCATCAGCGGACACTCACATATACTTAAGATAAAATACGACAAGACTCTCGGACTGCTGCACATCAATCCCGGAGCGGCAGGACTGCAGGGGTGGCACGTGGACAGAACGCTCGTAAGACTGACCATCGACGGCAATATGTTCAAGGACTGTGAGGTAATAACACTTGCCGATCCGCGCAAAAAGATACAGAACGGTTATGATGAGTAAGGAGCTGAAATACGCGTCGCTCTGGCCATCAACCATAATAACACATGTTTCGGTACTTGCCGCGATAGGACATATCTGCGGAAGAATTACTGACACAGGCATATGGACAGAAATAATCGTTTACTACATAATATTCCAGTTGTTATTGTTCTGGAGACACGAACGTAAAAAGCAAAATCATTAAAAACATATATAACATGAAGACTTATCTTGTAACAGGAGCCGCAGGATTCATTGGTGCAAACTTCATCAAGTACCTGCTTTACAAAAAATACAAAGACGAGGATATAAAGATTATTGTACTCGATCTTCTGACTTACGCAGGAAACCTCGGCACCATAAAGGACGACATCGACAACAAGCGTTGCTTCTTCGTACGCGGCGACATAAGAGACAGAGAGCTCGCCGACAAACTGTTTGCCGAGAACGACATCGACTATGTTGTGAATTTTGCAGCCGAAAGCCATGTTGACCGCAGCATCGAGGACCCGCAGCTGTTCCTTTCGGTGAACATCCTCGGCACTCAGAATCTTCTGGACGCAGCCCGTAAGGCTTGGGTTACAGGAAAAGACGAAGCCGGATATCCCACATGGAAAGCAGGAAAGCGTTTCCATCAGGTTGCAACCGATGAGGTTTACGGATCACTCGGTGCAGAAGGTTACTTCACGGAAGAGACTCCACTATGCCCGCACAGCCCGTACAGTGCATCAAAGACAAGCGCCGACCTTTTCGTAATGGCCTATCATGACACTTATCACATGCCTGTCACCATAACACGTTGCTCTAACAACTATGGTCCTTACCACTTCCCGGAGAAGCTCATTCCGCTTATCATCAACAACATATTGGAAGGAAAAAAGCTCCCGGTTTACGGAAAAGGAGAGAATGTACGCGACTGGCTCTACGTGGAAGACCACTGCAAGGCTATTGACCTCGTGGTGCGTGAAGGACGCGACGGACAGGTTTACAACGTTGGCGGACACAATGAGATGAAGAACATCGACATCGTGAAACTCACAATAAAGACCATTCACGACATGATGGAGAAAGAGCCGGAACTCCGCAAAGTGCTCAAGAAACAGGAACTGGACGAGAACGGTGAGATAAGAATAGACTGGATAAACAACGATCTCATCACATTTGTGGCAGACCGACTGGGACACGACCAGCGCTATGCCATCGACCCGACAAAAATAAAGAACGAACTGGGTTGGTATCCTGAGACAAAATTCGCCGACGGTATCGTGAAGACAATACGCTGGAATCTGGAACATCAGGACTGGATAAAGGAAGTTACAAGCGGCGATTATCAGAAATATTACGAACAGATGTACGGCAACAGATAAACTCTGAGCCGCACTCAAGGGGATTCATCATGCGAATATACACACCGTATTCCGCATGATGAATTATCTGTAATATTTCTCTGACGACAAGTAATAGGGTTTACTGTCATCACTTTTTTGTAAACACATTCAATAAACATAATTATCTGTAAACCGACAACCGACATGGATTCTGTTTCTGAAGAGCTTCACAATTTTCTTATTCGACTCGGACAACATCCGGATTGCGTAAGCGAGAAAATAGAACATTACATAAAACATCTCATACGCATTATCCCCGTCGCTGACGAAAAGGCGTTAAAAGACTATTATGGATTGTTCGGTAATCCGGTAAAACCACTTTGCGACGTAGCCCACGACTATAAGGTGTCTGAAGATACGATGCTTAAGATAATAGAGACAAATCTGCGCAAGATTGCCGTATCACCGGAATGGCAGATGATTAAACAGGTTATAAAATAAAAACAAACAATGAAAAAGATATTATTATTAGGTTCAGGAGAACTCGGAAAAGAATTCGTAATCGCAGCAAAACGTGCCGGACAATATGTAATAGCATGTGACAGATATGCCAACGCACCGGCCATGCAGGTGGCTGACGAATGCGAAGTGTTCAACATGTTGGACGGAGACATACTGGACAATGTAGTCAAAAAGCATAACCCAGACATCATCGTTCCGGAAATAGAAGCCATAAGAACAGAACGATTGATAGATATAGAGAAGCAAGGTGTGCAGGTAGTTCCAAGCGCAAGAGCCGTAAACTTCACCATGAACAGAAAGGCCATACGCGACCTCGCGGCAAAGGAACTCGGACTGAAGACCGCAAAATACTTCTACGCGAAGACTCTGGACGAGCTGAAAGAACACGCTAAAGAGATTGGATTCCCGTGTGTCATAAAACCGCTGATGTCCTCGTCCGGTCACGGACAGAGCGTTGCGCGGTCTGTTGACGACCTTGAGAAATCATTCAACGACGCAATGGCCGGCAGCCGCGGAGACGTGAAGGAGATAATAATTGAGGAATTCATACACTTCGACAGCGAGTTCACACTGCTCACAGTGACTCAGAAGAACGGCCCTACTCTGTTCTGCCCGCCAATAGGACACGTACAGAAAAGCGGCGACTACCGCGAGAGTTGGCAACCGTTTGCACTGAGCGACAAAGACCTTAAAGAGGCACAGCACATGGCTGACGCCGTTACAAAGGCACTGACAGGTGCAGGAATTTGGGGCGTGGAGTTCTTCCTGACTCACGACAAAGGCGTGATCTTCTCTGAGTTGTCACCACGTCCACACGATACAGGTATGGTAACACTCGGACATACACTCAATCTGAATGAGTTTGAGCTTCATTTCCGTGCCGTGATGGGACTGCCGATACCTGCCATACACCTTGAACACGCAGGAGCAAGCGCCGTTGTACTCGCAAAAGAAGAAGCCGACCATGAGCCTGAATACAATATGCTTGACGTTCTGAAAGAAGACAAGACACGACTTAGAATATTCGGCAAACAGCAACAGCATGTGAACCGCCGCATGGGAGTAGTGCTTTGCTATGGAGATATAAACGAAGACACGACAGCACTGCGTGACAAAGCAAAACGCCTTGCTGCAACGGTAATAAAATAAAAACAAACAATGAACAATCCTGAAGGAAGAATCATTGAGCTGCCCAAAATAACAGACCCGCGCGGTAATCTCACCTTTGCCGAGAACATACGCAATATACCCTTCGACGTAAAAAGGGTATATTGGGTATATGATGTTCCGTCAGGTGAGAACCGCGGCGGACATGCTCACAAGTGTTGCCGCGAATTCATTATTGCTGTCAGCGGCTCATTCACAGTAACACTCGATAACGGACATGAGACGAAAACATTTCTTCTGAATCATCCTTATCAAGGACTGCTGGTGGAGACAGGTATATGGCGCACGCTCAATGATTTCTCATCAGGCTCTGTATGTCTGGTACTTGCTTCAGACTTCTTTGACGAAAACGACTACATACGCAACTACGACGATTACCTGGAATACATAAAATGATTCAATTTCTCGATTTAAAGAAAATCACAGCCTTGCATTACGACGAGTTACGTGATGCTCTTGAACGGACATTGAAAAGCGGATGGTATCTGCGTGGCGAAGAGACAAAGACATTCGAAAGCGCATACGCACAATTCATCGGGACGAAACACTGCGTAGGTTGCGGTAATGGTCTGGACGCCCTGACGCTCATTCTGCGTGCTTACATTGAGATAGGTGTCATGCAGGCTGGCGACGAAGTGATTGTTCCGGCAAACACTTACATAGCTTCAATCCTTTCTGTCAGCAGGAACAATCTGAAACCTGTATTGGTAGAAGCTGCCATAAACACGCTTCAGATTGACGACTCAAAGATAGAAGAGGTAATCACTCCACGCACAAAAGCCATAATGATTGTACATCTTTATGGTAAATGTGCCTACACCGAAAACATCGGAAAGCTCTGTAGAAAATACAATCTGAAACTGATTGAAGACAATGCCCAGGCACACGGATGCAAATATAAAGGCCGCAGAACCGGAGCATTGGGAGATGCCGCAGCCCACAGTTTCTATCCCACCAAGAACATAGGGACAATAGGTGATGCCGGAGCCGTGACTACAGACGATGCCGCTCTGGCTGAGATGGTGAGAGGACTGGCCAACTATGGTTCGGCAAAGAAATATGTATTCTCGCACATAGGCATAAACAGTCGCATGGATGAGATGCACGCTGCCATACTGTCTGTAAAGCTGAAATATATAGACCAGGAGAATGAACGGCGTCGGGAGAATGCCAGATTCTACATTGACAACGTGAACAACGACAAGATAATCATTCCCTCAAACGAATATTGGGAAAGCAGTGTGTTCCACATATTCCCGATATTATGCGAAAGACGTGACGAGTTAAAGGATTATCTGTTAAAGAATGGAGTGCAGACCGACGTACATTATCCCATTCCACCATATCGTCAGGAATGCTATAAGGAATTGTCACATCTGTCATTCCCTGTAACGGAAAGGATACACGAGCAAGAGCTTAGCATTCCTGTAAGTCAGGTACTTGAACCGGAGGAACGCGCGACAATAGCAAGACTGCTCAATCAATTCGAATGAAATGAACATCAGAGAGACTACAGCCATTGAATATAAAGAAACATTCGGGAAACTGCCGCATATATACAACGGTGTGGAATTCTCGGAGCTCAACAAATACAAAACCGAACGTCTTCACTATCTTTTGTTTGAAGACACTAAAGTAAGATTCGGAATTGTTTTGGGAGAAGAGGCTGACTGTCTGCTTTCACCGTTCTCTGCGCCTTTCAGCGGATTCACAACCAGGAAGCCACAAAACACAGAACTCATCGACGAAGCGGTAAGACTGTTGAAATCGTTCGGCGAGAATAACCACAAGAAAATCATCCTTACGCTTCCGCCTTCAATTTACGAAGGCAGCCAGGTGGCACAAAACGTAAACGCATTATCACGATACGGGAATATAAGATTCATTGAAATAAACTATCATTTCAATATAGAGCGATTCAAGAACTATGAGGATGTCATAGAGCGTAACGCTAAAAAGAATCTGCACAAGGCATTAAAAGAAGATTTCAACTTCATACATATAGACAGCGACGACACAGACAACGTAGCGCGTGCCTATGACGTTATAAAAGCAAACCGCGAAGAACACGGCTATCCACTGAGGATGTCCATAGACAATGTTCTTCAGACAATAAAGATAATACCCGCCGACTTCTTCATTCTCGAACATTCGGGCTGCGATGTCGCCGCCGCCCAGGTGTTCCATGTAGCCGACGATGTTTGCCAGGTGATATACTGGGGCGACCTCCGCAAGTACAGCAACATACGTCCGATGAACTGTCTCTCTTACAGAATATTCGAATATTATTATAAGAAAGGTCTCAGGATATTAGACATAGGTCCCTCGACCGAACACGGTGCTCCAAACTACGGATTATGCAATTTCAAGGAAAGCATCGGATGCTCAGCCTCAACAAAGTTCTCATTCGAATTATAAGACACACATGCTCACACACAAACCGTCAAATGCCGGAACCGACATCGTCTTTATCATATATTCAGTATTCGCCACTGTATATTTAGGCATTCAGATGTTTCAAGGATTCTCTTATCTTGACATCGGATTCTACATGTCCGGCTACCAACACTTCAACGACGACCCTTATGTATCTTATTTCCTCGGGCAATGGCTTCTGAGCTTTAACCTAACATCGGCATTATGCCGTCTCTTTTCAATCAACACCTACCTCGGATTAAGGATACTTCACCTGCTGTTCATCATCATATCGCAGACCGTCATATATTTTTATCTGAAAAGATACATAAACCGCCACTTCATCATTTCCGGCCTGCTGTTAGCCACCTTGGCCCATTTCGGAAGCTACACCGAAATAAACTATAACGATTATTCCGTAGGACTGCTCACTCTCTCCATCATGGCTTATCATTACGGATATGCCAACAACAGAATGAAAGCAATAATACAGAGCGGCATCTTCGCGGGTGTATCGTTTTATTTCAGAATTGTCAACATTACATTCATCGGTATACCGTTCCTTGCATGGCTCATATCACACAGGTATAAGAGCGCCATCAAGACACGCAATCAATTCTTCGGATTCTTTTCAGGCATAATAGCAGCATGCTGTGCCACGACCGTCCTGTTGTATTACAACGGAATGCTCGACGTATTCACCATGACTCTGACCGACCTCTTCACAAGAAGCAGCGACCCGCAAGACCCGCACGGCGTCAAAGCCATAATAATAAACCTGTACGATCTGTACAAAGGTCAGATACAAGGATTCTCTGTCATAGCACTGCTAACGTTCCTTATAGCCTTTAACTACATAAAAAACAAGGGCGCAATAAGAACGATAATAACAATCGTTCTGTCGCTCCTCATCATTCCGAACATCTATTTGTGGGAATCGCCCTCAAACATAACAGTAGGCATATGCCTATCCGCATTGTTCTTTCTTTTCGCCGGACGCGATGTCAATCCGCAGACTGCCAGTCTTTATCTTCTGTCGTTGTTCATACCCGTAATATTCCCGATAGGCAGCAATGCCGGGCCCGATTTCTATGGAAAGGACATGTGCTTCCTGACGCTTCCTGTGTCTTTATGCATAATCGGTGAAGGAATAGGAACGCTGAAAGCTGAATATCGCAAAGCGGCATACAAGGCGTTGCACATAAGTTTTGCGTTCATCTGCATAGCAATGATATACACCAACATCAACCGGCCCATGATGGAAGAAGGCACGCGGACACAATGTCGTTACACGATAAACAGTCCGCTGACAAGACATATTTACACGACTGAGGAAAACGCAAGCCTCAACAACTATCTCATAGACAAGGTGAAGCCCTTAATCCCTGCCCAAAGCTACCTGATATGCAACTTCTCCATCCCTATGATATCATTGCTCGAATGTAAGCCCTACGCCGTTTATTCAACCGTATTCACAAGCAACGTGATGAACAGACGATACATTGACGCGGCCTACAAACACAGCAGACTACTCCCATATCTGCTTATCGACCAAGACAACAACAGCGATAAAGACAAATATGTAGAGGATTATCTTTACGGCATAAAACCGTACCGCACAATATGGACAGACGGCAGATACGTTTTGAAAGCACCTGCCGTCCACACATACATATAATTAAAATACACAAACAATACTATTTGATGTTAAGCCGCAAACCGAGTTGCAGACTGAATCCCAACGGTTTGTCCTTAAAATAATTCTCTATCACACTGCCGTTGTCTATATAATACCTGACGCCCGGTTCCACATACACGCCCAACTGAGGTATTATGTCGTATTGAGCACCGGCAGCCGCGTTCAGCGAGAACTGCACCCTATCCTTATTCAGATTGGTCTTAACGCCCTCGGTTTCCACCTTGGCCGATACATTGAAATCGGCCTGACCGCCTAACGTGACGTAAGTCTTGAACCTGTTTGTGCTCCACACGTTATAATTTACATTGAGCGGCACACCCAGATAATGCAGTGTCTGACTGTCTTTTGCCTCTTCGCCATCCGAGATGTGGATAAAATCGGAAGAAAGTTTAGTATATACAAGTCCTGACGTCAGCGATATACGGTCTGTCAAAGCATAGTTTGCCGTCAGTCCGAAGGATATAGGCTGATAATGTTTCTTGTCCTCTTTATTGTCAGAAAAAGCAGAAGAGTTCGCTCTCAGCATGTTTTCCGTCATGGCGTATAGCGCATTAATCTTGCTCACCATGTTCACACCGTTCATCGAGTTGCTGTTTCCCAACACGTTTGAGGAGTAAGCACCCACTGCCCATTTGGAATTTTCACGTTTCGCTCCGTGCTCATGATAGACCTGTTCCGGGAAAACTCTATTTCCGGTCGATACATTTCCCTTCTCAGCCCGGTTATCACTGCGGTCTGAACCGACAGCCTTCGTCTCTTCTTTATTCACTGCCGCATTTTCAGAAACGGCCTCCTTCTCAATCCGGCCGCTCTCCTTCTCAATCTGTCCGGCGTCATTCCCCACAGCTTCCTTATCGTCAAGCTCTGCAAGCAAGCCCGCTGACGGCACTACTGTCCGCCCACTTGTCTGCGCTACGGCCATCGTTTCCGGCGCGTCCGGAGTATCCGACACCTGCGCATCGTCGTGTCCTTGCGCGACCACATTGTCCGGTCGGCCCTGCTTTCCACTTTCAAGACTGTTTATCCTGTCGAGTTCAGCTATGGTAGGTTCGTTCAGTTTATATCCCAGACCTATCACCAGAAGCAACATCGCGGCAGCCGCAGCAGCCCACATCCTCATGTGCACCACACGCGCCCGCTTCTCTCTCTTGTCGAGAGAAGACTCTATCTTGTCCCACAAACCGACGGGAGGCCCGGCCTTATGGTCAGAAAGCCGGTCATACAATTTGTCTGTCCAGTCGTTATGTTTCATATCTTCATTTCTTTTTATAGTCGTTTATCATTTTCGCAAGCATCTTTTTTGCGTGAAAGAACTGCGAAGCCGATGTCCCGACCTTTATTCCAAGTTTCTCAGCTATCTCCTTATGACTCATCTGCCCGAATACATACATGTTGAGAACAACCCTGTATCCGTCAGGCAGACGGCCTATCATCTCCATCAGTGTTTCGTCTGATATGGTGTCTATATCCGGCTCTTCCTCCGCCTCATCGGGTATTTCGTCCGTGAAAGACAACCTTCCGTTACGGCGTATGTAGTCGAGCGACTCGTTGGCTACAATCCTTGCTATCCACGACTTCAGCGACCCTTCACCACGAAGCTCGAACTTATCTATGGATGTGAATATCTTTACGAAGCTATCCTGCATGACGTCCTCCACTTCATCCTTGTTCGGAATATACCGCAGGCATACCGCCGTGGCATATCCAGAATATCGGTCGTACAGTTCGCGCATGGCTGCTCTGTCACCTTTCTTTATGTCATTTAGAAGACGCTTCTCCGATTTCAACTCATCCTTCTTTTATCATCCGACATCTTTTTCAGTTCTCTTAAATGCCAGGAATCTATATTCTTTTCCTAGTCACATACGTGAGTTTCAACATCTTGTCCACGGCATACGCCCGCACATCGCCATCATACAGCTCGATGCCGCGCAGACGAAGCACTATCTTGTAAACGCCGGACAGCCTTGAGTAAGTGGCAACCGAACCGTAGATGTAGCCGTCCTCATAACCCATAAAGTGAAAGACCGCATCATACTCCTTACCGTCAACCGAAACGCTTACCGTCCATTGCTGCGGACGTACGGCGTAATAAGATGCCTGCTCGCTGTAACCGGTCATCTCGTAAGGCACCATATAGCCCACGTTCTTTTCCACCCTCACATCATGATCGGGCAAGAGTGTCTCAAGAACAGCCTTTACAGGAAGCGTCCTGAAGCTGAAGCCTGTGTCATACACGGTCACCTCTGACACCTGACCCTGCTGTCCGTCAACGCTCCACTGGCCCTCATAAGAGCCTTTCAGTCCGCCGTTGTTTATAATATCATTCTCTATATAAACATAATTGTCGCCCTTGTCACACGAACATACGGACAGGACCGTAAACACAGCAGTCAGGCATCCGAGCAGACTGACGCCCAAGCTCCGACGCATGATTCTCTTACCGATAATATGCCTACATTCTTTTCTCATTCTATTAATTAAACTACAAAACCTCCGGATTCTTGCATCATATACACGATTAAATATAAAAAATTCAGTTCTTTATAAATTCTGTTGGCGAGGTTTTGCCTATGCAACACCATCGGATGCAGAAAAATCTACTGGCAGCACGATGTGGAAGCCTAACGGCACGAAGCTGAACAAACCGTGACATAACATTTATTCAACTAATAAATTCACATTATCATAACTTGTAATTCATCGCCGCAAGGGAGAGACGCATAAATTCCGTGCCTTTTCTCACGCCTGACACCTGCGTATTTAGATGAAAACCCAAACAGCGGACTTACAATTTTTCTTGACATTTTTTTGACAAAATAAAATCGGAAATTAGGTGTAAAGGAATGTTAAATCTGGCATTATAAAGGCCCTTTCGGTGTTAATCGTCTTTTATTATACCCTATAACATAGTCCGAAATCACTCGTTTTGCTTTCTGATAAT
>ENA-ORSK01000414-ORSK01000414.1-human-gut-metagenome-genome-assembly--contig:-NODE-414-length-44399-cov-13.350036_pt1 | contig 44399 bp, 43 predicted proteins | sample MGYA00242192_ERZ509159 | MGnify/ENA primary metagenome ERZ509159 (study PRJEB26280, sample SAMEA2338663) | human gut metagenome | biome: human gut; feature: human-associated habitat; material: faeces...
CAGATTTCTCTGACCTCGCCGCTGTTGGCCGTGACCACTACATGAACCTGCACGGAGGCTGCACAACTGTTACCGAGTTGGAGGCACTGGATGGTGAGGAAACGGCAAGACAGCTCATTGCGAGCGTCGGCGGCACGGTCACACCATATGGCGTGGTCTATGACAATGGCATGCGGTTAGAGCAGGTCTATGACGGGCAGTTCTTTCCTTGCTACTACTATGAGCCGCATGCCACTATGGTCGCGGTGACTCCCAAATCTGAGCCGGAGAATACCGAGCACATCACATGGCTATATCTCCCGATGGCGCAGGAGGAAATTGACCGTGTTCTCCAGAGGTCGGGAATCGCGGATTCTGCGGATGCCCGGCTCCGGCTGGAACACAGTCAACTGCCAGATGAAGTGAATGTGCTGCTGGATATGGAACATGAAAGTCTTGCGGAGCTCAACGCACTGGCGCAGGCAACAGGTACGCTTTCCACGGACAACATCAAGAAACTGGGCGCTGCTGTAACTCTGGCGAAGCCTCAGAATGCGGAGCAGGCCAAAAATCTCGTGGAGAATCTCGACCTGTTTGACTTTGCTCCCGACGCACATTCCCCAGCAGAGTATGGAAAATATATGATCCAGCAGTCCGGTCATTACGAGTTCGACGAGAATTTAGATGAATTCTATGACTACGAAGGCTACGCTCAGCAGCGCTTAAACGACGAGGACGGGATGTTTACCGACCGGGGTTATATCGCATATAAGGGATACTTCAGCCTTGAGGAAATTATGGAGGGCGGTCAAGGTGGCAGCATGGAGATGGGAGGCATGGTATGATCATTCACGATTTCATCTGTTGGCACGGCAACGGCAAGTGCCTGAGAACTGAAATGAGGGAGGTGCAAAAATGATCATTCAGGCAGAGCTGAGACGAAAGCAGTCCGAATACGAAGGCGAGGCCTGTGTCATTGACAAGGTCATTGAGTTACCTGCCCCACGTTTTGAGCAGTTCAGCCATGCGCTGCTGGCGGATTATGACTTTATCGCAGAGAACAAAAACGCAATCCAGCACAATGATAACGCCAGACACTGTCTGCTCATCCTCGATACTGACGGAACAGGCGGTTTTCTCGTAGACCCGCAGGGCTACGACTATACTGGATGAGATACTTGACTGGCTCTACTGCCAGATCATAGGCTTCCTCGGAAACTTCTTCGCCGAGATGGGCAGCATGGGCGCGGAGCTCTTCGAGATGAGCTGGGTGCAGGGCATCGTGCAGTTCTTCAACTACCTTGCGTGGACGCTGTACGTCATCGGCCTCATCGTCGCATGCTTTGAGTGCGGCATAAACTACGCCGGAGGCAAAGGCGACATCCGTGCCGTCGCCCTCAATGCCATCAAGGGCTTCATGGCGGCGAGCCTGTTCTCCGTTGTTCCGGTCAGACTTTACCAGCTCGCTATTTCCTTGCAGGCTGAGTTTACCTCCGGCATGACCGGCTACGGGACGTCCATAGGTGAAGTCGCGGCGAACATCATTCAGGAGTATGAAGAGATTGAAACTGTCGCCGACCTTATTGTGAAGCCCATCTCCGGCTTTGAAGCAGTAACAAGCCCCATCATGGTGATCGTCTGCATCATCATGATGGCGTATGCCGTAATAAAAGTGTTCTTCGCAAACCTGAAGCGCGGCGGCATATTGCTCATCCAAATCGCAGTCTGGAGCCTGTACATGTTCAGCATACCGCGCGGAGGTATAGATGCATTCGTACAGTGGATGAAGCAGGTCATAGGAGTGTGCCTCACAGCGTTCCTACAGGCGACGATACTCATTGCAGGACTGCTCGTGTTCAAAGAGCACGCACTGCTCGGCATTGGGCTTATGCTCTCGTCGAGTGAGATAACGCGCATCGCCGGAGCTTTCGGTCTCGACACGAGCACGAGAGCAAACATAATGAGCGCAGTCTACACGGCGCAAACTGCTGTCCATACCGGCAAGGCTATAGTTCAGGCGGTGAGCAAGTGATGCTCACGCTCGGAAGTTTGTTCGACGGCATAGGCGGCTTTCCTCTCGCCGCCGTGAATAACGGCATAGTGCCATTATGGGCGAGTGAGATAGAACCGTTTCCCATTGCCGTAACGTCTACGCACTTTCCCCAGATGCTCCACTTGGGGGATATAACTAAGCTGAACGGAGCGGAGCTGCCGCCGGTAGATATAATAGCCGGGGGCTCCCCGTGCCAAGATCTTTCCATCGCATCAGGTACAAGAGCCGGACTTGCAGGAGCGCGCTCCGGACTTTTCATGGAGCAGATACGGATCACTAAGGAGATGAGAAATGCAGATATATTACGAGGACGATCAGGCGTGTCTGTTCGACCCAGGATGTTATTATGGGAAAACGTGCCCGGAGCTTTCTCCTCAGGTGAGCCGCACGGCGAGGACTTCAGGATCGTCCTTGAGGAGATTATTAAAATATGTGTACCCGACATATATGTTCCTCGACCTCACGCCGGGAAATTCCAATCTGCTGGGTGGATACGAGTGGGAGATACGCTCTCCGTGGGCTGGCGAGTTATCTCTGCTCAACACTGGGGTGTCCCCCAAAGAAGAGCGCGAATCTTCCTTGTCGCAGATTTTGGAGGACTCACCGCACCCAAACTATTATTTAAGCCCGAAAGCCTGCCTGGGTATACTGCGCCGAGCGAAGGTTCGTGGAAAACCGCTGCCGAAAAGATTGGAAGCTGCTTTGCTGGCGCAGGCGGGCTTGAGTGATGGTGAGGATATAGATACAGATATCCATGCTTACCATATAAACCAGAGGAACGAAGGGATAGACCTGCACGGCGTCGCGGGGGCGTTGATGGCTACGCAGAACATGCAGATGCAGACCTTCGTCGCGGGATTCAGTCCGGGTGCAGGCAGCTCGGCCGGGAGCGTTGGCTATACTGAAGACGTTGCACCGACGCTTAAAAGTGCCGACGGCGGAAATACAACTCCGGCAGTACTGAGACTGTACGAGAACCACGGGATAGACAGCCGGTACAAGGGGCCGTTTGATGTTGCTCCCACGCTCTCTGCCAGAGCCGGTACAGGCGGAAACAACCTGCCGCTCGTTGACGATACGCCGCTGTGCATTGCTGGAAACGTGATCGACCGCCAGCCGCAAAACGGAGGCAACGGCAACGGCGTCAGCGAGGACTTGGCGTATACGATCACCACAACTGACAGACACGCGGTCTTTGCCCGTCAGCGTGTAGATGTTTTTCAGGAAGATGATGTGGTCAGTACCCAAAGCGCCAGACAGTACAAGGACGCGACCGACCTCGTATACGACGGCTCGAAGCCGTTCGCGTATCTCATCCGCAGGCTCACGCCGCTGGAGTGCGAACGCTTGCAGGGCTTCCCTGACGGTTGGACAGATATCCCCTGCGCGTCGGACTCCGCGCGGTACAAGGCGCTCGGCAACAGCGTTGCCATTCCATGCGTGGACTATATAATGCACGGGGTCGCCGCAGCGCTGAAGGGTGCTTAGCTTGTTGTATCTGCTTCGTTTTGCTGATGATCTTCATTGCTTATGATGAATAGCTTTGTGCCGGAGCTTCGGGTATACTTCGCTTGCAAAAGCGGAAAGGAGTAAAGCTCATGGATGAAAAGAAGAAAAACCTCTGTGCCATGATCCCGGAGTCGCTGCACATCAGAGTGCGCGAGGAACAGGAGCAGCTGGCACTGACACTGAGCGAGTACGTAGAGAAGATCATCAGAGAACATTTTGAAGGAGGCAAAACTATGGCAAACGGAACAAGGACACTGGCGCTGCAGATACCGGAGGAACTCTTCGTGAGGATCAAGGAGCATCTGAGCAAATACGGGCTGACGCAGAAGGAGTTCATCATCGGGCTCATAGAGGCTGCGCTCACCGACGCCGCAGATGCGGAAGAGGAAGAGGCAGAATAAAACTTCATACATCATCAAAGCCGTCGTGGGAGACCACGGCGGCTTAAACTTTTCATAGGAGGGATTTCAATGTACATCTACCCGGATAACCTCGCGGCCAAGGCGATGCTCTGGCTGTGGGAACTCAAAGACCTTGCCATCATCGGCATCGGCTTTCTCATCGGCATATTTTCACTCGTGCGCACAGGTGCGCTGCTGCCGCTGGCGCTCGTCGTCGCCTACGGCTTTCTAAGCATCCGCTTCGACAACACCAGCATACTGGACTTCATCCGCTATGCCGCGGCGTACTTTTTCGCGCGCCAGCAATACTTTGAATGGAGGGACCCCACATGATCTTCAAAAAGAAAGAGTCCACGCAGGAACTGCTCGGCATTGAGGCTATAACGGATTACGGTATCTCGACCAAGCAGGGCGAGCTCGTTTTCTTTTCCGTTGCGCCCACTAATCTGAGCGTGCTCCCCGCCGACAGCATCGACGCAAGGATCAACGCTCTGCTCAACATCATCAAGGGCTACGATGGAATTGAGATGATTGCCACAGACTCGATGCAGTCCTTTGAGTACAACAAGCGCTTCTACCGCGACCGGCTTGAGAAAGAGAGCTGTCCTGCCGTCAGGCGGCTGCTGGAGCAGGATATAGAACATCTTGACCGAATACAAGTAATGACGGCCTCATCCCGTCAGTTCTACATCGTCCTGCGCATCCGCAGCGAGGTCAAGGGAGATATCTATTCCCACCTCGGCAACGTTGAGAAATACATCCACGAGCAGGGTTTTACCGTCCATCGTGCCGACCGGCAGGAGCTTAAAAAGCTGCTGGCAGTTTACTACGGGCAGAGCATCAGCGTTGACCCGTACCCGGACTATGACGGTCAGCAGTGGGAATAAGGAGGAAAAACTACATGGGAAAACATCTGAAACAGAAATCTGCACCTGTGAAAACAGAGCTGAAGAAAAAGAAATATAAATCCGCGTCCGTAAAGCCCACACCTCCGCGTAAAACGTTCTTAGATATGATCGCACCGGGAGTTATGAAGTTCAACCCCGACGTGTATATCCGAGATAACCTCTACTGCTGCGTCTGGGCACTGAAGGAGTACCCGGCTGCGACCGAGGATCAGGCTATACTCCGTCACCTCGGTGAGAAATGCGGAGTCAACATCCGCATATACACGCGCATCGTTGACGCGATGGAGGAGAACCGCATTATACAAAACGCAACCAACAAGAACAGGCTCAGCCGCGCGAACACCAACGACACTAAGCAGATGATCACCGCCGAGGGTAATCTGCAGGATGTCTTTGAGATGGTCAACACCATGCGCAAGCGCCGTGAGCCGCTCATTCACTGCGCTGTGTTCATTGAGCTGTGCGCCCCGACGATGCAGGAGCTTGAGCGTCTGCAATCCGAGGTAATATCTGAATTGCTGAGATCAAAGCTCAATGTGGATAGACTTCGTCTGCGCCAGCAAAAAGGTTATCTTTCCACCTGCCCGCAGGGGCATAACATCTTCGGCACACAGTTTGAGCGCGTGCTCCCTGCGTCGAGCGTTGCGAACTTGTACATATATAATTACTCAGGTAAAACCGATGCGCATGGCTTCTACATCGGCAAGGACAGATACGGCAGCAACATCCTCACAGACTTTGACCAGCGCGATGAGGACAAGACTTCGGCGAATGTTCTTATCCTCGGCAACTCCGGCCAGGGCAAGTCCTATCTTATGAAGCTCCTCATGGTCAACTGCCGTGAGGCTGGGAAAAACATTATCTCGCTGGATGTTGAGCATGAACAGGGCGAGCTCTGCGCCGCGCTTGACGGCTGCTTCATTGACCTTATGGGCGGGCAGTACATCATCAACGTACTTGAGCCGAAGTGCTGGAGCACCGGCGAGGATGAAGACGATCCGTCAACACCGGAGACTTTCAAAAAGAAAACCGTGTTGTCCCAGCACCTCTCATTTCTGCGAGATTTCTTCCGTGCGTATAAGGACTTCACCGATCCGCAGATAGACACTATAGAGATACTGCTCTCGAAGCTGTATTCCAAGTTTCATATTTCGGACTACACGAATTTCTCGCAGCTCAAGCCGGAGAATTATCCGTTGCTCTCTGACCTGTATGATCTCATTGAAGCGGAATACAAAAGCTACGATGCGGAAGCGCATAATCTCTACACCCCGCAGCTCCTGCAGGAGGTGCTGCTCGGTCTGAACTCAATATGCAAAGGCGCAGATTCAGAGTTCTTCAACGGGCACACGAATATAACCTCGTCGCGCTTTCTTGTGTTCGGCGTAAAGAGTCTCTTGATGGCGGGGAAAAACATTCAGAATGCCATGCTCTTCAACATTCTCAGCTATATGTCCGACAAGCTTCTGACCGAAGGCAACACCGTCGCAACGCTTGATGAGCTGTATATCTGGCTCAGTAATCCCACAGCGATAGAGTACATCCGCAACTGCCTCAAGCGAGTGCGCAAGAAGGAGTCCGCTATGATCCTTGCTTCTCAGAACCTTGACGACTTCGACCAGCCGAACGTGCGTGAGATGACAAAGCCGCTGTTCTCTATTCCTCCGCATCAGTTCCTCTTTAACGCCGGGTCAATAGACAAGCGCTCCTACATGGACATGCTGCAGCTCGAAGAATCCGAGTACGATCTCATCCGTTACCCGCAGAGAGGTGTATGTCTTTACAAGTGCGGCAACGAGCGTTATCTGCTCGAAGTCCACGCCCCGCCGCATAAGGAAGCACTGTTCGGCACAGCAGGTGGAAGATAATGAACACTGTACTTGCAAAGCTCGCGCTCATGGTCGGCGGCAGCGATAAAGGCAGAAAGACGATAGCGTGGATACTTGCGGCGGTACTCTCTCCGCTCATCCTCATAACCGCAGTGCTTTGTTCCCTCGCAAGCGGCGGCGCGGAGCACAATAACACTACTGTGAAAGCGTGCTTCTACGGCCCAAATTATACGGAGAAAGTTCCGAGCGAGTTCAAGACGCACGTCTCCGAGATGCGGGAAGCTTTTTCTCTTCTGGATTCGGCGATAGCCGCCGCAAACTCAAGTGAGGATAGCACCGGAAGCCTTGACCCGACAATGGTCAAGGCTGTTTTCTTCGCTCTGTGCTTCGGCGAGGACGCACCGACAGCAAGAGCAGCCGGTCGGTTTGTTGACTGCTTCTATTCCGAGCAGGAGCTGACACGCGAGGTCGAGAGTGAAGATGAAAACGGCGAGACGGTCACCGAGACAGAGACATACATTGCGATCACGCCGCTGTCGCTAAGCGACGCTTACAAAAATCTCTCCGCCGAGCTCGGCAGAGAGATAACCGATGAGGATAAGGATAATATCCGGCACATCTATACCATGATAGCCGGGCCGATGGGCGTTGAGAATTACACCGGCGCGTATGAGGTCGGAGGTCAAAGGAGTGTTGAGATAGATCTCAGTACATTCTCCGACTCGTCAACGAAGAACGCGCACGACCTTGCGGCTTACGCCATTAACGCTTGGCAGTCCGGCTGGGGCTATGTCTGGGGAACCTACGGTCAGATCATGACCGAGGAGCTGTTCGCGTCGAAGCTCCAGCAGTACCCGGAGGGAGTCGGCAGTTATGCAGACTTCATTCAGGCAAACTGGGTCGGCGGCAGGACTGCCGACTGCGTCGGACTCATCAAGGGCTACGGCTGGCTCGATGCGGAGACGCTGGAGCTGCGCTACGGTACAAACGGTATGCCCGATGTCGGCGCAAATCAGATGTACTATAACGCTTCCGTCTCCGGCGCGATAGACACCATACCCGACACTCCCGGACTCGCGGTATGGCACGACGGGCACATCGGTGTGTACATAGGCAGCGGCGAAGTGATCGAGGCGATGGGCACGAAGTACGGCGTGGTCAAGACGCAGCTCGAAGGCCGTGGCTGGACGCACTGGCTTCAGGTGCCATATATTTCTTACGACTAAGAAAACACACCCGGCATAATGCCGAGCGTGTAACCTCACAGCCGTTCGTAGTGCGACCACATACTGAGTATCTTTATTGTCTGTGCTTCTTCAACGACTTCATACACCAAGCGGTGCTGTGCGTTGATCCGGCGGGAGTACAGACCCGAAAGGTCGCCGACGAGCTTTTCGTATGACGGCGGATTCTGAAATGGATTGACCTTGATGATCTCAATCAGCGCCTTCACCTTGCCGTCAAGGTGCGCCGCTTTGAGCTTCGGTACGTCCTTTGCCGCAGCCTTCGTGTAAACTATTTTGTACATCACCAGTCTATCTCGTCCTCCGAAACGCACTCGGAGAGCGGCGTGGCCATTCCGTCAAGCAGCTTGCGCTTCATCTCAGGATCAGACATAAGGTTCAGCGTCTCTATCATGCCGCGATAGTCTTCCTCGCTGAGAACGACAGCATTGCCGGCCTTGGTGCTGATGTTGAGAGGCTCATTGTACTTGATGGTCTGCTCAAGCATGGAGAAGACATTCTTGCGAAAGCTCGTAATATTGGTATTAAGCAAAGTGATCACCTCCGTATATGTACATTATAGCGTACATGTCAACTCGCGTCAACAGAAAAATGATTTGTATTATTCTATGCAGAAATGAATTGAAACAACAAGGGGGAACACGATGAAACAGATAAACATATCCGTCAGCTTCGATGATGAGAAGCTGCGGGCACTGAACAAGTATCTTAAGAAGAAGGAGCTGACGGCCGAAGATGAGCTTGCGGCTGCTCTGCTGCATCTTTATGAAAAGCATGTCCCGGTCGCCGTGCGGGAGTACATCGACGAGGACGATGTTGTCGTTCCGGCAAAGCCGAAGCGCACGGCGAAACCGGCAGCGCCGAAGAAAGTTGAAGAGCCAGTGCCGACCGTGCCTGTCACTATGGATGGAGGTGAAAAATCATTAGCATCGAAATATTTTGGGACGACCTGACCGAAGCAAAGCAGCACGAGATCATGTCTGTCCTCGGCGACAACAGCAACTACGATGTGATTCCCATCGCAGTTATTGAAACCGAGCCGCTTCACAGCTTGGCCGAGGACGATTTCAATTTCGTCGATGAGATTTTGGAATGCGATGACGAGTTGAATTTCTACATGGAGCTGCACTGTGATGCCAGAAGTGTTTTCGGGTCGCTTGGCGGGATCGCCCCGGAAGATTATCTCAATGTCTACGCAAACTACAATGTCCTGACGCGGCAGGTCGACGACACTCTTGACATTATGATCTGCCGCGGCGTCGGCGCTAACGAGGCAGCGGTGTACAAATTATCTGAGGCTGAGAAAGAAATAGTTCTCGAAAAGATGGACGAGTACTGTCAGGAGTGTGATGGCACGACACTTGACGAATATTGTGACGCGATGCAAACCGAATGTCTCACGCCGGAGCTGTAGCCCGTGTTTGCCCACGTGAGGCGCTGTGTGCGCTTTTACGGAGACGGGTGGAGCGTGGATACCCCGGCAGAAGAACGCGCGGCGTTTGGGGGCGTTTTCGCAGCATTTTCGTCCGGGTGCGCCCGTTCGAAAATGGCACTATGATAAAGGGAGGTACACCCAAGGGCGCACCTCCCTCCCACAAAGCCCCGCAACGCGGGTCTTTTTCGGCTTTCGGGCAAGGTACACATTTTCAACTAACTCAAAAATTTAGGTGAACGCAGAGCCGCGAAGCACCCTTGTTTCAAGGGATTCGGCGGTTCTTCGCGTTTGAGGAGGAGATGATAGAAATAAGCACAGAAAACGTAAAACGCATTGCAGTCTGGCTCAAGCCGGAGCTGTTATCCCGTATGGATGGATGGCTCGAAACTGCCAATTGCAAAAACAGAAGTGAATTCATCACCAAGACACTCAGATTTTATATGGGCTACCTTGCAACAGACGACGTCAGTTCATACGTCTGTGAATCTGTATCACAAAACATTCGTGGGATACTGACAGAGAATACGAACAGGCTCTCAAAGCTCATGTTCAAGTGGAGCGTGGAACTGAACATGATGATGCACATAGTCGCGGCACACTTCAAGGATGACGTCTCTGACCTTCGTGCTCTGCGCGGGTACTCCGCGGACGAGGTCAAGCGCACATACGGGAATATTTCTTTCGATACCGCTCTGGATATTCAGCGCGGCAACTCTGATAACTGATGGCCGGTGTGTTTTTCTCTTCGCCGTATCTCAAGGGCGGAAAGCAATCTGCAAAGCTTGCAAATCTCACAAAGTATATTTCTACTCGCGAGGGTGTCGAGCTGCTCAAGGATACCGACAGCAGCTTGCCCGCGACAAAACAGCAGCAGGATTTTATATCTCGGCTGCTCAAAACGTTTCCGGATACTCGTGAGATGCCTGAGTATGAAGATTACAAAGCAGAGTGCTCACAGAAGAACGCCGCGGAGTTTATCTCTCAGGTGCAGGAGAACTACGGTTATTTGCTGGACAAGCGTGAAAACTATGTTGACTACGTTGCAAACCGTCCCGGCGTGAAGAAGCTCGGTGAGCATGGCCTGTGGAATGCAGACGGAAAAGTTCCTGTGCTGCAAAACGCAGTCGATGAAGTGGCGCACCATCCGGGCAACGTCTGGACGCCGGTCATTGCAATACAACGTTCAGATGCTGAGCGTCTCGGCTATGACTCCGCCGATAGTTGGCGCGCACTCATCTGCTCCGAATTAGACCAGATAGCGAAAGCGTATAAGATACTGCCGTCGCACTTAAAGTGGTACGCTGCGTTCCACGAAAAGGAGCGCAGCGTACATGTGCATCTGGTCATCTTCTCGACCGATCCGTGTGAAGGCTATCTCACCAAGCCCGCTATACTTGAGTTGAGGTCCGCGCTCACGCGACAGATATTCAAAGATGACTTGAAGAACATCTATGTTCAGCAGACTGCATACAGAGACCAGCTCCAAGAGAATGCCCTTGAGGTCATGGAGTCGTTGATTCAAAAAATGCAGGACGGTGAGATCAGCAATCCGAAACTCGAACTGCTCATAACTGAGCTTGCCGAGCGGTTGCAAAACTACACTGGCAAAAAAGTATACGGCTATCTCCCACCAGCAACTAAGCGCATAGTTGCTGCAATCGTCGATGAGCTTGCGGGCGACGAGCGCATAGCAGAGGCATACTCACTCTGGCAGGATATGCGCGACGAGGTGTTTAGTTTTTACTCGAAAGCGAAACCGGAGCGTGTACCGCTCTCTCAGCAGAAGGAGTTCAAGCCAGTGCGCAATATGGTCATCCGAGAGGTCGTGCAGATGATGGAACAATTGCAACCCCAAAATGTAGAGCGCAATGATGAATATACCTTTGAAATTTTTCCCGACAATCAGCTCGGTTCTATTACCGACGTTGAGGAATCCGTTTTTGCAGGTGCACCTATTATTGAGTCTGTTGGGTTTGACCAGCTTGGCGATATAGTCTCTGACTTCGCACCGGCATCGTTCCCTTACATTTTTAACGACATTTATGAAGTCTATGATCTTGCCAATTCTCAGTGGATGGAGAATATGCAGAGCGAGTTTGCCAATGCTGGTATTCACACAATAGCTCTTGGTGCGAACGGATATCGTCACTTCATAAGCACAAAACCGATTGCTGATGCATCTTCTATTAAGGGCATGATCGTCCGCATGGGTCCCTCCGCTGCAGCTCAGGGCTTTATCGAAGTAATGGGCGGAACGCCTACCACTTCTACTTGGGGCGATAACTACTCTCTGCTTCAGACCGGTACGTTTGATGCTTGCGAAGCAAATCTGGAAGCGCTCTGGAACGGAAGCTTCTATGAAGTGTGCGATTATCTGTGCCTGTCCGGACACTTCGTGACCCCTTGCGCGCTCATAATCAACAATGACATTTGGAATAAAATCCCCGCAGATGTTCAGAAAGTCCTTTCTGAGGCACTTTCTGAAGGCCTGAGGGACGCGACGGATGCCGCAATGGAAAATGAGGAGTCCTATATTGCAAAGTTCAAAGAAGCCGGTGTTGAAGTTACCGAACCCGACAAATCTACCTTTGCAGCATTTGTGCCTGCTCTCTTTGAGAAACTCGGCATTGCAACTTCCGTATACGATGATATTCGTGCGGCAGTTGAAGGCTGATAGCTGAATTCACGGGGCGCACTACGGAATGTGCCTAAAAGAAACCACATTGACCAATCTTAAAAAGGTTGGCTAATGTGGTTTCGACTTAGACCTAAGCAAACATCTGCTTACAATTTAACAGTTGATGCGCTCGATTATCGAAAAAGGAGAGCCTAACATGAAAGCGAAAATGAAATTTGTACTGACTAATTTTCCGGAATTGGTTGCAGGAATAACTCTCTTCAGCGGAATTTTTATCACTACTATTAATGGTATTGGCCGCTACTTTTTCTCTCGAACATTTGTTTGGACTGATGAAGTAGTTGCAATTTGCTTCGCGTATACTGTGTTTTTTGGCGCGGCTGCAGCTTGCAGAAGAGGAATGCACTACGGATTGGAGCTTATATCGAATGTGCTTCCGCCGAAAGGGAAAAAGGTTTTGGATGTAATTATTGCCTTTATTTCACTCGTTCTTATCGCTGTTCTTGCGTACCTTGCTTGGGTATTGACTGCAAATGTCGGAACGAAGATTATGACGGCAATGCGCATTTCGTACAAGTGGTTCGACTTGGGAATGGCGGCTGGTCTTTCTCTGATGTTTATCTACCAAATCGAAATATTCGTAAAAAAAGCAAAAACCCTCATCACAAAGGAATCATAATATAATAAATAATTATTACACCAACTACTAACATATTCACAATGGAGAAAACGAATGAATAGTGTGGCCATAATTACGATAGGGCTTATTTTAGGGCTGGCTATAATGGGAGTTCCCATGTGGTTATCTATAGTCGGCGGAACGCTCCCGTTTTTCCTGTTCCTAGAGCCTGGTTTACCTGCGCAACTGGTTGCTCAGCGCATGATCGCCATGACTGAAAACTCGTCATATCTTGCGATTCCATTTTTTATTACAGCTGGTTGCATAATGAATTACTCAGGTATTTCCAAAAGACTGATGGATCTTGCAGATGGATTGGTCGGTCATTTGCCGGGTGGTCTGGGGCATGTAAACGTTGTTCTATCTGTTTTAATGGGCGGTATTTCTGGTTCTGCTGCTGCCGATGCTGCAATGGAATGCAAGATACTGGTTCCTGAGATGGAAAAGCGCGGATACGACAAAGATTTTAGTGCAGCAGTTACTCTGGCATCATCATTGATCACGCCTATTATTCCTCCCGGCATGGGTCTAATAATTTTTGCGTTTACTACTCAAATATCAGTAGGACGTCTCCTTTGCGCCGGTTATATCCCCGGTCTGCTTTGCATGGTGTTTATGATGATTTATGTTGCGTGGTATGCAAAAAAGCATGGGTACAAGGGAAGCCGCGCAAAGATGGCATCTGCAAAGGAAATTGGAAAGCTGGTAATTGACGGTATCTGGGCAATACTGATGCCATTCGGGCTTATTCTCGCTCTCCGGTTAGGAGCATTCACAGCAACCGAGGCAGGTGCGATCTGTGCTGTTTACTCACTGGTCGTTGGCGTATTTATATACAAGGAACTGAAGTGGAAGCATATATGGCCTATCGTTAAGGAATCTGTCCTTGGAACGGCAACGATTATGTCGCTGGTATGCGCGTGCAATGCGCTCGGATATTTCATGACATATCTGAGAATTCCTCATGCAATCTCGCAAATGATTATTAATGCAAACCTTAGCAAATACGCATTCTTGGTTATCGTTAATATAACGCTACTCTTCATTGGTATGTTTATGGAAGGTAGCGCGCCTATACTGATTCTTTCCCCGCTTCTTATGCCAGTCGCAATTTCTTTGGGGATTGATCCAATACATTTTGGCCTAGTTTTCATCTTCAATATAGGCATAGGAAATATGACACCGCCTTTTGGTGGCGTTTTGTATCAGGTTGCCGGACTTTTGAACATTCCAATTGGAAGGTTGGCGAAAGCTGCTATGCCATTTATTGGGATAATGATTTTTATCCTAATCCTACTTACATTTATTCCTGAGTTGTCATTACTCGTTCCTAATTTAGTCTATAATTGATGGAGGTATATATGAATTTTTCAGGAAAAGTCGCAATGATTACCGGGGCTACCAGAGGGATTGGCAGAGCTGCGACCGAGATAATCATTGCCAACGGCGGTAAAGTGATTGCAACCGGCAGAAATGAACAGGTCCTCAAAGAGCTGGTTGATGAATATCATGACAAAATCTGTACTTATAAGTGCGATGTCTCCGATGAGCTTTCGGTTAGGCAAATGGTTGCAGATGCAACTGAAAGAATGGGAAAGATTGATATTCTGATAAATAACGCCGGAATATATATGGAAGACAAGGCTCCGTTTATCAACCAAACCAGCGACATATGGAAAAAGAAGATTGATGTAAATATCTACGGTACTTTGTACCCGACGCATGAGGTCCTGCCGCAGATGATTGAACGGCGTTGGGGCAGGATTATAAATATTGCTTCAGTTGCAGGTATTTACGGAATACGGGATATGCTGGACTATTCTCTTACCAAAGGCGCTATAATCGCTTTTACAACTGGTCTTGCAAGAGAGGTTGGGGAGTACAACATAACCGTAAACGCCGTTTCTCCTGGTAATATTAATACATACAATGAGCTGCCTGAACTGTCTTATATGAACAGGTCTGGTACGCCAACTGAATGTGCGAATGTGATCTGTTTCCTTGCAAGCGATGAAGCAAGTTTTGTGTCAGGTTCAAACTATGTTGTCGATGGGAGCAGAAAGAAAATCTGATTCCATATCAAGACTGTTATGGAATTGACATATCATTATTATTAAACTACACATATAGCCGGGATACTTAATCCCGGCTATTGCTATAGTAAAGGAAACGCGAACTTTTATGGATATAAATGAGCTAAAAAGAAATCATAGAACAACATTCGGCAGTACAGGGAAGCAATATTGTTTCTCTGCTCCAGGACGAACCGAAATAGGCGGCAACCACACCGACCATCAACATGGGAAAATCTTAGCGGCAGCTATTAACCTCGACACAAAAGCTGCAGTCTGTAAAAACCAGAACAACGTTATCCGCATCAAGTCCGAAGGTTACGACTATTTTGAAGTGGATGGAGAACACCGGAAAGGTACGAGGTGTGTTCGACGTGAACTTTGACAAACGTGAGTTCTCCGCTGTTAACATCATGGATGGCTGGCAGACCTGGGCAATGCATGATGTGTCGGTGGTAGTTTATCATGCCACCCGGTCGCGTTTTGCGCCCGACGATGATAGATGGCGCAAGCTGTTGGATCATCTGAGCGGCAAAGAGATCACCTCGGCAGGACATCTCACTGCCAACAACTTTTCGTTCTCAGATGAGATCATTGAGACGGACGGCAAACTCAACTTTTATATTCAGGCAGACTTCGATAATGATGACTGGCTCAACATCTACGCCAACTATGACGTGGAGCAGGATCGGCTATGCGACACGCTGGAACTGAACCTCTGCAAGGGAGACGGTTCGGAAGAAAGCTGGTTTTACCGTCTCAACGCTGCCGAACAGGAAGTCCTGCTCCGCAAAATGGAGGCATTCTGCCAGCAGCAGACCGGCATGAGTCTGCACGATTACACCCAGCAACTTCGAGACAGTGAATCACAGACTTCTGAGATGCAGATGTAACCAGCATGTCGGCGACTGCTTTGCATACTTCATGGATGATGTCATTAAAGCATAAAAACTAACATCGGAGTGTCTTGTCACAAGCACTCTAGTTTAAATAAGTGGCATTAGATATCTTGCACAGCGCCGACAGCAATGTACCTCTGTTTACTGCTGTTTGGCTTGCCAGGAATAGTCATTTGAAGCTGCCCGTTTTCAAGCAAAGGCTTCAAGTGGTATGGCGTGCTGCTGTAAGAGAGAGGTGAACCAGCCTATGGCGCGGTAATCTTGAAAAACGGGATCTATATTGAACAATTTATGTTATAAAATTCGATTGATTTTTCTCATACCCCTGATATAATAGGGGTATGTTAAAGGGTGATGTTATCAGGGGTATGTTTCACACAGGTCAGGAGGTTTTATATGGCTTTACCAATCAACATCGCAGATCTGATTAATCGCAGAGTTGTGGAAAATGCTCGTGTTGAGTACAAAAAGAGTTGGAATCCAGAACCTATCACTCATTCAATATGTGCTTTCGCCAACGATATTGATAACTGGGGCGGCGGTTATATCATTATTGGGGTTGAAGAAGAAAATGGGATGCCGAAGATTCCTATAGAAGGGATCAATCCGGAATCTATTGACCGTATAAGCAAGGAACTGCTGCAGAAGTGTAATTTGATAGAGCCTCGTTATGTTCCGGTCGTTGAACATGCCATATATGATGGGAAACATATCCTTGTGCTGTGGATTCCTGGAGGTGAGGCTCGTCCATACAAGTGCCCTGTCTCTATTCTTCCAGATAAGCCCGCAAAGTCTGAAAAGGCTTACTATATCCGAAAACTGTCTAATACCATCCGCGCAAATGCATTGGAAGAAAAAGAGCTGTTTATGTTGGCAAATAATGTTCCATTTGATGACCGAGCAAATATGCTGGCAAATGTAGACGATATGCGCCCGAGCCTGATTTCAGAATATCTTTATTCTGTAGGAAGCGATTTGCAGCGTGAGGCTCTAAAACGTCCGTTGGAGGATTTGGCCTCAGATATGCGGCTTCTTGGCGGGCCGAGTGAGTTCAGGAAGCCTAGAAATGTTGGCTTAATGTTTTTTAATGAAGCGCCAGATCGTTTCTTTGAATATGCTCGTATAGAGGTCGTTGACAAACCTGATCCTACCGGCATTGGGATGACGGAAAAGGTTTTCTCAGGCCCACTTGACAAGCAGTTAAGAGACGCATTGAGTTATATTCAGAATTATATTATAAAAGAAAAGATCACAAAGATCTCAGGGCAAGCGGAAGCTGAACGTATTTACAATTTCCCGTATGCAGCTGTCGAAGAAGCTCTTTCAAATGCTGTATACCATAAATCCTATCAGATAGGTGAACCCATCACGGTAACGGTCACTCCTGAAAAAATGGAGATAACCAGCCTTCCTGGACCGGACAGAACAATTACCGATAGCGACCTTGCAAACAGGCGCATGGTATCTCGGCGTTATCGTAACCGTAGGATCGGCGATTTTCTTAAAGAACTAAAACTTGTTGAAGGGCGTAATACCGGTATACCGACCATCCTGCGCTCTATGGAGCAAAACGGTTCTGGTTTGCCAACCTTTGAGACAGATGAAGATCGTACCTATTTAACTGTAATACTGCCCATACACAAAGACTTCATTGTTAATATTCAACCTACGCAAATCCGTATCACCAAAGGTAAGCGAAACCGTGCTGAAATCAAGGAGCTTATAATTGCTACGCTCTCTGATCGAGGGGTCATATCTACCACGCAGCTTGCCAAGGAACTCGGATACACAAAAGTAACCGATGCATTATCCAAGGCAATAAAAGAACTTATGTTAGAAGGCAAAATCGCATATAGCGAGCCGGATAAACCGACCAGCAGGAATCAAAAATTAAGGATAAATAGGTTATGAACAATGAAAATAGTATGGTAGAAGTTTGTTCATCTAGTATTTGTCTGTTCTCTAATATATGCATCTTATGAACATGAAATAAGGAACAGCATACGCTTACTTTAAATGGCATCAGTATTTCAAGTGCTGAGCTTAAAAGTATTAATATTTAACATTGTAAGAAGGCAACGTCACGGGAGACTCCTGTGAGCTGCCTTCTTTATTTGTTTTAAAGCATCAGATGTGAAAAAACACTGCAGTACCAGAGACCAACAGCAATTTTATAATGCTTAAGACTGCAGTTTTGTGGGATGTTGCAAGCTTCATTTATGACAAGTTTGCAATTCGGCAAGTATATTCGCCCAACTGTCAACCTTCAACTGCTAAAATAAATCAGAGCATAGAAAGGTGATTCACATCAATGATACCAACATTTGCTTCTCGACTCAAACAGCTGAGACTGAATAAGAATCTGCGGCAGGAACAGGTCGCAAATCTGATTGGAGTGAACAAGAGTGCCATTTCAACGTATGAAAACAATACTCGCCAACCATCATTTGAAATACTTGTTCGTTTGGCCACCCTCTACCGTGTCAGTACAGATTACCTGCTTGGCAGAACAGACTGCCGTTCTTTAGACCTGAGCGGGCTGACCGACGAAGAAGCCGCAGCGGTGTCGGAGATAGTGGCGATCATGACACAAAATAACGAACGACTTAATGAATTGGGATGATGTGGCGGTGCATAATGTCTAACGGCCTTCTTCAGTATGAATACTTCTCTTCTGTTACACAGCATAAAGTGGAATGGCTTTGGTATCCATATATCCCATACGGTAAACTTACTATTTTACAAGGAGACCCAGGCGAGGGTAAATCGACTTTTATGCTGAATGTCGCGGCACTATTGACAAGAGGTAAGAATATGCCGGATGGCTATCAGGTGAAAGAGCCGCAAAAGGTTGTGTACCAAACAGCCGAGGATAATCTGGCGGATACTGTTAAGCCGCGGCTGATCGCAGCTGGTGCAGACTGTAACAGAATTGCGTATATTGTGGACGAAGAAGAACCTCTGACGCTCATGGACTCCAGAATTGAATCGGTTATTCAGCAGACCAAAGCGAGACTTTTTATACTTGATCCCCTGCAAGCGTATCTGACCCAAGATTCAGATATGTTCAGCGCGGGGAAAATGCGAGGGCAGTTAAAGCGGATTGCCGATATCGCCGCTAAGTACAAATGCGCGGTGGTTATTATTGGTCACATGAATAAAACCAGTGGAGAGAAGAACTTATATCGAGGGCTTGGAAGTATTGACATTGCTGCTATTGCTCGCAGCGTTTTGATGATTTCAAGGGACAAGGCAGATCCTACTGTAAGATATATGTTTCCGGTGAAATCGAGCCTTGCTCCAGAGGGGACAGCAATTGGATTCACCCTGAACCGCAAATTAGGGCTTGTCTGGCTTGGACAATGCTATGTAAATAAGGAAGCACTTCAGAAGAACGAATCGAGCGAGAGTAAAAGAGAACTTGCTGCGAGGATGCTTACTGAACTTCTAAGTGAACAGGATGTTTATAGTACGGATATTTTGAAAAAGTTTGAGACGATGGGTATTTCGGAACGAACAATTCATACGGTGAAAAAAGAACTCGGTATAACCTCCTACCGCAAAGGCGGTGTATGGCTGTGGCATCTGAATGATGATACCGATTCACTGAATTGGAGGAAGGCAGATGCGAAATTATGATAGTCGGGAAAAGCTGAGAGAAATATATCAGAGAGAGGATAATGGGCAAAAGACGTTCATTCCAGCGAGGCCCAAGATAGATCCCAATGAGAGCAATAGATTTTTCCGAGTTTGCGCTTATTGCCGTGTTTCTACGGACAGCGATGAGCAGCTCTCTTCTTACGAGCTTCAACAGGCACACTATCTGCACCTTATGGAGGACCATCCTAATTGGGACCTTAAGCATATTTACGCGGATGAGGGTATTTCGGGCACATCATTGAAAAACAGAGAGCAGTTTGCAGCGATGATAGAAGCATGCAAGCGAGGGGAATACGACCTTATTGTGACCAAAAGTGTTTCTCGTTTTGCAAGGAACCTTGTTGACTGTATTTCTACTATTCGTATGCTGAAAGGTCTGGCGAAGCCTGTTGGTGTGTATTTTGAGACGGATAATGTGAATACACTAAGTGAAAACAATGAATTTATGCTGTCGTTCCTTGCAACATTTGCACAGGAGGAGTCGGTCAAAAAAAGTGAGGCAATGAACTGGTCATTAGCGCAGCGATTCAAAGATGGAAAACTGCTTACACCCGCTCTGCTCGGATATGACAGACCCAGAGATGTTACAGGCAGATATATCAAATACGCTCCATTAAAAATTAACGAGCCGGAAGCGAAAATCGTACAGTTTATATATGATGCGTATCTTTCCGGTTGGTCGCAAGCAGAGATCGCTGCTTTCCTTACAGACATCGGTTGTGAAACAAAGACCGGCAGCACTGATTGGAACAGCGGTTCTATCGGGTATATTCTTACGAACGAAAGATACTGCGGCAATGTGCTGACGTGGAAAACCTTCACAGCTGATTTGTTCGAGCATAAACATAAGCGTAACTGCAAGGACAGGGACCAGTACCTTTACATGGGGCGTCATGATGCCATCGTATCATTGGAAAAGTTTGAGTTAGTCCAGACACTGCTGGAAAACAGGAAACATCATTTGCATGGTTCGCTTCCTCTGCTTCACGTCATAGATGAGGGGATTTTCAGGGGATTTATACCGATCAACCATCATTGGATAAATAATGATCCAAAGGTGTATTACGATATCGCCAACAGTATCGACCAACATGTGCGAATCCGGAAAATTGATAAGCGGGAATTGAGTGCATTCAACTTGGAAGGGTATCAGGTCGTAAGGAATCAGTTTACTCAAGTACGGTACGAAGGGCCATCTATCACAATATCCGATGATAGAATCACCTTTAACATCTTTTGTATGAAGAAGTTTTCTGACGTCGGCTATATTCAATTGCTGCTGCATCCTACGGAGCGAAAAATTGCTATACGCCCTTGCCAGGAAAAGGATACGCACAGTATAAGATGGCGCTTGGATCCTGAAAAACCTTTCTACTCAAAATCACTGAGCTGCCCGCATTTTGGAAGCGCTCTGTATTGCATCATGGGATGGAATCCCGACTATCTCTACAAGATCCGAGGGATCTGGGCTAAACGATTCAGCGAGCAGATTATTGTATTTAATCTTTCTAATGGAGTGCCCGCTGTTATAGTGACTAATGATGGCAATATAACCGGGGCTAAACGACGTGCCGAGATGTGCCCAGACGAATGGACAGATGATTTCGGTGATGAATTTTATGAACATGTGCTTGAGAATGGATTTTATTATTTGACACCTGATGCCGATTGGCAGACAGCGGCACCGAGTATTCCTGCCCCAGGCTTAGAGCAATACATAGTTCCTACACAGAAAGAAGTGCAGCTCAGGATAGAAACTATTATGAGGCGTGATGACAATGGAAATGTATGATAATCATCTGCTTGACGATATGGTGGAAAAAGCGAACTTGATTGATGAATCTACCGAGGAAACAGAAGTAATCGACTTGGCAGGATATCAAGTCACAAAGGCTGAACTCTTTTCCCATACGAGAGAACCGGCAGTCACGGTATGGTGTAATCGGCTGAAATTCAACATGGCCTGTCTGCGAAGGTTTCCTGGCGTGACACACATTCAAATACTGATCCATCCTGAACAGAAAAGACTTATTATACGTCCGTGTAAACCAGATGCACCTGATTCGTTGCGCTGGGCGAAGGGGGGAGGCGAAAAGGACTTACAAAACAGAGAGCTGATTTGTAAAATTTTTGCTGCAAGGTTATTTGAGCTTATGAACTGGGACAAGCAGTACCGTTATAAAATGATGGGTAAACCCGCTGCCTACAATAATGAAATGCTCTTCCTTTTTAAGCTTACTGACTTTGAGCTTTTCGTTGGAGGCGGGAAAAGAGATTCGTACCTGCCAAAGGAGTGGAGAGAATACTTTGGCATCCCGGCTGCTGAGCATGAAAATTCTTATAAAATCGACCTTGCGAATGGCTACATCACCACAGATAAAGTATAAGGAGACCTGATTATGGCGCATTATAGTAGAATACCGGAAATCAGTTTGGATGGCTACCAAGTGGTAAAGGGAGAAATGTTCATACATTTTCCGAGGAAAAGCGAGGCAGCCTGCACGTTATGGCCCACGAGCATTTCTTTCAACAAAATGGCATTGCAGACGCTCAACAATTGCGAAAGGATCCGGATAGAAATCAATCCTAAAACCAAGGGTATGCTGCTATTCCCGGTAACAGCGCAGGATAAGGATGGAATCAGATGGACAAAGGGCGTAAAAGATCCAGTCGCAAGGAAAATCGAATGCAAGGCATTTGCTACTCAATTGTACGAAGTGTGGGGGCTTGATTCTGCGTTTATCTACGTTGCTGCAGGTAAAATAGTTACCGCGGATAAGAAGGTTCTCCTTTTATTCGATTTTAGCAACGCGGAATCTTGGCGAGCAAAAAGCAAGGCAAAATAGAATGGCTGACGTTTATATTTCTTTTTACTTAAAGGCAAATCGTATACATATTTTTATGGATACGCTGCGCAGCATAGGCAGCCCCAAAAGAATCTGCTTTATGATCGAAGAAAACGGAAGGACTCTTTTAATTGCACCGTATGCACAGAAAGACTTTAAATCACATGAGGTACCGGATCCTGTATATGCGGGCTCGTCATCATTAGAGATTAACAGTCTGCGGCTCTGCTCACTTGTTGCAAAACTGCATGGGTGGGACAGAGGAAGGTCATACCGAGTCCCAGGCAAATACAGTACAGAACTCAATGTCGTGATCTTCAGGCTTTATGAGGCAGAAATAATTGAACGCGCTGTGTCCAGTTAATACACCCAAACGGCACAGAAATCTGAGATTTTGGGACGATTTGTAATAATAAGTGTAGGGCAGATATGAGTTGATCAAAAGCAAAAGACTGCAATTAAATAGAGCGGTATGAGGTATGCCTCATGGTGTACGGCTCCTGAACTTGCTAAAATCATACGAAGAAATTAGCAGCACAGGAGTCTAAAACCGTGAGAGAAGAATATACAAAGATACTAAAGAGCCTCTTTTGCGAAAGCCTTTCTGCGTGTCAGGAAGACCAGCAGCTTACGTTGGATAAAATGGCAGATCGTTTGGAAATGTCGACCCGAAGCTATGCAGATTTGAAAAGCGGTAATAACGGATGCAGCGGACTAACATTAGCGTTGTTCCTGATCTATGTGTGCCCGGATGCATCTGAATTTCTAAGGAAGCTCCGTGATGCGCTTGAAGCCAGCGGCAACAAAGCCGCGTAGGTTTTCTACACTTACTGCATATAGCTATCGGGTTCCGATGAGAGTGAGAAAGATACTCGAACTTACAAGTGGCAGCACCTTCCCGATTTGTCCAAGATGCCATTGCACGTTAGATAGAGACTACCAGCGGTTTTGCGATCGCTGCGGTCAACATCTTTCATGGCAGCTTTATAATTTTGCTGCCGTTGTAAAATGGACACCAAAGTCAAACAACAGGTAGGCATATAGGGATGGCCTGAGGTGTGAGCTGTTAGACAGGTCGTATACGCAAGAAGAATGGCGTGGAAATTCAATATAGCGTATAAATATACCCAAGCTGCAAACATCGACTGATTTTTGCGGCTTGGGCGTATTACTGCAATTAGTTTTCCGGACATTTTTCGCTAAGCAGGAAATCATAGATGCTCATGACAGGAATCCCGTCGTTATAGTACGGAGTCGGAATATCCTTAACGTTTAGCGTGCTTCTATATTGGTTGAACATTTTTGTGGGTGCACGCAGTTTCGGTCAATATCTCAAAGTCAGGCCTGCATGAGGTGTCCTGTGCTGTCATGGCAGAAAGCACAGCCTGGAGACATGATATACGGTTATTCGGGAAAACCTTAAAAACCTTGTAGCAATACAAATGGCTTGGCGCGAATGGTGAAATATCTGAAGGGTTAAAAATATGTGGAGACGTTGATTTCTTTTGTTGAATTTGATTGCTCATCTGCTATAATATAAATAACATACCATAAATGCGAGAAACTATTTTGGCGTTTGCCGGCTTTTAATTTACGCAGAATTGGGGGTGTAAAATTGACGAAGGATTTGATAATGACAGACTGTTTTGAGATAAAAGGAAAGTGGTTTCTCCCTAATAATGATTGCAATAAAAATAATCAAGTACCAGGCACTCTTTGTTATAGCCCGCAGCAAATTGAACTGAAATTAATTGGTATGTTTGAAGGCGGGCTCTCGCTTCTTCATCTTGATGACCCGTCTAAATCGATAATATATGGCATATCGGACGATGGTAAGTGTTTTACATTGGTAGACTGTATTCCGTCTCATGCTAATCATAGCTCACTTGGATTTGGTACTATATCATATACAGTTAATCGATTTTATATGGGGACGAAGCTGCTGACAGATGCAAGTAGTGATTTGGTGCAAGCCGCAACATTTTCCTTCACAAATTTAAATGCATGGTTGTGTTATAATATCTTAGAATACTCTTGCCCAGATGATACCGGAGTATGGCAATGCAAGATAAACCCCAATAATCTCAGAGGGAAACAAACAATCAAGATTAGAGCAATAGATGTATGTCTGAAAGAAGAATTGACATATAATCTTTCTTTTCCGAAAGACTTCTTCTTAAATGAAAATACCGAGCTGACAATTAATCGTTGGTTCATTATGGAGTCATTGTCAGGGGCATTCCAAACAGTACATACTATGTTTAAGTATGCCTCATATCTCAAAAATCTTCTGACCCTTCTTGTTGGACAGCCTATGTTTTTTACGTATATTGATTTCTCATTGCCTGATGAAGAATATGTATCCCCTGAGGGGGAAAGGCTTAAGAGAAAACACAGTTGTAGAATGTTCTATACACAAATTGGTGATATTGCTGGGGCAAAACACCTATCACCAAAGAGAAACAACAGCTGTCTGATAAAAAAGGAATCCATTTTAGAATGCTGGGACAGCATAGTAAATCTGTGGTTTTCAGAACACAAAAAGATAGCAGAAGTTACGGATAGTTATATAGGGGATTTATACCTACCGGCATATATTCAAACCGCATTTCTAAATATAGCGAGAGGTTTGGAAGCGTATCACAGATTATATGTAACGGAGCCGGATGATACAACTACGGTAGACTCGTCAAAAGAACGTGTGATAGCTTTTATTAACAGTAATATTCCAACTGAAGATAGGGAACGCATTTTATCAAGAATAAACTATGAAACTGAAGAATCTTTTGGCAGACGCATCAAACAACTTATAACTTCTTTGTCGACCGGTCTAAAAAACACCATCTTTGGAGAACTGACAAATGCAGAGCAAAAAAGACTGATCACCCAAATAGTACAGACAAGAAATTACTATACGCACAGAGACAATAAAGAAAAGTATCCACTTTTGATTGAGACCCCTTTGAAAATTGCAAAGTTGTCTGACAAGTTAGCGATTGTGCTCAATTATTTTTGCCTGACTCAAATAGGAGTCCCAGCAGATATCGTGGAGAATGCGCTCGCAGCAAAAGGGGAAATGGAAATATAGAATTGCATCTAAACGGAATTATATAACTAATATTCCCTGTCCTCAAAATTGGCTGGGTCTGCCAAATGTAGAAATACCAATGGTTTCAGCCATTGGTATTTTTTGTTAGCATCCTAGTATATGGTAAAAAATGCGCACAGAGCCTACGGTTTCCAAGATTTTTGCAATGTGTTATATGTTTTGTGTATTTCATTCTCCTACGCTGCACGCCGTTGCACCTACGCTTTTTCCTAATATATTATTTTACCCTGCTTTCTTCCTGAAGGCAGGGGCTTTTTATATGTATTAGAATTTTTCGTTTTTTATTGACACGGCATACATGTATGGGCATAATGCAAATATACCATATGGGGTATGGAAAGAGGCGTTGTATGAAAAAGAAAGTTGATTCGTTTATGGAGAAGCTTGAGCATTTGATGGAAATCGGCGGGACTAAGAAGGATATCGTCCTGTTCGTTATTTCCGGTGTTGCTACGATTCTCAGTTTGCTGGGTATTCAGCCATTGCCGTTTGACATCATGTGTGTCGCGATAATCCTCTGCGGTGTGCCGATAGTAATGGAAGCGATAATCGGTCTTGTGACTGAATTTGACATCAAAGCCGACGTGCTCGTGTCCCTGGCGCTCATCGCTTCTGTATGTATTGGCGAATATTTCGCTGCGGGTGAAGTTGCTGTCATCATGCAGCTGGGCTCATTGCTCGAGGAGCTGACGGTTGCAAAGGCACGTGCCGGTATTGAACGCCTTGTCCGTCTCACTCCGCGTACCGCGCGTGTTATATCTGGCGGCACAGAGAGGGTGAAACCTGCGCAAGAGGTAAGGGTAGGTGATGTTTTGCGTGTCCTCCCCGGCGAGAGCGTGCCCGTGGACGGCATTATTACAGCCGGACAGACCTCTGTGAATCAGGCCGTGATGACCGGCGAGTCGCTCCCTGTTGACAAAGCACCGGGTGATGAGGTTTCCAGCGGAACAGTCAACCAGTTTGGCGCGTTTGATATGCGCGCCACGCGTGTTGGGGAGAATAGCTCAATCCAGCGCATGATACGTTTGGTTCAGCCAGCAGACGCGGGAAAGGCAAAAATTGTCGGCATTTCTGATCGTTGGGCGACATGGATTGTTGTTATTGCCCTCACTGCGTCGTTGCTGACATGGCTTACAACTGGACTAATTCTACGCGCGGTCACAATTCTGGTCGTGTTTTGCCCATGCGCGCTTGTGCTTGCCACGCCGACCGCAAGATCGGTAATGCCACACGGCATGGCTTCATTGTGAGGGAAGGTGACGCGCTTGAGCGCCTAGCTTCGGTCAAAGTGGTGGCTTTCGACAAGACCGGAACGCTGACGCATGGCACACCTGAGGTCGTTGCGGCGCACAGCATGCACGATGGTGTCAGTGATGACGAGCTGTACCGGCTCACGGCGTCTGCTGAACAGATGTCGGAGCACCCGCTTGGCAAGGCGATTGCGGGCGGCTGGAGGAAAAACGGTGGCGCGACCGCTGAAGTTACGGATTTTACTATGATCCCTGGCCGCGGCGTTAGCGCCATGGTGGACGGCATCGCAATTCTTGCGGGAAATCCTGAGCTGCTGAGTGAGCACGGCGTTGCATTTGACATACCGGATGCGGCCGAAGAGTACATCTCGCGTGGCTGCACAGTCGTGTATGTAGCGACGGACGGAGCTTTCGTGGGCTTTATTGCGCTGGCCGACACGCTGAGAGCGCGGAGATGATAGATCGACTTTCCGAGCTTGGCGTCAGACCCGTGCTATTGACGGGCGACCATGAGAATGCCGCGCGGGCTATCGCAGACAGCCTGCATATAAGCGAGCTGCACGCGAATTGTCTGCCGCAGGATAAGCTGACGCATATCGGCGAATACCAGAGCGCGGGCGCGCCCGTGTGCATGATCGGCGACGGCGTGAACGATGCGCCTGCGCTGAAAAAGGCCGACGTCGGGACCGCTATGGGCGGGATCGGCAGCGACATTGCCGTTGACGCCGCAGATATCGCGCTTGTGAATGATGATGTGAAGGAGCTACCGCATCTTGTCGCGCTGTCAAAGCGCATGATGACGACCATACGGCTCAATATGAGCTTTTCTATGGCTCTGAATTTCGTGGCGATAGTGCTCGCCATTATCGGTACGCTCGATCCGGTCATCGGCGCGCTGGTGCATAATGCCGGCTCGGTGCTTGTAATCACAAATTCGGCGTTTCTGCTGAATTGGAGAAAGAAATAAGGAGGATAAAATCATGGCGGCAAAGATTATCGGTCTCGTTATTGGGATACTTGTGCTTGCGGCAGGCGTGTACTATCTGGGGAAGGAAAAGAATGATCCAGAGTCCAAAAAGATATACGGCGTGATTAGCGCTGTGGGCGGCGTGGCTGCGGTCGTGTGCGCGCTGCTGATCATACTCTGACCCGTAGCAGGGCGTAAAAGTAAATAACAAGCGCATCGACTCGCTTTCCTCAGCACAAGGAAAGCGAGCCAATGCTTATTATACAGCATTATGTTAAAGAATGTATAATGGTGCTGTACAACAAAACGTTATGCATTCAATGCTGAGAATGGGCATTATACTGGTATGATCAATATCATACACATAAAACACTGTAAGTTGCTGTTATGCTGCAAAAATCAGAAACATTACGATGTTTCCTGATAACGGTATACGCTGTCCATCCGGAACAGCAATAATGAGACTGAAAAATCAGGGTGACGCCGACACAGGGGCAAGATATCCACAGTTTAACCTCAACGATGATATATCGGGACTTACCGGCATACCCTCGATTAGCTCTGCGTTATCCGTAATATAGGCAGTTTAAGTCTAGTGCCCCGCGATGGGCACAAATTTTCAAGCTGGTCAATACGATCATTGTCAACACATTTCAATCCACGTGCCCCACGAGGGGCACGACAAATACGCACGGCGAAAACCGCTATATCAGGCATATTTCAATCCACGTGCCCCGCGAGGGGCACGACGGGACGGAGACATATACGCCCGTGGGTACTGGGCAAGATTTCAATCCACGTGCCCCACGAGGGGCACGACTTCCAGAGGCGGCGAGAGCCGCACGGATAAATCAACATTTCAATCCACGTGCCCCGCGAGGGGCACGACCGCTGGTGCACCCGGCAAGGATGGCGCGAATGGAATTTCAATCCACGTGCCCCGCGAGGGGCACGACTGAAAAACGATTTCAGAAGCAACCGCCTCCTTTCTATTTCAATCCACGTGCCCCGCGAGGGGCACGACCCGCGCCGACTACCGGGACGCGGGGTATGAGCCGCGATTTCAATCCACGTGCCCCGCGAGGGGCACGACATAACGCTATACGCAAGTATGTTAATCAATGGCATTTCAATCCACGTGCCCCGCGAGGGGCACGACACAGGAACAAGAAGAGATAGCTAAACGGCAGGACATTTCAATCCACGTGCCCCGCGAGGGGCACGACAATTTAGGTAGTCCCGCTCAAGCGCGGCCTTGATATTTCAATCCACGTGCCCCGCGAGGGGCACGACGACAGGCGGCAATCAAGTGCCGCTTACATACCAGATATTTCAATCCACGTGCCCCGCGAGGGGCACGACTCTGCTGCATAAGCTGCACCGGGTTTTCGCCGCGCCGATTTCAATCCACGTGCCCCGCGAGGGGCACGACAAATGTTGCACCGCAATCAGAGCAGACGCGCTCGCATTTCAATCCACGTGCCCCGCGAGGGGCACGACCAATGCGTGCATTTGCAACAATAGCGGGAATGTATATTTCAATCCACGTGCCCCGCGAGGGGCACGACGGATTTGATTTCTGACCTACGGAAAATCGAAGCCATTTCAATCCACGTGCCCCGCGAGGGGCACGACCCGCCCCGCGTGGTGCAAAAGGAGAGACTACAAATATTTCAATCCACGTGCCCCGCGAGGGGCACGACTGACCGGCAGCCGGTGTTCAAGGCAACTAACTGATTTCAATCCACGTGCCCCGCGAGGGGCACGACCCGCCTATCATAGGCTGGGTGACGGACACGACGCATTTCAATCCACGTGCCCCGCGAGGGGCACGACTAACACCGTTTTTACAAAATGTCAAGGAATGGGAATTTCAATCCACGTGCCCCGCGAGGGGCACGACCGGGGTTTTCTACCGCTATTCGTTCGGCGTTGGCTATTTCAATCCACGTGCCCCGCGAGGGGCACGACTCGGCGTGGGCGAGATGTTCGCCCCGCGCAGCCGTATTTCAATCCACGTGCCCCGCGAGGGGCACGACCATCTTCAACGAGGTTCATATCTACGAAAATTATCTATTTCAATCCACGTGCCCCGCGAGGGGCACGACGACTCGGCGAGGCCGTCGCGGTCACACCGCTACGCATTTCAATCCACGTGCCCCGCGAGGGGCACGACGCAGAAGCCTCGGACGCAATTGCCCAGTCAAGCGGAATTTCAATCCACGTGCCCCGCGAGGGGCACGACTTTTGCTCACGACTGCACGCTTGTCCGGGGTGCCATTTCAATCCACGTGCCCCGCGAGGGGCACGACGCTGGGACTGACCGGGTGATACCCCCGGTCGAAAAATTTCAATCCACGTGCCCCGCGAGGGGCACGACGGGACTGTGAGGATTTGCAAGCCCTTTGCGTCCCCATTTCAATCCACGTGCCCCGCGAGGGGCACGACTCTCTTACTGTGTCTATATTATACCCTACAATGTAGGATTTCAATCCACGTGCCCCGCGAGGGGCACGACCAGGACAGCGGAGGTAACTCCGGCGGTTTTTTCGGATTTCAATCCACGTGCCCCGCGAGGGGCACGACGCGGGGCGCTGCATTTCCGCAGCGCGTCAGACGCATTTCAATCCACGTGCCCCGCGAGGGGCACGACGTTCTCGCCGCTGGTTGCCACATCAAGATCCGGATTTCAATCCACGTGCCCCGCGAGGGGCACGACGAGGCGACTCCCGCCCGACCGAGCTTATCGGAGTGCATTTCAATCCACGTGCCCCGCGAGGGGCACGACCGCGGCGGAATTTGTCTAAAATGTCAAGGCCGAGGCATTTCAATCCACGTGCCCCGCGAGGGGCACGACCCACATCCACAGCGCCTACTACCGGTTAAAAATCATTTCAATCCACGTGCCCCGCGAGGGGCACGACGCAGCTGCGAGCGCGCGGCGTATCAGGCGATTACAATTTCAATCCACGTGCCCCGCGAGGGGCACGACAGCGGGCGGCCACGTCCCGCCCGCCACGGAACAGGATTTCAATCCACGTGCCCCGCGAGGGGCACGACGCGCCGCAGCGCCGGGGCGTGCCCCGGGGAGAAATTTCAATCCACGTGCCCCGCGAGGGGCACGACCGTAGCACCAAACAACAAAATTGTCAACCAAATGATTTCAATCCACGTGCCCCGCGAGGGGCACGACTGATATCTTAATATCATGATATCAGATCCGGGCGAAAATTTCAATCCACGTGCCCCGCGAGGGGCACGACGGTTTACCACCGACCCCGCGGAAGATTGCGGGCGGGATTTCAATCCACGTGCCCCGCGAGGGGCACGACTTGAGGTCGCGGTCGAGGTGGACGAGGAGGCCGTATTTCAATCCACGTGCCCCGCGAGGGGCACGACAGCTGGAGACTGCGCAACGACGAGCTGCGCAAGCAATTTCAATCCACGTGCCCCGCGAGGGGCACGACTGGCGGTATCACGATTTGGGAGGAAAAACCATGAAAATTTCAATCCACGTGCCCCGCGAGGGGCACGACGGCCAAAGGCGGCATTACTACTACATTTGCGGTGCATTTCAATCCACGTGCCCCGCGAGGGGCACGACCCAAACTTGGCGGCGTGGGCGGCTTCGTACGCGCTATTTCAATCCACGTGCCCCGCGAGGGGCACGACGATACCCCCGCCGCGAAGGCGGAGGCCGGATATTTTATTTCAATCCACGTGCCCCGCGAGGGGCACGACTCGTTCTCACCGCAGGTTGCCACATCAAGATCCGGATTTCAATCCACGTGCCCCGCGAGGGGCACGACTTGATGTTTTTGCAGATGAGGCCACCAGCGGCATATTTCAATCCACGTGCCCCGCGAGGGGCACGACCGCCAGAATGATTACCGCCCACAGCCCTTCGTTCCCATTTCAATCCACGTGCCCCGCGAGGGGCACGACATTGCAATGCGTTAAAATGTGTGTTATACTGTTCTCATTTCAATCCACGTGCCCCGCGAGGGGCACGACTGTTTGTTCGCCCGCTCCGTCATTGCGAGGAGCACGATTTCAATCCACGTGCCCCGCGAGGGGCACGACATCTGCCTCGGCGACCGCGCCGATGGTGTATGTATTTCAATCCACGTGCCCCGCGAGGGGCACGACAGCTATACCTCCGCAAGCCACTGGAGGGATATTGATATTTCAATCCACGTGCCCCGCGAGGGGCACGACGCAGCGCCGGGCCGAAGAAAGGAGAGTCCAACATATTTCAATCCACGTGCCCCGCGAGGGGCACGACTGTCGAGCTGGCCCATCAGGGCGCTCGCCGTCTCATTTCAATCCACGTGCCCCGCGAGGGGCACGACTCCTTCAGGCTGGTGATGATGACCGTGCCCTTGGTATTTCAATCCACGTGCCCCGCGAGGGGCACGACCAATGGCTGCGAGTTTGCAGACGCCGCCGGGATCATTTCAATCCACGTGCCCCGCGAGGGGCACGACTGCCGCAGGTCTCCATCGGGACGCTGTTGTGGCTATTTCAATCCACGTGCCCCGCGAGGGGCACGACACAGCTCCATCGTGGACGCAAAGGCCGTCAGCGAATTTCAATCCACGTGCCCCGCGAGGGGCACGACAGCAAACATGCACAATTTTTTCGTGCAGATTTGCGCAAGAGTTACAAATATCCCGCTGAAAGGGATGCCTTACCTACAAAAAACGTATGTAAGCATATAAAAACTTTGGGCTGACGCTCATTTTTCGGTGCGAAGCGCCCAGCAGAAATGTGTAAGCTTCTGCTTCGCAGTCAGACCATCAGCACCCCCTCAGGCTCATAACCGGGGTTTGTGCCGAAGTGTTCTATACGGGTTTGATACTTGTCACCGAGGTAGTAAAACCTCAGGCTGTCGCGCTCCTCGTCCATGATAGAACACAGAGAGTGCTGGAGCTTTCGGCACTGTGCGGGATCAACGAGGCACTCAAACACGGAGTTCTGAACGCGCTGACCATAATTTATGCACTCTTTAGCGATTTTTCTCAGCCTGCGCCGGCCGCCTGCATCCTCGGTATTCACGTCATAAGTTATCAGAACAAGCATTTATCCCCTCACTTCCACAGGAACGGCGGATACTCATCCAAGTCATCACGCAGATACCGCGCGAGAAGCAGCGCCTGAACATACGGTACAAGCCCCCAGGACAGCTTCTCTTTGAGGTATGGATGGGTAATAACATCACGCTTGCGCTCCTGCCAAGCCTGCAAGAATGCCTTGCGGCCGCTATCGGTCAAAAGCACTGCGCCGCTGTCGGTGTGCTCAAAATCCGAAGGGGTAATGACGCGGTTATTGATGAGTGACAGAACAAACCGATCTGCAAAACAGGGGCGAAGCTCCTCCATCAGATCGAGTGCAAGAGAAGACCGTCCTGGCCGGTCGCGGTGCATGAAGCCGACATAAGCGTCCAACCCCACGCTCTCAAGCGCCGAGGCACAGTCGTTTCCAAGCAGGGAATAGGCGAATGAGAGCATGGCGTTGACATTGTCGAGCGGCGGACGGCGGCTGCGCGTGCGATAATAAAACTCATCCTTGCTGCGGAGAATCATATCGTCGAACACGTCAAAATATGCCTGCGCGCCGGAACCCTCTTCGCCGCGGAGCGAGTCCAGCGAGATCTCTTCCATGACAAGGGGGTAAAGACTTTTGATCCTGTCAATAGACGCCTGAAGCTTATCCACATCAACGCGAAGGCCGTGATCGCGCTTCGTGCGCTCAATGCTCCAGCGGGCGTTGTGCAGCTTCCCGAATATCATATTTCGGGCAATGCGGCAGCTTTGAAAAGGATCATCTGCCGCGCGGTATTGCATGCGCCGAAGTAGCACATTGCCGGTCGTCTCGCCGACGCATCTCGCGAGAAAACGGCCGCGCGGAGTGCAGAAGCTCAGCGCAATATCACGTTTGGCACATGCGCCCATGAGCGCAGGGGATGCACCGGCGTAGGTGAAGGCGATGATCCCGGACAAGGTATGCAGCGGGAAACGCGCAAGCTCCTGCTTTTCGCGGCTCACGACGACGTTTTCTCCGTCAAGGCTGAGGTATGCGTCCTCCGTTGTGACAAACAGAGTGTTGAGCAGTTTCTTCATGGCGTGTCCTCCATGTTATCGCGCAGGTAGGCGGCTACCGTGCCTGTCCGCGACAGCCGCGGCAGGCACAGCTCCTTGAGCGAACAGGCGTTGCACGACTTGGTCGGCTTTACGCGCGGCGTGTATCCGCGGCGGTACAGTTCATGCATCTCGGCGGCATCGTCAATGACTTCTTGGCGCAGTGCATCTGTGAACTCCACACGCGTACGCCGCCGCGGCTCGCCGTAGAACAGCGCGCCGCTGTCAATTGTGCAGCACAGCATCTCTTCAAGGCACATTGCCTGTGCGCACAGCTGCAATTCGTCACAGCCGTCATCTTTGGGCTTGCCGCGTTTGTATTCGACGGGGTACGGCAGCCACAGCCCGTCGTGCCCGGCAAGCGGAACGCCCTGCGCACTGCGCCGGAATTCAACTACATCGCATTGACCGCTCAGGCCGAGCGTAAGGGAGTATACGCGCAGACTGCGGGTAATGATAGTGTCGCCGCGGCTTTCGCGGAGACCTTCGTCATGTGCACGTTCGTGCATCAGTTCACCCTCAACCGTGCGAAGATTTTCCGCCCACTGCTGCTCAATGTGTATCAGCGCCCACTGCCTCCGGCAGAAGCGGAAGTGCTGCAAGCCGGAGATCATCAAGCAGTCATCAGGCTCGTACATCACGAAAGCCTCTCGCAGGTCACTCCATCAGGAATATTCTCGGCGACGGTTACGGTATAGTCGCGGTAGCTGCGGGGAATATCAACGCCGTCGTTTCTGCTGACGGTCACGGCGTCGAAAAGCTTGTAGGACGGCGCATTGCCAAGCTCAGATTCGTGCTTGAAGACGATGAGTTCACGCACGGCCATCTTGCCGCGGGCGGCGGAGTGATCGTTTTCAAACATGTTGAGTATGGCCTGCCAGAGCAGAGCGAGGTCGTCTTCGGAGAAGCCGGTGGTTTTGCGGGCGAGATTCGCGGAGACGAAGCCCTCTGCGCGGTAGAGCGCATAAGGCACAATGTGCTTACGCCCCATTTCGGTGCCCTTCTTTTCTGCGTCGGCCTCGGTGGTGATAGCAACGCGGGTTATGGTGACTTCCTGCGGGACTATAGGGTCTATGGAGCGGGCGAAACCAATCTGCACAGGGCCTCTGACCTGACCGCAGTTAAGAGCGCCCTTTACAAACGTTGTCATTACCGCGCCAAAGGTACGGATATCATAATAATTTGCGCACATATAGTCGCGCAGTTTGCGGTCTATTTCTGGATCGCTCTTCTTTGCGGCTTTGAGATCTTCAGAGATGCCGAGCGCGGTTATTGCGGTTCTGTCGCTGCGGTTGAGGGGGACGCCGTCCTTGATGTATATGCGGTAGCCGTCCTCGTCCTCTTTCAGCGTTTCAACATAGTTGCGTATTTTGCGCTTGAGGCATACGTCGGTCACGAGGCCGTAACCGGTCTCGGGGTCAACGCGGGGCATATTGCCTGCGTCGGGGTCGCCGTTGGGATTGCCGTTTTCCACATCGAACAGGATCACAAAATCATAGCGGTTTTTTATAGCTTCAGACATTTTCATTTTCCTCCTTATTCCAGTTGCTGGGCTTCTGCGTCTGATGATAGTAGCCGATCTCAAATGCTCCCTGCTCCGGCCGGGTCATGCGGGCGGGAAAGTCTTCGTGGATCATACCCATAAGCGCCGTAATCTGCTTGTTATAATGCTTACGCCAACCTGCGTTAAGCTTTTGCAGATGCTTCTGAGCGAGCTTGATCAAGGTCGGGAATACGATGGCAGGTGTAGCACAGGCGGAGTTGAAGTAGCGATCTTTTATGGTTGTGTTGATGTCTGGATTCGCTTTGTGCTGCACAGCCTCCAGCACGGCAAAGAGCCGTCCGAGAACATAGGGCAGATATTCGCTTTCGTCGTTGAGTGTCACGGTAAGTACCTCCTCAGGGCAATATTTTGAACGGTTTCTTGTGTAATAGGCTTTGATTATCGCGGCGCGGCCGCGGGTGATTTCCCGCTCGGCGCGGATGCGGAGCGTCACGCCGTTGAGCAGCGTGGCGGGGTAGCGGGAGCCGGTGAGGATCGCTCGCATGAGGTCACCGGCCAATTGCGGAGCGGGGGAGGGGTTGCGCTCTTTCATATTGACTGTCTCGCGCACGAGCTTCCAGACAGGAAGATCCTCCCACGGGTCATTTGCCGGACGGACGATCTCAAGCGCTTCGCGGTGCTGATTTATGTGTTCGGCAAAGCGGCGTATGCTGTCTCGGAGGAAAAAGCGCACGGAGAGCCGGGCGGCATTCGGCGCGAGACCGAGAAAGTATACATGCTGGTCGGGGAGGATAAGCCCATCCAGCCAATCACAGCTTTTCCCCGCGGCAAGGGCTTTAAGCGCCGCCGTTACGTCTGATTCCTGCACGCCGCGGTCTTCCGGAATACCGAATATAGCATCTATTCCAAGGTCTGCCGCGGCATTATCGGCATTTTCCGCCCAACAGACTACGGCGGTGTCGCCTATGATTTTGCAGCGGTCACGGTCGGCGAGAAGTGTGTTGAGCGCGGTGGTATAGGCAAACGCGGCGTATTTGCTTACGGGGGCGTTTCCGCCCTGCTCGTGACCGTAGGAGCAGAAGGCCGGGGCGTTAAACGATACGAGCGCGGCTCCGGAACTCTGTGCGCCGGGCACTCCCTTTATGGCGGGGTGTGTTGCGGCGATGGGGGCTGTCTGCCCGGTAACAAGGCACTGCGCCATCACGGCGTTCGGGTCTGTATTGTCATAATGCCGCTGCCATGCGTCCTTAATCGCCGGATCCTCGGTTACGGTACGGCGGCCGTCAGCATAATCGTAGCAGAATACGAGATTTGCGTTGTCGATGATATCTTTCCAGCGCTCGGCAAGCAGCGGATGCGCGGCGGCGAGTTCCGGCTGCCAAGTGTCAAAGAATGCGAGCACAGCCCGTGCCGCCGGAGAATCGACGCCGTCCAGCAGCTTATGGTGCAGCGCGGCGCATGCTTCAAAGCACTGCACAGCGCGCTCAGGCTTGCCTTTCTCATCTGCGCCGAAAATATAGGACGAGTTATCGCAGAGAAAGTTTGCCGCGACGCCGGAGGCACGTTTGACATGAGCGGGGACGCTCATCTGGAGAGGGGCGAGCACGGTTTTCTTGCCGCGCTGTTCGTCGTGCCTCTGGTCTATGACGTCGATAAGCTCGCCGCTGTCGTTCAGTTCAAGCCAGAAGCTGACCTTAAAAGCCCCGTCCCAGCCCGGCGGGGCGACGATGCCCTTTTTCAGCATCGCCTCATAGTACGCGGTCAGAGCCTGTAATATCATGTGTGCACCTCCGCGTTCCGGCAGTCGAGTACACCGCGGTCAAGCAGCGCGCGGAAGAACTGCGCCTTTATGTCTTTCGGATTGGAGTAGTCCATGTCGTACAGCATCCAGCCGAGATCTTGCGTCAGCTCGATGGCGGGAATGGTTCCTCCCTGCCACTCGCGGAAGTTGGCGGGGAATTCCCGACAGCCGAAGTACGGCGTGTGATAGCACTGCCCTTTTGCGAGCCTCCGGCGCAGGATATCCTGAAACTTTCCCGGATTGTCGCTTGGGGCGGCTTTGTCCGTCAGGTCAAAATGACAGTCGATAACATAGTGCACGTCCTGAAGCACCATCGCGGCGCGCTGCTGTATCTCCTGCGTGGTATACAGTACCGGCGGTGTGCCGCCCTTTGCCGCACTCAGCGCCGCGGAAGCGAGAAGCGTGGCCTTGACCTCGTTGCGGCGTATGTTGGTGAACCTGATCGGGGAGAGCACGTAGATGCGGTCTACAGTAAATTTCAGACCGGGATGCCAATAGATCGCTTCGACCAGACCGCGCGCGGCGGACGGGGTCATCACGTCATAGCTCACTCGCTCGGACTTCATCTCCGGGCGGGAAAAGCAGGCGTAATCGCCCCAGACCTCTATCAGCATAGACATACGCACCACCTCCTTCCGCTGCAGGTCAGGGCGCTTACGGTTATATGCTTTTGCGCCACAAAACTACCTCCTTTTCTAATTTCAATTAATTAATATTTAAAACCCTGTGATTGGATAATACAACAGTTTTTGACATTTGTCAATAGCATAATTACAATATTTTAAATAGTTGAATTTGGAGCCGATTGCAGGTATACTATAATATAGTCGCTCGAAGTGAAACTTTTGAGTGAGGATTGAAATAATTAGTTAATTTTTAGCGCAAAAAGCGGCGGAGGTACATTCTTCGCTGCTTTTTGCGTTTCATTATATAAACAAGCCTACTCCGGTTTTTGCGTCGAGCGCGAGACCGGTTTTTGGATCATACTTCGTCATGTCGATAAGTATCGCCGAGCCGTCAGGCAGAAGCTCCAGCGCGCCGGATCGGTCAAGCGCGTTGAACTGCGCGTCGTAGCATTCAACGGAATATACGCCGAGACGACGCAGAAGTCCGCGGCTCATCTTCCCGTCGCTGAGCTGTCGGCACAGCTCAGCGCCAGCGCCGAGCGGCAGATATACGGTTCTGGTGGGTGTCTCGATGAGCCTGAACAGCTCCGCAACCTGAGCAAACGGCAGTATACAGCCGCTGACGCCGTTTTCTATCATGGAAAGTATGTGCTTTTTGTCGAGCAGGTCAGGGCTGCGGAGGTTGAAAAGCTCGTTGAAATAAGCTTTTATTGCCTCAGGCGAGGACAGGTCGGCATGCCGCCTTGCAGCGTAGTTCATGGCGCTGATATTCTGCGCCAGCATTTGCGGCGCGGCCTGCCCGTCAAGCTGAAAACGGTACACGAGACTGTCCGCGGGCTCATTGCGTCCCTCGCGGTTGCAGCGTCCGGCGGTTTGCAGCAGCGAATCAAGCCCGCATTGTTCGCGGTAGGCGACGGGGAAGTCCACATCGACGCCCGCTTCTATAAGCGACGTTGAGACTACGCGGCACGGCCTCCCGTCGTGAAGCCGGGCGCGTATCTCGTCTATCTGGCGTTTGCGGTCAGCCGCGCACAGCAGCGTGGTGAGGCAGTAGCTGCCGCTGTACGGCAGAGCGGCGTACAGCTCCTGCGCCGTCTTGCGCCGGTTCACAACGCACAGCACCTGCTCGTGTGCCTGCAGCCGAGAGCAAAGCTCGTCAGTGGAGATGCTGCCGAGATCGCGTATCTCGGTGCGGCGCAGCGCGCTGTACATTCCGGCAACATCAGGACATATTTCGCGCTGTGTCAGTTCGGGCGCGAGGCGGTCAAAAAGCGGCGCAAGCGTCGGTTGAGTGGCCGTGCAGAGCACGGATGTGACATGGTAGTGCTCCACGAGCTGGGCAATGGCCGAAAGGCACGGCAGGAGGTAATCCTGCGGCAGAGTCTGCGCCTCGTCAAAAATAATCACGCTGTTTGCAATATTGTGCAGCTTGCGGCAGCGGCTGCTGCGGTTTGAGTAGAGCGATTCAAAAAACTGCACGGCAGTCGTGACAACAATGGGAGCATCCCAGTTTTCGCTGGCAAGCAGCTTGCGATACTGTGCGGGGGTCAGATCTTCCGACTCTGCGAGGAGATATTCGGCGGCGGAGTAGTGGGCGAGAACATTTTCTTCGCCGAGAAGCTCGGCGAACACGCCGGCAGTCTGGTCAATTATCGAAGTGTATGGAATGACGTATATCACGCGTGACATGCCGTGCGCCGCTGCGTGTTCCAGCGCGAATGCCAGAGAAGCGAAGGTTTTGCCGCCGCCGGTGGGCACGGTAAGCGTATACATACCCTGCTCCCACTGTGCGCCGCGCTCCATGCAGACGCGAAGCGCTGCATTGCGCTGGGATGCAACCGAACTTTTGGGCTTTTCCAGATAGCCCTTGGCTTTCGCTCTCACTTTTTCGAGAAGTGCGGATATTGATTCGCCGCCGCCGCGCGGCGCGGCTTGTCCGTCCATGAAATTCTGCGTGTCCTGAAAATCGGCGTCTACCAGACAGGAGTACAGCATACGCGTATAAAACGCGGCAGTGGTGCTGTCCGACACAGCCCATGCGGGAGGCTTGGCAGGTGGAGGAGCGATTTCACGCTGCCATTCGTCATATGTCGGCAGCTTGCGTTTTAAACGGCCTTGGAGGGTCGTATCGTCGGCTGCATCATTAAGGTTGCCGCAGTCGGGTATACCGCCGTGGTGCCCGGCGATGGCAAGCGCCGCAGGCAGGTCTCTGCGTTTACGTGCTTCCTGCGCTCCGGCGGTGGAGTGGTCAACGGACACGGCGCTTCCGCGGATCCGCTGCTGGAATGCGGCGCTGTATTTGCCGATGTCATGCAGCAGTCCGGCGGCGCGCGCTTCGTCAGCCGCGCCGAACGGTGCGGCAAAACCCGCGGCGAGTTCGCCCGTGCCGTGCAGATGTTCCGAAACGGTCTGTACTCTGCCGTCATCGGCAATATGGGCAAGATACTCCAAGGCTCGAACCTCCATGTTTGTTATATTTCAACAATATAATAACATATTATGGGCAAAATAACAACAAGATTTGGCAGAATATAATAAAGCCTGAGCCGATAACCCACAAGAACATCTCTGGATTATTGGCTCAGGTTTATTCTTTATCACCGGTTATGAAGTAGTCGCAATAGTCGCCGCCGTTGGCGAGGGTGTGCTGCCGGTGCAGCACGCCGTGCTGGAGCGTTATCATAACCTCGTCAAGCTCGCAGAACAGCGGCATCAGCTCCCGCACACCCAACTTATCCGCATACGCGCAGATGGGGCAGCGGGTGATACGGTAATAACATGCGCCGTCATAGGGCTGGCCTTCAAAGTCTACCTTGAAGGAGGTCGGGTACTGCTTCTCATTCTCGGGCGTATACCACGCGGCGTACTTCACGACGCTCTTTTTGTTCTCCGCCTTGCCCTTAGCCGTGTTCAAATCCGTCCGGCTGAAGTACCACTTGATATGATACAGCGCGCGGCGCATCATCTCCTGCACGGTCTCCGGCGGGATCTTTTTCTCGCTTGCCACATACGGAGCAACAAAGACCAGCGCGAACAGCTCGTTATACGCCATGGGGTTGTCGTCCCCGATATCGTCCGCTTGCGCGACTAGCTCCTTATAGACTTTATGACTCTTTTTCATGATCTCTGCGGCGTACTGCTTCCCGTATTTCTCCGCGAGAACCTGCTTCATCGGAGCCTTGAACATCCAGAAATAAAAACCGTTATGTCTCAGCAATTCCCGATACAGATATAAAGCAGTACGCCATGCTGCGCCGCCCGCGCGGTATGGGCGCTTGACAGCGGGGGGATATTGGTTTATCATACATGCTATCCATTCTAGCATTCTGGAGGCATGGCCTTGAAAAAACTCTCTGCATTCATTACCGCGCTCTCGCTGATGCTCCTCATGGGCTGCGGCGCGGCTGATCCTGCGCCCGCACCCACGGTCGAGCCGAACCCTGGCAGCGCCGAGATAATAATAGAGCCGAGCGACACGCCGGAGGTCTCCGGCGGAGATACGGAGCCTGACACCGTGCACGCGCTGCTTGCCGGCATGACTCTTGAACAGAAGGTCGGCCAGCTGTTCATTATCCGCCCCGAATCGCTGGACACCGACCTGACGCCGGAGCAGGTTCATGACGCATCGCAGTACAGTGTGTCAGCGCTGAGCGGGGATATGGCGGCGCAGCTTGCGCTCCGTCCGGCGGGCGGCTTTGTCCTGTTCGGCAAAAATATTCAGGATCCAGATCAGCTCGACGCGTTCATCTCGGCGCTGCGGGACGAATCCGACTTTGCGCCGTTCGTTGCGACCGACGAGGAGGGCGGTGCCGTATCCCGCGTCGCCGGTTCCGCGGCCTTTGACGTGCCCAGATATGACGGGGCGCAGGCCGAGGCCGCCGCGGGCGAGGACGCTGTGCGCAATATGTACGCGTCCATCGGGGAATATCTGCGAGAGTACGGCTTCAACCTCGACTTTGCACCGGTGGCGGATACAAATTCCAATCCCGACAACGTCATAATCGGCAGCCGCGCTTTCGGCAGTGACCCGAAGCAGGTCGCGGTCATGGTCGGGGCGGCGGTGGACGGGCTGCACAGCGCGGGCATAATGACCTGCGTCAAGCATTTTCCAGGCCATGGCGACACGACCGGCGACTCGCACAACGGCTATGTCTCGCTCGGCAAGAGCTGGGCGGAGATGCTGGACTGCGAGCTTATCCCGTTTGAATCCGTGCTCGACAGGACGGATATGCTGATGGCGGCACACATAACTCTGCCGCAGGTCACGGACGACGGATTGCCCGCCTCGCTGTCGTATGAACTGCTCACGCAGAGGCTGCGCGGGGAGCTGGGCTATGATGGCGTGATAATCACAGACTCGCTCGCCATGGGCGCAATAACCAAGAATTACAGCCCCGCCGAAAGCGCCGTGCTTGCGGTCAAGGCCGGAGCGGATATAATCCTCATGCCGTACGATTACGCCGCGTCCTTCGACGGCGTCCTGAACGCGGTTCGTGCCGGAGAGATAAGCGAGGAGCGCATCGACGAGAGCGTCCTGCGCATATTGCAGCTCAAAGCCGAATACGGCCTGCTGGGCTGATGAAAAGAGCCGGAATTCTGGCGGCGTGTACGCAAAAAACCGGCGTGACTTCAAGAGTCACGCCGGTTTTTTAATGCCCGTATTTTACTTCCAGCTCTTTTGTATGCGCGTGGAGCAGTTCGCGTGCCCGTGCTTGAATGGAGGGAAGATTTGCTTGATCAGTACCCGCAAACTCGCGTCTGATTCTCGCTGATGCTGCCGCGTGACTGTCGCCTGTTCTGCTCTCGTCCGTTTCCGATAAAAACTTTTGCAGCAGACCAAGATCGCCGGAGTAATGCAGTTCCACAAGCTTTGCGCGGTATTCCAGCTCCGCGGGGGTGATTTTCGGGAATCGTTTCATATCCATGGCATGCTGCGCTTCATGCTTCAGCAGGGAAACAAGGAAACGTTCGCTCTCAAAATCATACGCCTGCTCGACGCAGCTGATCGTGCCGTCGGGTGAAGCCCAGCCACCCGTACCGTACCTGCCGAAGGTCAGATAATCCATCCAACTCCGGAATACGAAGCCTTTGAGAATGTTGACCGTATATTCCGCCGTCCCGTCCGGCAGCTCGACGCGGTAGACGGTCGGAACCGTTTCCCGCCAGACATATGGGCCGTAGTAGCCCTGCGTTTTCCCAAAAAGCGCATGATAGCCATTTGCTTCAAACGCCGCTTGAAGCCGCTCGGCCAGAAGCTCTTCGTCCGCGTCCGGCATATTCAGGAGCAATCTCAGCCCTGTCAGCAGCTTGTACGCGGCCTCAGGCTCAGGCAAGCCGCAATAAAAGACATCACGGAAATATATCTGATACAAGCGCAGAATGTCGTTGAGCGCATCCGGTATGTCATAGCTGCGGTATTCGCAGTTTTCAAAAATTGCGGTGTACGCGGGAAGAATGTCTTTGAATTCCTCGTGCTCGCGCATGTACGCGATGGCGCCCTTTATATCTCCGTTTATGAAAAACTGACTGATCTCCATAGCTGTTCCTTCTCTGATTTTTGCCTTTGTCAGATGATACTATTATACAATGTTGGCAACTATATGTATACATAACTTTTCTTAATCAAACTAAAAACACCCCAAAGCTCCGCAATGCGGAACTTTGGGGTGTAGTTTATTTTACAAGAAACGTATGTTACAGCTTCCAGCCGGAAGTCTCCCTCTTGCCGCCGACAAAGTCGGCGTAGATGCCGGGCTGGGAGATAAGCTCGCTGTGCTTGCCCTGCTGGACAATGCGGCCGTCGTCGAGCACGAGGATCTGATCCGCGTTGCGGACGGTTTTCAGCCGGTGCGCGATCATAATGATGGTCTTGTCGCGCGTCAGGGCTTCGATGGCCTTCTGAAGCCTGTCTTCGTTTTCGGGGTCAACATTCGCGGTGGCTTCGTCCAGAATGATGATGGGCGCGTCCTTGAGCATTGCGCGCGCAATGGAGATGCGCTGCTTCTCGCTGCCGGAGAGCGATGCGCCGCCTCCACCGACCATCGTGTCATAGCCGTTTTCAAGCCCGCCGATGAAGCTGTCACAGCCAGCGGCGTGCGCGGCGGCCTCGACCTCGGCGTCAGTCGCGCCGTGGCGGATGACCTCGAATATGCTTTCAAAGCGGGAGGTGGTAACGATGTGCAGGAGCTTTTCTGTCAGCGCGTCCCCAAGATGGGTAGGGTAGCCGACGGTCTCCATATACTTATAGCTGTATTCGACCTCGATACGCACCAGTTCATCGATGAAGTTATGGAAGCGCGTGCCGTAGGACGCGTCGAGCAGCAGCCGGAATTCGTCCAGGTGGTCGTACATGTAGTCCACCAGCTCCATCGTGCCGCCGTCGGCGTATTCCGCCATGTGGGCGGACTGCGCGGTGCTGTCCATGCGGTGGAACTTCTCCTGAATTTTCAGAAAGCGCTCCGTCATCTCGTTCAGCGCAGGCTCGACGATGGCCGAAAACAGCCCCTCCTTATCGCCGAAGCGGACGTAGATGGAGTTGGTGCTGGTGTCGGCGGCCGCGGCGATAGCGCGCAGCGACGCGTCGGTATAGCCCTTGTCCAGAAATTCTGCCTTTGCGCAGTTCAGTATGCGTTCGGATACGCCTTCAAGCTGTTTTGCCATAATCTCGCCTCAATTCATAACGGTGTTTCATAACAGCGTTGTGAATTACAGTTCGAGTCCTCTAATTTGTCAAGCCCTGCGGAAATATTTTTCCCCGAGCTCCGGCAGGAGAATAAAAAATCCCCGCTCCGAAAGTGAACTGCACCCCATTTGTTAGACAGTATGATATACTATCTAAGAAGTGGGGTGT
>ENA-ORSK01000416-ORSK01000416.1-human-gut-metagenome-genome-assembly--contig:-NODE-416-length-44219-cov-50.267367_pt1 | contig 44219 bp, 26 predicted proteins | sample MGYA00242192_ERZ509159 | MGnify/ENA primary metagenome ERZ509159 (study PRJEB26280, sample SAMEA2338663) | human gut metagenome | biome: human gut; feature: human-associated habitat; material: faeces...
ACTTGCATGTGTTAAGCCTGCCGCTAGCGTTCATCCTGAGCCAGGATCAAACTCTTCTTTGTATATACACTTTATCTCTCAGTTCGACCCCGACAACTTCATTCTTCAATTTATAAAGAAATCAACGCTCTTCATTTTTCGTTCTCGGTACTTGTTGTACTTCCTTCAGTCTTTTCAATGAACTTGTCTTGATGTTTTCAAGAAGTTGAACCTGCGTTCTGTTCCTGAAAGCGGGTGCAAAGGTAGTACTTTTTTCTTTCCCTCCAAACTTTTTTCAACATTTTTTCGATAATAGTTTTCAACATCCATGTGTTGAAACACCCTCTAAACCGATGTAAGTCCCAACTGTTCGGATGGTTACAACAAAAGTAAAAAAAATCGGCTCCAGAATAAGCCTGAAGCCGATTTTTGTCAAAAACCGTCCGACGGTGCAACTTTCTTTACATTCCCGCGGCCACGATCATTCCGAGTCCGACAATGAAGAACAGGAACATCATGCCAAGAAGATTGTAAACGGTCTTGTTGGAACCCTTGAATTCCTTCCACACAAACACACCCCAAATCGCGGCGACCATAGGAGCACCCTGTCCGAGGGCATAGGAGACGGAAGCTCCAGCCTTACCGGCGGCAATATAGCTGAGCGCTGTACCAAGGCACCAGATGCAGCCGCCGAGCATACCCACAAGGTGGGTCTTGGAATTGCCTTTGAAATATTCACTCATCTTGACAGGCGCACCCTGGAAAGGCCATTTCATGAATATAGGACCGAATACAAAGTGGCTGACAAGAACCGCGAGGCTGAATACTACGATGGCGGTGTAAGGGCCGACCTTACCTGGCTCCATATTCGCGAAATCCTTGAGATCCATAGCCTTCATCACGAATGATGAGAAGAATGACATCACGACTCCGGCGACAACGGCAAGGATGATACCCTTGCGCTGGTCCGCCTTGCTGATCTCGGCGTTGCCGGCCTTCTTTCCGGAAGCTATGCCATTAAGGATGACAGCTACAACCACAAGGGCCACACCAATTGCCAGAAGGGTCAGGTTGCTCTTGAGCGCACCCTGCGACATCTCGACCCTAAGGTTGTTGATCACTCCAAGCACAAGCGCGAGGCCGCATCCTACAGGGAACGCGACGGACATACCGGCGATCGAAGTGGAAGCGCTGAGGCAGATATTCGAAAGATTGAATATCACACCTCCTATAATGATGCTGAGAATGGCGGATGAATCAGCCTGTGCGATGTCCTGGAAGAACGGTCGTCCCTCTGGACCGAATGTACCGAGAGTAAGCGCGAGGAGCAAAGAGAATATGACCATTCCGATCACATAGTCCCAGTAGAAGAGTTCATACCTCCAACTTTTGGCGGCGAGTTTCTGAGTGTTGCCCCAAGAGCCCCAACAAAGCATGATGATGAAGCAGAAGAACACTGCCAGACCATAACTGTTTACGATGAACATAATAATAAGTGTTATTTAAGATTGAATATTCATTATTATTGTGCCATGAAGGCTTCGGCCTCAGCCCTTGTAGGGATTGCGGTCTGCGCACCCATCTTGGTCACGGAAAGAGCAGACACGGCTGACGCGAACTCCGCCGCCTCTTTGAGAGTCTTGCCTTCAGAAAGAGCCACGCAGATGGATCCGCAGTAAGTGTCACCCGCTCCGGTCGTGTCAACAGCCTTAACCTTGCGGGCCAGAACAAACTGAGGCTCACCGCCGTCAAGGATAAGGGAACCCTTGCTTCCCATCGTCACGATCATATTCCCGACACCCTTGCCGAACAGCACCTTGGCGGCAGCGGCGGCGGATTCCTTGTCGGTCACTGGCATTCCGGAGAATGAGGCGAGTTCGGTCTCGTTAGGAATGAACAATGAGATGTACTTGAATATCTCCTCCGGGAGTTCGGCGTAAGGAGCCGGATTGAGGACCACAAAGGCTCCAGCCTCATGGGCGATCCTGGCAGCCTTGAGTACGGTTGGAACGGGGATTTCAAGCTGCATCAGGAGGATGTCACAGGACCTGAGCGCAGCCTCGGAGGCAGTGATGTCCTCATCCGTGAAATCAAGGTTAGCCCCGGAAGCCACAACGATGCAGTTCTCTGCATCTTTGTCAACAGTGATCAATGCCACCCCGGACGGCTTGTCTGAACGGAGAATTCCGCTGACATCGATGCCCTCATCCTCATAATGTTTGACGGAATTGTCTCCGAAAACATCGTTTCCGACCTTGCAGACAAAGGAGACTTCTCCTCCGACTCTCTTTGCGGCAACCGCTTGATTGGCGCCTTTTCCACCGGCACTCATAGTGAAGACCCCTCCAAGGACAGTCTCACCGGGAGCCGGAAGTGCCGGTGTCTTGACCGTCATGTCCGTGTTGCTGCTCCCCAAAATCAGTATTTTTTTCATATTCTTTGATAAATAATTATTCAATGGTTATAAATCCAGTGCTAAAACGTTAGCGCAAAATTTTATCAAGGCTCAAAGATAAATAAAAAACGTCACAATTCTAATAAGGAACATGAAAAAATAAGTTGCTTCAGATTAAGAGAAGATTTTCGAGGATAGATCTTTTTTTTGAAGAAGGAGTGTGCCGGTGGCACATGACTGATGAGAAAAGAGATCTAGACCGAAAAGATTCCTTAAGATGATGCAGGTTATTTTTTGAATGTTACTAAGTAAGCACAAAAAAAACGGGAGCCACCCGATGATGGTTCCCGTTCTCCGGTTATGAATTGTTGAATTGTAAAGCTTCGATTACATCATTCCGCCTGCCGGCATCGCAGGAGCGGCTGGCTCCTTCTCAGGAATGTCAACTATACCGCACTCGGTGGTAAGGAACATTCCGGCGACGGAAGCGGCGTTCTCAAGAGCCACACGAGCCACCTTGGTAGGATCGATGACACCTGCCTCAAGCATATTGACATATTCATCGGTGCGGGCGTTGTAGCCGAAGTCACCCTTGTTCTCGCGGATCTTCTGGATGATGACGCTGCCGTCAACACCAGCGTTCTGGGCGATCTGGCGGAGAGGCTCCTCGATGGCGCGGGCGATGATGTGGATACCTGTGGTCTCGTCATCATTCTCACCCTTGAGATTCTTCAATGCCTCGGCGGCACGGATGTAGGAGACACCTCCACCAGGAAGGTAACCTTCCTCTACAGCGGCACGGGTGGCGTTGAGAGCGTCCTCAACCCTGTCCTTCTTCTCCTTCATCTCAATCTCGGAACCTGCACCGACATAGAGCACCGCGACTCCACCGGCCAGTTTGCCAAGTCTTTCCTGAAGTTTCTCCTTGTCGTAGTCAGATGTGGTGTTCTCGATCTGCTTGCGGATCTGGGCGACTCTGTCGGCGATGGCGTCCTTGTCACCGGCTCCACCCACGATCGTGGTGTTGTCCTTGGTGATGGTGATCTTCTCAGCCTTGCCAAGCATGTCAGGAGTCGTGTTCTCGAAAGTGAATCCTCTTTCCTCGGACACTACGATGGCGCCTGTAAGGGTGGCGATGTCCTGAAGCATCTCCTTGCGACGGTCTCCAAAACCAGGAGCCTTGACAGCGGCTACCTTCAGAGTGCCACGAAGCTTGTTCACAACGAGGGTTGTCAAAGCCTCGCCGTCAACGTCCTCGGCGATGATCAGCAGTGCCCTGCCGTCACGTGCGATAGGCTCAAGGATAGGCATGAGATCCTTCATCGAAGAGACCTTCTTGTCGGTGATAAGAACGGAAGCGTTGTCAAGTACAGCCTCCATCTTGTCAGAGTCGGTCATAAAGTAAGGAGAGATGTAACCTCTGTCGAACTGCATACCCTCGACAACCTTGACCTCGGTCTCTGTGCCTTTGGCCTCCTCGACAGTGATGACGCCGTCACCTTTTACCTTCGACATGGCATCGGCGATGAGCTTGCCGATGGCAGCGTCATTGTTGGCGGAGATCGTGCCGACCTGCTCTACCTTTGAATAGTCTGTGCCGACCTTCTTGCTGTTCTTCTTGAGTTCGGCGACAACAGCGGCGACAGCCTTGTCGATACCTCTCTTGAGATCCATAGGGTTGGCGCCGGCGGTGACATTCTTCAGACCTACATTGATGATGGCCTGGGCGAGAACGGTAGCGGTGGTGGTACCGTCACCCGCCTGCTCATTGGTCTTGGAAGCTACTTCCTTTACCATCTGGGCACCCATATTGGCGTACCTGTCAGCGAGTTCAATCTCCTTGGCGACAGTCACACCGTCCTTGGTGACCTGAGGCGCACCGAACTTCTTATCGATCACGACATTACGACCCTTAGGGCCAAGAGTTACCTTTACAGCGTCCGCAAGAGCGTCAGCTCCTTCCTTCATCTTTGAGCGGACATCAACATCGAATTTTATCTCTTTTGCCATAATAAATTCCTCCTATTGTAAAATTACAGAATAGCCAGAATGTCTGACTGCTTCACGATAAGATATTTCTTACCCTCAACGGTAACCTCTGTGCCGGCGTACTTGCCATAGATGACCTCGTCACCTACCTTTACCTCCATAGGTTCGTCCTTCTTGCCAGGACCTGCGGCGATCACCTTACCCTCCTGAGGTTTCTCCTTTGCTGTGTCAGGAATATAAAGACCTGAAGCTGTCTTCGTCTCTGCCTCCTTAGGCTCAACCAAGACTCTGTCTGCCAATGGTTTAATCATGATATAAAGTTTTTAAATGTTTTTAAATCTGCGCTCCGGCTCACTCCGGAGACGCTGGGATAAAATCAAAGGTTGTGCCACCGCGACAATGCTGACAAATTGTCACACCGTCGCTAATAAACCGACGCAAATAATGACAGGGTGTTGGACATACGGAAAAGAATTCCTAAATTTGAAGCCGAGGTGGAACACTATAGAGCCATAGAGAGAAGGCCCAGCCTTCCGACAGGAACAACTGGACACACACCTAATTAATAACAAGGTATATCAAGGTATATGAACTTTAGAATCTCGACAAAAAGCGTTATCGCCATTCTGTCAATGGCAATACTTATTCTGGCCAGCTCATCCTGCAGCCGCTTCGGCAAGAGCAAGGGGCAAAGCATCGAGTTCGCCACATTCATCAAGGCTTATACAGGCGGGGTCGTCTCCGACAAATCCACAATCCGTGTGGAACTCGCCTCCGACATTCCCGAAGCGACGGCCGGGACTGATCTCAAAGATGGAGTACTGACATTCACGCCGTCAGTCAAAGGAACGGCCAGATGGTTGTCCGGCAGCATGATAGAATTCATTCCCGAGACCGGAGCCCTGAAACCGGGGCAGTCATATACGGGTAAACTGCGGCTGGACAAGATCCAGAAGGTAGGCGACCGTAAATTCAAGAAATTCTCGTTCAATTTCCTTGTGGCCATAAAGGAGGCTGTGCTCTCGTTGAACGAGATCACGATCACCGCGGCCTCTCCTGACAGGGCCAGCATTGAAGGCACAATCTCCCTTACGGAAGCGCTTCCTATTGAGAAGGTTCGGAAGATGCTTGAATATGATTACCCGGAAAAAGGCGCGGAGGCCAATGTCACAGCCGGAACGGATCCGCTCAACTATCATTTCGAGATCATCGGCCTACCGAGGGACACGAAGGACAGGACGTTGAAAATCAGCCTGAAAGCCGGAGATACCGGATTCGTGACAGACTCAAGGCTGGAGATCAGGATTCCGGCGATGAACGATTTCAAGGTACTCAGCACCGAGAGGGTGGAAGCAGACGACCCGTACATCGACATCTATTTCACAGAGGCTTTGGCTGATGTAAGCGACAACTCAGGCCTGTTCACACTTGAAGGGGTTGGACGCAGTTACATTCAGGCAGAGAACGCGCACGTAAAAGTCTTCTACGAGAATCCGGAGGATCAGCCTCTGACACTCAAGATCTCCGGTGCGGTAAGCAGCCACGACGGGACAAGACTCGGAGAGGATTATTCAAAGAAATTCTCTTCAACGGAGGTAAGGCCGGCGGTCGAGATTCCGGTGAACGGCAACATACTGCCGAATTCCAAGGAACTGATCCTTCTGTTCAAGGCGGTGAATCTCAATGCGGTGGACATCAGGGTCATTCAAATCTACGAGGACAACGTGCTGATGTTCCTGCAGGACAACAACTTTTCCGGTGACAACTCCCTGCGCAGATGCGGACGGCTTGTCTATAAGCGTCGTGTGCGTCTGGATTCCGATCCGTCAAAGAACCTGCACAAATGGCAGGACTACTCGGTGGATCTCTCCGGACTGTTCAGGCAGGAGCCAGGTGCGATTTACCGCATCAGAATCTCTTTCAAGCAGGAATATTCAGTCTATGGCAAGAATGACTCATTCAAGAGCGGCACTCCTTCGGACAAGATGGTGAACATCTCCGCCGAGGACATCACGGACAAGGACAACGATGAATGGGACACCCCTTCACCTTATTATTATGATGATTTCTATGACTGGGAGAAATACAACTGGAAGGACAGGGATAATCCTCTCAAGCCTACGTACTATATGGAAGATGGCAGGTTCCCGGCCATCAACCTGCTGACATCCAATCTGGGAGTGATCGCGAAGTACGCCGGCGGGGACAAGCTTTGGGTCAGCGTGAGCGACATCATCGAGGCCGCTCCTGTGTTCAACGCCGAGCTTTACGTCTATAGCTACCAGCTCAAGGAAATCGGCTATGCCAAGACCGGCACTGACGGAATGGCAGAGGTGCAGCTTTCCGGAAAGCCTTTCGTGGTTGTGGCCAAGAGGGGCGGAGCGACCAGCTACCTGAAAGTCACCGAGGGTGAGCAGAAGTCTCTCAGCAGGTTCGATGTAGGAGGCAAGGTTCTGGAAAAGGGTCTGAAAGCCTTCGTCTATGGGGAGCGAGGTGTCTGGAGGCCGGGAGACACTTTGCACGTCACGATGATCCTGGAAGACAAAGAGAACAGGATCCCTGACAACCATCCGGCCGTGATGGAGCTGTACACACCTCAGGGACAGTTCTACACAAAGCAGATCAACACGAACGCCAAGAATGGATTCTACGCCTTCACGGTTCCTACCAAGAACGAGGATCCTACGGGAACATGGCACGCCTACTTCAAGATTGGCGGAGCCTCGTTCCATAAGCCTTTCAGAATCGAGAGCATCAAACCTAACAGACTGAAGATCAATCTTGACCTTGAAGGCAAGACCATTGACGGAGGACGGAATGTCCCGGTCTGCATATCAGCGGACTGGCTGACCGGCCCTCCTGCCGCCGGACTGGCCGCGAAAGTGAATATGACACTGCGCCAGGGTCCGTCCACATTCAAGGGATTCGAGGGGTATAACTTCTCAAGTCCGTTGTCGGACTTCAGCGCAAGCGAGCATCAGCTCATCGACACAAGGCTGAACTCAAACGGCCAGTCCAGACTGAACGTTACGATGCCGTCAGCGGAGAACGCTCCGGGAATGCTCCGGGCCGATATCGTGACCACAGTCGAGGAGCAAGGCGGGGATGTAAGCTTCAATTCGCTGTCGGTGCCATATTCACCATATTCATCATACGTCGGAGTGAAAGTTCCGAGAGAGGGGAACGGGCATTATCTGGAGACAGACAAGGACTATAGCGTCAGCATCGCCGTCGTGGACAAGAACGGCGCGAGGGTGTCAGGCCATAACCTTAAGTACACAATCTACAAGATGAAATGGAGCTGGTGGTGGGAAAGCCGCAGCGAAAGTCTCGACTCCTACGTAAACAGTCCGTCAGCGGACATAGTATCCTCCGGTGTAATCAAATCATCCAAAGGAGACAACCTCATCCCGTTCAGGGTGGACTATCCAGAATGGGGACGATACCTGTTGCTTGTGACCGACAATGTAAGCGGACACACGGCCGGGGATGTCATCTATGTGGACTGGCCGGCCTACAGGGGAAGGTCATCCAAGACTGATCCCGACGCTTTGACAATGCTGTCATTCTCCACAGACAAGGAATCCTACGAGGTCGGCGAGAAGGTGACCGTTTATATTCCGGCCGCGTCAAAAGGACAGGCACTGGTCTCACTTGAGAACTCAAGGAAGGTAATCGCGCGAGAATGGGTGAAGACCTCGGGGAATGAAGGTGATGTGGCATATTCATTCAAGGTCACCCCGGAGATGGCTCCTAACTTCTACATCCACATCACCCTTGTCCAGCCGCACGAAAGAGCCGACAACGATCTGCCGATCCGTCTTTACGGAGTGCGCCCTGTCATAGTCAACGACAAGGACTCGCACCTTGAGCCGGTCATCACTATGCCTGACGTGCTCCGCCCTGAGGAGGAATTCAAGATCAAGGTCAAGGAAAAGAACGGCAAGCCGATGACCTACACGTTGGCCATTGTGGACGAGGGACTTCTGGACCTCACGTCATTCAAGACTCCGGATCCTTGGAACGCGATGTACGCCAGGGAAGCGCTCGGAGTCAGCACGTGGGATCTCTACGATGATGTCATCGGAGCCTACAGCGGAAGATTCTCGCCGATGTTCAGCATCGGAGGTGACGAAAGCCTTATTGTCGGCGCGAGGAAGGACAACCGGTTCAACGCCGTTGTCAAGTACATCGGTCCGTTCTCGCTGCAGAGCGGCTCGGCCACACATAAGGTCAAGCTTCCTATGTACGTCGGAAGTGTGCGGGTGATGCTTGTGGCGGCAAGGGACGGAGCGTACGGCAATGCCGAGAAGACTGTCCCGGTAAGGTCTCCGCTTATGGTTCTCCCTACCCTGCCGAGAGTCATCGGAACCGGGGAGAAGGTCGTGATGCCTGTAAATGTCTTCGCTCTTGAGGACGGGGTCAGGAACGCCGATGTCAGCATCAAGGTTGACGACCCACTGAAGATAACCGGGAACGCCAACGCGTCCGTCCAGTTCGACAAGCCTGGGGACAAGATGGTCAGGTTCAACCTTGAGGCCACCGGGACCGGAACCGCCACAGTGACTGTCACCGCGAATGGCAACGGGCACAAGGCCGGCGAAACGATCTCCATTGGGGTGCGCGCTCCTAACCCGCCGGTAATCTCCGTGACAAGGGCTATTATCGGCAAAGACGCGACCAAGCATTTCGGTTTCTCGCCTTTCAAGGCCGATGACAACCAATGGGCGACCCTGGAGCTCACCGGATTCCCGTCTGTTGACTGCGGAGGAATATTCTCATTCCTGACCAATTGCACCTACAATTGCACGGAGCAGATCTCTTCCAAGGGAATAAGCCTTCTTGCTATCAGGAATATGCTCCCGGAGGACAGGCAGAAGCAAATCGACAAGATGATTCCTGAACTGCTTCAGCAGCTGTACCAACGTCAGCTTGGCAACGGCGGATTCGTCTATTGGCCAGGAAGCGCTGACGCCAGCGGATGGGTAAGCTCCATGGCCGGTCAGTTTATGATCTCAGCCTCACAGAACGGATTCAGCGTCAGCAAGGGTGTGCTGGCCAGCTGGTCAAGATTCCAAAAGCGGAACGTGCAGGACTACCGTAATTCCGACAATGAAGGTCTCGGGGATCTTGTGCAGGCTTACAGGCTCTACACTCTGGCGCTTAACGGGGAGGCGGAAAGCGGGGCCATGAACAGGCTGAAGGAAAGCGAGACCCTTTCCGGTCAGGCCGCCTGGATGCTTGCGTCCACATACGCTGTCACAGGCAAGAAGACCGTGGCCGGAGACATCATCGCAGGACTTAAAACAAACTTCTCCGATTACCAGGAGGCCGACAGGACGTTCGGATCTCCTGTAAGGGACAAGGCCGTGGCCCTTGAGGCATTGGTTCTCAACGACGCTTTGCCTGAAGCCATGGATGTCGCCCAGGAAATCGCCGACGCGATCGCCGGAGGATGGTACTCCACACAGGAAATAGCGTTCGCGACCTGCGCGATGAGGAGCCTTGCCTTGAAGGTTGGATCCGATGCGGTCTCGGCTGAAATAAAGCAAGGGGACAACACTACAGAGGTAAAGAGCGTCAAGTCAATCGGCCATGCCGCGGTGGACACCGAAAACGGAAGCATAGACATCACGAACAAGATGAACGGAAGCCTCTATGCGACGTTGATAACATCAGTCATACCGGAATTCGGGAACAAGGTGGAGGCCAAGTCCAGCGGATTAAGTCTGAACGTCAGCTACAGTACATTGGCGGGCAAGAGCCTGAATCCATACAGCATAACCCAGGGGACGGACTTCACGGTAACCATCACTGTCGGCAACACGAGCGGTGTCAGGGACTGTGACAATCTCGCCCTTACCGAGATGATCCCTTCCGGTTGGGAGATAATGAACGACAGGCTCTACGGAGGCGAGAGTTCAAAGGCCTCGTACAATTACCGCGACATCAGGGATGACCGTGTCATCTGGTTCTTCGACCTTCCGAAGGGAGCCAGCAAGACATTCAGGATCAAGATGCACGCATCCTATCAAGGCGAGTTCATACTCCCTGCGGTGAAATGCGAGGCGATGTACACCCCTCACATCAGCGCCAACACGGCTTCGGGTACTGCGAAAGTCACTGAATAATCCATGGGAAAGAAACTGCGGTCAAGGATAGTGGCAGGTGCAGTCATCGCCCTCTTGACCGCATATTTTTTCTGTCTGCCCAGAGACTTATTCAAAGGCACATCTTATTCCACCGTCGTCACAGACAGGAACGGAGAGCTCCTGGGAGCCCGGATCGCAAGTGACGGACAATGGAGGTTCCCGCCACCGGACACCGTCCCGGAGAAATTCAAGACAGCCCTCATCGAGTTCGAGGACAGATGGTTCGCATACCACCCAGGCGTGAATCCGGTCGCGATAGCGCGTGCCGCAGCCGGCAACATCAAAGCCGGGCAGATCACCAGCGGGGGAAGCACGATCACGATGCAGGTCATCAGGATGTCCAGGAGGCGGGAACGAAACATCGGCCAGAAAATCATCGAGGCTATCCTCGCCACACGTCTGGAACTAAGATGCAGCAAAAGGGAGATCCTAAGTCTGTACGCCTCACACGCGCCTTTCGGCGGGAATGTCGTCGGCCTGGAAGCCGCTTCCTGGAGATATTACGGCAGACCTCCCGATGAGCTTTCCTGGGGTGAGGCCGCCACGTTGGCGGTGCTCCCGAACGCCCCGGCGGAGATCCATCCAGGCAAAAACAGGGCAAGGCTGCTGAAAAAACGCAACCGGCTGCTGGGATCGCTCTACAAGCACGGGCATATTGATTCATTGGACTTTGTCCTCGCCTGCGACGAGCCGCTTCCCGGTGAGCCGGTGGCATTGCCGCAGGAAGCGCATCATTTGACTGAATATTACTGGAAGACATCTCCCGGCAAACGAATCCGCACCACAATCGACATCCATCTGCAAAGGCAGGCGCAAGCAATAGTCAACCAATGGAACAACGAGTTCTCCCAGACAGGAATATACGATCTCGCGGCCGTCGTGGAGGATGTGCGCACAGGCGAGACACTGGCTTATATCGGGAATGCCAACCCCGACAATAAACGTCCGGGAAGCGAGGTGGACATAATCCGGTCGCCACGAAGCACCGGCAGCATCCTGAAACCTCTCCTGTACTGTGCTCTGCTTCAGGACGGCGAGATATTGCCGAGAACTCTTCTGCCCGATGTGCCGATAAACATCAACGGCTTCTCTCCGCAGAATTTCAACAGACAGTTCTATGGAGCGGTTCCCGCCGACGAGGCGCTCGCCCGCTCACTCAATGTGCCGTCCGTACACCTCCTGCGCAGATTCGGGGTACCGAAATTTCTGGATATTCTCAGAAAATGCGGGATGACGACATTGAACGGAAGCGCCTCGCACTACGGCCTCTCGCTCATTCTCGGAGGAGCGGAAGGGACACTCGGAGACATCACATCGACATATTCAAAACTGTCGGCATCGTACCAAAGCGCGGACACGACGCACACATCCAAGGGTGACAGACTGCACAATTTCCCGCTGAACGACAAATGCGCCCTGTGGTGGACATTCGACGCTTTGAAAGAGGTCAACAGACCAGATGAGATTGACTGGCACCTGATCGGCTCGGTAAAGAAAGTTGCGTGGAAAACAGGCACCAGTTTCGGGTTCAGGGACGCGTGGGCGGTCGGAGTGACAGCTGACTACGCCGTCGGAGTCTGGGCAGGCAACGCCCAAGGGCAAGGAGTTCCCGGCCTGACGGGTGCTCGCACTGCCGGGCCGGTGATGTTCGACATATTCAACCTTCTTCCGGCCAAGGAATATGACAGTGAATATTCCAGGAATGGTTGGTTCAAGGAGCCGGTCTATGGAGACTACATTGTCGCTGAGGTATGCCGTGAGTCCGGTTGCCTGAAAGGGGTGAATTGCGAGGATTCGGACACTCTGATGCTGCCGCGCAAATCGGTAAGGAGCGAACCGTGTCCATACCATAAGGTTGTGGACGGGGTCCGGACGTTCATCCTGCCTCCATCGATGGAATGGTACTACAGGCAGCATCATCCTGAATATGCCCCCGTGGTTCCGAAAGGCAAGGCGGACAGTTCCCCGATGGAGTTCATCTACCCGGAAAGCGGGGCCGTGATCTACATTCCGCGCCAGCTGGACGGGTCAATCGCCGGCATAACCTTCAATCTGGCGCACAGGACTCCAAGCGCCAATGTATTCTGGCACCTGGACAGTGAATATGTCGGGCAGACTCAGATGATCCATCAGATGACGTTGAAACCATCACCCGGCAGACACACCGTCACAGCCGTCGATGACTCCGGAAATTCAATCTCCGTGGGATTCACCGTGGCCGAGAACAAGACTTTACGCTGACTATTTGGAAGGTCTCCTGTAGCCGTCCTTGACGGCTCTTTCCGCCATCCTGGAGATTCTGTCCGCCGTGGCCGGGTGGGTTGAGAACAACTGACCTACCGAAGATCCTGAGGCGGCCTGTGTTCCGGAAGCCGTCTCACCGCTGGAAAGCCTCTGAAGTTCCTCGAAAGCCATAGCCATAGCCCAAGGATTCTTACCCGCGCTCTTCAGGAAGTCATAACCGTAGTCGTCAGCGGCGGTCTCCTGCTTTCTTGAGAAACTTGCGCTCATCAAGGCTTCGCCGAGATCTCCAAGCTGAGATGCGGTGAGGACGGCGACCGTTCCTCCTGTGGACACAACGGCATCCCTGAGGGCCGATGTAAGAAGAGCCTGCTTGAACTGCATCTTGGAGTGCTTGAGGGCGACGTGGCCGATCTCGTGACCGACAACTCCAAGGGCCTCGTCGTCAGTCATCGCGTCCAGAAGTCCGGAATAGATCCTTACGCTTCCGTCCGCACAGGCGAAGGCGTTAATCTCGTTCGTCTTATAGACTTTGAAATTGAGTGGAGTCCCGTTCACCGAGGTGATTCCAGATGTCATCTTCCTGACCCTCTTGACGTATGGACTTGTCTCCGGCAGGACTGTGTTCTCCGCATCCAGTTTCTGCACATACTGTCCGACATAAGATTGAATCTGTGCGTCTGACAAGACGGCGGCCTGAGCCACTTTCGCCCCACCAGAAAGGAGATAAGCCGCATTGAACTGTTCGGAACAAGAGACGCAAAGCATCGCGGCTGTCAACAGGATTATAATCTTACGCATGACAACAGAATTTTATGAATATGCAAATATAACTATTTTGTGTGACTCATTTATCTTTTACATTCTATAGAAATAATGTGTGACGACAGGGGAAAAAAGGCAAATTGCAGATTTTGCACGTTACCAAAATCTGCAATTTGATTTTTCCCCTGACGTTTGTGACACATACTCTTAGAAGCTGTTTTGAATTGTTTGTTTGAAGGTTTGAGAGTGAAAAACTTCAGTTTCGACCGCTTCTTCCAAGGAAGATAGCGGTGCTATCTGACTGAAGAAGCGGGAAGAAAATGAAGATTTTTCACCTCAAAGAACATTTCAAACAATTCAAAACAGCTTCTTAGATTTGATGCTTGATCCGTTTTGGACTTGCCCCACGACTTGCCATAACATTCGGGTGGGACATATACATAGAAAAAGACCTCTTCAGAAAATCTGAAGAGGTCTTTTTTGGTGGGAGCTGAGGGAGTCGAACCCCCGACCCTCTGCTTGTAAGGCAGACGCTCTGAACCAACTGAGCTAAGCTCCCGAATCGTTGTCCCGTTGCTCATCGTTCGGGTGATGCAAAGGTACTACTTTTTTTGATTACTGCAAACTATTTTAAACTTTTTTTAGTTTTTTTCTTCATATTCGTATCCCAGCACACCGTCCTCAGTAGATTCAAAGCACATCCGCCACATCGAATATTCCTGAAAACCATCTCTTTAGGAGTAGAATCCTGATATTCCTCACCCGAATCACCCGAACATGCGGAAAAGTGACTTATTCAACAGCCAGGCGGAATGTCGAGGCCGGCAGGAAGGCACTGTTCACCAGATTGGCCCGGGTATATGGCTGCCAACCATAGCGGACCCACTTAGGTGATGGCACAGCATCACTGCGCAACCTGACCGCCGCGCCTTCCACGATGGCTTCCACCGGACGGAATTGTTCATCCTCTCCCGCCAGCTCAAACGTGCGTAGCCTGTCTCCGTCAGAGGACCTCAACCCGTCCGCCCAGTCAAAAGCAAGCACGACATCATTACCGTCCAAACTGGCGGAGCGGATGACTGGGCCGGACGGCACCACATCCCTGTCACCATAGACATTATAAAGAGCCTGGACACCCAAGCGTCTCCCGACATCCAGCTTGCGGCGAGGATGCACGTCAAGAGAGTCGCCCCTGTCGCTGCTGACAGCCATAGCACAGGCCGGAATGGCCTCGGCCAATCGTCTTTGACTATCCCTGAACCAAGTCCAGCTCGGACGGTTCAGACTTGAAAGTTGGACGAAGAGGAAAGGCATGTCCGGATCGTTCCAGTAGGAACGCCAACTTTGGACAAGAAGCGGGAACAAACGCTCGTGAACCTCAACATTGTGGCCGTTTGACTCGCCTTGATACCAAATGGTTCCACGTACATGATAGTGTTCCAACGGCTCAATGCCAGCCTCAAACAGATAGCAAGGGTGAAAAGGATGCCTCTGATGAGGGTTTTCCGCATCTTTGATGTTCACCGACGCGATCTCCCGGACCCATGGCATGACGAAATCATTGCGACGCCAGTCAATCATGATGTCAGGGAACTCAAACTCAAGGGTGCTACGGTCTATCCATGACTCCGTGGCGGCACCTCCGACGGCGTTGAGAACCAAGCCTATCGGCACATCGAGGGAATCCGCAAGCATCTGTCCGAACGCAAGTCCGATCGCCGAGAACGAATCAGCCGACTCTCTGGACCCATACTCCCACACGGCTGGATGGAAGAACCGCAAGCGGTTCAGCGAATCATAGACCGCCTTGTCCCAAACCCTGTTGTCAGTGCTCCATCTCGCCCTCATATTAAACAGACGGACATTATCACCTTGCCTGTCAACAGTTTCCAAAACCTCCGAACGTTCCTCAGACACCATCGACATGGTCTTGAACGCCATATTGGACTGTCCCGAACAAACCCAGACCTCACCGGCCGCGACGTCTTTATACCGCAGGTTACGTTTCGGTGTCGAGATATTCAGAGTCAATCCTTTGGCCGCCATCAATGGATCAAGGCATACACTCCAGTGACCATCTGATGCCGCCACAGCCGTTTTTTTCTGTCCCGACAGCTTGACAGTCACCTTCTCCCCCGCGTCAGCCGTTCCCATTATCTCAAGAGGACGGCCACGCTGCAAAACCATTCCGTCCGAATATATTTCCGGCATCCTGAGGCCTCCGAAATCTCCTGTCAACGCTGAATATACCGTGCGTGCCATGATGCTCGCGCCTTCCGCATTCGGATGCAAGGAGTCCGGGAGAAGGTCAGGACGTGAATACAACGGTTTTTGAAGATCAATCAAACCTGTCCCGGCAACCTTCGCGACAAGCTCTATGCGCTCCTGCTCCATCCGGTACCAGTCTCTGGTTCCAGACTTGAAACGATGGTGGCGATGCGATATCGGCGTCATACGGCAGACCCAAACCTTGCATTCGGGATTCACCTTACGAAAATCCTCGATAAGGTCAAGATAATCAGCCACGAACTCATCACGGTAGTTTGGCCAGGCTCTGGGATCGGTATCGTTCAGCCCCAGATGGATGACCACTATATCAGCCACGAAATCCAATGCGTCGCGGTACGCTTGCTGCTCCGTGTAAGGACGGTATGCCCGGCGCAGGAGCGTGGCCCCGGAGTGTCCGAAATTACGGACATCATATTCCTCTCCAAGCAATGCCTGAAGCCTTGACGGATAACTTTCCGTCTCACGGTTCTCAAGTCCATAGCCATAGGTGACACTATTGCCGACACAAGCCACTTTTATCCTCTCACGGGCGAAAAGCGGCGAAACCGCAAACGAAACAAGAAAAACCAATAACAATCGTCTCATTTTACAATAGCTTTCAATTTGGCCGCCTGAAATGTAATGTGCGCCACGCTTGATTCGTAAAGGATGCCGACTGTCTGTGAATCAATCATAGTGAGGCACGAATATCCCCAACTGTCTCCTTCGTCGAGCAGCAGGCTGTAAGGCCATGTCACTCCGCCGTCCAGACTGGCTTTTATAGTGATGTCGCGGCGGCCGTCGGTCGTGTCCGGATTGGAGAAGAGCAAAAGATCCTTGCCCAAAACATTTTTCTCAGCCGGCACAGCGATTAGGCTGGCCATACAGACCGGCTCGCGGAGGGTTGTCCTGTGCGAGACGTGCTCGTTCCAGGTGCGTCCCAGGTCACGGGTTGTCATCACGGCGCGCGCACCGCCACGATTGTCCCGCATATTCAGCATCAGCACTCCAGGCTCAACCTCAGCCACCTGGGCCTCCGTCGTGTTGGAACGGGCGGGATTATGAATATGCCAGGTCTCGCCATGGTCCTTGCTGAATATGATTCCGGCGTGCGGCATCCTGTCCTTGTCGATGAACTGGATCGCGAACACCAATGTGCCGTCACGCATCGTTATGCCTCGTCCGGGACCTTGCAGGAGGAAGCACCAGGACGGGTCCTTGACTTGCTTCGTGATATTGATAGGCTCACTCCATGTGCGTCCGTCGTCATCGCTGCGCGCCAGCATCAGCTGCGGGGTCTCCATCGGTTCCATCCCAGGCATCGAGTTAGTCCAGGCTCTGCCGTTACCCATTCCGTGAGTCCAAGCGGCCATCACCCAGATGGTTCCCGTTTTCTCATCAACCAGAACCGCCGGATCCCCTACCCCGTTCTGACCGGAAGGGAGTCCGTCGATGTCCGCGAAAGACATAGCGATACGCATCGGTTCCCAGGTCTGCCCCTTGTCCGTGCTTCGGCTCACACCGATGTCGATGCGTTCCTGAAGGTCAACGCTGCTGTTCCAACGAACGTCATAGACTCCGATAAGGCTTCCCGAGTTGGTTGTGACCAAGCCCGGAATACGGTAAGCCATCGAATGGTCGTCACCCGCGTGGCGCACGCCGAAGCCCATTCTGCGGACAACGTCCCTCGAATCACAGGCCACAGGGATTTTCTTCCCGTTAACCACAACCTCAGACACCCTCGCGCGCAACTCTGTCAGCAAAGACGCATCGGGATTCATCCGGACGCTGACCCAATAATAATTGATGCCACCGACCATAGGCTGGCGGGAATGAAGAACCACCTTGCGCCCGATCTTCGAGGTCTGCTCCTGCATCACTGAATATGACGGATTAGCGGAACGTGTGTTCCACACATTATGGGCAGAGATATATTCCACCGGGCTGAAACGCAGCCCTTGACGCCGCACTGCCTCTGTTCCGGAATAGAAAAGACGCAGCTCGGCCATGGATTTAATATCAGTGTCCGGTCCGAACTCCACGGTCAAGGATTCGAGCACATCCCCCTGCACAGCGTCAGGGACACGGATCAGGAACAGGACATTGTCCATGCGATCCAACAGGATGGGAATCTGAGGATTATGGATCCTCAACGAATCTGATGCCGACAATGTCAACGACAGCAACGACAGGGCAATGAGCCAAAAGGTTCTTTTCATCATAGGAATATTGTATGAGTTATTTTGATTTGTCCGGCGAATAGATCAGTCCATCGACCGCACGGCTTCCGTCCGGAGTGACAAACACAGCCGTGAACGCCCACTTGACCAGCCAGATCTCCGGAGTCGTAAACTTTCCGACAGGTAATTTCATGAACACCTTGTTCCACCCTTTGTTCAGATGGACGGGAAGCGGAGGGCGAGCGGTGCAATTCTCGTTGCCCTGATCAATCTCAGGACTCCTCACGTCCGGGGAATTCGTCCACGCCGGCGGAAGCAATTCCTGATCATTCAGCCAGATCCGGCTTCCACGATAGTCCCAGCGTCCCTCTGGCGGCGGCATATCGTTCACCGAACGGCTATAGTTTTGGAACTCAACCAACATCCCAACATCCTGAGCCTTTGGTGAATACACCCACGTGTAAGCATAGGCTGTGCTGTTCTCGGCCGGATTCTTGAACAAAGCCGGGAACGGATACCATAAACTCCAGAAGTGGCGCAAGTATATTCCTGCCCCGGTGACTAGGTGCACGCCATATTCCTTACCTTCAAAAGAATAGCTGTCGGAGATTCCGTCCTCCGGCGGGAAGGAACGGGAAAGATCCCCTTCATTAGGGAAAGCGTCCGTGACTGCCCAGTGGACATTTGTCTGCCTTACATAAGGGAAAGGCTCCCCAGCGAGGAAGTTTTCCTTATGCCAGAGCATGCGACGCTCGAAATCAGCGAATTCCTTAAAGACAGGGCTTGATTCGTCAGGAAGTATGACTCCACCACCGTCAAAACACTCACTGCCTCCGCCTAACCACGAACGTTCGGCGATAGCCAGCATATATGGATAAAAAGCGTTCTGCTGCAGGATGTTATGCTCATCTGGCAGTTTATGGTCATTCCACACGGCCATTATGGTGCCCAGGACATCCTCACTGCCATATTCAGCATCGCAGATCCTGCTGTTATAGACAGCCACGATGTCTCCGAACAGGTCAAAATGATTCGCATAGCGGAACTTGCTGTCTATGGACGGAATCCCAGGCTTCGGTTTGCCCATATAGCTCCAAATCTGAGCTATGTCAATCTCTCCGGGAGCATATTCACAACCAGGACTCCAAGAGACCGCCTTCTTGCCCTTCGAGCGCACCAAAGCCACCATCTCCGGGACGAAATCAGGATCCTTGAAATGGACTTCATCCGTACCTATATGAAAATAAGGCTCTTCCGCAAACAGGTCGCACGCCTCGGCAAGAAGTTCCTTGAGGATGCCCTTGCCTTTCGGGCTTTGCATATCGCACCCGAATGTTCTGGTGAAAGACTCGCTGTGACCAGGCATATCTATCTCCGGAATCACAAGAATATGATGCTTGCGGCAGAAATCGAGAAACTCCCGGACCTGTTCCTGGGTATAGCAGCATCCCGGGTAACGGGTCATATTCTCAGGGGAGGTAAGCTGCGGATAAATCTTGCTTTCAAGCCTCCAGGCCTGATTCTCAGTCAGATGCCAATGGAAAGTGTTGATCTTATAGAGCGAAAGGATCTCTATCTCGCGCTTGATTTCCTCCAGGCTTATGTACGAGCGTCCCGTGTCGTGCATAAAGCCACGGATTCCGAACGCGGGCCAGTCTATGATTTCACAGCAAGGGATTCTGACCTCACGAGTTGACCTGTCAGTCAGCTGGCGCAATGTCTGGACAGCCCAATAGACACCTTTTTCCGTGACCGCCTCGATGCTTATCTCTTCCTGAGAGACAGTCAGATTATATGCTTCTTCCTGATTGACAACGGCTTGATCTATACGCTCAACCAGCTGGACATTCACTTTTCCGGTGGCCGTGTCCGAGCGTTTGATCCCGGCCCCGTCAAGCCACTCCCCTACGATTCCCACAACTGAAGGGTCTCCAGACAAACTTACTTCAGATTTTTGGAAAGCACCTTTCGACCACACGACCTCTTGAGGGAGAGGTAGCAATTCTGGGGTGGGATCCGTTCGTTCCGAACAGCCGGCCATAGCCAAGAGCGCCAGACAACCAAGAAACAAAGATCTCATCGGATTATCTCTTTTAGTCAACAGCCGGTAAGCCTTTCTCCCGGCAAAGGTTTATTTTACAGTCTTAACTTCACCGGAATATGCATCATTCGCCCTGTAATGAGGAGCATAGAGGGACTCGATCGTCACGACAGGAGCGGTGAATATGCCCTCCTGGGTTATGAAGAAGTCCTCCGTCACAGTTGTTTTCTCCTCCGGATAGACATCGAACCAGTACTCCGTGCGGTCAGCCTTGACATCCCTGTAGCCTTGAGGGGTCACCGACCAGATTCCGTTCACGGAAAGAGGACGAAGCCACCAGCCGTAGGCTCCGGAAAGTTGGTCAGACGGGCGGAAAGCCGCCTCGCGAGGGGCGGTCAGTTTCACGAAACTGCGGTTCTCCTGATTCCAGATCCGATACTCGGCAGTTATCTTGTCGCCGACACTGAGCTTCATTCCCGGGAATATCTCCAGACTGCCGGTCTTTCCGTCCTCGCCCTTTACCTCTTTGTAGAAATGGCGCTCGACCGTGAAGCCGTTTCCCGCGGCCTTCACCTTTGAGAAAGGTACTGAATATGTCTTTGTCAGGCTCACGACCCTCGTCGCAAGGATGTCAGCCGGGCCGGTCAGCACGGAGTTGAGGGCATCCACGAAAGCGGGATCCCCACCCCATTTCTGAGTCTCTTTCTGAAGCATCAGCCAAAGACGTATGCCGTCGGCGATCTGTTTAGCGGTAACTTCGACAGGCTCAGTGACCGAATTCGCCGATCCACGAGCCTGCACTGCACTGAGCTTGCCGAAGTGTCGAAGGGCGGCCTCCACATATTCACTTGACAGCAAGTCACAAAGCATCGAATGCGCATAGGCCTCGCTCTCCAGCAAGCCTCTGAACGGCATCACTGCGTTAGGATAATACCAACCGCCATCAGGATGTTGTACGGCATATTCAAGAAGCGACTGGACATCAGCGGCCATCGACTGGTTCATCTTCGATTCCGCGGAGAGTTTCAGCCCCCATGAGGAAGCCAACAACAAACCGCCATCATTGCCTGTCAGATTAGCCAAAGTCTTGATTCTGCGAGCCTTGGCAAGAATCTGCCCGTTCAGCCCACGACCATCTTTCGCGGAAGGCACAAGATAGTCTTTCACCGATTTCTTGAACTCCTTGAAATTACCGGCGTATTCAGACTTGTCGTTCTTGGTCTGAAGAGAGACATCAAACGGCATGGACGAGTACAGCGAGCGGACGTAGGCATACTGCTCCATTGACAGCCAGCCGCACCAGCGAGGGAGAGCATTCCCACGCAGGAACTGATTACGGTCCAGCCACTTGACAGAACCCCTCAAATCAATTCCACCAAAATCAAAGCCGGCATCACGCATCTTTGCAAGACGCTCAAGCACGACAGCGGTCACGACCGGAGAGGAGCGCATCCCCTCGAACCAACCAAAGCCTCCGTCAGCGTTCAGACACGCCTTGATCTTCTCCACGAGAACCGCGTCCGACATCTCTGACTCAACGTCAGTGCCAAGAGAGGCAGCGACCTTACGGACATACAGTGCCTCCGTCAAAGACAGAACATCCTTACCCTTAGGCTCAATCTTGGACGGCACCGCGTCCAAAACCATCCGGCGGATGTCAATTTCCTTAACCTCAGCACCTTTGGATGTAGTGCCGGTAAACTCTGATTCGAGACGTTTGATCAGAGCGGCCTTGTCCGCCCCGGCAAGAAGCACGGCGGAATGGGACTCTGTCAAAGTCTGCTTCGCCTCGTGAACCGGCAGGCTGACAAACACCCCGTCCGAGAACGTTTTGGCGTTGTCAGCGAAGACCAATTTCAGTCCAAGCTCATCATATTCCTTAGGGTTGACATCAAAGGCGACTTCAACTGAACTGCCAGCCGGAACCGTCACTTTCTTCGATGACGAAGCGAACGGCTTCATCCCCTCATGATCCTTCGATGAATATGTCTGCAAAGACGTAACTCCGGTCACACTCTTGTCGGAACCATTTGACACGGTGGCGTGCAGCACAAACCTGTCACCTTTATAAAGATATTTAGGCTCGGCCACCGAAACCTTGACCGGAACCGTCACGACCATCTCACGGCGGACGGAGGCGTTCCTCATCTGTTTGTCGTGCGCCCAAACCTGCACCACAAAAGTCGAAAGCTTGTCAGAAGTCCTGAATTTCAGGAATATGTTCCCGTCGGCGTCCGGGTGCAGGAACGGCTCGAAAGCCAAAGAGGAGGCAAAGTCCGAGCGAACGGCAACGTCCTGAATCCCGGTCTCTTCGTCCCTCGTCCCGGAATCCTCGGCAGACGCGCTCTTTGACATCTCGTACGGCATTGCCGCAGATTCGAGAAGGACATCGCTCTCGCCGTCAGCCACCGAATCCATCATCACTGCAGGACTTCTTCTGCCAAGACCACGAACCCTCACGCTATTCCGGGAGAAAGAGCCGTAACCGACAAACATGTCATCATCATAAGTCATCCGGCCACGTACTCCACCCGTGGAATTTGAAATGTGAACATTCTCCGCCCCCGACCAGACCAAACGCACAGTGGTCCAATCATTGGCCGAGATCAGTTCCGAGCTCTTGTCAAACACGGTCGCCACAGCCTCAACGCCAGGGACAGACTTCAAAGCCAATGAATATTCCGTACCAGGCAAAGCCTTGTCCGTGAACGAAGAGAATGCCAGCGGCAGTTCAAGAGTCTTGCGCTCGCGCCTGAACTCCTGGTTGAACATGCGTCTCGACCCGTCCCGGAAATAGAATACCATCAACCGGACGGCGTCAGGATATTCCTCCTTATAATCATATACAATTTCCGTCAAAGAGCCCTTTTCTCCCACCTTGCCGTCAAGATGGATCATCTTGTGCTCAAGCAGCTGACGCTTGTCCCCGAACAGCTCCACAACAGCCCAGACAGGGCCTTCCCCGACACCGAACTGAACCTTGATGTCCTCGCCGGTTTTCAAGATGCCGTCAGCGCAGCCGCCCACCAACTTAAATATGTTCTTGACCTTAGCATCAAGTACTGTAGCCGAATCATCCACACGAAGTATCATCAACTTTGTCTGGGCAGTCACCTTACGGCCGTCTTCCCTGACGATTTCAGCATTAACCTCAAGCAGGTACATTCCGGCCGCCGGAAGCGCGAGTTCCTCCGTCTTGCCGGAGAGCGTCTCGCCAGAAGCCAAATTCTTGCCAGAATCATCTGACAATAAATACCTTACTTCAACAGGAGAGTTAACCTTACCGCCTCTCAAATCCTTGACTCCGAACGACACAATGGCCTTATCTCCGGAAACCATAAATGGAGTGCCGCGCCATGCGCCATCCGAAGGATTGATGTCACCCTTGGACGCATTTGTCACATCAACAGCAAGGTTGAAATATTTCAGAGCCGAGACCATCCTGGAGAATTCCTTTGTCTCCCCTGTCGCATCCGTCACCTTGACGGTCACGCCATAGAAGGCGAGGCCATCATTGTCATCAGTTCCGAAGCGTACCGTGAACGAACCGTCCGCATCCAAAAGCAGTTTTCCCGAGGCGAAAGTTCTCCCGTGCCGGCCAACAGAATAGGTCACTGATGCGGCAGACAGCGGATGTCCGCTGAAACTGGACACCTTGCCGGTCACCTCAACGGTGTCGCCGGCAATGAAAAGCCTGTCGGTCTTGTCAAAGGCAAGGTCGTAGGTCGGAAGGATGAACTCATCCACGACGATTCCTTTCGACGAGTTCACGCCATCGCCGGTGACGCACACCTGAAAATGACCGTTCCTGCCTCCGGAAGGGATGTCAAACGAGCCAGCCACAGAGCCATATTCATTGGTAGTCAATTCTTTGTTCCCGACTGTCTTGTCCTCAGCATTGACGAGTTCGGCCTTCACTTTGACACCGGCCTCCAAGGTATGCAGACTCTTGCCCATGTCTCCTTTGTAAAGGACGGCCTTGAACTCCACCTTCTCTCCCGGATTGTAGGCCGACTTGTCCGTGAATATCTCGCAGAACGTTCCCGGATCGTCATTCTGATCCGACACATAACCAGAGTTCCCGTAGATGTAGTGTTCATCAGTCTTGTGGAGGAATCCGTCCTGATCACGGTATGACGCGACCAGGCAGCTCGCCGCACCGTTCTTCAGACTGCCAGCAATGTCTTCAGGCAAAGGAGTGAATCCGTCCTTGCAAAGTTCCACATCCTTGGCCCCGGCAATGGTCTTACCTGAGCGAAGTATCTCAAGATCAACCTTTTCCACAGGCTCGCCGGTCAGATAGTCAGCGACAAAGAAACGCAGCTTCTCGCTGTCCTTGCGCACGGCGATGGAAAGGGTCTTCTTTTCCCATTCGGCCTTTGAGACCACCTTCCCGTTCCTTACAGTGAATATGTAGTCTCCGTCATCGCATTTCGGAAGTTCAACCTTCACAGTGTCTTGAACATAAAAACTTTTCCTGGGGTTGTTCACCGTCTTGCGGATCAAAGGCTTGGCTCCTTTGACATCCTGAACGAACTCCACGTCGACTTTCGCCAGATTGCGAAGGGTGAGGACGGCGACACCTTTCTCGAAAGCTATTCCTATCTCCTTCCTGTCAAGGGATTCCATCAACAGTTTGAAATCATTCACCTTTCCGGCGATATCCTTTTCGATACCTTTTGAATATGACAGGCGTTCCTTCTCGGCAAGTCTGCAATCATTGCGAAGGGATTTATAAGACGCTTCGACAAGCCCGGCGTCCGAAGATCTCCGGCCGGCATAAGAGTCACTAATCCTTGACAGGCTGTCAAACCGGCCTCTGAACACGATGGCCTTGCCGTACAGGGACATAGCCTTTCCAGCATACTTATCCGCGAACGAACGGGCGGCGGCCATCTTCTCGGCACGTCCCTGATCATTGTATTTATAGTTCTTATCAGCCATCCGGCGGTACTCAAGGTAGGCGGCCTTCGGGTAGGAATCGCCGACATATTCCCCCAGAAGCGACATCGCCTTCTCCGAACGATTGATGACGGCCAGGAACCAGAGGGCATATTCATAATCATCCTTGATCATCCCCGTCCACAGGTCATCCAGTCCGTCGCCGTAGAAAGCGCCGTTTCTGGCCGCCTGAAGCCTGGCCTTGTTGACCAGAACATAATCAACGAGCGATGCAGGACTCCCTTCGGAGCGCCGGTGATAAAAGGTCACGATCGGTTCGGCATATTCATCCACCTCATTGTCAAGCCACTTATCATACTCCTCGCGCAGCTTCCAGTCACGGTTGCCCACAATCTCAACCTTCCTGTTGGCGGCGGTGTAGAAGTCATAGTTCAGACGTTCGGCCTTGGCTTTCGAGATGATGGCGTCAAGAATGGAGGCCATTTCTTTCGGGCGGTCGGCTTTCTGAGCGGCGGAATATTCCTTCCACAGGTCAGTCAGCACAAGGCTATCCTTTGCAGGGTTCTGACCATTATCTTTTCTGACAAACGCGACCGTGGTTATCGCCACAAGACAAAAAATCGCCACCATGGCGGAAGTTATCAGCATATTGGTTTTCATCATTAAAAGTGTTATCGCTATGTATAAATCCCACCCTGCAAAAATCTTGCAAGAAGATTCGGCATCGAAGTGACCTTATATAACAACCAGAAATCCTACAATTGTAAGGACTTCAGAATTTGCACGGCCTCGCTCACAAGATAGGTACTGCCGCCGACGTAGATCAGCGGGGAGCAGAAGCGAGCGCTGTCCGGCATCCTCGACGTCTCACGCGCCAGATTGATAGCCATTGAAAGAGCCTGACGCACATCAGAAGCGTCGTAGATGCGGTTCACAGACCTACCGTTCGCGGCGCAGAAAGCACGGTACCGCGCCGTCAGTTCCTTCTCCGGAAGCGCGCGGTGAATCTCTGGATTCGTGAATATGCAGGTGGCGTCGGCCGGAATCAACGGCATTATCCCATCCAAGTCCTTGTCGGCCATAATCGCATATACCAGAATCAACGAGGAGCACTCCCCTTCCGCCACCATCGACTCCAGCTGGGCGAAATTCTCTTTCAGGGCCGCCGGATTGTGACCGATGTCCGCGATGATGAACGGCTGGAGCGAAAGCCTTTCCCAACGGCCGTGGAAGCCCATTCTGGAAGCCGTGCGGACTATGGCGGTGACGACAGCCCGGGAATCCGACAGACCGGCATATTCAGGCATATTCCTTAATATATCGATGGCGGCGAGCACGGTGCGGAGGTTTTTCCTCTGGTACTTTCCGCGAAGGTCCATATTCCTTAGGATTTCATCGCTTCTGTGCCACAGCGAAGGTTCCACATCCTCGGCGAACGTCAGGGGGCATCCGACCTCCGCAGCCTTTGCCTCGAAGACAGGACGCGTCTCCGGAAGATATTCCCCGACAAGGGCAGGGGCGTTTTTTTTGAATATTCCGGCCTTCTCGGCGGCAATCTCCGCCAATGTGTCTCCAAGCAAGGCACAATGGTCCAGAGCGATGCCGGTGACTATCGAAAGGTCAGGAGTTATGACGTTCGTGCTGTCAAGACGGCCACCGAGACCGACCTCTATGACGGCGACATCAACCTTCTGATCGGCAAACCATTTGAACGCCATACCAGTCGTGATCTCGAAAAAGGACAGGCTCAGGGCATCCATGTCGGCCTCGTAACGGCAAAGAAAGTCATAGACATATTCCTCGGACACAAGTTCCGCACCTCCATCCGGACCGGCGACCCTCATGCGCTCCCTGAAATCCACGATGTGAGGCGAGGTGTAGAGTCCAACCTTGAGGCCGCAGGCTGCCAACGCCGAAGCGAGCATATTCGCGGCCGAGCCTTTGCCGTTCGTTCCGGCGACGTGTATCGTTCTCAGGCTATTGTGCGGATTGCCAAGGACTTCCTCGAACCGGAGCATATTCTCAAGTCCGGGTTTGTAGGCATCCTTGAACGGAACTTTCTGAACCGAGGGGAATCTGGTGAATATCGCCTCTACCTTTTTCTGATAACTCTTTTTGGAAAATGGTTCCATCATCATCCGATGTACTTGTTTTTTTGAACTGAACTCAAATTTACTTAAATTTACGGACATATTCTAGCGGAATGAAAGAAAAAACATCAGCGCTTCATTCGAAGTACATCATAGACGGCGTTTCCAGACGGCTGACTCCGGCTGAGATGCTTGACGACTGCCTTGCGTCTGCGGAAGTGAAGCCGAACACGGAAAGCGGAGAGTTCGAGCCGATTGTCGATGAAAGCACGGATCCGTCGCCGTCAATTAAAAAGTTTCTGAATCAGAATGTTCAGGGCTATCTGGCGACCGTCGTCTCGCTTATGGAGGAGCCAAGGCCGTTTCCGGCGGCATTCGCGGATTCTTATACCAGAGGCAGGATCGCAAAGGCTCTTTTGGACGCCGCGTGGATGAACGGCCGTTTCAAGCTCGGCGACCTGACCTTGGCCGCGAAATGGAAGTGGAACGGCAAGCCGCTCGGGAATATGGCAGCGTTCTACTCTTCGGCGGAAGCCACGGCCGACTACATCAATGATTTGGGAATATGCCTGAGCGGGTACTCGTTCTCTGAAAGTGGACGAATCTGCCAGACTTCTTTCAAGGTTGGAGCGTGCGAGAAGACCGAAAATCTGGATGAAGACGACATATTCCTGCCAGAGGACGCTCCGTTCGGCAGCGAGCATCCGGTGCTTGGCCGGCGCAGGGCCGTTCCGGACAAATTGGCCGCGGATCCGGACAGCTGGATCATCTTCGTGCCGTTTGACACGTGTGACTTCAGGCTCGGCGGTTCGCTTCTCTGCGACGCTCTCGGACAGAACGGAGACAATTTCCCAGAAATCGGAGACGCAGACTATTTTATTGACTGTTACGAGGTCGTAAGGGAGTTCATCGAAGACAGAATCGCGATGTCGGCCGTGACAGTTTGCGACGGAGGACTGCTTACGGCACTGAAATTGATGTGTTCGGGGGATGTCGGAGCCGACATCGACATAAGCGGGATAATGAGCGCATACGGCGAGGACCAGAATGTCAGAATCCTGTTTTCCGAGGTCCCGGGAGCGATCCTTCAGATCAAGGATTCAGACTACGATTATGTTGACGCCGAGCTCCTGCTTCAAGACATCGCCTACTACCCTGCCGGGCATCCGGTCGTCGGCACCGGCGAAGTCAACGTGAAGACCTGCGGCAGCGGAATAGCGAACATACTGCAATCCCTGCTCGGCAGCCAGACATCGGAAGGGGAAGACTGAGATTCATTATTTGCAAGCGGCAAATGGAGATTGCCGTGGAAATGATTATTAATAACACATATGGCAAGATACGCTGACACTCCGCACGGCGGAGGGGGCGGCAGGAAGCCCAAAATCTTTGTTCTTGACACGAACATCATCCTGCACGACCACAAGGCCATCAGAAAGTTTCAGGACAACGACCTGGTGATACCGATCGCCGTCATCGAGGAACTTGACAAATTCAAGAAAGGCAACGACAATCTGGCTTTCAACGCCAGAGGCTTCATGAGGGACATCGACCGCATCACCGACGGGAAATCGTTCGGGAAGTACGGTGTACCGATCGGAAGAGGACTGTGGAACATCAGGATAGACCCCGGGCATCCTTTCCCGGAGAGCATGAAAGGGATGTTCTACGATGATATTCCCGACCACAGGATCCTTGCCACCGCAATCTGGACCAGAGACAACAATCCGGACAGGTTCGTCGCCCTCGTCACGAAGGACATCAACCTCAGGATGAAGGCGAAGGCCGCCGGGATGGAGGTGCAGGACTACCTGACCGACAGGATCGACGAGGACAAGATCGAGAACTCCAACAAGGAGGTCCAGTTCCTTGGAGGACTCTCTCCTGAGGCGCTGCAGAGCCTTGCCTACAGCCAGGAGACCGCCGTGGACTGGAAGGCCGTCTGCAAAGCCAGGCCCAAGGCCAACCAGCTTTACAAGATCAAGGGGCAGGACAGCACGATCTGCGCGAGGTTCGATGAGAACAGGGACAAGATCGTGTTGGTCAAGAACAAGGAAGCCTACGGAATACGCCCGCGCAACGACGAGCAGAAATTCGCTTTGGACGCCTGCCTGAACCCGGCCATCCAGCTTGTCTCGATGACAGGCGGAGCGGGAACCGGAAAGACCCTGCTGGCGCTGGCCGCAGCCATCGAGCAGGCCAAGGACTTCGACCAGATCATCCTTACAAGACCGACGATAGTGCTTGGCAATCAGGACATCGGCTTCATCCCGGGAGACCAGAAGGCCAAGATGAGTCCTTTCGTACAGCCTTTGATGGACAACCTGAACGTCATCAAGGCACAGTTCCGTCCTTCCAGCAAGGAAGCCTTGAGGATAGAGGCCATGCTGAAGGAGGAGAAACTGCTGATCTCCCCTCTGGCCTACATCAGGGGCAGGAGTCTGGGGCGTGTGTTCCTCATCTGCGACGAGGCGCAGAATCTCACGCCAAACGAGGTGAAGACCATCATCACGAGGGCCGGAGAGGGGACAAAGATGGTGTTCACCGGAGACATATTCCAGATTGACCAACCTTACTTGGATCAATGGTCCAACGGCCTGTCCCATTTGAATGAGAAGATGGACGGGCAGAAATTGTTCGAGCACATATTCCTCAAAATTGGAGAAAGAAGCGAGCTTTCCGACATAGCGTCACGACTGTTGTAAGAATATGAAACTTTTTTTAAGGATTACCATACTCCGGTTCAATGACATTTTTCGAAGTCCGCCGACGTTTATTCGAAGTTTTCGTAATTGCTATAACCAAAGTTTTTTAGTAATTTTGTAGTCTGTATTTAGTGGGATGTCTATAAAACAAATTCTTAATTAATATGTTCGACAAAAAGAAAAGAGTCTATCGTTTTGGCGGCAAGACCGCCGAGGGCGATGGACAGATGCGTGAGCTCCTTGGAGGAAAGGGAGCCAATCTTGCCGAGATGAGCAAGCTCGGCATGCCGGTTCCGGCAGGTTTCACAATCACAACTGAATGCTGCGCCGAGTATTACTCTCTCGGCGGAGGCTATACTGAAGAACTCAAGAAAGAGGTCGCCGAAGCTTTGAAGGCCACGGAGACCGTCATGGGCAAGAAGTTCGGAGATCCGTCCGATCCGCTTCTCGTAAGCTGCCGCTCCGGAGCAAGAAGTTCCATGCCAGGCATGATGGACACCATCCTCAACATCGGTCTTTGCTCCGCCACTCTTCCTGGAATGATCCAGAAGACAGGCAACCCAAGGTTCGTCTATGACGCTTACAGACGTCTCATCATGATGTACTCCGATGTCGTCATGGAGAAGGCCGAGGGCATCGAGCCGGCTGATGGCCAGGGAATCCGCCAGCAGCTTGACAGGATGATGATGGATCTCAAGGATAAGAAGGGCTACAAGTCCGACACCGACATCACCGCCGAGGAACTTCAGGATCTCTGCGAGAAATTCAAGGCTAAGGTTAAGGAAGTTCTCGGTGTCGATTTCCCTGACACGGCCGAGGCCCAGCTTTGGGGCTCGATCGGCGGTGTGTTCAAGTCCTGGAACGGCAAGAGGGCCATCGCCTACAGAAGAATCGAGAAGATTCCTGATGATTGGGGAACAGCCGTGAACGTGCAGTCAATGGTGTTCGGCAACATGGGCAACACCTCAGCCACCGGCGTCGCTTTCTCACGTAACCCTGCCACCGGAGACAACAAGTTCTACGGCGAGTGGCTCATCAACGCCCAGGGAGAGGATGTCGTTGCCGGAATCCGTACCCCTAACCCTCTCAACGAGGCCACCAAGACAGAGAAGAACAAGGATCTCCAGTCCCTTGAGACCGCCATGCCTAAGGTTTACAAGGAGCTTGACGAGATTCGCCTGAGACTTGAGCAGCACTTCCACGACATGCAGGACATCGAGTTCACCATCCAGGAGGGACATCTTTGGATGCTCCAGTGCCGCATCGGCAAGAGAACCGGTCTGGCCGCCCTGCAGATGGCGATGGACATGGTTGACGAGAAGATGATCGACGAGAAGACAGCCGTGATGAGGGTTTCCCCTTCACAGCTCGACGAGATTCTCCACCCTATCCTCGACCCTGCGTCTGAGAAGAAGTCCAAGGTGCTTGCGATCGGTCTTCCGGCATCTCCGGGCGGAGCCGTAGGTCAGGTAGTGTTCACATCCGAGGCCGCGATGGAGGCCAACGCCAACGGCAAGAAGGCCATCCTCATCCGTGAGGAGACCTCTCCTGAGGACATCGAGGGAATGCGCGCCGCGGCGGGAATCCTCACCACACGTGGAGGTATGACCTCACACGCCGCTCTTGTGGCCCGTGGATGGGGCAAGTGCTGCATCGTGGGCTGCGAGTCCATGAAGATCAACTTCGAGGCGAAGACCGTTTCCTTCGGTGATGTCACATTCAAGGAGGGAGACTGGATGAGCCTCAACGGAACAAAGGGATTCGTTTACGGAGAGAAGATCGACACGATGGACGCTTCCGAGAACCCGATGTTCATCAAGTTCATGTCAATCGTTGACAAGTTCCGCAAGATTGGTGTCAGAACCAACGCCGACACCCCTGAGGATGCCCAGAAGGCCCTCAGTTTCGGAGCCGAGGGAATCGGACTGTTCCGTATCGAGCACATGTTCTACGGACTCAACTCCGAGCAGCCTCTGGCTAAACTGCGCAAGATGATCCTCTGCAACACTGACGAGGAAAGAAAGGCCGCTCTCGCTGAGCTTGAGCCTTACATCAAGGCATCTGTGAAGAGCACCCTGAAGATCATGGACGGCAAGCCGGTTGTGTTCCGTCTGCTTGACCCGCCTCTCCACGAGTTCGTGCCTAAGACAGAGGAGAAGGAGAAGGAGCTTGCCAAGGAGCTGGGTGTCACTGTCGAGGACATCGAGAAGCGTGGCGAGGCCCTTCATGAGGTCAACCCTATGATGGGTCACCGTGGAGTGCGTCTGCACATGTCCTACCCTCTCATCGCCGAGACTCAGTACAGGGCCATATTCACCGCCACAGCCGAGCTTCAGCAGGAAGGCTTCAACCCTCATCCTGAGATCATGATCCCTGTGACCATCTCAGCCCGTGAGCTCAGCTTCCAGAGGGCCATCTGCGACAAGGTGAAGGCTGAGGTTGAAGGCACCACCCGTCAATTCATCCTTTACAACTTCGGTACGATGATCGAGATACCTCGCGCGGCACTGACCGCCGACAGGATGGCCCGCGCAGCCGAGTTCTTCTCATTCGGCACCAACGACCTCACCCAGATGACATTCGGTTTCTCACGTGACGATGTCGGAACTTTCATGGGTGAATATCTTGGCAACAAGATCCTCGACGCCGATCCGTTCCAGACCATCGACACCAAGAGCGTGGGCAAACTGGTTGAGTTCGGCATCCAGGCCGGTCGCTCAAAGAGGCCTGACCTCAAGTGCGGTGTCTGCGGAGAGCACGGTGGAGATCCTGCGTCAATCCGTTTCTTCAACAAGATCGGTGTTGACTACGTTTCCTGCTCACCGTTCCGTGTGCCTATCGCGCGGTTGTCAGCCGCCCAGGCCGCGATCGAGCAGAGCAAGTAGTTAGAGTTTCACTGACATATTCATAAAGAATCCGTCCCTTGCCGGGGCGGATTCTTTGGCAATATGATTGCTGTTGTGGGCGCAAAAAATTTCCCCTTGCCGAATTTTTCACGTTACAAAAATTGCGGCAAGGGGGATTTTTTGGCAATATAATTGCTGTTGTGGGCGCAAAAAATTTCCCCTTGCCGAATTTTTCACGTTACAAAAATTGCGGCAAGGGGAAATTTCTTTGCGCTATTAACGCATTGCGAATTATTATGCCTACCTATAGTTCTAACCATAGAGGCTATGGGAAATTTCATTGCGTCATGGCGACATCGTCGGCCGACCCACCGTGGCAGATAAAATCCTGATATTCAAGCAGAAGCGCTCTCTCGTGGTCTTAAAACCAGAACCACGAAAGAGGCTACATAACTCATTATCATCCACTTAAGTGCCACGACCCCCGCCCCTCCCCTCCCCAGACTGTCTTAAAAGTCTCGGCGAGAGCTGAAAAGTCTGTACCCCTAGTCTCTCCCGCATCTACGGGGCGTTGAGTCTGGCAAAGCGTAGCGACCAACCATAGTAGCCAGTGCGCCACTATCATTAAGTCTGTAGCGCACCGGGCTGGTCGAGGTGTCGAAACGTACTTGGAAGCTTCGGCAAACCCTGCGACCGGAGCGAACTACTTGGAGCCGAGGTAGAGGAATACCATTCCGAGGAGGACGAGGGCGAGGTCGATGGCTTTGCTGCGGAGGTTTTTCTCTTTGAAGACTAGGGCGGCGAAGAGGAAGCTGACGATGACGCTGCCGCGGCGGATCATCGAGACGACTGAGATCATCGCACCCGGGAGAGACAAGGCGTAAAGATAGACGAAGTCGGCGGCACTCAGGAATATGGAGATGAATATGATCGACCAGTGCCAGCGGAACGGAGTGGTTCTCTTTCGGTTCGGGTACCAGATGAAAAGCATCATCACTCCCATCATTCCGCACTGGTAGATGTTGTACCAGCTCTGGACGGACATCTTGTCCATGGCAAGGCCGTCCGGATCCATCAGGAATTTGTCGTAGAGTCCGCTAAGGGCACCCAGAATGGCGGCTCCGACCACGGCATAGATCCAGACATTATGCTCGAAATCAATCCCTTCCCTCTTTCCGCTGCGGCTCAGCATGAAGAAAGACACGACAGCCAGCAGGACACCGATCCATTGGAGCCAGTTCAGTTTTTCGCCGAAGATCAGCATCGCACCGACCAGGACGAGAACCGGACGGGTGGCGTTGATCGGGCCGACAATCGTAAGCGGGAGATGCTTCATTCCGTAGTAGCCTAAAGTCCAGGAACTGAGGACTATGACGCTCTTCAGCAGAATCCATTTCTGGACCGCCCAGCCACCATATTCACCAACCTTGAGGATGCTGCCGTCAAGAGCGGTGGTGCCGTAGGAAAGAGCGATGAACGGAATGAATATGAGGGAGCAGAACAATGTGTTCAGGAACAGCACGGGGATGACGGCGTTGCCGCCAAGGGATTCCTTTTTGAAGGAGTCGTAGAATCCAAGCAGGAACGCCGACAGGAACGCTAATGATAACCACATGACACTTACTATACTAACCAGCTACAAGTCGAGGCGGGGAAATCGATCGGATCGATCTAATATTCATCGCTTGATGCTTGTAGTATGCAAAGATATTCATTATCTTTGACATTGCGTCTGGCAGGCTGATTGAAAAATCTCAATCTCCCGAAAATTGCCCAGGAATGGAAAAAATATGGTAACTTTAAGAAAAATTTTACCCAATGAGCACTGTGCACGTTATTGACCATCCCATGATTCAGCACAAGCTGACTATCATGAGGAAGAAGGAAACCGGTTCCAAGGATTTCCGCGAATTGCTTAAAGAGATTTCCCTTCTGATGGGATATGAGATCACCCGCGATCTTCCACTTGACGACATTGAGATAGAGACCCCTATCTGCAGGATGACGGCCAAGAAGGTTTCCGGCCGCAAGCTCGCCATTGTCCCGATTCTCCGCGCCGGCATAGGCATGGTGGACGGACTCCAGACACTCGTTCCTGTGGCGAAAGTCGGACACATAGGACTTTACCGTGACGAGAAGACCCACATCCCTGTGGTTTATTACTGCAAGCTTCCCGAGGACATAAACAAGCGCCTCGTGATCGTGACAGACCCGATGCTCGCCACAGGAGGAAGTTCCTGCGACGCATTGACGATGCTGAAGGAGCGCGGATGCTCGAACATCAGACTCATGTGCCTCGTGGCCGCCCCGGAAGGAATCGCCCGTGTGCAGAAAGAACATCCGGACGTTGACATATTCGTGGCCGCGATTGACGAGTGCCTGAACCAAGACGCATACATAATTCCCGGACTTGGTGACGCCGGAGACAGAATCTTCGGCACGAAGTAAAAAGGCCACTGTATGAGCAGGCAAATCCCGGAAATCAATTACTTGATGTCTCTTGTGGAGAAGAGATTCTGTAAGAGTGTCAAGACATCCACTGACTTTTACTCTCTGGCTCAAGAGATTGAAAGCAAGACCTTTGAAAGAATTTCCGCCTCCACACTGAAAAGGATGTGGGGTTATGTCAACATGACCCCGCTTCCTCGGCAGACAACACTTGATGTACTGGCCAAATATATCGGCTCAACAGACTATAAGACATTCTGTGAAAGCATTAAGAATTCTACGGCGCTCCAGTCAAGATTCTTCACGGCCAACTTCATCAACTCCTGCGACCTGGCGCCGGACTCCAGAGTTGAGATCGGTTGGGATCCCAATCGCAAGGTCACACTCAAGTACATGGGCGACTACCTGTTTGAAGTAGAATCCTCCCTCAACTCCAAACTCAGGCAAGGAGACCGCTTTGAGGCCGCCAACTTCATAAAAGGCTCCCCTCTCTACATTTCCAGAATCCTCAGGGACGGCGAATACACTCCGTCCTACATAGCCGGCCGCCAAGGCGGGCTCAATCATCTGAAGACACTTTGAGATGGGATTCTCCGGTGACGACAAAGGCGGTTTTTGTCACCTAAGAGGGGCCTCTGGAGTTCTTGGGGAACGAATATGCCCAAAAACGTCGCAAAAAAGACACCTCTAGAAAAAGACTCCGACGGCGAATTGAAGATCAGCATGGCCGGAAAAATCCGACGTGACACCCACGGACAGTATCAACGGGCTGAATGTCAGGAACTTTCCGGTGGCAACGTGGACTACCACACCGACATATTCTCGCTTGGCTGCGTCATTGACCGCTTGAGTCCGGCCTACGCCAAAGTGGCCCGGAAATGCTGCCAAAGAGATCCTTCGAGGCGTTACCAAAGCGCGCTTGAGGTCAAGGAGGCCATCAAACACATATCCAGGCTGCCTTGGGGACTCGCCATGGCCGCCATATTGGCCACTATCCTTTCGGTCACACTGTACTTGGCTCATCCTGGGGATGTTCATGAGCGGGTATCCGATGTGAAAGCCACATATTCATACTCATCGCATTCCGGGACAGGCAAGCAGTCCGGTGATCTTGATGTTCCGGCCAGACACATTCCAGATTCCTCCGCCAAGACTCAAGTCAAGCCGTCGCATTCACAATCCGCCGCATCCCCAAAAAAGCCCGCCAAGGAAGCCTCTCCCGCCAGAGACCCACACAGCGACCGTGCCGCCATTGACGAACTCTTCCGCCAAGCCACCGAACTATTTGACCAGTAACCGTTTCCGGCCATTGTCCGGCGACAGCGTCTTTCACCGGATAAAACCATCTTCCTTTTTGCCCCTGATATGTGACTAGCGAAGAGCGATGTGCCTTAAGGGTCGTGATCTCACTCAAAGTGGGCATGCGCTTTTGATCGGTTTGTTCTCTACTGCAAACCTTAGATTCGCATAGTGGCTCACTGCGGCAAGGTTTGCAGTGCAGATATACACATTCCAAGTGAATTAATGTCAAGACTTTCAGCCTACTTCCATCTGTCTTCACCAGGATTTGAGAAATATTCATTATCTTTGGGATTGAATATTAATTGATAAGGGCTATGGAGGCGAAAAGGATAAGATATCCGATCGGGATACAGACATTCAGGAATATTGTCGAGGGTGGGTACCTCTACATCGACAAGACGGGGTTTGTGCACGACTTGGCTGAGAATTACAAATATGTGTTTCTCAGCAGGCCGCGGAGGTTCGGGAAGTCGCTGCTGTCTTCTACGATCCATAGTTACTTCGCGGGGGAGGAAGAACTGTTCAAGGGGCTGAAGGCCGGGGAACTGAAGAAAGAGTGGACAAAGCATCCGGTGTTCCACTTCGACATGTCCACGGCGAAGCATTGCAGCGAGGAGGATCTGCTCAACGAGTTGAACATCAAGCTGTTCAAATACGAAAAGATCTACGGTAAAGGAGATTGCGAGGTCGGTGTCAACCAGAGGTTCGAAGGTCTTGTCCACAGGGCGGTGGAGCAGACCGGCGAGAAGGCCGTCATAATCATCGATGAATATGACGCACCGCTGCTGGATGTGATGAACGACAAAGAGCGGCTTGCGCCTATGAGGCAGATTATGAGGAACTTCTACAGTCCTATCAAGAGCCTGGATCCGTACCTTCGATTCGTGTTCATCACGGGGATCACCAAGTTCGCACAGCTCAGCATATTCAGTGAATTGAATAACTTGATGAATATTTCGATGATGCCGGAATATTCGGCGATCTGCGGAATCTCCGGGACTGAGATTGACAACAGGATGCGTGAGCCTATCCAGGCGTTGGCGGAGAGGTTGAATATTCAGTTTGAGGAAGCGAGGCTATTGCTGAAAGAGAATTATGACGGGTACCATTTCTGCGAAGGGTCGGAGGACATCTATAACCCGTTCAGTCTGATGAAGGCGCTCGCGGCCAGAAAGATAGGAAGTTACTGGTTTGAGAGCGGGACTCCGACTTTTCTGTTTGAACGTTTGAGGATGAATCCGATTGATGAAACAACTCTTGACTGTATGCCATTGATTCCTGAATCTGACTTTGACGTCTCACCGGAAATCAGCGACAACTCGCTTCCGATGCTCTATCAGACAGGCTATCTGACCATCAAAGAGTATGACAGAGATCTGCATCTCTACACTTTGGGTTACCCGAACAAAGAAGTCAAAATCGGCTTCACGCAAGGATTGCTGGCACAATACAAAAACCAGGAGATAACTGGCAGCGGTTTTGTGGCGCAGTTCTACGCCTCGATGTACAGGCACGACATTGACAAGGCTCTGACGCTCATGCAGTCCTACCTTGGCGGAATTCCTTACGATCTGGAGAACAAGTCCGAAAAGCATTTTCAGACGATCATCTATCTGATCTTCTCGCTGCTTGGGTACTACACCCAGGCCGAGGTCAAGTCCGCCGTCGGACGGGCGGATGCCGTGTGCCGGACCAAGGACAGGGTCTATGTCTTTGAGTTCAAGGTGGATGGTTCAGCCGAGGAGGCGCTCAGGCAGATTGATGAGAAAGGGTATCTGATTCCGTACAGGTTTGAGGGGACGGAGAGATGTGAAGCCACATCGGTCGCTGAGCCTGTCGAAGCGACCCGTCGTGACACTTCGGCAGGCTCAGCGTCCGGAATAGGCTCAGCGTCCGGCAAAAGACTCGTCAAGGTCGGAGTCAACATCTCCACCCAGACCCGCACGATCGAGTCCTGGAAAATTGCCGAATAGTAACATATTCAGTGATTATTGACCACTTCACGGACCCGGTCGATTATCTTCAAGGCTTGTTTTTTGGTCAATCCTGCATCTCCGGCTATTATCAGGAAATCCTCCCGGGCCGGATGTTCCTTACCATTAGCGAGCGATGAATGGAATCCATGGTTGGCGTCACGACATTCGGTGAGGTCGTAGGCTGGAGATATATTCCATTTTATTCCATCGAAAATGAACGAGAAATTCTTCGCATGATCGTCATTGCGTCACCCTCTTTTAGTAAGCGTTTAAAAATAAGCTGATAAAGATTTGGCAGTATTTTCGATAGATGTCTTTTTAAGAGAGAGTGTGCCGGTGGCGGATGACTGATGTGGGAACGCTATTTCATCGTCACCGAGATGACGTAGTCCTCCGCCGGAAGGTCAGCCGGGAGGGTTATGAAAAGATTCTCACCGACTTTCTTGACCGACAGGGCCGTTCCGTCATACAATGCGGTCACTGACTTGACCTTGGCCTTCTTGGCGACCGGAATCTCAAGGACAGCGCCCGAGTTCTGAAGGACATGAACATAGAAGGTCTTGCCACCCGTGAGAGGAGCGGTCGAGACTCCCCACTCCTGCTCGGCGATCGGGCCGGGGCCGCAGCCCTTGATGGATTCACCATTCACCTTCATCCACTGGCCGATCTCTTTCAACAGAGACAGAGCGGCTTCCGGAAGGCGGCCGTCCGCGCGCGGACCGATGTTCAGCAAAAGATTGGTGTTCATAGAGACAGCCTTCGCAAGAGTGCCGATGAGCTGAGCGGCGGTCTTGTAGTCCCGGTCCTTCACACTGTAGCCCCAGGTGTGGTTCATCGTCTGGCACATCTCCAGAGGCAGTTTGTCGCTGACCATCTGACCTTCGGAATAACCGGCGGTGTTCTGGCCTGGAAGGTCTCTCTCGAACATCTGGAAATCCTCTCCCTCAATCGGTTGGATGTGATGGTTGTTGCCGATCAGGCAGGCCGGATTCACTGAATGAATATATTCATAGAACTCAGGCATCTTCCAGTTGAAAGGAATCGAGTCGCGCTTGTGGTCCCAATAACCGTCGAACCAGAGGGCGCGGACAGGGGCGTACTGGGTCATCAACTCTTTCACCTGCTGCTTCATAAAGCCAAGATAGTGGTCATAGTCTGGATGATCGCCCTTGCGGCCGGTGTTGTGGCCGGACTCGCCAAGAGGGTAATCCTCCCTGATCCAATCCAGAATCGAATAGTAGAACTGGAGGCTCAGGCCTTCCTTATGGCAGGCGTCAGCCAGATCCCTCATCACATCCTTTCCCCAAGGGGTCGCCTTGACGATGTTGTAGTCCGAAGCCTTGGTGTCGAACATAGAGAAACCATCGTGATGACGGGAGGTGATCGTCACATAGCCGGCACCGGCATCCTTGAAAGCCTTAACCCATTCCTCGGCGTTGTAGCCGGCAGGGTAGAAAGCGGAAGCCGCGTGGGCATATTCATCCTTGTTCAGGCCGCCGAGCTGGAGATACCACTCCCCTTGCGCATAGGAGGCATATATTCCCCAATGCAGGAATATTCCAAAGCGGTCATTGACAAACTGCCGACGTGCCTCAATGTTCTCCGGAGTCGGCTGATAATGGTTCTGTGAATATCCCGTCACAGCGGTCACGAGTGAAAGGCATATTGCCAGAAAAATGGTTTTTAATGTCTTCATGGTGAATATCTTCTATTAGTCCAAGAAACTGTCTTGATTTGTATGGAATGTCATCAGGGTGAGAACGCATCAACAGCGAGAATCAAAACATAAACAACGGGCATTATTTTTCAGGATATATTGATCCTGCGATGCCCATCTGAAGTCCTCGAAGCTCTGCGATGCCTCTCATTCGGCCGTAGCATGAGTATCCCGGGTTGGATTTCTTCTGAAGGTCGTCGCACATCCGGTGGCCGTGGTCCGGACGGCAGAAGACGCGGAACCCACGCTCCTGCATGACCTCAAGCAAGGTCTTCATCATGCCGTACATGTCCACGTCTCCGGCAAGGTGCGTGTCCTCGAAATAGTTGCCCTCGGCGTCACGTTTCGTGCTTCTGAAATGCACGAAATCGGTTCTGTCCCCGAACTCGCGCATCATTCCGACAAGGTCGTTGTCGGCCCTGATGCCGAACGATCCGGTGCAGAGGCAAAGGCCGTTGGACCAGTTAGGGACGGCGGCGATGAGCCTGCGGAAATCATCCGCTGTGGAAAGGATCCTCGGAAGACCGAGAATCGGGAACGGCGGGTCATCCGGGTGAATCACCATCCTCACTCCGACCTCGTCGGCGACAGGGCAGATCTGGCTCAGGAAGAAGATCAGATTGCTTCTAAGCTTTTCGGAATCAATCCCGTCATACCTCTCAAGCTCTTTTCTGAACTGATCCAAAGTGAAACTCTCCTCGCTGCCAGGAAGGCCGGCGACCATCGTTCGGGTGAGTTTGTGGATCTCCTCAGCGTCCATCTTCTCGAAACGTGCCTTTGCCTTGGCGATGTCCCCGGCTGAATATTCCTTCTCCGCTCCCGGTCTTTTCAGGATGAAAAGGTCGAACGCCAGCAAGGCCGCGCGCTCGAAGCGCAGGCAGGTCGAGCCGTCCGGAAGTCTGTAGTCCAGATCCGTGCGGGTCCAATCAAGCACAGGCATAAAGTTGTAAGTCACGCACTTGATGCCGCACTCGGAGAGGTTGCGCAGGGTCTGTTTGTAGTTCTCGATGTACTGGAGATAGTCACCCGTCTGGGTCTTGATGTGCTCGTGCACAGGCACGCTCTCGACCACGCTCCAGGTGAGTCCCCAGTCGGCGATCATCTTCTGGCGTGCCTTGATCTCCTCGACCGGCCACACCTGACCGTTAGGAATATGATGGAGCGCGTGAACGATGTCCGTCACACCGGTCTGGCGTATGTAGTCCAAGGAGATAGGGTCGTTGGGGCCGTACCATCTCCAACTCTCCCGCATCAAAAATAGATTATTTTTCATTTTCAATTCAAAATAGCCATTTCTTTTGTATTGCAAGTAATCCATATATAGTCTTCACCACTCGGAGCGAAGCGACCGAAGGGGTTTCGGGGAATCCTTTCCCCGTGCCCCACCGGGGCTGTCACGAAGTGACTGGGGGTTGAATCAGAAAATGCATTTTCAATTTAGCGAAACGCTAAATTGAAAATGCGTCAAAACCTCCGTCCACAACATTGATAGTTCCCGTCACGGCCTTTGAGGCGTCGGAAGCCAGCCAGTGGAGGGTTCCGAGAAGTTCCTCCGGCTCAAGGAAACGCCCGAACGGCGTGTGGGCCAGAATCTTGTGCGACCGGTCGGTCAGACTGCCGTCAGGATTCGTGAGCAGGGAACGGTTCTGGTTTGTAAGCAGGAATCCCGGAGCGATGGCGTTGACTCTGAAACCCTCGCCAAACTTGATGGCAAGTTCTCCGGCCAAGTACTTGGTCCAGTTGGCCACGGCGGCCTTGGCGACACCATAACCAGCCACACGGGTAAGAGGCCTCAAGGATGTCTCGCTGCAGAAGTTGATGATCGAGCCTTTCTTCTTCTCCACCATCGCCTTTGCGAAGACCATGGTCGGCAGGACAGTCCCGAACAGATTGAGATCCACAACCTTGCGCACAGCGTCAACGTCAAGGTCGAAGATTGTCTTCTCCGGCGGAACGGTCGCGGAAGCCATGTTTCCTCCTGCGGCGTTCAGAAGGATGTCTATTCCTCCGAATTTCTCCACGATGGCCTTGCAATTACCCTCAAGTGTCTCCTTGTCAAGCACATTGGTAGGCAGGAAGCAAGCCTCTCCACCCTCTGCCTTGATCTCGGCCACGATAGCCTCACCCTTTTCTGAGGCACGGTCAAGATCCAGAAGAGCCACCTTGGCTCCCTGAGCGGCGAAATATTTCACTATAGTGGCCCCAAGCACTCCGCAAGCGCCTGTCATCACCACAACCTTACCTTTGATGTCAAAAAGATTCTCCATTATTGTCTCTATCGTTGAATTATTTTATCGGCATTGACCCTATCACCTTCGTGTTGATCTCACGAAGTTTTCCCTCATTCATCTTGACCACTTTACGGTCGTAGGTCATCAGACCGTTCACCTCTCCCTCAACATCTGTCGTCTGGGTATAGACCGCACCGCAGACACCTTGCCTGATCAGGAGAATCAACTGGTCGGCGAACCTTGCATATTCATCAAGGACCTCGTCTCCGTTCTTGTACTGGACATAGCCCCAGTTGCGGTCAGTCTGCCAAAGATGGCCCTGAAGCGGAAGGCCTATGCCGCCATATTCCCCAAGCACGGCAGCCATCTTAGGCTCCCAAAGGTACATCGCCGGGTAAGGATAATGGTGGTTGTCCATCACGTCTCCGCAATCCGGCTCCCAGTTGCCGCCGGAAGACATGTTGATGAGCCTCGTAGGATCCTGCGCTCTCGTGAAGTCCACGACGGCCTTGGTGTCGAACTGTCCCCAGGCCTCGTTGAAAGGCACCCACATCACGATGCACGGGAACTTTTTCACCTGAGCCATGATTTCGGACCACTCCTTATAAAAATTGGCCTTGGCCTGAGGGGTGGCAGGGAAATCCGTGCCCTCACTGTAGTTGTGTACCACCCATTTGTTCAGATTGTTGGATGCGAAGCAAGGCATGTCCTGCCAAACAAGCATTCCGAGCTGGTCGCAATAGTAGAACCAGCGCGACGGCTCAACCTTGATGTGCTTGCGGATCATGTTGAATCCGAAGTCCTTGGTCTTCTGAATATCATATTTCAGAGCCTCGTCTGTCGGAGCGGTGTACAGTCCGTCCGGCCACCAACCCTGATCGAGAGGGCCGAACTGGAACAGAGGCTGGCCGTTAAGGCCGAGCAGTTTCGTGTTATTGTTCTTTACATAAAGGGAAACCTCCCTCATCGCCGTGTAGCCATGCACCGAGTCGATCACCTTGCCTCCGCGAAGCACGGAGATCTCCAGTCCGTAAAGGTAAGGCGAATCAGGAGACCACAGCTTGGCATCACTTACAGGAAGCATCACAGTACCGTCCGGGACAGTCTTTCCCTGGGCGAGGACATTGCCCTTGATGCCGTTCTCTGTCGAATACCCCACACCGCCATCGAGCAACTTTACTCTTACAACATCCCCTTCCTGCATGCCTTCCGTGGCCACAGAAACGCTCATCGTCCCGTCCTTTATGTTCGAAACAGCATAATAGTCTGTAACCCGCGCTTTTGAGACCGGCTCGATCCAGACGCTCTGCCATATTCCCGAAACCGCTGTGTACCAGATGCCTTTCGGTTCGCGGACCTGTTTGCCACGAGGCTGGAAATCATTGTTTGTGGCATCCTCAACCCTGACGACCAATGTGTTGTCGCCGGATTTAAGGTAAGGGGTGATGTCGAACGAAAAATGAGTGTAGCCTCCCGTGTGTCTGCCGACCTGCACATCGTTGACAATCACATCAGCCTGCCAGTCCACAGCCTCGAAGTTCAGCATCAGACGCTTGCCTCGCCAGGCGGAAGGCACCTTGAACGAAGTCCTGTACCAAAGGGCATCGTCAGGTGTCAATGTGCGTCCGACACCGGAAAGCGAGGACTCCACCGCGAAAGGAACCAGAATCCGTCCGTCAAACTTTTCCGGGACAGCGGCGTTCTTAGGGGTGATTGAATATTCCCACAGACCGTTCAGGGACTTCCAATCCGGCCTCACCATCTGAGGGCGGGGATATTCCCTGTGGGCATTCTCCGGCGTGACCTCCTCAGCCCACGCCGTCCTGATGCGGTCGCCGGCAGGCGCCCAACTTTGGGCCGATACTGTTCCGGCAGTCATCAGGGACAAAACCAGAGCGGTGCAAAGATAATTCTTCATTTTGATTTGTTATTTGTTATTTAGGAACATGAAAAAAATAAGTTGCTTCAGATTAAGAGAAGATTTTCGAGGAT